>Ga0316628_100005738_pt1 | contig 10029 bp, 8 predicted proteins | sample OWC_Aug_M2_C1_D5_FD_207648 | JGI IMG/M metagenome (GOLD analysis project Ga0316628, IMG submission 207648) | Wetland soil microbial communities from Old Woman Creek delta, Ohio, United States - OWC_Aug_M2_C1_D5_C | ecosystem: Environmental > Terrestrial > Soil > Wetlands | place: USA: Ohio... | reverse complement strand
CTGATCACCGGCTATGCGACGGTGGAGACCGCGGTGGAGGCGCTCAAGCAGGGGGCGCGGGACTACTTCCCCAAGCCACTCGACATCGAGCGGGTGCTGGAAGCGCTGCGCGCGGCGTGCGAGCCACGCCGCGCGCTCCTGGAGAACCCACCCACCGGCGAGGGTCTGCCGGAACTGGTGGGGGCGGCGCCTGCGTTCGCTGGCGCGGTGACCGCGCTGCGGCGTGTGGCCCCGACCGATGCGGCGGTCCTGCTGCTCGGCCCCTCGGGCTCCGGCAAGGAGCTCTTCGCACGCGCCCTCCACCAGCTCTCGCGCAGACGTGGCGGCCCGTTCGTGGGGTTCAACTGCGCGGCGGTTCCCGAGAGCCTGGTGGAATCCGAGCTGTTCGGGCACGAACGCGGCGCGTTCACCGGCGCGACCGCCCGTCACGTCGGGCGTTTCGAGCAGGCCCAGCGCGGGACCCTGTTTCTGGACGAGATCGGCGAGGTCCCGCTCGCGACGCAGGCGAAGCTGCTGCGCGCCCTCGAGGAGCACCGCATCACCCGCCTGGGTGGGGAGGGCGAGATCGGCGTGGATGTGCGGGTGGTCGCCGCCTCCAACCGCGACCTCGAAGAGGCGGTCCACGGCGGATCGTTCCGCCGCGACCTCTACCACCGCCTTTCGGTATTCCCGATCCGCCTTCCCGCCCTCGTCGATCGCAGAGAGGACATCCCGCCCCTCGCTCTGCACCTGCTCGCACGCGCGGCCACCCGCCACAACGCCGCGGTGCCGACGCTACGCCCGGCGGCCATGGCGGCGCTCGTGTTGGCCCCCTGGCCCGGGAACGTGCGCGAGCTCGCCAACCTGCTCGAGCGGGTCGTGATCCTGGCGGAGGGCCGCACGGTGGGGGTGGGCGAGCTGGGGCTCGACCCGGCTCTCTGCCGCAGGGGAATTGCCGCCGCCGAGGCCCGCCGCCTGGCGCTCCGCCTCGCCGCGGACGAGGGCGACGAGCTCAACCGCTTCCTGGGTGCCGTCCCCGGCGACGCGTGAGCGTCACGGTGCAAGCGCGGCGAGCGCCGCCGCGGCCAGGGCGCGGTCCTGCTCGGGGAAGACCGCCCGCAGGTCGAGCACGGCGTTGTCTTCCTCGACCCGTCCGATCACGGCCGGTGTCGCCTTTCTGAGCCTGGCTGCGGTCGCGTTGCCCCCCGGTAGCGTGATCGCCCAGGAAGGCAGCGTCTGGTCGGGCGTGGTGCCGCCCCCGAGCACCGCGCGCGTAGGGACCGCCCGGCCATGCACGCCCGCCTGGCCCAGGCGGCGGGCGAGGCGGCGGGCGCGGCCGCGCAGCGTGGGTTCGTCGATCGTCAGCAGTCTGTAGAGGGGGACCTCCTCGGGGCGCCCGGCGAGGTAGGCGTCGAGCGTTGCCGCGAGTGCGGACAGCACGCCCTTGTCGGGGCGGAGCGCGCGCCGCAGGGGGTGCCTGCGTAGCCTGGCGACGGCCGCCTGCCGCCCCACCAGCACGCCCGCCTGCGGGCCGCCCAGCAGCTTGTCGCCCGAGAACAGAACGACGTCGGCGCCTGCGGCCAGGATCTCCTGCACGGTGGCCTCGTGGCGGAGGCCGTAACGGGCGAGGTCGGTGTGACACCCGGAGCCCTGGTCGACCCACACCGGAATGCCGCGTGACCGGCCGACCTCGACCAGCTCCCGAAGCTCGGGCGTTGCCACGAAGCCGTCCATGTGAAAGTTCGACCGATGGACCGCGAGGATGGCGGCGGTGTTCTCGCCAACGGCGCGGGCGTAGTCCCCCGGGTGGGTACGGTTGGTGCAGCCGACCTCCACCAGGCGCGCACCCCCCGCGGACATGATCTCGGGGAGCCGGAACGAGCCGCCGATCTCGATGAGTTCGCCGCGCGACACGATCACCTCGCGCCCGGCGGCGCTGGCCGCCAGGAGGAGCAAGAGGGCGGCCGCGTTGTTGGTGACCACGATGGCGGCCTCGGTGCCGAAGTAGCTCATCAGGCGCGCCGTCACCGGGGCGAGCCGCTCGCCGCGTCCGCCCTCCTCGATGTCGTACTCCAGGGCCAGGTAGCCCGTCGGAGCCGCGTCCGCGCGGGGCGCCCGACCCAGGTTTGTGTGGATGACCACGCCGGTGGCGTTGATCACTGGCGGGTAGGCCACTGCGGTTCGCCTGCCGAGCACGGCCCGGGCCTCGGTCACGAGCTCGCCGAACGGGGGCGGGGCCTCGCCGCGGGCCGTCCGTTGCCTCACTGCGGCCAGAACCTCGCGTACCGCTGCCCGCACCGCCGCGGCACCGTGGCGCTCGCGCTCGCGCAGCAGCTGCTCGTCCGATAGAAGCCGGTGCACGGCAGGAAGCGCAGCCAGCTGGTTGTTCATCGTCGAATTCTACCTTTTCCGGGGCGCGTGCGCGGCAATCTTGTGTATCCTTGAGGGCGTGGGCAACGGGAGCGTCGTCGACCAGCTGGAGCGCACGCTCGAGGATCTGGCGCGGAAGTGGGAGCGCTTCTTCGCCCATGACCGCCACGTACCCACTCCGCCGGAGAAGGAGCGCGAGGCGCTGGAACGGCGCTTGCGCGAGGTATCCCGCGAGGAAAAGCGCAGCGCGGCCGATCAGTTCCGCCTCGAACAGCTGCTCCACCGCTTCACCACCTACAACCAGCTCTGGCAGCGCCTGTTGCGCGAGCGGGAGGAGGCGCGGAAGGCCGCAGGCGCCGTGGCGCGGGGGGTAAACGAAACCGAGGCGGCTCCCGTACCCGATGGGGGAGACGAGTACCGTAAGGTCTTCTCCTCGTACGCCGCGGCCTTGAGCAAGACCGGGAAGAAGGCACCGGTGGACTACAGCCGCTTTCGCGAGACGCTGGAGCAGCAGCGGCGCCAGCTGGAGGGCAGGGGGTCGGTGGTGGAGGGGTTCGAGGTCGTCGAGGAGGGCACCCAGGTGAGGGTACGGGCGCGGGTGCGCCGCGGGAGGCAGGAATGAAGCGGGTGATGTGCGCAGCGATCGTGCTGGTGTGGGCGGCGACGTCCTCCGGGACCCAGTTCCAGCGCTTCCTCTCCCCGGACCGCCCCACCGACCGGGCGATCATGAACTACATGGCCCTCGAACAGGCCGGCAAGGCCACCTCAATGGACCTGACCAACATGGCGGTGCTGATCCTCGACAAGGGCTTCCCCACGGACGCCGAAAAGATCCTGAAGGCCGCGCTCAAGCTCGACAAGAACAACTACGAGGCGTCGTACCGGCTGGGGTTGGTGCTCCAGCGCATGGGGCGTGACGGCGAGGCAGTGCGCTACTACAAGCTCTGCCTCGAGAGGCGTCCGGGGTACGCGCAGGCGCGCTTCATGTTGGCGCTGGCGGAGGAGCGGTGCGGCCAGCGCGAGGCCGCGATCCGCGACTACGCCAAGGCCTACCGGCACGCCCCGGAGCTCGCGAACGCAGCCAAGAACCCGCTGGTGTTCGACTCGGACCTGCAGCTCCCGGCCACCATGAGGTACTACCAGGAGCAGATGACCGGCATGACCCTCAAGGTCACCGTGCCCGATCCGGCCGCCGTGCGCCGCATGGCGGAGGCGCCCCTCCCGGCGCCACCGCAGGCCGCGCAGCCCCAGGCCGTACCGCCCCAGCGCGCGCCGGTACCGAGCGCTCCGCCTCCCAAGGCGGCGCCACAGGCACCGGGCGGCCTCGGGATCAACCCCGCAGCGGTCCCGACGCCGAAACCCTAGACGTTGAACCGGAAGTTGATGACGTCGCCGTCCTGGACCGGGTAGTCCTTCCCTTCCAGGCGAAGCGTGCCGCGTGAGCGGCAGGCGGCGATGGAACCGGCGTCGAGCAGCGCGTCCCACCTCACCAACTCGGCCCGGATGAAACCGCGCTCGAAGTCCGAGTGGATCGTCCCAGCGGCCTTGAGCGCCGGCGTCCCCGCCGGCACCGACCACGCCCGGCATTCGTCCTCCCCGACGGTGAAGAAGGAGATCAGCCCTAGGAGCGCGTAGGCGGCGCGCAGCAGGCGGTCCAGCGCGCGGTCCGGCAGGCCGAGGTCGGCCAGGAACGCGGCCTGGTCGGCGGGCGCCAGCAGCGAGATCTCCTGCTCCAGCGTCGCGCACACCGCGGTGAGCGCAACCCTGGGCTGGTCCTGCCAGGCGCCGAGCCCTGCACGTTTCACGGCGCCTGCGAGGTCCGCGGCCTCTCCCTCGCCCGCGTTGAGGATCACCAGCATCGGCTTGAGCGACAGGAACGTGAACCCCTTCAGGAGGCGCAGCTCGTCGGCGGTCAGGTCCACGCGGCGCAACGGCGTCCCGGCCTCCAGGGCGAGGCGGCAGCGTTCCACGGCCGCGCGCTCGGCCTCGAGCTCCGGGGTCTTGCGCTTGACGAGGTCGCGCGCGAGGCGCTCGAGCCGGTTGGTCGCGACCGCCAGGTCCCCGAGGAGAAGCTCGGTCTCCACCAGCTCGAGGTCACGCGCGGGCCCGAGCGCCCCCTCGGGGTGGGGCACCGCCTCGGAGGGGAAGCCCCGCACTACCACTGCCAGGGCGTCCATCGTGCGGAGCTCCGGAATGTTGAGCCCCTGGCCGCCGCCCCTGACGATGCCCGGCACGTCCACGAAACGCACCGTCGCCGGGGTGTGCTTGCGGGGCTTGAACAGCTCCGACAGGCGGTCGAGACGGCGGTCGGGCACCTGGGCGATCCCCACATGGGCACCGGGCCGATGGTGGTCGGCGGCCGTCTCGTGTCCGGTCAGGAGTGAGAAGAGCGTGGTCTTCCCCGACAGCTCCAGCCCCAGGATCCCGAACTCCATGCGCGCCTCCGCCAGGATTCTAGTGCAGCCGGGGGTGCGCGCCGGGGACGTGGACCTCCAAGACCGAGAAGGTGTAGCCGAGTCGGGCGGCGCGACCTTTCAGTGCGAGCGGCCGACCGCGTAGGTGGTTGCCTGGGCGGGTGCAGTGGGGGCCTCGGGTCCGGTGAGCCGGCTGTCGAGAAAGGCGACGATGCGACGTGTGGTGGTGTCGAAGCCAAGGAACGTCATCGTTAGGAAGGAGTTCTTGTGGTCGTACCCGAGCGTCACGCGCTCCGGCCTGCCCATCGCCACCCAGAGATCGTCACGAGCCGATTGGGGGATGCACCCGTCGTAGCGGGAATCGATGAAGAGCACGGTGGCCGGGTCGATGTTCGCGGCCACCAGCACGGGATCCACGACAGCCAGCGGCCCCTTGATGGTTTGCTGGAGCCGCTCGAGGCTCCACCCGAAGGCGGCCTTCGCGTGGTCGCGAACCTCGTGCTCGTCCCATTTGCAGAATGCGAGAATCTCGTCGAGATGGCCGCCCACCATCACGAAGACACCCGTCGTGATGCGCGGGTCACGCCCCATCACGAGGCTCGCGACGGTGGCACCGAGGGAGAACCCCACGATGCCGACTCTGCGCGGATCGGTGTCCGGTCGCCGCACGATCCAGTCCAGGAACGCGCGGACGTCCTCCGCTGTTGCGTCGATGCACGCCGCGGTGCGGGAGACCTCAGCGAGGAACTCCGCCTCGGTCGCGGCCTGTTTGAGCACGTCGACGCGAACCAGGCTCTCGGGACCCTGGATCCAGAGAACGTTGGTGGTCTCCCCGTGGGGTGCCGTGAGGAGCCGCCGCACGATCTTGCGGGGCGGATACGTTGAGCTGCCCCAGATTGGCAGGACGACGACCCATCGCTTCGGCCCCGGCCTCCGGCTCAGGTAGGCGATGGCGCCGAGCTCGGTGTCGTGGCTCTCGGCGCAGATCCTCGGTCTGTAGAGGTGCAGCACTGCGTGGGCGGCGGTTCCTTCTGCCTTGACCTCGGTGATCCCGGGGTGCGCCCGTGCCCGCTGACCGGGGAGAGCCGCCCGGACGAGGCGCGAGCGCGAATCCCCCCTGTAGGGGATGTGTGTCTGGCTGATGCAGCCCGCGGCCAAGGCGCAGAGGGCGGGGAGCGGCGCCGCGGTGATCCGGTCCCCGGCGCCTCGGGGGGAGACTCCCGGTCGGCGATCGGAGGGCGTGCCCAACCATCGGCTCGCCACGGTCCTCACCTCTAGAACCCCCACCCGATGCCCCAGGAGAGCGCCCACCGGTGGCGTGCATCCGCACCCCCCACCTGCCACATGGCCCCGAGCGTGAAGGCAACCCTGGTGATCGTGAACTGCCCCTCGGTCCCGAGGAACGTCAGCCCCGGCGGGCCGAGGTAGCCCTCGCGCCAGGTGCGCAGCAGCACGCCCCGGATGCCCAGCCCGAGGTAGGGGGTGGCCAGGAAGCGCCGGTGACGCCCGGTTTCGCCGAAGATCCTGGCGTAGCCAACGCTGAGCTGGCCGCCGTCGACCCCAGGTTGGAGCTGGACGGTGGCTCCCCGGAGGTCGCACGTGGTCCGGCAGTCGAAGTCGGACTCCACGCTCGTGAACAGCCAGCCAACCGAGCCGGCGAGTCCCTGCAACGAGGAGTAGCGGAGGCTGGCGAGGGAGTAGACGCGCCGCACCCGGTCGGCCTCGTGGAAGGCGACCTCGCGCATGAGTGCCCCTTCGTCGGCCGGCCCCGGCGGCGACGCCGGCGGGCCGGCGGGGACCGGCGGCTCCCCGGGGGCGACGGCCGGGCAGTTCTGATCCAACGTGAAGCGGGAGGGATCGGGGAGCGTGCCGTCACGCACGAGAGGCGCGACGGCCTCGTCGGCGGTTGAAGGGCGCTCGCTCGCTCGGTAGCGCTCCCGGCGCGCGACGACCTCGGGGTCGTTGCGCCGACCGCAGTACTCGAGCAGCCTCGGGCGCACCTTCCGCCAGCGCGACGCGGAGTAGATCGAGACGTGGTACGCCTCGTCCCACACGGGCGTCACGTACTCGCGCCAGTCGAACGGCCGGCGCACCTTCCACTCGTTCGCCTCCAGGGCGACCATCGGGTCGGGCCCCTCGCAGAGGCTCTCGAAAAAGAGCATCCCCCCGAAGTTGGCCTCGAGGTCTGCGCGCGAGAAGACGCCGTCGGTCAGGAGCCCGTTGGTCGTGCGCTCCTCGAGGATCCCCCAGTGGACGGCCTCGTCCCGCGCCTGTTGGTCCGAGAGGCCACGTTCCTTGGCGGCGTGATACCTCTGGTGGTACCGCCAGCCGGACGAAAAGAAGTGACTCAGCTTGTCCGTGCCGAAGCGAATGCCGCCCACCTCGATCGTGGGCGAGTCGGGGATCCACCTCCCGGTGTCGAACGGCCCGTGGTTCCCGTTCATGTCGGTGCGCCGGAAGAGCAGTTCCTCCTCGGGGGTGGCGGGCAGGCGCGGCACCAGTTGCGAGTGGGTCGCCCAGATCTCGATCGGCTGCAGGATCCCGAAGTGGACGCGGCTCCGCAGTTCGCGTTCGATGGCCTGGCACGTGGGCGGACCGCCGCGGTGGCTCACCTTCGCAGCTTCGAGGGCACGGCTGATCTCGAGGTTCATCTTGGCGTTGAGCGCCGGGGTCGCGTCGGCGAGTGGCCGGCCCCAGGTGTAGTACTGGTCGGTCTCCAGGGCGACGGCCGAGACTGCCGCCGCCGTTGCCAGGAGGAAGGCGGCCCCCGTCATGCGCCGGCGGCGCGTTCGTCGCATCGCACGCGTCAGGCGGCCCTCCGACCGTCGTGCTGGTCCGGGGAGACGACGCTTCCTACGCACCGCCGGAGGTCAGAACCGGTAGTCCAGATGGACGAGGGCCGCGCTGCGCGGGCCGAACCCGCCCTCGAGGGTCAGCACCCAGTGTGGGCCAAACGGCGCGTTGATGCCCGCGAGATAGCTCCACGCGTCCTTCGCGCCGAGGGTCACGTCGTACGGCACCGGGCCGAGGCCGGGGATATCGAAGGTCCCCTCGTGCCTTTCCTGCGGGTGTTGGTACATCGCCCCAAGGTAAGCCGCGACCTTGCCGAAGTTGTAACCGATCCTGGGTGTGGCGAGCCAGGCGGAGACCGAGGAGGTCGAGACGTCCAGCCTCGTGTTGTTGTAGTTCAGGTCCAACGTCCCGAAGACGTGCTCGCCCCCGTACGCCAGCACGATGCCGGCACCGTAGAGCAGACCCTGGTACTTCAGGTCGAGATCCTGCAGCGGAAGGCCGATGTTCACCTGCGAGAGATTGACCTTGGTCGTACCCTGCACGTGTCCCAGGATCCCGTAGACGTCGAGGAACGGCAGGACCCAGTAGTCCGCCTGGAGGTGAGCGGCTTTTGTGGTGTTCTCGATCTTGAGGTTCTTCGCCGCTGCGGGGTCGATGCTCTGAACGCCCAGGGTCAATTGGTCGATCGTGTAGCTCTGGCTCTGGGTGTAGAGCGAAATGCTGATGCCGAACGGATTCGGCAGCCTCACACCGCGTGCGAGGGCCTCCTCCCGCCACGACTGCGCGTCGGCGGTATCCGTACCCAGCATGATCACGGTGCAGACCAGGAGCGCGAGAACGTCTCGGTGTGCCTTCATTCCCTCCCCCTTCTGGTGCTGCTGCCCCGCGAGCCCAGGGCCAATCCGGCACTTTGAGGGCATCATGGCTTGAACCGGGCGCGCTTGGCAAGTCCGTCCGAGGCGGCGTCAGCCCGCGCGGGTCGGCCCCGGCCTGGTCCACGTTGGTGCTGGTAGACTTGCGTCCGGGAGCCCGACATGACAAGGATCTCTTCGATCGCAGCGGTCGCGGTAGTGTGCGTGCTGGCGCCCATGGCTGTCCCTGCCCAGGTGACCGACGGGGGAGCGATTTCCGCGGCGCGCTCCGCGTACGAGACGCGCGGGGAGCCGGCAAAGGCCAAGGAGGCGGTGGAGCTCTTCAAGAAGGCAGCGGTGGACGATCCGACCTCGTACGAGGCCCGATGGGAGGGTGCCCGCGCGGCGTACTTCTTCGGCACTTACACCCGCACCGATGCACCCGACAGCGACAAGATGGCGATCTTCGACGGCGGCATCACGCTCGCCAAGGAGGCGGTGGCGCTTTCGCCCAAGGGCGTCGAGGGGCACTTCTGGCTGGGGGTGCTGTACGGCGTCTACGGGGAGGCCAAGGGGATCTTCAAGTCGCTGAGCATGGTGCCGCTGATCAAGCAGGAGATGCAGAGCTGCCTCGAGCAGGATCCAGCGGTGGAGGGGTGGGGGCCGGACCGGGTGCTCGGACGGATGTACTACAAGCTGCCGTTCTTCAAGGGGGGAGACAACAAGAAGTCGATCGAGTACCTGGAGAAGTCGCTCGCGGGAGCCCCCACCAATGCGCTCACCCGCCTCTACCTCGCGGAGACCTACAAATCCGAGGGTATGAAGGTGCTCGCCATCCAGCAGCTCAAGGCCGTTGTCTCGATGACCCCGGACCCGCGGTGGACGGCCGAGCACCCCTGGATCAAGGCCCAGGCCGAGAAGCTTCTCAAGAAAATGTAGCGGCGTCCGTCGGGGCTCAGGCCGGGGGCTCACCCGGCTGCACCGTGAGCTCGACCGGCTTGCCCTCGCGAAGCGCACGCACGGTGAACCTCCCCGACGGGTGCTCATCCAGGAAACGGTGCAGGTCGTCCACGCCGGCAACCGGCCGCCCGTCGATCCCCACGATGACGTCACGCGGCCTCGCACCGGCGGCTGCCGCGGGCCCATCGGGCACCACCTCGCCCACCAGGACCGCGGTCCGTCGCTCACCGTCCGCACGTGTGCGCAGCGCCGGCGGGAGCCTCCAGGTCTGGCCCGCGATGCCGAGCCAGCCCCGCACCACCCGCCCCTTGCTGATGAGCTGGCCCGCGATGCGCGTCGCCGTGCTTGAAGGGATCGCGAAGCACAGTCCCTGGGCGTAGGAGATCACCGCCGTGTTGATCCCGACGACGCGCCCGCCCGAGTCGCACAGCGGCCCACCGGAGTTGCCCGGGTTGAGGGCGGCGTCGGTCTGGATGACGTTTTCGATCAGGCGGCCGGTGCGGGTGCGGAACGAGCGGCCGAGGGCGCTGACCACGCCCGCCGTAACCGTGCACTGGAAGCCGAGGGGGTTGCCGATGGCGACCACGAGCTGGCCCACGTGCAGGGCGTTGGAGTCCCCCAGCGGCGCCGCGACCAACCCGTCGCCGGAGACGCGGATCACG
>Ga0316628_100005737_pt1 | contig 10029 bp, 6 predicted proteins | sample OWC_Aug_M2_C1_D5_FD_207648 | JGI IMG/M metagenome (GOLD analysis project Ga0316628, IMG submission 207648) | Wetland soil microbial communities from Old Woman Creek delta, Ohio, United States - OWC_Aug_M2_C1_D5_C | ecosystem: Environmental > Terrestrial > Soil > Wetlands | place: USA: Ohio... | reverse complement strand
GCATGACGCAAGCGCTCGGGCGGCTGGCCGAGGCGCCGCTGTACATTGACGACATGCCCGCGCTCAGCATCATGCAGATTCGCGCTAAAGCCCGCCGAATGAAAGCCGAAAAAGGGCTGAACCTGCTCATCGTCGACTACCTGCAACTGGTCACCGGGTACGGACGCTTCGAAAACCGCACGCAGGAAGTCAGCTACATTTCGCGCGGCTTGAAGAGTATTGCCAAGGAACTGCACGTGCCGGTCGTGGCGCTTTCGCAGTTGAGCCGCGCCCCCGAGGAGCGGCCCGGCCACCGGCCGCAGCTCTCTGATCTGCGCGAGTCCGGATCAATCGAGCAGGACGCAGACGTAGTGATTTTTATCTTCCGCCAGGACGTCTATCGCCACGCCGACGAGGGTGAGGATGGCGAACCGGGCGGCAAGACCGAGCTCATCATCGGCAAGCAGCGCAACGGACCGACCGGCAACATCCCCGTGGTCTTCCTCAAACCGTTCGCACGCTTCGAGAACGCCGCACGGGAGCAGGAACCTGAGGCCTAGCTTGTCCCATCCTCGCCTGATTCCCGCCGCGTTGTGCCTTCGCTTCTTCGTAAATTCTCCAATGCCCAAGCGGGTCGTGGAGCGCTCGTGAGCAACCACGCCGACAAGCTGCTCCGGCCCACATGGGTGGAGATTTCCCTCTCCAGACTGCGGCGAAATTTCGACCACGTCCGCCAACTCGCCGGCGCGCGCCATGTGATGGCGGTGATCAAGGCTGACGCTTACGGTCATGGCGCGGTTCCCATCGCGCGGTGCCTGGCGGCGTGCGGAGTCGACTGGTTTGGCGTAGCGACGGTTGAGGAGGCGCTGGAGTTACGCGAGGCGGGCATCGCGCAGCCCATCCTGCTGCTTGGCGGCCTCTATATGAGCGACCCGGCTCACCTCATCGAGTATCAGCTTACGCCGACGGTCTCTTCCACGGCGCGCCTCGACACCTACGCCGAGTGCGCGCAGCGTTTTGGAAAACCCATCGAGTTCCATTTGAAAGTGGACACGGGGATTGGTCGCCTGGGACTGCCCCTCGATCGCCTTGAGGCATTCTTGGAACACTACCGTGAGCTGCGCGGTCTGGAATTGACCGGATTCTTCACGCACCTCGCCTCGGCGGAGGACTTGGTCGCCACGCAAAACGAAGAGCAGGCCGCCTGCTTCCGGTCGGCGCTGGAGGCTCTGCGCGCTGCGGGGATTGACCCGAAATGGACGCATGTATCAAACAGCGCGGCGCTTTGGGTGGGCCTGAAATTCCCGGAGAATCTCGTCCGCGTAGGCGCACTCCTCTTCGGCTACTGCATGCCGATTCTGGCCCCTCCCGGACGAGAAGCTCCGAAGGGCGAGCTCTTTGAACCGGTGCTGACCTTCAAATCTCGGGTGGTTTACCTGAAGGATGTTCCGACCGGTACGCCTCTTGGCTACGGTGGAGCGTTCCATACGCGCCGCCCATCACGCATCGCCACCGTCCCGGTGGGCTACGCCGACGGCCTGAGCCGCGGCCTCTCCAACCGTGGCCGCACCATCATTCGCGACCGCTACGCGCGCATCGTCGGCAACATCAGCATGGACCTGGCGCTGCTCGATGTGACGGACGTTCCCGGTGCCGATGTGGGTGACGAGGTGATTCTGCTCGGCAGTTCCCCGCACTGCTCGATCACCGCGCTGGAAATCGCTCAGGAACTCGGCACCGTTCCCTACGAAGTCCTCTGCTCGATCGGCAAACGCGTCCCGCGGGTTTACAGGGATTAAGCGCGGGTAGCACGCCCTCGTACCCTGGTGCCTCTCTCCTACCGCACGGCAATGGGATCTCCCGGTGAGCTGGCAGCGCCGGATTCTAGGGCGAGGAAGGCTCCAATTCAGCCGGATTACGCCCTAACGGTTACTGTCTGCCAGCGTCCAAGCACCTAGAGAAGCCTTAGCCGAAAGTGAGCGCTTCGGGCATGTTGTCACAAGTCGGTGAACAGAAAAGACGGGGAACATTTCGCAGGCTTGGCGCGTATCTGCAACTAGAGATCTGGGAGTAGACTCTTTGCTTTGGGGCGGACGTTCATGGCCAACAATCATAAGAATGGCAAGAAGCGCCGGCGCTGGATCCTTTGGGGGACGATCGGACTAGTCTTGGGAGGCGGAATCGTAGGGACAACCTTGGCCCTGCGTTCCAACACGACCATTGACCCATCGAAACTCGCCAAAGTGGAGCGCGGCGACTTGGCGCGCTCCGTGGTGGCCACGGGGAAGATCGAGCCGCTGGCCAAGGTGGAGATCAAATCCAAGGCGAGCGGCATTGTGAAGCAGATCTTCGCCGACTATGGCGACCACGTGAAGATGGGCCAAGTGCTCGCGGAGCTCGACAAGGAGGAGTTGCAGGCGCGCGTCCGGGAATTGCGCGCGAACTTGCTGGCCGCCCAGGCTTCCGCGGAAGCCGCCCAGGCTACTTATGAGCGCAACAAGGTGGAGGCCGAGGGTCCGGACATTCCTTTTCTGAAGTCTGATATGGAACGCGCCCGCCAGCTCCATGCCGAAGGGCTGATCGCGAAACCCGTGATCGAAAATGCCGAGAAAGCCTATCAGCTTGCCCTCAACAAACAGATGGCCGCACAGCGCACCGTGGCGGTGTCTCGCGCGGAAATCTCCCGTGCTAAGGCCCAGGTGGCCCAGGCGCAGGCGGGGCTCGAACAGGCGGACGAAGACCTGCGGAACTCCACCATTGTCAGCCCCATGGACGGTCTGGTGCTCTCCCGGAACGTCGAGATCGGCGACGCCGTGAGTTCCATCCTGGTCTTAGGCTCTCAGGCCACGCTGGTGATGACCCTGGGGGACGTGAGCGAGGTCTACGTGAAAGGCAAGGTAGATGAAGCCGACATCAGCAAAGTCTACCTGGGCCAGCGCGCCCGTATTGTCGTCGAATCGCTCAAGGACAAGAAATTCGAGGGCAAGGTCACCAAGATCTCGCCCCTGGGCGTGGAGAAAGACAATGTCACCACGTTTGAGGTGAAGGTTTCGATCCGCAATCCCAGCGGTGAACTCAAAGCCAACATGAGCGCCAACGCCGAGATCATCATGGAAGAGAAGCCCAACGTGTTGATGGTCCCCGAGGCGGCAGTGATCTACGACAAGGACCGCAAGACTTTCCTCGAAGTGCCGGACCCCAAGGCTGACAAGGGCCGGCGCCGGATCTCTGCCAAGCTGGGAATCTCCAACGGTGTGAAGACTGAACTCGTGGAAGGATTGAAGGAAGGCGACCAGGTCGTCCTGCAATAACGGTGTAGGGGCGTCCGCCGGCTGGCGGACAACGCCCCCGGAGGGCAGGGTAAGCCCTGACCCTACGAATGGTTGCCCTATGGTTTTTCGCGACCTCCTGCTCGACACAATCCGCACCCTCTGGTCGAACAAGCTGCGCACGTTCCTGACGATGTTCGGCATTGCCTGGGGCATCGTCTCGATTACGTTAATGGTAGCGGCAGGCGAGGGTCTGAAAGTAGGGATTGTCAGACAGCAGGAAACCTTCGGCAAAGACATCATGATCGTCTTCAGCGGGCGGACCAGCCTGCAGGCGGGCGGATTGCGCGCCGGGCGCGATCTGCGCTGGGACGACACGGATTATCTGGCCGTGAAGCAGGAAGCGACGGCCTGCCGCGAGGTGGTTCCCGAGCTGGGGCGGGGCGGCATGACCGTGACCAGCCTTTATAACAATGGATCTCCTTCGGTGAACGGTTCGTTGCCGCCCTTTGCGGAGATGCGCTCCGTCCGCGTCGGCGAGGGGAGGTTCTATAACTGGGACGATCAGGTCATGGGGCGGCGCGTCGCTTTCCTGGGAACGAACATCAAGAAGCAGCTCTTCGCCGGCCGCCCCGCAGTTGGCGAGCAAATCGCCATTAACAGCATTCCTTACACCGTGATCGGGGTGATGGAAAGCAAGGACCAGAATTCCAGCTACGATGGCTGGGATGTCGACAAGGTCTTCATCCCTTTCAGTGCGATCATGAGAGACTATCCCGAGAAGCCCCCTTCGACACCTCGCAATATCGACCGCCTCCTGGTTACTCCGAAATCTTATGCCGACCACGAGGAGTGCAAATACCAGGTTCGCCGGGCGCTCGGCCGCATCCACGGATTCGATCCCCTGGACAAAGAAGCCGCTCCGATCTGGGATACGGTCGAGAATGCCAAGGCTTTCTACGTCCTGATCGACAGCATGAAGTACTTCCTGGGTGCCGTGGGCCTGACCTCGCTTTTCCTGGGCGGGATTGGAGTGATGAACGTCATGCTGGTGGCCGTGCGCGAGCGGACTCGCGAAATCGGTGTGCGCAAGGCCGTGGGGGCGAGTGCCAAGTCGATTCTGCGGCAGTTTTTCGTCGAGACCCTGATCGTCGCCTTCTTGAGCGGCGGCGCAGGCCTGGGGATTGCCTATGGCCTCTGCGCGCTGGTTAACCTGATCCCCATGCCGCCGTTCTTCGCCGGATTGCTGCCCACCTGGAAGGTGGCTTTCCTTTCATTCTTGTTGCTGGGCACGGTGGCGGTGCTTTCGGCGCTTTATCCTGCTCGCCGGGCTTCGATCATCGATCCGATTGAGGCGCTGCGCTACGAGCCGGGGGGATAGAGCGAGTTCTCAGTCCGCAAGGGACTGAGAACTGACGGCTGATAACTGAGGACTGTTTTCCATGTTTCGCGAGATCATCATTCAGTCCTGGATCGCGCTCAAGCGCAACAAGCTGCGCAGTTTCCTCACCATGCTGGGCATCGTGTGGGGGATTGCCGCCGTGGCGTTGCTGATCGCCTACGGCACCGGGATGCGCTCCGTCATCGTGGCTGCCTTTGATGCCTTCGGCAAGGGGGCGGTGATCTGCTGGCCCGCGCAAACCAGCGAACAGGCGGGCGGTCAGCGCGCGGGCAAGCAGGTCCGCTTCGAGAAAGAGGACATGGAGCTCATCGAGCAGGAAGCGACGCTGGTGAGGACCGTCTGCATGGAGACGGTACGGTGGTTGCCGATCTCCTTTGGCAACCGCATGGCGAATACCGCCATTCGTGGTGTCTGCCCCGAATACGGCGAGATGCGGAACGAGGCGCCGAGCCTGGGCCGTTGGATCAGCGCCGAGGACATTGTCGAACGCCGCCGCGTCGTCTTCCTCGGCGCCCGGCTGCGGGAAAAACTCTTCAGTGGCCGCCCGGCGGTCGGAGAGACGGTGCGGATTTCGGGAGTGCGATTCACCGTCATTGGGACGATGGACCGGAAAATTCAGGACAGCAACTACTTCACCAGCGACGACGAATCCTGCTGGATACCCTACTCCTCGGCCGGTGACCTCTGGAACACCCGTTACGCCTCCGTGCTGGTTTTCGAGCCCATTGCTCCGCAGTTCGAGAAGGAATCCATGCGCCAAGTGCGGGCGGCGGTGGCCAAGCGCCAACGTTTCTCGCCCACCGATGAAAGGGCCATCATGATGTTCGGCCGCGAACAGTTCCGCCCGATCATTGATGGAATCACGATCGGTTTCCAGGCCTTGTTCACCTTCATCGGTGCGCTGACGCTGGGCATTGGCGGAGTCGGCGTGATGAACATCATGCTGGTCTCCGTGGACGAGCGCATCCGCGAGATTGGTCTGCGGCGCGCCCTGGGCGCCCGCCGACGACACATTCAGGCACAGTTCCTTTCCGAGGCACTGGCGTTGACCATGATGGGGGGGATCCTCGGGATGGGCCTGGCCTACGCCCTTTCTGTGCTCATCGGGACGTTGCCGTTCTACGGGCCGCTCTATGAGGACACTTCGGGCAAGGGCGACATTCACTTGGCGATCTCGCTGACCACGGTGGTGGTCTCGGCGATCATCCTGATCGCGGTCGGATTGATCAGCGGCATGGTTCCGGCACTGCGCGCTTCGCGGCTCAATCCCGTCGAAGCGCTGCGCTACGAGTAATCCGAAAGGAAGGAAAGCATGAACCCTTACAAACGGTTTGTCCCCGCGGTTGTATTCCTGGCGCTCGTCGCGACAGCCGGCACGCTCGCGGCCAGCGATTATCAAGGGTCATTTGACCGCACGCTGAAGGTGGCGGGCCCGGTTGAACTGGACGTGACCACCGGCTCCGGCAACATCGGAGTGCATCCTGGCGGCGCTTCAACCGTCCAAGTGCACGCCACCATTCGTGTCGACCGGCGGGTGGGGGCCGACGAGGCCCAAAGGAAGATCCAATACTTGGAGAGCAATCCTCCCATCGAGCAGAGCGGTAACTACATTCGCATCGGCAAGATTCCGGACCCGGGGATCCGGCGCCACGTTTCCATCAGCTACGATCTCGTCGTTCCCGCGGCGACCCAGTTGCGAGCGGAGACTGGCTCGGGAGACCAGGCGATCGAAGGCATCAAGGGCCCAGTGAAGGCTTCCACCGGCTCGGGGAACATCCGGGTTTCGGGCCTCAACGACGAGGCGCGCCTGGATACCGGCTCGGGAGACATCGAAGTGGCCTCTCTCTCCGGCGCAGTCTACGCGGAAACGGGGAGCGGCAATATCCGCGCCAACGGTCTGGCAGGCATGGTCCACGCGCATACGGGCAGCGGCGACATCCGGCTGGAAGGAAACTCCACCGGACCGGTGAGAGCAGACACCGGCTCCGGGAATGTCGAGGTCCGCGGGGTGCAGGGAGCCCTTCGGGCGCAGACTGGCAGCGGAAACATCATCGTGCAGGGTGAGCCGCGTGGGGATTGGAAACTGGAAACGGGTTCCGGCAACGTGTCCTTGCATCTGCCTCCCCAGGTCGGCCTCAATCTCTACGCCCACACGGGCTCGGGCAGCATCGACTCCAACCTTCCCATTACCGTCCAGGGAAAGATTAGCCGATCGGAAATCCGCGGAGCCGTTCGCGGCGGCGGATCACTCGTGGAGGTGGGCACGGGCTCCGGTGACATTCACATCGAGTAGCGCGCTCGGCCTCGTTCTACCTCTTCTTCCCTGATCCCCTCACGGGTGTGCTGCTCGGGAGGTAGCCCACCGCCAGGGGAAGCCTGAGGCGAAAAGCCTTTTCCTGTGGGGAACTGCGGAGGGATCCTCTGTCCCTGACGTGGCGCACTAGGGGCCCGGGGCTTTCAGCTCTTCACTTCTGCTTCCACGCCCACCTTGCGCAACTCGGCCGCGGCGGCTTCCGGCAGGTGAGAGTTGTAGTAAACCTCTTTGACGCTGTAAGACTTCGACGTGGACCGCAGGACGGGAAGGATTTCGAAGTGCCAGTGGTAGTCATCAGCCAGCGACTGCCAGTGGCCGCTCCGCTCGAATTTGGCGTGCACGTTCGGCGACGTGTGCAGCACCATCTGATAGGCGGGCGCCACGGCCTCCAGGCGCCGGAGGACAGACTTCAGGAAGCGCCCGAAGTGAAATTGCTTCTCCCAGGTCGTCAGGTCTTCCTCGAACGAGCAGTGATGTTGCGCGGGCAGGACCCATGTTTCATAGGGCACGCGCGAAGCGAACGGGCAGAAAGCGAGAAACAGGTCGTCCCATTCGATGGCCCGTGACTGGCTCATGAGTTCCTGTTTGACGATGTCGCAGTACAGGCAGCGTTCCTTGAGTTCAAAATAGCGCTGTGCGGAGCGTAGCTCGTAAACCACTCGGCGGGGAATGAAGGGCGTGGCGGTGATCTGCGAGTGGGGGTGGTCCATATCCTGGCCGGCGAGCGCGCCTTGATTGCGGAAGACCGTGACGTAGCGGAAGCGGCGGTCCTTTTTTAAGTCCCCGATGCGGGTAACATACGCGCGCAGGATCTGCGCGACGTGGTCGTCGCTCTGGGCGGAAAGTGGGCGATGATGGTCCGGGTGCTCGACGACGATCTCGTGCGCTCCCAGACTCCGCATTTTGTCGTAAATCCCCTCCGCGCGTCGATGGGCGTCGCCCTCGATCCGGTAGAGAGGGCGCAGATGCGGAATCACTCGGACCTGCCAGTTCGGATGCCCGTAGGGGTGTTCGTAGGTGGTCCGGGGGGACAGGGCCTCCTGGCCGGGGCAGAGGGGACAGGCATTGGTCTCGGGCCAGCCGCCGTTGCCATCCTCCTGAATCACCCAGCTCTGAGTTATTGGGTCTTTCCGAAGCTCCATGGGCCCTCCCTGGAATCCAAACTTGGTAGTGCCCTCCCTGTTGCCCACCCATCCGGCCACCCGCGATGGGGGCGGCTGGCGCGGCGCTCCCCAGGGCCGGATTCATACCGCCCGGTAGGGAAGGTCGCCTCGACGGGCTCCGCGCGCAGAGGTGGAATAGAGCCGGGGAGTTTGAAAGCGTTTACCGCTCGGCGTGGTTTCGGGTTGGTCCCTGGGCTAATCAATAGCTTGCTGCGTCCCGAACAGAGAAAAGGCGCATCAACAGTGGGTAACTGTATATTGCGATGCGCATCGCGGCTTGTCAAGGGGCGCGACCGGGAGAGGGCTTTTTTCGGTCGTCTCTCCCACCGCGAGCCGAAACGCCCTGCTCGCTTTCCTCATCATCCGGCTCTATTACTCCCCGAGGCAACCCCGAAGTCTCGTGAATCCTCTGAGATGGAATGACTTGCTCGCCTTGACGGTGAGGGTATAATAGCCGAACTCGACAATTTGGGGTTCTTTGGCCGTTTCCGAACTCTGACTCGCCGATCTTTTTCCGCCGGGCGCCAGGCGTTGTGGGGGCGAGCGTCGTAGGGAGCACGCAACATGGTTATCCACTGCAAGCATTGCGGAGCCGCATCGAAGGTCGACGATGCCAAGATGCCGGCCGGGCCGTTCCGCATCAGGTGCCACCAGTGCCAGAACATTCTGATCATCGAGCCACCCAAGGCCGGCGGAGTCGGGGCGCGGCCTGGGTCGAGCCTGCCGCTTGAGCCTCCTCCGCGACCCTCGGGAAGGCCCATCACGGTGACCGGCAGCCTGCGCCCACCCCAGCGGCCCACCGCCGTGAAGGAGGCTGCCGCCGCAGTCATGGTTGCTCCGGAAGTGGAGAGCCACTCCGCGGCCGACGGGACACACTACCTCCAAAAGATCGACCTCTTCAGCGCGCTCTCCAATGACGAATGCCAAGTCATCGAAAGCAAGCTGAAGCCTCGCGAGTTTCCTCCCAACCACGTCGTGGTCCGGGAAGGCGGGCCTGGGGATTCGATGTTCTTCATCAAGGCCGGCCTGGTGGAAGTCCGCAAAAAGGACGCCAACACGGGAATCGAGTTCCTGCTCACGGAACTCAAAGCTGGCACCTGTTTTGGCGAAATGTCGCTGCTCACCGGCAAGCCCCGCGCCGCGACCGTTCGCACCATGGAGCCAACGACCTGCGCGGTGCTGGAGAGTGCGGAGTTCGAGGACCTGATCCTGCACAATCCCAAAGTCGCCCTGGCGCTGAGCCGCGTCCTGGCGGAGCGTCTGGAAGAGTCGAACGAGCAGGCGGGCATTGAATACGTCAACCTCCGCCGTATCCAGTTTGACGCGCGCGTGCTGAGCCTGCTCCCCCAGCAGATGCTCCTCCAGCACAAGATCATCCCTGCCGGCTATTCCAACAATCGTCTCACCCTCGCCATGGTGAACCCCAACAACCTGATCGCGCTCGACGACGTCCGGCGCATCATCAAGGGGGTCATCATCGAGCCCGTCGTGACCTCCGAGGACGACTTCAAGCGCTTCATGTCGACGACCTACAGCGAAATGCTGAAGAAGGAAGAAGACGAGAAAAAGAAGGCCAAGGAAACCGCCGTCGCCCTGATGAAGAGTACCGGAGGCGAAAAGGCCGCCGCGGAGGTGGCCAAACTCATGGCGCAATCGGAGACCATGGAGGGCATCCTCGATTCCCTGCAAAGCGAAGCGCTCAAGGCCATCGAGGTCGAGGATGTCCAGCAGGCCGCCGAGACCGTCACCGACCTCTCCAAATCCGCCGAGGACGCGCCCATCATCCGCATGGCCAACAACATTCTGGCCCTGGCCATCAAGAAGGGCGCGAGTGACATCCACGTCGAGCCGCAGGAGAATGACGTCGTCGTGCGCTTCCGCATCGACGGCACGCTCCAGCAG
>Ga0316628_100005736_pt1 | contig 10029 bp, 7 predicted proteins | sample OWC_Aug_M2_C1_D5_FD_207648 | JGI IMG/M metagenome (GOLD analysis project Ga0316628, IMG submission 207648) | Wetland soil microbial communities from Old Woman Creek delta, Ohio, United States - OWC_Aug_M2_C1_D5_C | ecosystem: Environmental > Terrestrial > Soil > Wetlands | place: USA: Ohio... | reverse complement strand
TCTGTCCGTTCGCATGGCGCGCGATGGAATCGAAGCTCGTGAGATCGCCGGCCGAGAGCGTCTGGCCGCCGTGGTGCTGGATCTGGATCTGCCCGCCATGAATGGCCTCGACTTGATTCGGCACCTTAGTGGCCGCTTCGAGGGCATCGCGCGGCATCCGTCGCTGCACATCATCGTCGTCACCAGTATGCGCAAACCCGAGCTGGGTCGCTTCGCAGTCCGATTGGGCGCGAGCGCCATCCTGCGAAAGCCCGTGTCGCCGGCTCGACTCATCCATACTATCCAACAGTGCACGCGAGCGCCCGGTGCTTCCGACGAGCGAACGCGCTGCGGAGTGAGCGTCGAAGACCAGCCCGCGCCCGAGCTCGATGGAGACGCACGGGGAGGAAGGCAATGAGTGAACGTGCGGGAGGTCTGTGGTCCATCCGGCGCAGGTGAGGCGGACGACGAAGCGTAACGATACGGAGGCGTCCGGAGTGTCGGCACAGCTACTTGGAGACATACCCCTGATCCGCGTTCGAGCTGGAGCACGCGAGCTCGCCCACGAAGCTCCTCCCAGCATGCCGTCGTTGGGGTTCGTGTGCGGCGCCGCCCTGAGCCTGGGTCTGTGGATCGTTCTGGGCTGGATCGCGTGCCGGCTGCTCGTTTGAACGGCCGCTCGCAGAAGCCGAGTTCGGGAGGCAGCGGCCCTTCCCTAGCGCAGCCGATCGCTCGGGCGCAGGAGACGCCGAAGCGCGCGGCCCGGCGGAACCTCGTCCAGCCACCGCGAGCGGATGGACGGGCGGCGACAAGAACCGTGAGGTCGGTGCGCCCCGACTAACCCTCACGCCCCTTCGAGCCGCACGCCGACGTTCGGCAAATGAGAAGCGCTACCTGGCTGATGCGCCTTCCGGAATGGGCAACCCCTCGTCGAAAAATTTGATGATGCGGGCGCGCACTTCGGGCGTGCCGCCGGTCCCCTCCAGGTGTCCGCCCTCGACGACCTCGAAGCGGACGTTCGGGATCAAGGCGGCCAGTGCGCGTCCGGCCTCGATCGGCACCGCCTGATCGTCGCGCGCGTGGATGACCAGGGTTGGCACGGCGATCTGGCGCGCCTGCTCGGAGACGTCGATCCCGGAGAGCGCCCTGAAGAATCCTGCGATCGACGCACCCGGGCCCGAGCGTCGGAGGAATTCTCCAAGGACTCGCCGCTGCACCTCGCCGGCGGTTGGAGCTATCCAATCGACCATGATGTTGGTAACTGCAGGAGTTTGCCAATCGGTCTCGAACAGCGGCAGTGCGCGCAGGATACGATCGAAGCCTGGGCTTGCCCCTGCTCGGCCGCCTGCCGTCGTGCTAGCCAGGACGAGCCGGCTCACACGTTCGGGGTGGCGCGCAACATAAGCGATTGCCGGGAGACCTCCAGCCGACAGCGCATAGATGCCCACCCGTTCGAGGTGCAGCGCATCTACCACCGCCTCAATGTCGCGGACGCGCGCGTCGAGCGAGAAATCCTTCACGTCCCGATCGGAAAGCCCGAAGCCGCGGCCGTCGTAGCGGACGAACAGATGATGCGCCGACGACATCGGAAGCAGGCCTGCTGCATCGTACAGGGGGCTGTTGATGCCACCTTCGATGTGCGTCGCCCAGCCCAGGACGTTGACGATGGGCGGACCTTGGCCGGTGGTTGCGTAGGCGATGCGCACCCCGTCGCTGGTCTGCGCAAAACCGATCTTCTGCTCGATGGGATGCGAAAAGACACGCGGGGCATTGAGAGCGATCCATGCCAGGATGGCGCTGCGATTGAGCGCGATCACGGTCGCCAGAACCAGCACACTCGCCAGTGCGGCCCACAGCATGCGCCGTCGTCGCGGCTCGGGAGCTGACGTTTCCGCGTCCGTCACGGCGAGGGCATACACCGCCAGCGGGGCGCTGACGTTCTTGAACGACTGCTCGCCGAGCGCGTGCGCCTTCACGTGCGCGCGGCTGCGTACCATCTGGTAGACCGACTCCGACACGCAGATGCCACCGGGTTCGGCCAATGGGCGGATCCGTGCGGCTACGTTCACGCCCTCGCCGACCACCTCGCCGTTGCGCCGGACCACGTCGCCGAGATGGATCCCGATCCGCAGTCGCATATCGGGGTAGCTGCGCAGCGCGCCCTGCAGCGCCAGGGCGCAGTCGACGGCGCGCAGCGCACTGGGAAAGATGGAAAGCGACTCATCTCCGGTGCAATCGATGACCTCACCCTCGAACTGGGCGACGAGCGTGCGCACCAGGTCACGATGCTGCGTTCGCACCCGCAAGGCACCCGCCTCGTCGCGTTCGGTGAGCGCCGTATACCCCACCACGTCCGTGAACATGATGGCCAGCAGCTGGCGATGATCGCGTCCGTCCGGCATTTCGTGTTCCATACCGGGTGGCCGGTCGGATTGGAAGGCCAGCGACCACCGCCGCCGCGTTGCCCGTGCGGCCCCCTTGCCTGAGCGGCGGCGCGCACCTGGTCTCACATTGCCAGCGTCGTCACCTCTTGGTTCAGCCGTGTCAGCATCTGCGAGACGTTGCCGAGGAGGTTCTGCAGGAGGCGCATCTTGATCGCCGGGTGGGTCTCGTCGAGGCGATCGAAGACTTCCACCGACAGGGCGTAGCACCCCACCTTGCCGTCGGCGCGCACGTCGGCCGTGCGGCGACCGCGGTCGATCACCGCGAGCTCGCCGAACGCCATGCCGGGGGAGAGGGTGGACAGGCGCACCAGGCGTCCGGTCTGGAGCTGCACGATCACGCTCACCTCGCCGCTGACCAGGAGATACATCCGGTCGGCGGCGTCGCCGCGGCGGATGATCAGCTCGCCGGCGGAGAAGGTCTCGTGCACGAGCAGCGATTCCAACGCCGCGACCGACTCCGCCGAGAGACCGCGGCAGAGACCGTGGTCGGCGAGCGCGATCGAATTGGTCGGCCGCGGCTCGAGCTCGGTTTGGGCGAGGAGATGGTTCTCGCACCACTCGAGCGCCGCGTCACGGTCGCGAAAGGCGCGCAGCCGCTCGTGGCACTGCGCCGCGGCCAGGCGCTCCTCGAGCCGGCGCAGGAAGCGCGGGTGATTCCCCGAGTCGACGAAGAGGATGCCGCGCCCGTAGGCGCCGAAGCCGAGCAGGAGATCGGCGAGAATCGCTACCGCCGAGTCGTCGACGTCGGTGACCCGTTGCAGGTCGAGGATGGCATAGCGCAGCAAGGGGCTCGCGTCGACGATCCTTCGCACCACGGCCTCGATCACGGCGAAGACGAGGTCCCCCTGCAAGTCGTAGATGCGCACCCGCTCGCCGAGAGCGTCGAGGAGGGCGCGCTCCCGCTCGGTGCGGCGGCGCTTGGAGCTCACCGCCGTCAGGGTGTACTCGGCGCGCACCGCCGAGCGCGCCGAGCGCGGCACGCGCAGGAAATGGAGGTTGAAGTCGCGCGACAGGTCCTTGCACACCGCGAGCCCGCGCACGCTGTTGCCGCGCGCGTCGAGAGGTGGCGAGAACACGCCGATGCCGAGCTGGCCGGGCAGCACGGCGAGCACTCCGCCGGCCACGCCGCTCTTGGCCGGCAGCCCCACCCAGTACAGCCATTCACCCGCGTAGTCGTACATCCCGCAGGTCGTCATCACGCTCAGCACGCTCTCGACCAGTTGGTGGCGGACGGCGCGCTCCCCCGTGAGCGGATTCACGCCGCCGTTGGCGAGGGTGGCCGCCATGAGGCTCAAATCTCGGCAGTCGACCGAGATGGAGCACTGGCGGAAGTACAGGTCGAGTGGCACCTCCGGCGGTCCGGTCACGATGTCGAAGTTGCGGAGCATGTGGCCGATGGCGCGGTTGCGGTGCCCGGTCTCGCTCTCCGATTCGTACACGGCGGCATCGAGCTCGAGCTGGCGACCGGCATAGAGCGAGAACACCGAGAGGATGCGGTGGAAGCGATCCCCGGGCGAGTGCCCGGCCACTTGCGAGGCGGCGGCGATCGCCCCAGCGTTGATCATCGGGTTCAGCGGCCGGCCGGTGTTCGGAGCGAGGCTGATCGAGTTGAATGCTTCGCCGGTGGGCTCGACACCAATCTTCGCAAGCACCGCGTCGCGCCCCACGTCCTCGAGAGCCAAGCCGTAGACGAACGGCTTGGAGATCGACTGGATGGTGAAGCTCTGCCGGGTGTCGCCCACCTCGTAGATCTTGCCGTCGGTGGTAGCGATACAGATGCCGAACCACTCGGGATTCGCCTTGGCGAGCTCGGGAATGTAGGTGGCGACCTCGCCGCCGATCTCGGCGGCATGTTTGCGGTGCAGCCGCTCGAGGTAGGCCTCGATCGGGCATGGCGCACGCCCGGCGATGGAGTCCCCGGAGTCCGTCTGTCCACGTCGATTCGACATCACTGCCCTCCTGGCGAGCAAAAGCGCCCCACCAGAGCAGCGTCCATGCCAACGGTGGAGCCCATTGATCGCACCGCGGCACGGCGGCCGACCAAGGCCTTGCCCAGCGATTGGGCAGGACCCTGACCGCGGACGAAGCAGAGCGCTCAGGATAGACCGAAATTGAGGCGAAGTTTAGGGCCGGACTGGCGCACGGGCCCTTCGTCGCTGCAGGAAGCGACGGACGACGCGTTCGGCTCTCGGACCGATTGTCTGCTCTCTGCTCGAATCAACCCAGGCGGCGGGAGTCCGTTGCGAACGCCGAAACGGACTCCCGCCCTCCTCGCGGTTGATGCCGAGTTACCTACTGACAGACCTTGTTGACGCACATCCCGCTCGTGCAGACCGCGTCCGCGTTGCAGCCTGTCATGGCCGGGCAGGTCCCCGCCCCGGCAGCGCTGCACGTTGTGTTGCAGGGCCCGCAGGCGTCGGTGTTGCCGTCGTCGCAAGCCTCGGGAGTCTCCACGACCCCGTTGCCGCACTCGGCCACGCATTTTCCGGTCGCCGGATCACAGGTTCCGGTGCAGTCTTGGTCGTCAACACAGGTGGTCCCCACGGGGCATGTCTTCGCCCCGAGCGCGGTTGCGGTACCGCAGGTGTGGTCACATGTCCCGCAGTCGGACGTGTTGCCGTCGTCGCAGAGCTCGCAGTTCGTGCTTCCGACCTTGAAGATGGCCGAGTTCAATGAACACACGAAGGCCTGTGACGAGGTGAGCGTCTCGGGAGCGAACTCCTTTATCCCGTTGCCACACACCGACTGGCCGCCGGGACAGCCGCTCGGCGCATTGTTGCTCACTGCCGTCGTAAGCTCGTCGACTGTCACCGTCTGGCTGCGCTCGGTGTCGAGCTGCGAGGCAGCCCTCTCGCCGCTTCCCATGGTTGGGAAGCGGCGGTGCGGCGATCCCCGCTCCTGGGATATTCCGCTGGGCTGCCGCGCGAAGCCACCTCTTTCTCCTGATCTGGCAAGGCTCTTGCGAAGTGTGATGATCCAACGATGACGCGCTCGCGTTTATTTCTCGCGATCACGGGAGGGATGGTCGCCGCGGCAATTGGGCTGTATCTTGTTCTCTCGCGCCTGCCGGCAGGGTCCCCCGCCAACCGCGTGCTCCTCCTCTCGGGCAACATCGAGGCACACGAAAGCGTGGTCGCATTCAAGGCGGTGCAATCGCAGGTCGTGGAGCTGCCGTTCGACGAGGGGCAGTGGGTGGAGGCAGGTACGGTGCTGGCGCGACTCGACCCCTCGGACTACCGGCAGCAGGTCACGATCACCGAGGCGACGCTGCGCACGCGCCGGGCCGAGTTCGCCTCGGCCGAGCAGGCGCTCCAGGCCGCGCACAGCACGGTGCTCGCCGACGTGGCCGACCAGGCACAGCGGACACTCGACCGAAAGCGGATCGGTGCGCTCTGGCGCGAAGGCATCGTGTCGCGCGACGAGTTCGACCGGGTGGAAACCGCCCTCAAGCAGTCCGATGCGATCCACCAGCGCGACCGCGCGCTCGAGGCCGCCCGGGCTCGCGACATCGAGGTCGCCCGCGCGAACGTGCGGACCGCGAGCGAGCAGCGCCGGCTGGCACGCATTCTCCTGGGCTATACGGTCCTGCGGGCCCCCTTCGCGGGCGTGATTCTCGTTCGCCAAGCTGAGCTCGGCGAGGTCATGCTTCCGGGAACGCCCGTCGTCACGCTCGCGGATCTCGACCACGTCTGGCTCCGCGCCTACGTACGGGAGACCGACCTGGGTCGCATCCGCTGGGGACAAACGGCGACGATCCGCACCGACACCTACCCAGACCGCCGCTATGCGGGCCGCATCTCGTTCATCTCGTCGAAGGCCGAGTTCACGCCGAAGAGCGTCGAGACGCACGCCGAGCGCGTGACGCTCGTCTATCGCATCCGCATCGACATGGAGAACCCCGCGCACGAGCTGAAGCCCGGGATGCCGGCTGACGCAACGATCGACCTCGCGTCGACGGGAGCCAATGGTTGAGTTGTCCGCAGCGATCACGGTCGACGGCCTCACGAAGCAGTTTGCGGACGTGATCGCCGTCGATGGGCTGCGGTTCTCGGTGGCGGCGGGGGAAATCTTCTGCCTCGTTGGGCCCGACGGTGCCGGGAAGACCACCACGATGCGGATGCTCGCAGGCGTCATGGCCCCGGACGCGGGCTCGGCGACCGTTGCTGGCTACGACGTCGTGCGCGACCCCGAGGGTGTCAAGAACCACATCAGTTACATGCCACAGCGCTTCGGCCTCTACGAGGAGCTGACCGTGGGCGAGAACATCCGGTTCTACGCGGACCTCTTCGGGATCGCTCGTCGTGAGCGCGAGGCGCGCGCGGCACAACTCCTGGCCGCTGCTGGCATGGCGCGCTTCCACGATCGGCTTGCGGGCCAGCTTTCCGGCGGCATGAAGCAAAAGCTCGGCTTGAGCTGCGCACTCATCCACACGCCGCGCGTGCTCCTCCTGGACGAGCCGACGACGGGCGTCGACCCGGTTTCGCGGCGCGATTTCTGGCGCATTCTGTACCGCCTCGCCACGGAGGGCGTCACGGTGCTCGCTTCGACCGCCTATCTGGACGAGGCCGAACGCTGCCATCGTCTCGCGCTGCTCCACCAGGGCCGCCTCCTTCTCTGCGACGCCCCTGCCCGCCTGAAAGCCTCCATGCCAGGGGCCGTGGTCGCAGTCACTGCCCCCACGCCGGCGGCGGTACGCGACGAGATCCAGGGGATGCCGGGTGTCTCGAGCATTCTGGTGGTTGGCGACGGCGTGCATCTCGTCGTGGACGATGCCGAACGCCTGCTGCCGGCGATCCGTGGGCGGCTGCGCGCTGCCGCGATCCCTTTCTCGGAGGTCGTCCGTGTCGCGCCGACGATCGAGGACCTCTTTGTGGCCTCGGTCGGCGGCCAAGGTGGAGGTGCACCGTGAGCGATCCGGCGGCCGCGGTCGTCGTACAGGGTCTCGTGAAGCGTTTCGGTACCTTCACCGCCGTCGACCACGTCAGCTTTGATGCCCGCCGCGGCGAGGTGCTCGGCTTCCTCGGCCCGAACGGCGCGGGGAAGTCGACGATCATTCGCATCCTCTGCGGCCTGCTCCACCCGACGTCGGGCGACGTGTTCGTCGGCGGGCTCGACGTCACGCGGCAGCCCGAGGCCGTGCGCGCCCAGATCGGCTACATGTCGCAGCGCTTCTCGCTGTACAACGACCTCACCGCGGTCGAGAACCTCCGCTTCTTCGGCGGGCTCTATGGTGTCACCGCTGCGGAGTTCGGGCCCCGCCTGCGGTGGGCGATCGAAATGTCGGGCCTTGCCGGCCGCGAGACGGCCCTCGTCGCGACGCTCGCTGGAGGCTGGAAGCAGCGCCTTGCGCTCGGCTGCGCGGTGCTGCACCAGCCGAGCATCCTCTTCCTCGACGAGCCGACGTCCGGGGTCGATCCCATCTCGCGGCGCCAGTTCTGGGATCTCATCCACCGCATGGCAGCGACCGGCGTCACCGTCTTCGTGTCGACGCACTACATGGACGAGGCCGAGTACTGCAACCGCCTGGCCCTCGTCGATCGCGGCCGGCTGGTGGCGCTGGGCACGCCGACCGAGCTCAAGCGGACCGCCATGACCGGCGGGCTGCTGCTCGTGGAGTGCGAGCCGCTCGGCGAGGCGCTCGTCGCGCTCGAGCAGGCACCCGGTGTCCTCGAGGTGGCGATCTTCGGTGACGCCTTCCACGTGACCGTCCTTGCCGTCGAGGCGGCGCTGCGTGAGCTGCCGCGCTACCTCGGCGCGCGCGGCCTGCGCTGCGGGCGGATCACGCCCATCCCGCTCTCGCTCGAGGACGTCTTCGTGCAGAAGGTGGAGAGGGACGCTGCCGCGGGAGCGACGCCTTCATGAACCTCGGACACGTTGCGGCGATCACGCGCAAGGAGTTCCTCCAGGTGCGTCGCGACCCGCGCAGCCTCCTGATCGCACTCTTCATGCCGATCATGCTGCTCGGCCTGCTCGGCTACGGCGTGCGTCTCGATGCGAAACACGTTCCGATCTACGTGTTCGATCGCAACGGCAGCCAGGACAGCCAGGCGCTCCTCAAGCGTTTCCAGGCATCCGAGTACTTCGAGCTCGAACGCGTCGTCGACAACTACGGGGAGATCACCGCGGCGATCGACGCTGGTCGCTGCAAGCTCGCGCTCGTCATCCCCCCCGACTTCGCGCGGCGGCTGCGCCACGGCGGTGGCGTCGCCGTGCAGGCGATCGTGGACGCGACGGATGACAACACCGCCAACCTCGCTATCGGCTATGCCACCGCGGTGGTCGCTGGGTTCTCGCAGGATGTGCAGCTCGACTGGATGCGGCGGCAGGGGCTTCCCGACCACTCGGCAACGCCGCCGCTCTCGATCGAATTCCGCACCTGGTACAATGAAGAGCTCGAGAGCCGGAACTTCATCATCCCCGGCGTCGTCGCACTGGTCATGACGCTCGTCGGCGCGCTGCTCTCGTCACTCACCATCGCCCGCGAGTGGGAACGCGGCACCATGGAGCAGTTGATCTCGACTCCCGTGACCGCGCGGGAGATCATGGTCGGCAAGCTGATTCCGTACTTCGTGATCGGGCTCATCGACGCCGCGCTCTGCGCGGCGGTCGGCATCGGCTGGTTCCAGGTCCCTTTCCGGGGCACGCTACTGACGCTGTTCGTCGCAACGGCGCTCTTCCTGAGCGTCGTCCTGGGGATCGGCTTCATGATCTCCGTGGCGATTCCCAATCAGCTCGGGGCGAGCGTGATCGCCATCCTTGTCACCCTGCTGCCGATGAACATGCTCTCGGGCTTCGCCTTTCCGATCGACCAGATGCCCGCGCCGATTCGGGCCGTCACCTACCTCGTGTGGGGACGCTACTACGTGACAATTCTCAAGGCGGTGTTCCTGAAGGGCAGTGGGCTGCGGGCACTGGCCGGGCCGCTGCTCGCGCTGGTCATCTATGCAGCCGTGGTGACGACCTTCGCGACGCGGGCCTTCCGCAAGACGCTGACGTGAGGAGTTTGCGTGCTCACGCGCATCTTCCACATGCTCGTCAAGGAATTCCTTCAGCTGCGGCGCGACCGGTACGCGCGAATTCGGCTCGTGGTGCCCCCGCTCATCCAAATGGTGATGTTCGGTTACGCAGCGACGTTCGAGGTGCACAGCGTCGCGACCGCGTTGATGGATCGTGACAACAGCGCTGAGAGTCGGGACCTGGTATCGCGCTTCACGGCGAGCGGCCGCTTCGAGGTGATCGCGATCGCGCGCGACGAAGCGGAGCTCGCCGGGCTGATCGACCGCGGGCAAGCGACCATCGCCATCCAGATCCGTTCCGGATTCGCCCAGCAGTTGCGAAAGGGCGTGACGGCGCCGGTGCAGCTGATCGTCGACGGCACGAACTCGAACACCGCACTCATCGCCCTCGGCTACGTGAATCGGATTGCGACCGCGTTCGCGAGCGAGTACGCGAGCAACTCGGTGGCGCGCGTCGCACCGGCGCGTCTGCGCCTGATTCCGAGCGTCGAGCTGGAGGAGCGCCCGTGGTACAACCCCGGCTTCGAGAGCCGCTGGTTCTTCGTGCCCGGGGTGATCGGTAGTTTGATGCTCGTCATCACCGTCAACCT
>Ga0316628_100005735_pt1 | contig 10030 bp, 5 predicted proteins | sample OWC_Aug_M2_C1_D5_FD_207648 | JGI IMG/M metagenome (GOLD analysis project Ga0316628, IMG submission 207648) | Wetland soil microbial communities from Old Woman Creek delta, Ohio, United States - OWC_Aug_M2_C1_D5_C | ecosystem: Environmental > Terrestrial > Soil > Wetlands | place: USA: Ohio... | reverse complement strand
TAACCGGCGATCATCAGCCAGTCAAGCGTCGTCAGCGTCGAGCCGGAAGCAGCAGTGGCAGTGAGCATAGTCGTCCGGTTGTTGGTTGAAGCAGCGCGTGCAGGTCTACGCCCCGGCCCGCCACTGGCGCGGCAGCCGGTGGGGGTGGTCGGCTGTATATCAGCGGTCACCAAGCGGTGTCAAGCAATGTGGTAAGTCGATCTCCTGACGTAGTACGATGGCGTGATGCGCCCTCGACTGTTTCTCTTCGGCGCCGTCGCCCTGTATGTCGCCATGACCGTCTCCATGAACGGAACAGCCAGTCAGAGTCAGCCGGCCGCCCAACCACCGAACTCGGGATTGACGGCGGTTCCCGGCCTGAAGGTCGGTCACCACACGCTCAGCGAGCGGCCGACCGGCTGCACGGTGATCCTCGCGGAGAAAGGCGCAATCGGCGGAGTGGACGTGCGCGGCGCCGCGCCCGGCACGCGCGAAACCGACCTGCTGAACCCGGTGAACACGGTCGAACGCGTCAACGCGATCGTGCTGTCCGGCGGAAGCGCGTTCGGCCTGGACGCCGCGTCCGGCGTGATGCGATACCTCGAGGAACGGAAGATCGGCTACCCGACGGCCGTGATCCCCGTGCCGATCGTCCCCGCCGCCATCCTGTTCGACCTCGGCGTTGGTGACAACCCGCGCATCCGGCCGACGGCGGACTGCGGCTACCGGGCGGCGTCGGCCGCCTCGGACGGCCCGGTGGCGGAAGGGAACGTCGGCGCGGGGGCCGGCGCGACGATCGGGAAACTGGGCGGGCCACGCCGCGCGATGAAATCGGGCATCGGCACGGCGTCGTACACGACGGCGGACGGTACCATCATCGCGGCGCTGGTGGCGGTCAATGCCGTCGGCGACGTCATCGACCCGGCGACCGGGCGCGTCATTGCCGGCGTTCGCACGCCCGACGGCACGTCGCTGGCGGATGCCCGGAAACTGCTGCACAGCCCGGACTTCAAGCTGCCGTCGCGCCACCCGGCAGAGAACACGACGATTGGAGTGGTGGCCACCAACGCCCGGCTGACCAAGGCGCAGGCGACCAGGCTGGCACAGATGGCGCAGGATGGCATCGCGAGGGCCGTGTACCCCGCGCACACGGTCGCGGACGGCGACACGATCTTCGCGCTCGCGACCGGCGAACGCCAGGACGCGGGTGATTTCTCCACCCTCGGCGTGTTCGCCGCCGACGTCGTGGCGCAGGCGATCGTGCGCGCGGCCGAACAGGCGACGGGCATCCCGGGGTACCCGGCAGCAAGGGATCTGGGGAAACGCTGAGACGTGCTGGGTGCACGGTGCTCGCTGCTGTGCGAGCGTCAAGTGCAGGGTGCGGGTGGCGGGTGCGGCCATCAGGTGCGGAGCACCTGCACCTGGCACATCGCGCGCGCACGCGGCACCTCGCACGTCGTACTTAGCGCGGGCGCATGAATCTGTATCTCTCCCTCCTCCTCGGCTACTCCGCCTTTCTCGTCGGCGTCGGCTTCTGGCTGGGCCGCCAGGTTCGCGGCTCGAGCGATTTCTTCGTCGCGGGGCGCCAGCTCGGTCCGGGTCTCATCTTCGCGACGGTGCTCGCCGCCAACATCGGCGCGGGGTCGGCCGTCGGGGCGAGCGGCCTCGGGTACCGCCAGGGCCTCAGCGCGTGGTGGTGGAACGGGTCGGCGGGGATTGGATCGCTGCTGCTCGCGCTGTGGATCGGGCCTCGCATCTGGCGGCGCGCCGCGCGCCACAACTTCTACACGGTTGGAGATCTTCTCGAGCAACGCTACGGCCGTCCGGTGCGCGGAATCGTCGCGGCCCTCCTCTGGCTCGGCACCCTCTTCATCCTGGCCGGCCAGCTGATTGCCATCGGTTGGATCCTGAACGTTGTCACCGGCGCGCCGCGCTGGATGGGCTGCGTCATCGGCGGTGTGGTCATCGTCCTGTACTTCACCGCCGGCGGCTTGCACGGGTCCGCGCGCGTCAACCTGGTGCAGCTGGTGGTCAAGCTCGCCGGATTCGCTGTTGCCGTTCCGCTGCTGGTGTCGCGGGTCGGCGGCCTTCGAGCGATCGGCGCAAGCCCGACGCTCTCGCCCGAGGCGTTCGATTTCTGGGACGGCAACACGTCGATTGGCTTCCTGTCGCTGCTCGTCCCGGCCTTCATGATCTCACCGGGGCTGCTGCAGAAAGCCTACGGCGGGAAGGACGCGCGCGCCGTGCGGACGGGGTTCGCTGCCAACGCGGTCGTCCTGATGGCCTTCGGGTTCGTGCCGGCACTGGTGGGAATGATCGCGCGCATGCAGCACCCGAGCCTGCCCGACCCGGAACTCGCGCTGCCCGTTGCGCTGGTTCGCGACGTGCCCGCGTGGATCGGCGCAATCGCGCTGGCGGCGGTCTTCTCGGCAGAGGTCAGCGCATCAGACGCGATCCTGTTCATGCTGTCCACGTCGCTGTCGCGCGATCTCTACCAGCGGTTTGTCGATCCGGCCGCGTCGGATCGGCGGCTGTTGGGGGTGGCCCGCATCGCGGCCGTCGCCGGCGGCATGGGAGGCATCGTGGCGGCGATCGTGCTAGCCGGCATCATCAAGGCATTGACGGTCTTCTACTCGCTCGTCGGGGTCAGCCTGTTCGTCCCCGTCGTCGTGGCGCTCCACTCGGACAAGCGGCGTCCGCGCGAGGCCCTGGCCTCGATCGTCGCCGGCACTGCCACGTTCCTGGCGGTCGCCTTCGCCACCGGCAGCCGTGGCTGGGGCCCGTTGACGCCGAACCTGACCGGCCTGGTCGCGTCTGCGCTCGCGTTCGCGCTCGTCGCGTTGATCACGCCGTCACAAGGCGACGCCGCAGCAACACAGCGGGCGTAATCGGCGGATCAGTTCTTGGGGCGATCGGCCGGTCCTGTCGTCGGCACGACGAGCGGCGGCAGAACGTCCTTGTGCGGCATCCACCGGCTGGGGGCGAGAACGTGCAGGTCGTGGCGCGTCGTGGCGATCTTGAGGGTGTGCGGGCGGCCGTCGCGGTCGCTTGCGTTCGACTCGACTTCGAGCACGTACCCGCCGAGCAGCGCCGTTCCCAGCGGCTCGAGGTCGCGACCCTGGCCGGTAATGCGGGTCACCGTACCGCCTGTCGATTGCGCCAACGCGTGCAATGCCGCACTCTCGACACGTGCTGCAGGCGTGACGACGTGGACGGTGCTGTGCGAGGCGGCAGCCGCATCGACCGCGGCGGACAGCCCGGGAGCGTCGGTCTCCGCGTCGGCGACCGCCCGTGGTGCAGCCTCCGCGCGGCCCGCCGAGAAGACGATGACGTGTTTCGGCCCCTGGAAGCGCAGAAGGTCGGTCAGGATGCGGGCAAGCGCGTCGAGCGACGACCTTTCGGAAGCGGCCCCGTTCGCCTGCCCGGCCACGCGCGACGCGTCCGCGAGCAGGTCGGCGCGGCTGCCGGCGAATCTCACCGAGCTCCCCCGCGGCAGAGCGACAACGGCGGTCCGGTCGACCGGCCCCGTGACGTCGAGCGCGTGCTGAATGGCCGGGAGCAGGTTCTTCTCTTGGCCGCCCGGGAAGCTGGCTTCGTCGACCGCCAACACGATCGTCCGCGGCTCGCCGGCGCGCGCCACGACTCCCTTCCCTACTCGCATCGACCGGGCGGCCTCGAGGGCCTGGGGACCCCGGAAGACGTACTGCGCCGAAACGATCTTCCGCGGCTGGCCGTCGATCGCCACGCGAAAGTCGTCGCGCCCGAGGCCGAGAGCCTGACGCTGCGAATCCAGCACGGTGACATCGACGTACGCCGTAGCCCCGGGCCGTCCCTGGTCGCCGCTCTCGCTCTTCTTCTCCTTCGGCGCGGGAAACTTGCCCGCAATGCGATCGCGTTCGTCCTTGGCGGACGATTCGTGCGAGCCGGGTCTCGTGGTCGGTTTCTTGCTGCCCGGCAACCCGACCTCGGGACGGTTCGCCGGCGGGGTCTTCGGCGGGTTCACCTGGCCGCGAGCTGGCGTCGGCTGAAAGAAGACGATGGAAACGGCAAGCAGGAGGAGGACTGCGACGCGGGCGCGGCCAAACCGGGAAGCAAATCGCATGATGGCCCGGAGATCGCAGGCGCGATTCGACAAATCGCCCTGCGGCGACAGAGCAGGCGCTGGCAGGCTGAAAGCAGTTTGGGACCGCCTTCGGCAGTTGTCAAGCGGGGGGAGGTTCGGCGGGAGGTTCGGCTGTAGGGAGGTTCGGCGGGAAGTTCGAGAGATGTGCTGGGTGGCGCTTGGCGCTGGCACTCGGCAGGCGGCCCTTGGCACCTGACTAGCACCCGGCACGAGCCCCGCTGCTAGCACTCAGCACCGAGCACCTAGCACCCAGCACGTCTCTTGTTCTCGAACATCCCGTCGAACCACTTCTGGAAGCGCACCTCCAGGTGATCGAGCGACAGCGTAGGCGCGGGCGTTGCCGGCGCCGCCGGCGCGGCGACCGGCCGCGCGGCCAGCGGGAAGCGCCCGCGATCCCAGATGGCGTCGCCGTCGGCGCCGTCCAGCGTGACGTCTCGGTAGATCGGGGCAACGCGGCGGATCTCCTGCATGACGTCCTCGGTCCCCGCGTACTTCATCTTGAAGCGGTAGCCCATCGCCGCGGCGAGCTGGCAGATGACCTCCCAGGTCTCGAGGCCGGCCCTGGGCGGCACGGCGCGGTGCACGCGCTGCACGCGCCGCTCCGAGTTGGTGAAGGTGCCGCTGGTCTCGACCGAGCTGCCGATCGGCAGCACCACGTTCGCCGCCTTTGCCGTCTCGGTCAGAAACAGGTCGCCGACGACCAGGAAGTCGGTCGCGAGCAGGCCGTCCCGGACGTCGGGGGGCACGCTCTCGCAGCCGAGCGGGTCCTCCCCGAGCACGACTGCCACCTTGATCTTCTTCTCGCGCAGCAACTGCCCGATGTCGGCCGCCGGCGGCTCGAGGTCGCGCAGAGCAACGCACCATTCCTTCTCGAGATTCTCGATCGCCTCGTCGTTGTCGGTGGGCAGGTACCCCGGGTACCACGCGGGATGTGCGCCCATGTCGAGCAGTCCCTGCGCGTTGGCCTTCTCGTGAAGCGGCAGCAGCGAGCAGCCGAGAGCGGCGGCGGCCTGCGCCAGCAACGCCGTGTCGTCGGCCAGCCGCACGCCCCGGTAGTCGCGGTTGCAGATGAGGACCTTCAGGATGCTCCCGGCAAGCAGCTGTGCCGCCTCGCGGATGCCCGCGAGCGGCACGCCGGTGCGTTCCTCGATCGCCTCGACCGGCCCGTCGGCCAGCAACGGCGCCGCCGCCGTCCGGGCGGCCTCCGGCTGGCCGGCGATCTTCGCGTACTCGTCGAGCAGCGCCGCCACCACCACCATCTGCGCGTCGGGCTTGCACTGCAGGAAGATCTCCGCGAACTCGGACGTGCGGTTCGGCTCCGGGCCGATGTACACCAGCTTTCCGCCGCCGCGGATCGCGCGCTTCCCGAGCAGATCCACGACGAAGTGCTCCTCGGATGGGTCGGCGTTGACGACGAGCAGCGTCTGCGCGTCGATCACGTCCCGGTAGGTGGCGGTCGCGAGCACGTCGGGCCGGAAGTGGCGGCCGTCGAGAATCTGCGTGAACGACGTGACGTTGTGCGTCTTCAGCGCGACACGCGCCAGCTTCTGCGCGAGGTAGATCTCTTCGTTGGTCAGGCGCGGTGACACGAACACCGCGATCTCCCTGCCCGAGTAGCGCCTGGTCAGCTCCTTCAGGCGCATCGCCGCGTACCCGATCGCCTCGCCGGCCGGCGCGTCCTGCATCTCGCGGCCCGGGCGGATCTTGCCGGCGCCCAGCCGGTCGGCCGCGTGGACGTAGTCGTAGCCGAAGCGCCCGCGGCGGCAATGGTCGCCGAAGGTCAGCTCGTCCTGCTCGTGGCGCGACACTTTCACGAGCGTGTCGCCGAAGATGTCGTAGTCGATGCGGCAGCCGACGCCGCAGTAGTGGCACACCGAGGAGATCGAATCGGTCTTCCACGGGCCGGGCTTCGCGAGCGACACCCTCTCGGAAATCGCGCCGGTCGGGCAGGTGCCGATGCAGAGCCCGCACGACACGCACTCCGTGTCGGCCAGCGACATGCCGAGCGGCGGCCGGACGACCGTGCTGAACCCGCGGTAGGTGAACCCGAACGCGGAGACGCCGACCACCTCGCTGCACACCCGCACGCACCGGGCGCACAGCACGCACTTGTTGGGGTCGAGCTCGATGAGCGGGTGCGACGTGTCGACCGGGTGCTGGCGCGCCTCGCCCAGGTAGCGTTTCAGCTCGACGCCGTACTCGGTGGCGTAGCGCCGCAGGTCGCAGTCGAACAGCGCCACGCAGCCGCACTCCAGGCAGCGCCGGACCTCCTTCTTCACGTCCTCGGCGGTATAGCCCTGCTCGACCTCGGCGAAGCCCCTGATTCGCTCCTCGACCGGCAGCATCGGCATCACGCGCCGCGACGTCTTCTCCTGCGACCGCAGGTCCTTCACCGTCACCTTCGCAAACGTGTCCTTGCGGCTGAAGAACTCCTGCGGTTCCGGCTCGACCACGCCCGTCATCACGTACTTGTCGATCGCGTAGGCCGCCTTGCGCCCGGCCGCGATCGCTTCGATCGCGGTGGCCGCGCCGGTCACCACGTCGCCGCCGGCGAAGACGCCCTCCACGCTCGTCTCGAACGTGCGGTCGGTGGTCTGGATCGTCTCCCAGCGCGTCAGGTTCAACACCTCGCCGAGCGGCAGCATCCCCGGGACGCGCCCGTCGACCAGGTCCTTCACCGTCGTCGCCTGGCCGATGGCCGAGATGATGAAGTCGCACTCGACGACGAACTCGGAACCGCGGATCGGCTTGGGGCTGCGGCGGCCCGACGCGTCGGGTTCGCCGAGTTCCATGCGGAGGCACTCGATGCCCGACACGCGGCCGGCCTTCGTCAGCACGCGCTGCGGCGCCACGAGGAACTCCATCTTCACGCCTTCCTCGATGGCGTCGTTGATCTCGGTCGCGTTGGCCGGCATCTCGGTGCGCGTGCGCCGGTACAGCAGCTTCACCTCGGCCACCTGCAGGCGAAGCGCGGTGCGGGCGCAGTCGATCGCGGTGTTCCCGCCGCCGACGACGACCACGCGGCCGTGGATGTCGATCTTCTTCCGCAGCCCGAAGTTCCTCAGGAACTCGATCCCGGAGAGCACGCCAATCGATTCCTCGTTCTGCACTCGCATCAGCGAGTGGCGCCAGGCGCCGATGCCGAGGAAGACGGCATCGTAGCCGGACTGTTTCAGCCCGGTGACCGTGAAGTCCCTGCCGAGCGTCGTGTTGGTCCTCAGGGTGACGCCGAGGCTCAGGATCTGGTTGATCTCGAGGTCGAGCACGTCCTTCGGCAGCCGGTACTCCGGGATGCCGTAGCGCAGCATGCCGCCGGCTTCCGGCTGCGACTCGAAGGTGTCGACGGTGTAGCCGCGCAGCGCCAGGTAGTAGGCGGCGGACAGCCCCGCCGGCCCCGCTCCGACGACCGCCACCCGCTTGCCGTTGGGCGGCTCGGTGGCCGGCCTGAAGCTGTCGGCCGCCCCGAGATCGAGGTCGGTGACGTAGCGCTTGATGTAGTCGATGCCGACCGGTTCGTCCAGCAGGCTGCGTCGGCAGCCCTTCACCTCGCACGGCCGCGTGCAAACGCGCCCGCACACCGACGGCAGGGGGTTGCGGTCCTTGATGAGCGCGATCGCGTCGCGGTACTTGCCGATCGCGGCCAGCGCGACATAGCCCTGGATGTCCACGCTGGCCGGGCAGGCGATCTGGCACGGGCCGATGCAATCGGCGTAGTGGTCGGACAGCAGGAGCTCGAGCGCCGCCCGGCGCGACAGGCGCACGTCGGCCGTGTTGGTTTCGACGACCATGCCGTTCGAGACCTTGGTCGAGCAGGCGGGCAGCAAGGTCCTTGCGCCCTTCACCTTGACGACGCACAGGAAGCACGAGGCGAACGGTTCCAGCTGCTCGTCGTGGCAGAGCGTCGGGATGTTGCCGATGCCGTGCTGCCGGGCCACATGGAGGATCGTCTGGTTGCTGTCGGAGATGATGCGCTTGCCGTCGATTTCGAGCTTTACGAGCGCCATGGATGCCTCTCGAAGTAGTCAGTAGTCAGTAGCCAGTAGTCAGTAGATGTGCAGCCAGGACCGCCCGTCGTTCCGTTCGCGCTACTGGCTACTGTCTACTGGCTACTGTCTACTTCTTCAGTCCTTCACGATCGCCCCGGCGATGTTGCACGCCTTGTAGCACTCGCCGCACACCGTGCACAGGTCCTGGTTGATGACGTGCTTCTCCTTGCGCGTGCCGGTGATGGCGCCGGCGGAGCAGGCCTTCAGGCACAGCATGCAGCCGCTGCAGTTGTCCGTGATCGTGTAGGTCAGCAGCTTCGGGCAGTGGTGCGACGGGCACTTCTTGTTGGTGATGTGCGCCTCGTACTCCGACCTGAAGTACTTCAGCGTCGTCAGCACCGGGTTCGGCGCCGTCTGGCCCAGGCCGCAGAGCGACGAGTTCTTCACGCGCATCGCGAGGTCTTCGAGCAGCTCGATGTCACCGTCCTGCCCGTGGCCCTCGGTGATCCGCGTGAGCACCTCGAGCATCCGCTTGGTGCCGATCCGGCAGAACGTGCACTTGCCGCAGGACTCGCGCTGGGTGAAGTCGAGGAAGAACCGGGCGACGTCCACCATGCACGTTGTCTCGTCCATGACGACGAGGCCGCCCGAGCCCATGATGGCGCCCGTCTTGTTGATCGACTCGTAGTCGATCACCGTGTCCTGCAGCTCGGCCGGGATGCAGCCGCCGGACGGCCCGCCCATCTGCACCGCCTTGAACTTCCGGTCGTTCTTGATGCCGTCGCAGATCCCGTAGATGATCTCCTTGATCGAGATCCCCATCGGGACCTCGACCAGGCCCCCGCGGCGGATCTTGCCCGCCATCGCGAACACCTTGGTGCCCTTGCTGTTCTGCGTGCCAAGCGAGTTGAACGCCTTGGCCGAGTTCAGGACGATCCACGGGACGTTCGCGAACGTCTCGACGTTGTTGATGCTCGTCGGCGACTCCCACAACCCCTTCGTCGCCGGGAACGGCGGGCGGACGCGCGGCATGCCCCGGCGTCCCTCGATCGACGCGATGAGCGCCGTCTCCTCGCCGCACACGAACGCGCCGGCGCCCTCCTTCAGCTTGATGTGGAAGTTGAAGCCGGTGCCGAAGATGTTGTCGCCCAGGAGGTGCCGTTCCTCGGCCGCGGCAATCGCGATGGTCAGCCGCTCGATCGCCTTCGGGTACTCCGCGCGGACGTACACGTAGCCGTGGTCGGCGCCGATCGTGAAACCCGCGATCGCCATGCCCTCGAGCACCGAGTGCGGGTCGCTCTCGAGCACCGAGCGGTCCATGAACGCGCCGGGGTCGCCCTCGTCGGCGTTGCAGATGATGAACTTGCGCGCGCCCTGCGCCAGCCGCGTGAACCGCCATTTCATGCCGGTGAGGAAGCCCGCGCCGCCGCGGCCGCGCAGCCCCGACTCGATGATCGTCGTGATGACGGCGTCCGGGTCGTTCTGTTCGATCACGCGCCTGAGGGCCTGGTACCCCTGCGCCTGCAGGTAGTCTTCGATCGACTCGGGGTCGATCTCGCCGCAGTTGCGCAGCACGATCCGCTTCTGGCGTTCGAAGTACCCGGCCTCCGGCCCGGTCCCGTCGCTCGTCCAGATCAGCCAGTCGGCCACGGACTGCAGGTCTCCGCTGTGGTGGGCCGAGAGCAGCGTGTCCACGCGGTCGGCGCTCACCTGCCCGTACATGTAGCGACGGCCGTCGCCGCTGCGCACCTCGACGAGCGGCTCCCTGTAGCACATGCCGATGCAGCCGGTGCGTCCCAGCACGAACCCGTTCGGCGGCTCTTTCAGTTTCCGCTCGATGGCGGTGTAGGTGTCCTCGGCCCCGGCGGCGATGCCGCACGTCCCCAGCCCGACGATGACCCTGGTCGCCGTCATGACCGCTCTCCCTTCTGGTACTTCTTCA
>Ga0316628_100005734_pt1 | contig 10031 bp, 6 predicted proteins | sample OWC_Aug_M2_C1_D5_FD_207648 | JGI IMG/M metagenome (GOLD analysis project Ga0316628, IMG submission 207648) | Wetland soil microbial communities from Old Woman Creek delta, Ohio, United States - OWC_Aug_M2_C1_D5_C | ecosystem: Environmental > Terrestrial > Soil > Wetlands | place: USA: Ohio... | reverse complement strand
CAACGACGCCGGCGAGCAGGGCCGCTATCAGCCCAGCGTATCCCCAGGCGCCTGTGAGGTTGACCGTAAGGCCCACTGATGCGAAGAAGATGGGGATGAAGAAGCTCTCCCCTATCTCCTTCACCTTCTTGGAGATGGTCGGGTACTGCGCGCTCCTGCTCAGCAGCATGCCGGCGATGAATATGCCCAGTATCGATGCCAGATTGAGGCTTTCGGTTATGCTTCCGAGCATGAAGGCCAGCAGCAGGGTGAATCCCAGCAGCGCCTCCTCGATCCCGTACCTCTGGATCGAGCCGGTCAGCCTGCTCACGAACTTGAACCCTACGCGGCTCATCACTACGAACAGCCCTACCACAACGAGTATTGTCGTGAACACCGGACCTATGCCCACAGCCTGGCCGGCCATCACGTTCGCGAGCAGCGCCACGCTGATTATCGCGACTATCTCGTCCACCACCTCTATCCCCAGCAGCGACTGGCCCTCGTGCGAGTTGAATGCCTTCATGTCCGTGAGCGTCCTGGATACAATGGCCGTGCTTGACAGCACCATTACGAAGCCGAGCACCACGCTGGTGTACAGGTCTATCCTGAAAAGGGCAGCCGCCGCGTACACCACCCCGAAGGTGACAAGTATCCTTATGATCTCTATGTAGGCGTATTTCTCGGTGTTCCCCTCAAGCTTCTTCCAGTCGATGCTCAGGCTGACGAGCAGCACCAGGAACAGAAGGCCCAGGTCGCTGACAACGGTTACCAGGTTCGATGGCCTGACAAGGGCAAGGAGAGTGGGGCCCAGCACTATGCCCGCAAGCAGCTCGCCCACCACGCTGGGCTGCTTGAGCTTCGAGAATATGACGCCTCCCACTTTTGCCCCGAAGAGCAGCAATGCGAGGTCTATCAGCGGTTCCATTTCATTCACTGTGCGTATTTCATGCCGGCTTCTTCGGAGCGAATGCCGGCTCTTTCGGATATCCCGGATGCCCGCGCGGATGAAGAAAACGGGATATCCGTATCCGCGCCCTGAGGAAATCAAATGGCGGGCGCGGATACGTGTTCCCTATGACTTGTATCTTGTATCTTCTATCAGGCGTATACCTTGATGCCGAGCTCATTGTACTCGTTGTAGAGCTTCTTGGCAACGGTCTTCTCCTCTTCCCTCCTGCTGCTCAGTATGTAGGGGGAGTTCACTCCGGTTATGATGGTTATGACCTCCAGCTTGGCTCCGTACTCGGGGATGATCCTCGCGCCCCACATCACCATCGCTTCCGGGGACATCTTCTTCGATACGGACTCGCCGATGAGGTTGATCTCCTCCAGAGTCATGTCCTCGCCGCCGATAATCTGTATCAGCGCGCCCGATGCGCCCTCGTAGTCCACGTCGAGCAGCGGGTGGCTCAGCGCCATGTCGATGGCTTCCCTCGCCCTGTTCTTCGTGTCAGACCTTCCGACCCCGATCGTCGCGACGCCTCCCGAGTTCATGATCGTCCTGACGTCCGCGTAGTCCAGGTTGACGAGCGAAGGCTGCGAGATGAGCTCTGTTATGCCCTTTATCATCGTCGCTATCAGGTCGTCCGCGACCGCGAATGCCTCCTTGAGCGGCTTGTTCCCCGCGAGCTCGAGCAGCTTCTGGTTCTCGATTATTATCGTTGTGTCTGCGGAGTCCCTCAGGCTCAGCAGCCCGTCCTCGGCCTTCCTGACCCTTGCGCCCTCCATCTTGAACGGAACGGTCACCGGAGCTATCACGATCGACCCCATCTCCTTTGCGATCTTCGCTATGACCGGTGCGCTCCCTGTGCCCGTGCCTCCGCCTAGGCCGCATGTCACGAAAAGCAGGTCGCAGCCCTGCAGCATGCGCTTTACATCCTCCTTGGATTCCTCGGCTGCCTTCTTCCCGATCTCCGGGTAGCCTCCCGCGCCAAGGCCCCTGGTCAGGTCCTTGCCTATGAGGATCTTCTTGTGTGCCCTCGTCACGGCAAGGTGCTTCGCGTCGGTGTTCGCTGCCACCGTAACCGCGCCCTTGATGTCCATGTCCGTCAGCCTTGTGATGGTGTTGCAGCCGCCTCCGCCGCAACCGAACACCGCTATCTTCGCCTCATACGAATTGTATGCCTCTTCTTCATTTGCCATATATCTCCTACCTCCTGCTTCCCCTAATTTTTTATTTTAAACATCAGACCTCTGTGATAACCCTGCCCATATCGCCCTCTCTGTCAGTTCCTGGTACAGCCAGTGTCAGATGTCTGAATGATGATTCGCCGAATCCCGTGTTCGGGTCGTAGGCCAGTTCGCGCACAATCCTGGCCTGGCGCATGGTCTGGGTCGTGTTCGCCTCATCGCTCGTCACGACCGCTTCTACGGGCAGAGCGCCAGTCACCCATAGAGCCGTGAGGTGCCTGGTGGCAGTGGTGCCGGGATGGTTATTCCTCTTGTACCTTCTGGCAAGAGCGAATTCATTTTCCGAGACGCCCGCACGGGTTACACCAACTATATACTGTCCGAGCGCGAAAATATCACCGAGGGGGTCGAATAGCACCGCGCCGTCATAATCGCTAATCCTACTGATTCCTCCCAGAACGCCGATCGCCTTATCCGGGTCCAGGAGTATCCCACGGCTACCGTACCTACCGAGCAGCCCGGCCAATTCAGGGCTCTCCACATCCATGAGCGTGCCGCCTACTGCCGCCAGCAGGTGTTCGGGGTCACCGACAATGGCGAGCATGCCGGCGTGCCTGCCTTCATGCTGCGCATCGTAGGCGGTCTGCGCAGATGCGCAGAACAGACCTTTCACCACATCATTGTCAACGACATTCGGGCTGGCTAAATCAAGCCCATCGACGTATGAGCCAAGCCTCTGGAGGTTCGGGCAGAACCTTCCGTACCCCCCGGATGTTTCCGCCTGAGGGAGGTCAGCCAATGCCGTTCCGCCCATGCCTTGAGCGTTTCTCATATTCATATATTGGTATGTTCATACTTATATATTTTTCACTTTTACTTTCCATCACATTCAGAATGGAAAGTCATTTAAATACCACGGCCGTTTTCCTTTGGAAACATTTAAAAAGCGAAATGTTAAACATATGGCATGGCGGACGAGCCCGAGAAGCCGGAAACGATAACAACGACCATCGAAATAGACAAAGATGTATTCCTAAAGTTCAAGGCACTGTGCGTGCTGAACGAGACCACGCTTTCCGGCGAGATCGAGAAGCTCATCAAGAAGCGCGTCGAGCAGCTCTCATCCAGGAACGAGAACAGCGTCATTTCCAACGGGAAAAGTGATTCATAAAGCCTTATAAAGCAGGCGCATCATTTGGATTTCTTCAAAGAATCGCAAGCGGCCGCCACCATCCTGACAGGCGGAAGCCGGCTATGCTTATAAGGGCCTTTTAAGCTCCCCGACGGCCCTATGATAACAGTTAACAGGAATATATCATTTATAAAGGCCGGAAAAGATATCCATAGTTGGGCCGGTAGATCAGCGGTAGATCGCTTGGTTCGCATCCAAGAGGCCTGGGGTTCAAAAGGACCGTTTCCGGTTCGAGGCACGCAAAGGCGCTCCCGTAAAACGGAATGCTTGTGCCGGAAGGCATGAGGGTTCCAGGAGAGGAAGCTTTTGCAGAAGCTTCGCGCACGGAAAGGGTCCTGGACGTCCCCACCGGTCCATCCACCTTCTTTCAGCGGACAGCCGCGAGGCGCCCTCCATATCCATCAATTTATTAGCCCGACGGCCACACTAAACGGATGGTGGAAAGGGAAGCGCTCCAGAGCAGGTTCAGGACTTTCATCCTGCTATCGGCGTTCATCCTCGTCTTGGAGACAGCTGGCGGCATATTCACCAACAGCCTCGCCCTCCTGAGCGATGCCGGCCACGTCTTCATCGACCTGCTGGCGCTCCTTCTGGCCTTCTTCGCGATACGCCTTGCCAGGAGGAAATCGACGGAGAAGTTCAGCTACGGCTATTACAGGGCAGAGATACTGACGTCCGCCATGAACGGCATCGTGCTGGTGTTCATAACGCTTGTCATCTTCTACGAGTCGTACCTTAGGCTGCTCTCCCCCCAGCCTGTCATGGGCCCCGAGATGCTCGCGGTTTCCATCGTCGGGTTCATCGCCAACCTCTGGGTCGTGGCAAGGATGCACGGCTACGAGCACGAAAGCCTGAACGTGAGGGGCGCATACCTGCATGTGCTGGGGGATACCATGTCCTCAGTGGGCGTCATCGCAGCGGGCCTCCTGATGATGGCCACCGGGAACTACATCTTCGACCCCATCATAAGCGCCATGATAGGCTTCATCATACTGGCCGGCTCCTTCAACCTGATCAAGGAATCCGTGCACATCCTGATGGAGGCGACCCCGGAGGCCGTGAAGCTGGACGAAGTCGAGAGGGACATCAGGGGCGTCAGGTGCGTCAGGGAGGTCCATGACATACACGTGTGGAGCATCTCATCGGACGTCTATACGCTCACGGCCCACGTGCTGATCGATGCGAAGGACATCCGCTCCATGAACAGGATAGTCTCTGAGATCAACCGCATGCTAAAGGGGAAGCACGGCATCGCGCACACCGTCATCCAGTCGGAGTGCGGGCGCTGCGTCGAGGGGAAGGCCGCCCACAGGCACTGATCCCAAGGGGGCATCCGTTCCCGGGCAGCCCCATCCCTCGCTACTGGCCTGAGGGCCCCAGCTTCCTGCTGACCTCGAAGTCCTTTATGATGTTTATCGTAGCGCCGGGTGCTATCCCCTTCACCTTGCCGATCTCGCCCTCGTCGAGCACCTTGCCCTCTATCTTGATGATGTCCTTGACTCCTATCTTGCCGCTGTGCACGTTCGTGGCCATGCTCACTATCGAGTTTGGGCACTGCTCCCTTATCCCGAGGGCATCGATCACATCGTATGCGCTGTTCGATGGGAGGTGGTCTATGACCGTCCCGCATTCTATCTTCCCTATCCTGAATTCCCTGTCCATGCCTGAAAACCTCCAGTACTCCTTAAGCTCCCGGGCCTCGAGCCCGGGGTCACTGAGCAGGGCGCCGGTGAAGGCGTCCAACAGCGAGAGTTCGGTGAAGACGTAGACGCCCAGAGAGGCGAGTTCCCTGCGAGCATGACCGCCGTTCCCGGCGTCGATGAGCATGTCGGGCAGCCCGCCGGACGCGTCGCCCGTGACCCTGAGCCCAGCCGCCTCCAGCTTGCGGACCCTTTCCGCGCCGATGCCGCTGGCCATGATGGTGCCGCCGGGCTTGATGCCCGATTCCGCGGCCAGCATCGACTTCAGCAGGGCCTCCTCGAAGGTCGCGCCCATGCAGGCTATCTCGCCGGTGGAGACCATCTCCACGCCCAACCTAGGCTCAACGCCTTTGAGCCTCGACCAGGAGAACATCGGGAACTTCACGGTGTACGCCTTCGTCCCGTTGTCCGGCACCTGCCTGGGCAGGGTCTCCCCGAGCATGCACCTCGTTGCGAGCCTGATTAGGTTGACGCCGGTCGCCTTGCTGCTATAAGGCATCGAGCGCGAGGCCCTCAGGTTGCATTCGATGACCTGGATGACGCCGTCCTTCACGATGTACTGGATGTTGAAAGGGCCCCGGATGCCCAGCTCCCTGCATATCTTCCTCGTATGCTCCTTCACCCTTCCCTTCACATCCGCGTCCAGCGTTATCGGCGGGATGACCATGCTCGCGTCCCCGGAATGCACGCCGGCCGGCTCGATGTGCTCGATTATCGCGCCGATGTAGGCGTCCCTTCCGTCGCCGACGCCGTCGACCTCGACCTCCTTCGCGTCTGAGATGAACTTGGAGACGACGACCGGATAGTCCTTCGAAAGCAACGCGGCCTCGCCGAGGTAGCTCCTGAGGTCGCCGTCGTTCCGCGCGACCTTCATCGCGGAGCCCGAGAGCACGTACGACGGCCTTATTATGACCGGATAGCCTATCTCCTTCGTGAACTCCAGCAGCTCCGGCATCGTGGAGAAGCTGCTCCACCGGGGCTGCATGATCCCCAGCCTGTCGAGCAGGGAGGAGAACTTCTGCCTGTCCTCGGCGGAGTCTATGTCCTTACCCGAGGTCCCGAACAGCGTTATGCCCCTCTTGCTCAGCGAGTACGCGAGGTTGTTCGACGTCTGGCCTCCCACGGAGACCACCAGCCCTAGGGGGACCTCCTTCTCGACAATGTCGAGGACCCTCTCGAGGGTGAGCTCCTCGAAGTAGAGCTTGTCGGAGATGTCGTAATCGGTCGAGACGGTCTCGGGGTTGCAGTTGATGACGATGGCCTTGTAGCCCTTTGCCTTGAGCTCCCAAACGCAGTTGACCGTGCACCAGTCGAACTCCACGCTGGAGCCGATCCTTATGGGGCCCGCGCCGAGCACCGCGATCTGGGCCTTCTCGGAGAATGCTATGTCGTCGGCGGTCCCGTTGTATGTCAGGTAAAGGTAGTTCGTCTGCGCGGGATATTCCGCAGCGAGCGTGTCTATCTGCTTCACGGCAGGCACTATGCCGTAGTGCTTCCTCAGCGCCCTGATCCTCTCGGAGCTTGCGCCCATGAGGGAGGCGGCCTGCCTGTCCGAGAAGCCGAGCTTCTTGGCGTCGCGCAGGACGTCCGCGAAGCCGGGGTCTGAGAACCTTAGCGACTTCAGCCTCGCATGCATGGCGACGATGTTCCTGATCTTCCCCAGGAACCACCTGTCTATGCCGCTCAGCTCGTATATCTCGTCGATGCCCATGCCCGCCTTCAGGGCGTCAGCGACCGCGAATAGCCTCTGGTCCGTGGGATGCATGAGCTCCTCCCGCAGGGCCTCCATGCCCTTCCTGACCGGCTTGTCCTCGACGAGCTCCCTGCCCACCTCAAGCATCCTGACGGCCTTCTGGATGGTCTCCTCGAACGTCCTCCCGATGGCCATGACCTCGCCTATGGCCTTCATCTGCGACCCCAGGCTGCTGTCGATCCCCGGGAACTTCCTGCTCTCCCATCTCGGGACCTTCGCGACGAGGTAATCGAGCGCCGGCTCGAAGCAGGCGCAGGTGACCTTCGTGATCCTGTTGGTGAGCTCCGGCAGCCTGTAGCCGAGCGAAAGCTTGGCCGCTATGTATGCGAGCGGGTATCCCGTCGCCTTGGACGCCAGGGCCGAGGACCTGGACAGCCTGGCGTTTATCTCTATGACCGCGCATTCCTGCCTGGACGGGTTGAGCGCGAACTGGATGTTGCATTCGCCCACGATGCCGAGCGAGCGCACTATCCTGATCGACATCTCCCTGAGCCAGTGGTACTCGGTGTCCGTGAGCGTCTGGCTGGGAGCGAGGACGATGCTGTCGCCCGTGTGGACGCCCATCGGGTCGAAGTTCTCCATGCAGGACACCGTGATGCAGTTGTCGCCGGAATCCCTCATGACCTCGAACTCGATCTCCTTCCAGTGGTGGAGGTACTTCTCAATCAGGACCTGGCCGATCATCGAATGCCTGAGTCCCTTCGTGACGACCGGGACCAGCTCCTCCTCCTTCCAGGCGACACCGGAGCCCAGGCCGCCCAGTATGTAAGCGGGCCTCGCGATGACCGGGTATCCTATCTTAAGGGCCGCCGCCTTGGAGGATTCCAGGTCTGAGCAGGAGACGCTCGGCGCGACCGCGGCGCCGGCGGAAACGATCGCCTGCTTGAACTCCTCCCGGTCCTCGGTCTTGACGATGGCGTCCACCGGGGTCCCGAGCACCCTGATGCCGTATTTCTCGAGCAGGCCATCCTTGGCGAGCGTCACGCCCATGTTGAGCGCAGTCTGGCCGCCGAAGCCGAGCAGTATGCCGTCGGGCCTCTCCTTGATGATGATCTTCTCCATGAACTCCTTCGTGACCGGCTCAAGGTACACCCTGTCCGCGAGGTCGTGCGATGTCTGTATCGTCGCGATGTTGGGATTGACGAGGACCGTCTCCACACCCTCCTCCCTGAGGGCCTTGAGCGCCTGCGAGCCGGAGTAGTCGAACTCCGCAGCCTGCCCAATCCTGATCCCCCCGGACCCGATTATAAGCACCTTCTTTATGCTGCTATCCCTTGGCATGGCGCCTCCCCACATGCTTAACGAACCTGTCAAGCAGGAACTTGGTGTCGAGGGGCCCCGGCCTCACCTCGGGGTGGAACTGCACCCCGAAAGCCGAAAGCCTCTCGTGCTCTATCCCCTCAACGGTCCCGTCGTTGATGTTGGTGAACGTGGCCCTCGCCCCGCTGCCGGCGATGGAGCCCCTGTCAATCGCGAAGCCGTGGTTCTGGGAAGTGATGTAGCACCTTCCCGTCGACGCTTCCATGACCGGATGGTTCTGCCCCCTGTGGCCGAACTTCAGCTTGTACGTGTCGCATCCCAAGGCGAGGCCGAGTATCTGGTTGCCGAGGCATACCCCGAAGACCGGGACCCTGTGCTCCATCAGGGCTTTCACGGTGTCAATGACGTACTGCACCTTCTTCGGGTCGCCTGGCCCGTTCGAGATGACCACGCCGTCCGGCCTGAGGTCCATGATCCTGCCCGCAGTGAAGCTGGCCGGCACCCTCGTCACCGAGACCCCCGTCTCGAGGAGAGAGGAAATTATGCCGAGCTTGGCGCCGCAGTCTATGACCACCACGTTCTCCTTTTTCCCGGGGTAGTGCATCGGCTCCCTGATGGTGACCTCGGCGACCAGGTCGCGCTCGTTCGGGTCCTGCGCCTGCGCCGCCATCCTTGCCAGCTCGCCTATGTCAGGCGGGTCCGCACCCGCGTAGAGCGCGCCCATCATGGTCCCGGAGACCCTGAGATTCTTGGTCAGCTCCCTGGTGTCGATGCCCTGGATGCCGGGGATCCCTGCCTCCGCGAGCCATTCGGCAAGCCCCTTCTCGGAAGTCCGGTGGGACGGGAGGCTGCATGCCTCGTAAACGGCATAGCCCTGTATCTTGGGTCCGTCGGACTCGAACTCACTGCTGCAAATTCCGTAGTTCCCTATGAGCGGGTACGTCTGGCAGAGTATCTGCCCTTTGTAGGAGCAGTCGGTAACGGCCTGGGTGTAGCCCGTCATGCCGGTATTGAAAACGACCTCGCCTGTCACCGTCCCGGGAGCACCGAAGCCTTTGCCTTTCCAGACGGTGCCGTCCTTCAGAACGAGCGCGGCATGGGGAAGCACATGATCCCTGGAATCTCCCGCCACCCCTGAATTCGCGTAAATTAAAACCCTTCACTAGTTAAGGAACATCAGCTATTTAAAATTGCCGGTCCTGTATCTCTGAACGCTTCAGACTGCGGGGGATGTGGCTGGTAGGTTTCGTTTCATGTCAACTTTTTCAGAAGGGTGATTCATAATCAGGAGGGGTTACCTATCCCAATCAATTTGACTGTCAGGCCATAAACAGGCAGATTCATTAGTATCTTGACAAGTATTATAAGCATGAGGCTTCTTCCCGCCATCATCCTTCTCATTCTCATTCCCGTCGCATCCGCCCAGCCTTGCAACACCGCAGCCGACGCGGACTGCAACGGGCAGGTCAGCATTACGGAGGTGACCGGCTTCATCAATCTCTGGTACTCGTGCTCTGCATGCGCCCCGAACCTCCTCGGCGCGATAACAGCTTACTACAGCACAGCATGCAGCAGCGATCCTGGCTGCCTGTCGCCGGGAAGCTTCTGCGACGGACCTTCGCTTCCGTACAGCTGCGCATTGAATGCCACTGACGGCTGCCTTGACAGGTCTGATGCCATGGCTTGCGGCAGCGGATACTTCTGCATTGGCGGAGCGTGCATTGAGGATTCAGGAGGTTGCGAGGCTTTGGGGAATGTCTTCGTCGAGGATTTCGAAAGCGATCCGTGCATTGATGCGAACAATGTGGTCGATGTGGGCATTTCCGGCGGCTCGGTAGTGCCGTCCGGCACCACGACTGGAGAACTGGTGCAGGACCCCACCATGGAGATCCTTTATCATTTCAACAGCGACCCTGCCCATCGGGAAGACGGCGGATTGGTTTACGACTTCGCGCATCAGAGGCACCCCGGCTTCAGATACACGTCCAGCATGCTCCCCAGGATCGACGGGAAG
>Ga0316628_100005733_pt1 | contig 10032 bp, 7 predicted proteins | sample OWC_Aug_M2_C1_D5_FD_207648 | JGI IMG/M metagenome (GOLD analysis project Ga0316628, IMG submission 207648) | Wetland soil microbial communities from Old Woman Creek delta, Ohio, United States - OWC_Aug_M2_C1_D5_C | ecosystem: Environmental > Terrestrial > Soil > Wetlands | place: USA: Ohio... | reverse complement strand
CCTGTTCCCCTTCTTGACGGCTTTCAGCGTCCCCTTCCTCATCTTCAACCCGGAGATCCTGGGGCGGCGGGCGACCGTGCTGGATCGCCACCGGCGCGAGGTCCGCGAGGTGCGCGGCCTGGCCCTGCCCCTCCTGCCCATGCTGCCGGTGATGCGCCGGCGGCACGCGTGGGACGTTTTCAGCGAGGTCCTGCTGCGGCTGGAGTGGCGATCGTCGGGCAAGAACAGCTCGACCCAGGTCTACAGCGTGAGCCTGGCGCGCGCCGGTGGCGACCCCGTGCTGGTGGTGGATGCCCTGCGCTTTCTCACCGGCCGCCGCCTCGCCGAGCGGGTGGCGTCCTTTGCGGACCTGCCGCTGCGGGATGAGACCGGGGCGGAGCACGTGGTGCGAAGGGCCGACGCGCTGGACCGCCCCCTGACGGACCAGGGACCGCCGGCGGAGCCGGAGCCGAGCCTGCCCCGACGCTGGCAGGTGGTGAAGGACGACGTCTGCAGCTGGGAGGCCGAGCTGCCCGCGCCCGCGTTCAGCCATTGGCGCAAGCTCGGCCAGGCCGCGCTGCTGGCCGCCGCGGCTGTGGCCCTGTGGCAGAGCCGGCCGCCGGATCCGGGGCCGCCCCCTGCCCCGACCGTGGCCGAGGCACCCCGCCCGGACTGGAGGCCGCCCTCACCTTGGCCCGGGCGGATCCAGTCGGCCGAGCGCCTCCTCATGACGGGCGCGGGCCTGGTGTGCGGAGCGACCGCGCTGGGGCTGGCGCTGGTCTGGTTATGGCGCCTGGGGACCTGGCCGCGCGGATACCGTGTCACGGTGGAGGGCGGTGGTCTGGAGGTGCTGCGGCTCGGCCCGCTGGGCCGGCGGCGCGTACGCTTCGGCCGCGAGGAGCTGGAGGAGCTGCGCCTGAGCAGGCGCGGCGGGCGTGACTGCCTGACCGCGATCAGCGACTCGAAAGCCCTGCACTTCGCCCAGGGCCTGGAGCAATCCGAGGCGCGCCAGCTGCGGCAGGCGCTGGTCTGGCAGATTCGGTCGCGGGCGACCGTGGCGGGCTGAGGTCGGATGGCGGCCCGAGCATCGCGGTTGGTCCGCCGCGAATCGGTGCCATTGGCACCACCTCATCCGCATCTGGCACCAATCCGCGAACCTCCCGGCTCACCAGTCTTCGGGGTGGTCGACGAGCTCGACCCAGGTCCCGTTGGCCCACACCAGGTCCTGGTCGAAGCTCACGCGCAACGTGGCCTGGAGGTCGCGTAGCCGGGCCGCCTCCCAGCGTCCGTCCCGACCCGGGCTGCCGATCGCGTAGGAATCCGGTGATCCGGGGTCTCCCGACGAGCCCCACGCCTCGAATCTCAGCGGGTGGCCCCAGGCGTCGAGCCGCGGCGCCGTGGCGACGTAGTCAGGCTCGAGGAGGGACGCGAGCGAGTCGAGCGAGTCGGCGGCCGGGTACTGCTCGGAGTCCACCCGGTAGGCCTCGACCGCGGCGGCCAGGTACATGAGCGAACGACGGGTCAGCTTCTCCCGCGTGCGCTGCCGCATGGCCTGAATGTTGATCGCCGCCAGGGTCACGCCGAGCGCGAATGTCACCAGCACGACCGCCTGGACCGGCCACGGCTGCAGCTGGGCGCGCCAGCTGAGCCCGCGCAGGGCGGCGAGGGCCTCGCGCTCTGAGGGCTCGAGCTCCTCGGCTGTGCGGCCCGAGAAGAGAGCGCGGGCCCCCGGTTTGGCCAGGTAGAGCACGACTACGAGCCCGACCGCGGTGCCGACCGGGAAGAGCGGCAGAGCGAGGACCGCGAGCAGCAGCTGCAGCCGACGGCCCCAGCCGCGCAAACGCCACAGCCCGCATGTGCAGGCGACGGCGAGGCCGGCCAGGGCGAGGAGCAGCCCGCCGAGGGCGATCGCCAGGGAGGCGTAGTCGATCAGGCCGCGCACGACCATCCACCCCCCCACCCAAAGCAGCCCCTGGCCGACGACGGCGTTGATCACGGCCAGGGCGGTGACGAGCGTGGTGCGGGTCATGGCTTGCGCGATTGGCGCGTTCGGCGTTGGGTCGCTCATGGCCAGCATGGTGGCGTCACGCCAGGTCGGGGTCAAGGGGTATTCGGCCGGAGGAACGGCGTGCTCTCCCGCCTCCTCGAGCTCCACGGCGACACGCCAGACGACACAGGTGTCACCTGGGTGCCTCCAGATTCATGCGGATCGTGGAAGTCGATGATCCGCTCCTGGCGCGCGGAGGGAGCACGAAGACACATCAGAAATGGACACCGCACTAATTCGATCATCGGCTCGCGGACGAGCGATGATGGCGGACTGCGACGCGGGCAAGCGCCGCCGGCGCGATCAGCTGTCCCTGAACTGGGCCACGAAGGCCACCACCATCAGCGCTACCACCGAACCCGAGACCCACGGGTTGACGGAGATGCTTCAAGCCGTGTGGCAGCCAGCGGTGACACTGTAGAGGTAGCCGCCGCTGAAGCCGGCAACCGAGGCCACGGCCCACCACAGCGGCCGGCGCCGGTACCAGGGCCGTCTGCGCGACGGCTCGGGACCACCACTCGTCCTGGTTTCGTCCACCGTTCCCTCCGCCCCGGCGCACGCCGGGCAGGCTCAGCATACACAACACGCGCTGCGCGACAGACAATCCCTGCACGGACCGGGACTGGGATGCGCCAGGCGCGGGGGCCATGAGAGAGCAGACCGGCCGATGAAGAAGCTTATCCAATGGGTGCGAGGCTCACGTTTGTCGTGGATTCTCCATCCTTACCCGGAGATGAAGGTCGATTTCGTCGACGAGTCGCGCCGCCTCCACATCGGTCCGGACCCTGACCGCACCCCGGCACAACCAAGACGCAGGGACGGCGCGGCATCTTTCACCTGGTCCCGGCTGCACCCGCTTCGTCAACATCCACGACAGGCGCGAGCCTGGCACTCATTCCACTCATTCGCCGAGGTAGTCCACCGCGACGCTGGCCAGGGCGCGGACTCCCGTGATCAGGGCGCCCTCGTCCACGGAGAAGCGCGGCGAGTGATTGGCAGCGACCTTCGCGGGGTCGGCGTCCCTCGGCGTGATGCCGAGAAAGAAGAAGAGCCCTGGCACCTTCTGTTGGTAGAGGGAGAAGTCCTCCGAGACTGTCATCGCCGGCGCCGTGGGGTTGAACTCCGTTGCCGCCACGCGCTGCAGCGAGGCGGTCATCCGGGCGGTCAGTGCCGGGTCGTTGAAGGTGATCGGGTTGCCGAAGTCGATCCGCACCTCCGCCGTGGCTCCTGCCGCCTCGGCGATCTTCGTCGCGGTCCGGCGGATCCGCTCGTGGATCTCCGTGCGCATCTCGGCGTCAAAGGTCCGGATCGTGCCGCCCATCCGCACTTGATCGGGAACGATGTTGGTTCGGTTGCCGCCCTCGATCGTGCCGATGCTCACGACGGCAGGCGCCGTCGTCAGGTCGGCCTGGCGGCTGACGATCGTCTGCAGGCCCAGGACGATCTGCGACGCCACCACGATGGGATCGACGCCGTCCCACGGCAGGCCGCCGTGCGTCTGGCGTCCGCGCACCGTGATGCTGAGCGTGTCGGCGCCGGCCATGATGCCGCCGGGGCGGAAGCGGATGCCGCCCGCGACGAAGGGGAAGACGTGCAGGCCGAAGATCGCGTCCACTTTCGGGTTGTCCAGCGCCCCCTCCTTCAACATCAGCCCGGCGCCGCCCTCCTCGTTGCCGGGCGCCCCTTCCTCGGCGGGCTGGAAGAGGACGACGACCGTGCCCGGCAGATCCGCCCTCAGGCCGGCAAGCACCTGCGCCGCACCCATCAGCATCGCCATGTGAGCGTCGTGACCGCAGGCGTGCATGACGCCGACCTCGCGACCGTCGTACTCCGCCCTTGCCGTGGACTTGAACGGGAGGTCGGTTTCTTCGGTGACGGGCAGCGCGTCCATGTCGGAGCGGAGCGCGACAACCGGTCCGGGCCCGCCACCGCGCAGGATGCCGACGACGCCGGTGTGGGCGACTCCCGTCCTGACATCGAAGCCGAGGGAGCGGAGATGGTCGGCCACGATCTTCGACGTCCGGGACTCCCTGTTGCCAAGCTCGGGATGCTCGTGGAAGTCGCGGCGCCACTCGATGACCTTTGGCATCACCTGGAGTGCCGCCTCGTCAAGACGGCCGTGCAGCGATGCGAGGGCCTGTGCGTCGAGGTGGCTGGACCCGCTCAGCGCGACGGCGGCGAGCGTGGAGAGCGTGGCGGCGATCTTGTTCACGAAGGTCCTCCAGCCTCGATGCCCGGATCGAACGCAAGCTCCTAGTGTAGTCGCGGTATCCCCTCATCGTGAAACCAACGTCGCGGCAACAGTGGTCCACGGGGCGACGCTTCAATGGGTGCAAGCTCATGTTTGTCGTGGATTCTCCATCCCTGCCCGGAGATGAAGGTCGATCCCGTCGACCAGTCGCGCCGCCTCCGCATCGGGTTGGACCCTGACCGCACCCCGGCACAAACAAGACACAGGGACGGCGCGGCATCCACCTGGTCCCGGCTGCAGCCGCTTCGTCAATATGCACGACGAACATGAACCTCATTCCTCGCGCCGACCGGTACGGAGCGACTAGCGTAGCGCCGCGTCCCAGGCAGTGAGGGCGCCGCTGGCAAAGCCGTCGCAGAAGAGATCGGGGGCGGGCACGTCGAAGGTCGAGCTGATGATCTGCGGCAGTCCCGCGCCGAGGTAGAAGAGCCAGCGGTAGGGCTCCGTCCAGAAACCGCCGCTCGGGCAGTTCCAGATGTAGGTGTCCTCGATCCACAGGGTGCCCGTGAGGTCGTTGCTGACGAAGAAGATCGCACCGCCACCCTCGGGGGCGACGTTGTCGTGAAAGCGCGAGCCGCAGATCGTCAGGTTGAAGAGGTTTCCGTCGTTGTAGATGGCCCCGCCGCTGCCACCGCCGGGAGTGCCCGGCCGGGCCGGGTTGGCGCCCCACCCGGTCGCCACGTTGTAGCTGAACACGCTGTTGAGCACGGTGTACGAGACGCCGATCGCGCTCAGGGCGCCGCCGTTGGAGCACGAGTTGCCGCGGTCGGACTCGCCGCCGAAGCTGCTGTTGACGACGTACAGCGGCAGGTCGTTGTACTGGTCGAAGGCGCGGATCGCCGCACCGCCCACGTCCGGCCCGACGGGGTCGCAGCTGTTGCCCTCGAATCGGCAGCTGACCACCTTGAGCCGTCCGCCGCGGCTGAAGATGGCGCCGCCGCCGTCAGTGTCACCCTGGCCGCCCTGCGCGGCAAGCCTGCGACCATTGACGAAACGCAGGTTCTGCACCGTCAGCCGCGGGTGGTCCTGGTTGTCGCAGTGATCCGTGGTCCACACCAGATCGGGGTCACAGGTGTTCATGTACAGGATGCGCCGCTGGTTGGCGCCATCCAGGGTGACCAGGCCGCCGCCGTCGATCACGATCTCCGGGCCGGTGTTGTTGAAGATGAGGGCGGTCTCGGTGAGCGTGATGGTCACCGGCTCGGGGCCGCAGTCGAAGGTGATGATGCCGCCCTCGGCCACCGCCGCCACGAAGGCCGCCGAGGTGCAGCTGGCCGGCGTGCCCGTGCCGACCACGCGGTCAGGGCTCGAGGTGTCGACCGCCTGCGCCTCGGGCGGGACCACACATCCGCCGCAGGTGCGCCCGCAGCCGGCATCGGCAGCGAACGCCCTCACGAGCATCGCCAGGACGACACCGAGCGTGAGGCGTGAGCCGTTCATCGTCTTCCCCCGATCCGAATGCGGTTTCGGTCACCATCGATCGTATCAGGGCGGCCCATCCATCCGCCCGCCGAGCCGGCGGCCACGCGACGCCTCTCCGCGCTGCTCCTCACAGGTTCATGCAGGTCGTTGAGGTTGATGATCCCCTCCTGGCGCGCGGAGGGAGCACGAGGATACGGTCAGAATGGGTCTGGCACCCATGTGCACCTGTCTGCTTCGAAAATGGGCCTCGCACCCTCGCTGCCTATCTTCATCCTTCGTGGTGACGAAGTCCCGTCATGACCAGCTGGCACCCATCCAGACTTCAGGGCCCAGGATCGTCGGAATCGTCTGACCCGGCAGGGATGCGGATGCGGGGCCGGCGTCGCGACAACAGCGGAAAAACGGGCCACCCTTAAAGTTCAAAGGGCGCAGCGCCAGGCGACCCAGGGCCAGCCCCCAGGCGCCGCGGGACGGGCAGATGCGCCGGCCAGGTTGGCCGGAGAAGTTCCGTGCCTCGGATCACTCGAGCTTGTAGATCACGCCGCGGTTGGAGTCTCCGCCATAGAAGGTCATCCCATAGAGCGTGGAACCGGACAGGGTCAAGCTGCCGTACGGGCCCCGTCCGTCACTGCCGCCGCCGGCGAATTCGTGCAACAACGTGAAGCCGCTGCCGTTGGTCTCGATCGAGAACACGACGCCATTGCTGGAATCCCCGCCGTTGACCGTCATCCCATAGAGAGTGGAGCCGGACGGGGTCAGGCTCCCGTACGGGTTTGCCCCGCCGCTGCCGCCGCCGGCGAATTCGTGCAACAACGTGAAGCCGCTGCCGCTGGTCTCAACCTTGAACACGACGCCAATGTTGGAGTCCCCGCCGTTGACCGTCATGCCATAGAGCGTGGACCCGGACAGGTTCAGGCTGCTGTAGGCTGGGCCATATCCGTCACTACCGCCCCCAGCAAACTCGTGCAGGAGAGTAAAGGCGCTGCCGTTGGTCCCGATCGAGAAGATCACGCCCATATTGGCGTCCCCGCCGCCATATGTCATCCCATAGAGCGTAGACCCGGACAGGGTCAGGCTCCCGAACGGACCGTTACCATCACTCGCGCCGCCGGCAAACTCGTGCAGGAGGGTAAAGGCGCTGCCGTCGGTTCCGATCGAGAACACCACGCCCATGTTGGCGTCCCCGCCTTGGGATGTCATCCCGTAGAGCGTGGACCCGGACAGGGTCAGGTCGCTGCCGTACGGGCCCCGTCCGTCACTGCCGCCGCCGGCGAATTCGTGCAACAACGTGAAGCCGCTGCCGTTGGTCTCGATCGAGAAGATCACGCCCATGTCGAAGTCCCCGCCGCCATGTGTCATCCCGTAGAGCGTGGACCCGGACAGGGCCAGGCTGCCGAACGGTTGGCTTCCATCGCTGCCCCCGCCGGCAAACTCGCGCAGCAGGGTGAAACCGCTGCCGTCGGTCCCGATTGAGAACACAACGCCTAGGTTCGAGTCCCCGCCGCCATATGTCATTCCGTAGAACGTAGACCCGGACAGGGTCAGACTCCCGTACGGGCCGTCTCCATCACTTGCGCCGCCGGCAAACTCATGGAGCAGGGCGAAGGTGCGGCAAGCGTCCTCAGGATGGAGCGGCGCCACGTCGCACATCGAGAACCAGACGCTGAACCACGTCCCGCAGTCGAGCACGTCGCCGTTGATGGTGATCTTGACCTGCTGCCCGACCGCCAGGGCTGCGCTCGTGCTCTGGGTCACGCCGGTCACCGTCCAACCGTTGCTGGTCAGGTTGGAGACGCCGTACCCGGCCGAGATCGCCGTGTTCGCCTGCAGTACCACCTCGACCGTGCGCCCCACCGGCGGGCACCCGCTGCCGCAGTTGGTGCACACCAAGGACACCAGGTCGAGCCTCGGGTCGATCAGGTTGCGGTCGGGCGAGAGCACCAGCTGGATCACGCTGCTGTCGGGATCGACGCGCAGGCCAATGAGCCCGGTCAGCGGCCGGATCTGGCCATTCGCTGGCCGCTCGCGGTCCCCGGCCAGGACCAAGGTCGGGAGCCCGGCCAGCAGCACCAACACGACCACCACCGCTGCGAAGCGACTCATGCTCCTCATGCCCTCCTCCTTCTCGCTCCTGGCGCGAACCTGCGCACCAGTGCCTGCGCTCAACCGCCCAGGGCCGCCCGCCGTCAGGGCGGGAACGACCCGGCGAACCCGTGCGTCACCCGCGGCAGGGTCTCGTGGCGTTCCAGCTTCGGCTCTTGCCACGGCTTGCGCGCCTCCGCCTGCTCAGATGCGGTCCTCCTCACGGGTTCCTGCTCCTCCGTGCGCTCCATGATCCCTCCCGGCGCGACCGGCCCAACTGAAAGTCATGCATTCCGTGCCATCGACAGTACGGCCTGCCCGGTCAGGTGTCAATGGTGGCCCATCCGTGCCAGGTCAGACACTTCCGACAGTTTCATCGCTGTTCGCCAGTGCCTTGGGAAGTTGCCGCCGCGAGAGCGCGGTCAAGCGCCTCGTGTTGCTCCGCGAGCGTCGGGTCTTCGCAGCGAGGCCATTCGCGCCCATCGGCTGACCGCGTCGGGGTCCGCGCCGAGCCCGTGATCGAGCTCCCTCTGCGTGGCGTCGCTCGCCATCCTCGCACCTCCGGCCTGCGTCGCTCCACTGCGACCGATTGACAGGGTTCCGTGCGGGGCTATTGTGTCAGGAGGACCGTTCCGTGAAGGAGTCGCGATGAGACAACGAGGTTTCCTGCCGCCGTGGTTCGTGCTGCTCGCCCTTCTCCTCCCGTCGACAGGAACCCCTGCGGCGGCCCAGGAGTGGGAAGAGGCCTTCGAGTCCTACGTGCGCTACATCGGCAACCACCCCCATGACGACGAGAGCTCCATCACCGAGCGCATCAACGGCGTGGCCAACTCCTCCGACGCCTGGTACTTCACTCAGGAGTACAGCGACCTGTGGAAGGTCCCGGTGTGGATCGACCTCGACGACATCCCCGCCGTTGCCGGAGTCGTCTACTTCGACGTGGCCACCGACCCCGACTACAGCCAGTACGGCTACAACCACTTTGGGGACCTTGAGTTCCACCGCAACTACCTGCTCATCCCGCTGGAGGGCGCCGATCCGCTTGCGATCGGCTTCGTGTACGACAACCCCTCGACCGGCATGTTGGAGTGGGTTGGCCGCGCGCCGCTCGTCAGGGTCAACGGCGACTGGGACGGCTCCTGGTGCGCCGTGCACCCCACGACGGAGCACCTCTACATTAGCCGCACCTGGAGCGACCTCAAGTGGCTTGCCCGCTATCGGATCGACTGGCAGAAGCTGGAACAGAGCCCGGCGGTCATCGAGATGACCTACCTCGACGACGTGCGACTGCGCGACGAGAACGGCAACGAGCTGACGATCCAGCACGTGCAGGGCGGCGACTTCTCCGAGAGCGGTCGGCTCCTCTTCCTCGTTTCCGGCGGTGCCTCGACCGACGAGTCGGACTGCATGATCCACGTCTTCGACACCACCACCTGGCGCCGCGTCGCCTCCTCGCTCCAGGACCCCGGCGCCCTCTTCCGTTACGAGTGCCACTCCGGCTGCTCGTGGTGCGACGAGTCTCAGGGAATCACGGTGTGGGACCTCGACGACGGCCGTGCGCCCAACATCCGCGGCCAGCTCCACGTGATCCAGGTCGACCCCGACGCCGACACCGATGATCTCTACTTCCACCACTACACCGGCAGCGTCTTTGTCGACGGCTCCAACTCTGGCGAGGAGGACGGCACGGCATGGAGGCCCTACAACACCCTCGCCGAGGCGCTCGGGCTGGCTTGGAACGGCGCCACGATCGTCGTCCGCGCCGGTGCCGTCGCGGAGCCCAGCACCGTCTCTGTGGACAAGATCGTGCGGTTGCAGGCGGAGGGTGGCAGGGCCGTGGTCGGACCGGGCGGGCAAGTGGCCCTGCAGGGCGACGGTGAGGTGAGGGTACTCTCCCAGGGCGAGCTCAAGCTCCGCCAACCCTAGCCCGGATATCTCACCGCGCTGCTGCTGCGGGCGCCTATCTGCCCGCCATGGCGGCGCTTCTCGGTCGGTGGCGCCAGCGACTTGCAGTCGAGCACGCCTCGGCGCCGCCTCCCTGCGAATCACCACCCTGGCAGGCATCTCGATGCCCTCGCGACGCACCCCGATGAGACATCCGGGCTAGCGCTCCGTGCTCCGTCCCTGCCGACTGCGGGGAACCGTTTGCCACCCGACGCAAGCCCCGCCCCGAAAAGGGAAAGGAGGTTCCTTTCGTCCCTTCGAGCGCACCACCGGCTCAGGTTCAGATTCGACCCGAGATTGGCTCGAC
>Ga0316628_100005732_pt1 | contig 10032 bp, 4 predicted proteins | sample OWC_Aug_M2_C1_D5_FD_207648 | JGI IMG/M metagenome (GOLD analysis project Ga0316628, IMG submission 207648) | Wetland soil microbial communities from Old Woman Creek delta, Ohio, United States - OWC_Aug_M2_C1_D5_C | ecosystem: Environmental > Terrestrial > Soil > Wetlands | place: USA: Ohio... | reverse complement strand
TCAAACAGGCATTGGCGATCCCCAAAAAGTATTTATGCGCATTGGTTAAATTGGGGATATCGCTGGTGGTAAAGGCGGGGTCCGAAGGGCCGGTATGGCTGCCGTGGGCTGTATAGTTGTAAAAACCGATGCCGTCATTAACGGTCTGGATCACCGCGGCAGGGACACCTGAACCGTCCGAGGCCGGGTACAACCATACGTTCGGTGAAATCCCGTGAGATGCATTAAAATAATTAGTGGTCCCGTAGTTGATCTGGCCATTGCCGTAAGGATCGGCATAACTACTGTCAACACCGGATACCAATGTCACTTCGGCCAGGTAATTGGGGTTGGGCATGGTGTACTGTTCATATTCCAGGGTTTTGTCGATCTGGGGCTGCAGTTCGGTGGTGTTTTGCGCGGAGAAACGGCCGTAATAAATCTCCGGGAAGTTATCCCCGGTGAATTCGCAGTACCTCAAATCAGTGATATGCGAACCAGCAGATCCCGACCAGGCGGGAATCTGCTGCACATCACCCACGAACAACACAAACGACGGGGCTGGGTTTTCCGGTGTACCGGCATTGTAAAGGTTTTGCAGCCAGGTCTTGATGGCCGTGGTGGTGGAACCGATGGTGTCGGTGTAACCCACTACTACGGTAAATCCCTTTTTGGTTTTCCATTGGATAAAGGGTGCCAACTGGGATTCAAACATGCGGTCAGCAACAAGGGCATATTTGATGGGGTATTTCACCAGGTCATCTTCCTGGGCGAGGGTTTGGGCGAAGCCTGCGCCGTTCAAGACCTGGTTGTTCAATCCATCGAAAGCAGGCGAATAGTGTTTTTTCTTGATCTTATCGGTTTTATTCCAGTTGGGGTTTTTGTACTTAATGCGCAGGGTAACACTGGTATAAACCTTAATCTTGTTCTCATTGGGGTAATATTCAATGGGTGAGATGGCAATTCTCCCCAGGCGCATCGAGCGCAGGGTTCCCAGTATTTCGGCAGAAACCAGGTCTAACGCATATTTCCCTCCTGCTGCATAGAGCGAGAGATTATACTCGAAGGGAACCGAGCCCGGGTCTTCCGATTTGGACAGCGGCGGCTGGACCGGCATAAAAGGATCAACCAGATCGTAGGCTCTCAGATCGATGTCCTGTGATGTGGTATCTTTAACCTCCAGTTTCAGGCTGCAGTCAAAGGGGATAGAGATCAACCGGGAGGCAATGGGCAGCGTGGGTTCGCCTACCTTAAAGGATCGGCTGAAACTGCCGATCTGGGGTAAAATAAAATTACCCTTGGGTGTAGAGACCGGGAGAAACTCGATACTGCCGATGTCCATCCTTACTGTCATCCCGTTCTTATCCTCATCCAGGAGCGTAACCCCGGAGTCGGTACGGGTGAGATTAATGGTAACGATTTCCGGGCCGACACAGACATCGGCCAGTGTACCGCGTTCATCGCTGCCGTTAAGAAACAGCGCTGCGACGATAACTACCATAAAAGCTGTTAAAAACTTCAAACATTTACTCATCATATATCACCTCTCTTTTAATTTGTATTCAAATAAATAGGAGCCCAGGGTCTAGAGCCCAGGGAAGCGAAACGGGCAAATACAACATTCGCCCCTACAAAGGGTTTCCTTGTTATCGTAGGGGTGAACCTTGTGTGCACCCGGTATTCTCGGGCAGCCTTCCAGGCGGTTTCTTTATGCCCGATGTTCTACTCAAGGCTCCAGGCCATCCCAAAAAAGACCCGAAGCAACCTGAAAGTAAGAATAATAGTAAGGAAGTCTTATTGTAATAAAAAAATATTTTTTGTCAATACACCAAAGGTTGTATATTTGGGTGGAAAAAAAAGGAAAAATTCGTACAACTAAAGTTGTACAGCGGCGATTTAGTTGTAGGAAAAAAAGCTGTTAGCTGTTAGCTCTTAGCTCTTAGTTCTTTGCCCCAGGCTGTTCGAGCGGAGAAATTTAGAAATTTTGCCTGGTACTTTTTCCTTTTTTAAAGGCAGTTGGTTTGTTTTTCATAGGGTAAATATACTTTGGCAAAGTTTTTTGCGCCAAATTCTTATGACAGCCAGCCTTGAAAGCATTTTTACTCAGCCCAATTTTGCACCACCCTCAAAGCAAAACTTCGCGGTTCAATTGATATAACCCAATGTTCTCAATTGCTTAATCTTTTCAGGATCAAGTTTGTCTAAATCCAATTGCTCAGCCTTCCTGAAGTCATACAAATTCATCTGCTGCAAAAAATAATCCGCTAAAAACTTAACCCCTTTATACCGATATACATTACCCTTTTCAAATATATCACCTCCCTCCCGGTAATCCCTTCCCATATCGTAACGCTCAATATCCTGTGCCTTGATAAAAAATTCATTTATATAAGTAATAATGTACTTAGTCCTATTACCTGTATCGATAATACCTATAAAATTACTCTTCACATCCCCATTTAATTTTTCTTTGATAAAAAGATGCCGGGGGGTTCTTTTTTCCAGTAGGATATTAAAAAGGCTTACTCCATCCACACTATAAGGAAAATCTATACCCAGGTAATCCAGGATAGTAGGAAATATATCCACCTGGCTGACCATGATGCTGGTTTGCCGGCCTGAAAATTCTTCCCCGGGAAACTTGATTACCATGGGAACATGTATCTCTTCGTTGTAAATACTTTGACCGTGAAACAAAGCCCCGTGCTCATCGAATTGTTCCCCATGATCCGCCACCAATACGATAATAGAATTCTCATAGAGATTCTTCTCTTTAAGAATTTCAAGCCATTTTCCAAAATAATAATCATTATGAAGGATTTCACAATCATACAAAGATTTTAGATAATCGAGGTCTTCCGGACTTAACCCGGTGGTGGCCTTCTTGATACGGATATTATCAGGGGTCACCAGGTTTTCCCTTGTTTTATCGACTTTTTTGAATTTTAAAAAGGGTTCCTTTGGGGTATAGGGGTCATGGGGATCTACAGTATGAAAGAACGCAAACAAAGGCTTTTCAACCAGGTGTGGATTGTTTTCCATAAGCTCAGAAAATTCTGCGTCCACGTATTCCGAGGAATGATAAAATCTCTCTAACCGGTTCCCGCCTTTTGAAAACAAGTAATAATCAACGCCTTGATGGAAATTTACCTCCATGGAAGAATTGACATTTGGCGTGATATAAATCGTGGTATACCCGTGGGCTTTTAAAACTTCTGCCAGGGTCTCCACGTCAATGGATAATTTATCCTTTCTATCTTCTCCCTGGTGTTTATGGGGATATAAACCGGTTAGAATGGACCCCACTGCCGGCTTAGTCCACGAAGCAACAGCAAAACAATTTTTAAATAAAATCCCCTGGTTTGAAAACCGATCGATAAAGGGGGTAGTTTCCCTGGAATACCCATAACAACTTACATGGTCTGCCCGCAATGTGTCTATGAGGTATATAAATACATGGGGTTTTTTCCCCGAAGAAAGCGGTTTTATATTCTTTTTTTTCCTGGTGGGATTCTTTAGTCCGGGGAATAGCGGTATTCCCTCCCCGGATAAACCATATAGGACCGGGTCGCTTACGGCCACGGTAAAATTGGGATGATTTTGGATACTATTGGCAAATACGATTTTAATGGTTTGATTGGCAAAGCCGCCGAGATCTAGCGGATGCCGGTTTGCAGAACCGTATTGCCGGGGAGTAAAATCTCGTAGGATTTTCTCTCCCTTTTCGCTGTAAACAGCCAGGTGGACCATCGAGTCCTGGAAGTATGCCTGGCGCGACGAAAGCTTAAAACGAAATCGTATTTTTTGGGGCAGGGGCGGCAATTCAACAAAATATTCAACCAGCCCTGCCTGGGGGATGATGATCCCGGGTGTCTTAGGCTTTGTAGGCTCCAATTGAATTTTACCCGCACCGGTGCGTTTCTTTTCCTTCAGGGATTTACTATGAAAGGTTAAGTATGAAAAACCCATCGCAAATTTTCTCCTGTCCTTATTCATACCGAAATCATTAGGTGACCTGGCATATTTCCACTTAAAAGTCAAATAATTGGAACCATAATTTAAGAAGTTGGCCGGGATATGGAATTCGTATCGACCTTTTTTAGAAAATACTGTTTTTTTTAAAAAATTCCCGTTGATAAATATTACTCCCTCCTGGAGGGGCTGACCAGGGGGATTAAAGGGCTGGCACTTGAGCTCCGCTGTTTTATCTTCTACTTCGGAAAAATAAGCGATTATAGTAGATTCTTTTTCCACGGCCCAAATCCTGGGCTGTTGATCTCCATAGGTCTGGAAACCTTCCAACCCGTAATTTGACCGCTGGACGTCCTTTTTGATAAATTTCAAGGTTTGGGCTTCGAAAGCTTTGGTTAAATAAGGAAAAAGTGCCCTCAGGTTCACATAATCATAGTTATATCGATCTTTTCGGCAAGTTTGCGTTATCAAAGTTAGCAGGATTAACAGGATCGGTACATTTAGTTTCTTATATTTAAGCATATTGCGTATTGAACTATAACAGAACTATAACAGAAAAATGATAAATAGTCAATGGACTCCTAAACTCCTTTCCTCGTTTCTCCCCTTGATAAAACAATAATTGTCCTGTATACTCTTCAATCCAGGTACGAATCATGAAAGTTTACGAAGTTCACAAGTTCACGTGCCAGGCAAAGTTTTTTACTTATAACGAGATAAAGGAATATTTAGCAAAACACATAATCAAAATGCTTGAAAATTGAAAAACCTTTTACAAGCCCAAAATTAGAACTTAGTTCGCTGCGCTCACAATTGGAATGATTGAATGGTGGAATAATGGAATAATGGGATGCCAGAAAGTTGCAAGATTTCACGACAAGGTAACCGTATTTCGTATTCTTCTTTTTTACACGCAGAGACGCAGAGAACGCGGAGAAGAAAGAAGAAATCGAACCCTCCGCGTCTCCGCGTCTCCGCGTCTCCGCGTGAGAAATTTTCGCCCGGCTCAGTTTGCGCGTTCGATAAAAAATAAAAGATGCGGGGGGATATATTTTTTCTCTTGACAAAAACCTTCTAATGAGCGTCCCCTCGTCCCATGACTCAAAACAGGCGGCTGCTGTGATTCGCTAAATCTTCAGCATAAGGAACTTTCATCCGTTATAACCTACCTCGCACCGATTTTAATCAGCGCTTTCGCACCGTCCCCATTTTGTATTCCCAGTTCCGCGGCGTAAATAAAAGAAAAGGTTAACAGAAAGATAATTAAAAAGGCTCGTTTCATATGTCCTCCCGGTTACGTTAATTGTACTTAAGAAAATTTTGCTATATAATACCGTCTTTCGTTGTGAATTTCAAGTAATTCTTATATCTATGCCATGCCAGGTTATATTAAAAGGAGGAAAACATGGGTTACAAAAGAACCAGGTGGTTTTCAAAACAGTGTGTGGTTGATACGGTTTTGATGGTGCTATTTTTACTTGTTTACAATGCCCCCGGGTATCCCAGGGATTATCGATTTACCGATATGCATTTACACTACGTTAATTTTGTCCTGGAAACCCAGGGTTTTAAGAATCTTTTTGATGAAATGAATCAGAAAGAGGCGAGAATCGAGAGGGCTGTCGTATTTGGATTGGGATATGCTCTTTCCTGGCCGGATATACGACCGGATCGCGTAACGTATTATACTGATCGCGATACCTTTACCGATAATACGCCGCCGCTGTATTTTAACAAAGAAGGCGATTATAAATTGTTAAGAGAGTATTCCAGGTTGCCCGAGGAGCAGAAAAAGAGAATCTACCCCTTCTTGCAAGGGATCGATGTAATGGATCGAAATGAGATTTATTATGTCCAGGAAATGTTTAAAAATTACCCTGAATTTTGCGGTATCGGAGAATTGTTAATGCGGAAAGGTCTCATGAACAATGTGACTTCTTTAGTCCCGGAGGGGAACAGCTATGCCATGGCCCCAGTATTTGATTTTGCTGCAGCCAACAACTTGCCGGTTATTTTTCATCAAAACATTGCCGATGAAATTCCTTCAACATCGGATAAACAAGATCAAATCTATATGAAGGAAATTACCGACATACTGCTTCGTCATCCCAAAACTACTTTCATTTGGGCCCATACCGGTATCAGCCGGTATCTCTATGTAAAAAACCATATCCAGGTCCTGGAAAGGCTTCTTACTGCTCATCCCAATTTATATTTCGATATTTCCTGGTTTGTCTGGGATGCTTATATAAAAAAGTGCAAGAAAAGTTGGGCAAAGTTGATTATCAAATTCCCGGACCGTTTCATGTTGGGGTCCGATAAAATTGGGAATTTTAAAGCCACCAAGGACCAAAAATATACACAAAAAAATGCTGCTGAATTCAGATTATTAATGGCTTCCAAAACTCAAAGTACTGGGGTCAGTGATGAGATCAAAAAGTATATACCTCTTTTGGAGCTTATAGATTCCATGCCCGATGGGGGGCCCATGGTCTCCGATAAACTTGCTTTTTTGAATATCGATAAGATACTGGATTCTTGCGGCTGCAAAAAAGCCAGATCGTTGATTATCCCCTGGGGAGATCGCGATCCCTGGAAAGAACCGTTGTACCTCTTACCTACCGCGGTGATGGAGGTGAATAACGGAAATCCCATTCCCATGGCGGTTACCTCCGCTTATAAAAACCTCAAAGATACCATTGCCGGTAAATATTATCGCTGGGATAGGAAATACGATTACTCCGGCATAGTTAAAGAACTCACCATACCAATACCGGTGTCATCTTGGAAAAAACAGGGTGTTATTGTTTTTAATGACCCTAATTTTAAAAAATATACCGGCATCCTGGAGAAATCTACTGATGTACCTTTTTCAGCGGCATCTTTGATTCTAGTCGAAAATTGGGAGGAAGCTTTTTCCTTTAAAAACGGCGATAAGTTATTTCCCAATGGTAATTGGACCACTTTACCCTGGTGGCAAAGCGAATCATCCGAAGGGGGAACCATTGATAAGGTCATGGTCCCTAATGGGAAAGTATTGGCGTTGTATGAAGATGAATACTTTCGAGGAAAAGAAATAGTGAGGATACCTTCGACTCATGGTGATTATGTCAGTTTGGAAAAATGGGGTAAGCAAATAAAATCTTTTCAATTTATACCGGTGAAATGAATTAAGTACGGTTGTCCAAAGGATTTCCTTATTCCGGATGCCGATGATGGCAAATTTTTGGCGATGTCCACATCCGATTTGAGGATTTCCGCAAAGGAAACCGGAAACCAGGGACGTTGCGTCAAAACGTCAAAACGTTAAGTAAAAATTGCCTCTTAAACTTTGCCTGTCCCTTAAACTCCAGGGTTTCAGGGTTTAACCTTCTTTGACGGTTACGTCTTTTCCTTTAAAAACCACGGCCAATTTCTTAACCTTTTTTACTCCCCTTTGCACCAATTCCGTTTCGTATTTTTTCGCTTCGATTTGTTTTAAAGCCGATTCTTCAGCGATTTCCACGGTCTCGCTTTGCCTGGCTTTCTTAAACTCGATTACATAACTCCATTGTGAAACGTCCGCGGGTATGACCATGATGTCGTACCTGCCGTAACCGGATTCGCGGTTGGATTTTATCTCATGGGTATTGGATATCCAGGTAAGCATACCTGCCACCAGGGCATGATAAACTTTTTCCGGTTCGTCGCTGAAATCATGATAACTGAACACCCCCCTAACCACCTTTTGCAGCATTTCTTCAAAAAGTACGATATCCCCTTCCACCAGTGCTTTGAGCATGATTTCCAGTTTTTCGTTTTCGATTTTATTGTAAAAATAGCGGTCGATGATCCCGGTATAGGTTATCTTTACTTCTTCATTAGGAATCGACAGGTTATAAAAGTTTTTCCCGGAGGCGGGGTCCCTCCTTTTGGCAGTCTGTTTCAGGTATCCGCCCATTAATAGGAAACTCCACAATAAATCCTCCCGCAGGGGAACTTCTTTCAATATGATGTTTTCAAAGATGGCTTTTTCGATGGATTCGCCGCGGATGAGTTGTTCCAATTCTTTCTTTAGTTCCAGGCCCTCCCTGGACAGCAGCGAATCTACTATCGTGTTATCGGAAGTATCGATCCAGTAAGGTTTTAATTCTTTCCCGGTGCTGGCGAGAAAGTTGGTGATAGACCAGGAATTATAAATAATGCGGCCGCCGAAGTTGTAGCCGTTATACCACTGCTGTACGTCGTCATACCTGTCGAAAACTTCGAAATCCTTGAGCAGAGTTTCGACTTCTTCTTCGGTGAACCCGAATTTATCGTTGAACTCCTCGGACAGGAGCGTAAACACCCCCGGATTGTTCAGGCCGGGAAAAATCGATTCCTGGCTGATTCGCATAATCCCTGTAATAACACCTTTTTCCAGGTACTTAGGTCTTGCGTTGGCGATGGCCAGCGAAGCGAATAAACTCTTATAGTTATTACCTGGAGTGGCCGGTTTACTGTCCATTGCGGGATTACCCGGTTTTCGCGGCAAGCTTCCCGGGCAGCAGTCGTAAAAGTATTTCAACATCGAAATATTAACGGTTTTCCCGAACCGCCTGGGGCGGGGAATAAGAATCACCGTATTGCCCTTATCTATAATTTCCTTGATAAAAAGGGATTTATCAACATAATAGTAGTCGCCGCTTATTATTTTTTAAAATCGGATTCTCCGACAGCAAATATTTTCATACCCATGATCGTTTACCTTTGAAAGTATAACATACCGGGAAAGAGAATTCAAATATTAAAAATGGAAATTGTGACAGGCCAATTTTTTATTCCTCTTTTCCTTTGGCTTTTGGTTCGAAGCGGGAGCGGGGAAGGAAGCGCTGCGTGATGATAACAAATGACTTACCGCCACATTTGATCATTTTCTCGCACCGTCCCCTCTCTTCCCTCTCTTTCTATCGTCTTCTAAAGTTAAATAAAAAAACGGGCGGCCCCGCAGGGCCGCCCTAGTACTATATTCTATTTTCTACTGTCTACTGTCTACTGTCTTCTGTCTTCTGTCTATTGGATATTCGCCGTATAATCTTCAACTTCCCCGTAAGAGAAGGTCTGGCATGATGTCGGATAGGAACTATATTTCATGGATACCCTCATGCGGGTACCACCGGTGAGAGCAGAGGCGGATGTGGTGAAACTGCCGGTAACGGAGGTAGTACCATATTTACTGAAGACCTGTTCGCCGGTGTCGACAAAATCTCCATCATGGTTATAGTCGATCCAGATTCTCCAGTATTCCCGGTAGGCAGTGCCGGAGTATGTGGTGTTGAGGGTAACACTGGCGCTGACACCCCTGGTCAGGGTGGCGGTATAGGCAGTGAAATTCGAGTATGGCGAGGCACCGGAACTGTGATCCAGGTTAGCCACGCGCACCCTGGAACACCATTCATAAGTCTGGCTATTTCCCTGGGAGGCACAGTATGAAACCGAGGTGACGGTAATATAATCGGTTTTGGCTTCGCTGTCGCTGCCGGCTGCATTGGTGGCAGTTAAGGTTACATTGAATGTACCCGCTGTATTATAGGTAACCGTCGGGTTTTTAGCCGTGCTGGTAGAGGGGGTACCGCTTTCAAAAGTCCAGCTCCAGGAGGTCGGGTTGTTGGTGGACTGGTCCGTAAAAGCGACGGTGCCGCCCACCGAAACAGTGGTGGGGCTGCCTATAAAAGCGGCCACCGGCGGTTGAGCTGCCGTTACCGTGATATAATCGGTTTTGGCTTCGGAATCACTGCCGGCGGAATTGGTGGCAGTTAAGGAAACATTAAATGTTCCCGTGGTATTGTAGGTCACGGTTGGATTCTGGGCGGTACTGGTCGAGGGGGTGCCACTTTCAAAGGTCCAACTCCAGGATGTCGGACTATTGGTGGAGAGATCGGTAAAGTGCACACTTCCACCTACCCCCACTTGCTGCGTATCTGAAGTGAAATTAGCCACCGGCGGACTGGGGGGTGCTTCTTCGCCGTATACCCTGAGGGCGGCGTCGCCAAACAGGGTCCAGTTCTTCATGGTGAGCACATCGCTGGAGGTTGCAGATTCGGAAATCCATAAAATCATGCC
>Ga0316628_100005731_pt1 | contig 10032 bp, 7 predicted proteins | sample OWC_Aug_M2_C1_D5_FD_207648 | JGI IMG/M metagenome (GOLD analysis project Ga0316628, IMG submission 207648) | Wetland soil microbial communities from Old Woman Creek delta, Ohio, United States - OWC_Aug_M2_C1_D5_C | ecosystem: Environmental > Terrestrial > Soil > Wetlands | place: USA: Ohio... | reverse complement strand
TGCGGGTCCACGAACCCCGGCACGACGGCGCAGCCGCGCGCGTCGAGTATCTCGTTGGCCCCCGCCCACTCGACCTCGTCCGAGGGGCCCATCCAGACGATCTCCCCGTCGACCGAAACAATCGCTGCATCCTCCATCATGGCCAGGTCGGACATGGCCTCGCCCGTGCGCGGAACGGGCCCGCGGCCGAGCGTGCACAGAGAGCCGATGTTCGTGACGATGAGCGTGTGGGTCAAGGGCGTCCCGCCTGTAGCGTCGATGGCATGCCCTTGACACGATAAATATAGTTGCACGCACGGGACGGCGGCGACGGGCATCGCCCCCCCGCTCCCCCGTGCCCCAGACCGGCATCCTTTTACCCTTGGCGGTGCAACGGGGTCCAGACGCGCAGGGCGTGGGCGGTGGCGCGATGCCGATGCGGTTCCGGCTGTTCAGGGACGACGGCCCTGCCCCACCGAGGGGCCCGGGCATCGTCTACGAGCCGTGCCCCATCTCGTCCGAGCGCGCCGTGAACGTGTGCCGCTCGTGCGGGGGGGCGATGGAGACGGAGCCCGTATCTCGCGTGACCTACTGCCCGAGGTGCACGCTGCCGCCCCCACCCGAGATCTACCTGGACGTGGACGTCTGGGAGCCCGGCCAGCTGGAGGCGCTGCCGTGGTGGCTCACCGAGCGGTGAGCCGCGCCGCGACTATTCCATGGCGGTCTTCCTCGGCTGGCCCCCTCCTCGATGATGGCGATGGCCGCGATGATGCTCGCTTCCATCGGAAAGAATTATGAGAAGCCTCGTCCCTGCACTATCCCGGGCCACGATGCAGAGGGGCCTAGGTTCATGTCCACCAGAGTGGCACCGGTCATTGCCATCGTATTGATGGTACTCCTCGTCCCGCTAGTAGCCTGCGCCGGTGCCGCGTCCGCCAAGCCTACGACCACAGTCGTTGACATCCCCGTGGGCTCGATGAAGCAGTGGTGGTTCGACCTCCAGTCCATGGATACGCTGAAGTACGATGTGGAGGTGCTCTACGGAACCTTGGTCGATGTCCTCTTCGCGACCTACATCGCATTGCCGATGGTCCTCGCGATAGAGGGCGAGCCGCATTATGGCGTCCATGACTATAGTGGCCAGCTGGGCGGCTTCGAAGGCAGGATCTGCCTGGTCGTCGACAACTCGGATTCGATCGGGGGGAAGGCGACCGGCGCCGTCAGGGTCCAAGTCTTGTATGAACACTCTTCTCCCGAACTCATACTATGGGCGATCGCCATCATTATCATCATACTATTCGTGGCGGTGGTCGCCACGCGCCGACGGCTCCAGGCGCGGAAGGACAGACTGCGAGCGAGAATGCCCATAGAGGTCGTAGACGTCGAGGCGTCCGAGGATGAATCGTCATTGGCATTGGCCCGAGAGACCGATAAGTTCGCAGCGAGGTACTGCGACTCGTGCGGAAGGATGATGCATCCGGACCCCGCCACGGGGGATTTCAGTTGCGATGAATGCGGTCATCCGGCAGTCGCTCCCGGACAGGCCGGCGGGACCCCCTCAGGTGGAATTGGCGCCATGGCCGTGGCCGAGCGCTTCGAGGTGCGCGACGAGGCCTGCGGCCGCTGCGGGGCCAAGCTCCTGTACGACCGAGAGCTCAAGAGGCTCTACTGCCCCGCTTGCATGAGCTCGCCGCCGCGGGCGCCCTGACACTCTACCTCTTCACGGCCTTTATGGACGCCTCGAGGATGTCGATGCCCGCGTCGAGCTGCTGCTTGGTTATAACCAGCGGCGGGATGTAGCGCATGCCACTCTTGCCGCAGGGCAGCATGATGAGCCCGCGCTTGTAGGCCTCCACGGTGATGGCGTCGCGGAAGGTCTTGTGTATCTCCTTCGTGCGCCGGTCCTTGACGAACTCGGTCATCTGCATCAATCCCAGGCCCCGCACGTCGCCGATCTCGTCGTGCTCCTCCTGGAGCTCCAGGAGGCGCTTGTGCATGTGCTTGCCGAGCTTGGCCGCCTTCGCCACCAGGCCCTCCTTCTCGATGACCTCGATGGTCGCGAGCGTGGCCGCGGAGGCGAGCAGGTTACCGCCATAGGTGTTGGAGTGCGCGCCCTGCACGCCGAAGTCGAGCTCGGCGCGGAAGACGATGGCGCCGATGGGGACGCCCGAGCCCATGCCCTTGGCCAGGCACATCACGTCGGGCTCGACGCCCGCGTGCTCGATGGCGAAGAACCTGCCCGTCCGGCCGAAGCCGGCCTGGACCTCGTCGTCCACGAGCAGGATGCCGTTCCTCTTGGTGATGTCGCGCATCACCTGGTGCCATTTCATGGGAGGCACTATGTAGCCGCCCTCGCCCTGGACGGGCTCGACGAACATGGCCGCGACCTCCCCCGGTGGCAGGAAGCTCGTGAAGTAGAGCTCCTCCAGTATGCGCGCGCACCACACGTCGCACGAGGGGTACTCCATCTTGTAGGGGCACCGGTAGCAGTAGGCGAACGGGAGGTGGGTGACCCCGGGCATCATGGGGAAGAACCGGTCCTTGTGCACGGGCTTGGAGGCGGTGATGGACACCGCACCCATCGTGCGCCCGTGGAAGGCGCCGATGAAGCCGATGAACTGCTTGCGCTGCGTCGTCCACCGCGCGAGCTTGATCGCCGCCTCGACGGACTCGGCCCCCGAGTTGGTGTAGAACACCTTCTTTGGATAGTCGCCGGGGGTGACCTCGCAGAGCTTCTCGGCCAGGTCGGCCTGGACCGCGTAGTAGAAGTCGGTGCCGGCGAAGTGGAAGAGCCGCTCGGCCTGGTCCTGGACGGCCTTGACCACCGCGGGGTGGCAGTGCCCGGTGTTGGTGACCCCGATGCCGCTCGTGAAGTCCAGATATCGGTTGCCGTCGACGTCCCAGACGACGGCGCCCTGCGCTCTCTCGGCGACGATGGGCGACGTCTTCGTCGATGTCGCCAGGTACTTGCCGTCCTTCGCCACGACCTTCTTCGCCTTTGGGCCAGGCGGGGTGACCACCATCTTCGGCAGCTCGTTCATCTGGGTCCCTCCTTGGGGGGAGGGGGAATCAGGCTTCTTGTACATAAAGGAATGGTCCGTTTTCGGACGCGCGGGAGCGTGACTGGCCAGCGCAGCAAGGGATTTCCGCTCGATGTCCTCCGTCGCAAGGTTTATTAGCACCGGGCCAGCATCAATGACCGAACGTGATGCGCAGGCGCCAGCGGTTCCTCCTCTCAGTGGTCGTCGTCCTCCTGCTGATAGCCGCGCCCCTCGTGGGCGCGTGGGTGGCGGAGGTGACGTACGAGCCGCCGGGGAGGTCGAGGGACTACGACGGGGACGGGCTCACCGACGAGCAGGAGCGGGGCTACGGCACGAACCCGTGCAAGGCCGACAGCGACGGCGACGGCATCGAGGACCTCGCTGAGGAGGCGTACTGGATCAATCGCTCCCATGACCCGGCGCTGCCCCCCTCGCTGCCGAACCCCGGGCCCTATTATTGGCCCGAGGATGAGGGGTACCCTGGCTATAGCATGCATCTCCTTCCTGGGGAGGACCTGGACCAGGATTACAAGAGCAACATCGCGGACCCCGATGCCGACAACGACGGGGTCCTCGACGGCCGGGAGCTCGAGCAGGGCACCGACCCCGCCGGCCCCGACTGCGACCTCGATGGTCTCCTCGATGGGGAGGACCCCCGCCCGCTGCTGGCGGTCGACGCGGACGCCGACTCGATGAACGACGACTGGGAGGCCGTCAACGGCGTCTCGGACCCCGCGGGCGACGAGGACGAGGACGGGGTCACCGACCTGGAGGAGTTCACCGCGGGGACGTCCCCGTGGAGCCCGCTTGCGAACGACCTGCCCTCCTGGAACCGGTACGAGAGGGACTACTGGGTGGACCGCCCTCTCGACTCGATGTCCCGAATCAGCAACTCGATGGACGCCTCCACGCCGATCTTCCAGGTCGACCCGCCCACGCCCGCGACCTACTGGCGGCTGATGGTCTTCGACGCCGTCGACGGGATCGCATGGTCGGTAAGCGCCCCCAAGTGGACCTACATGGGGAACAAGGTCCACGCGCTGGAGGGCACACCTCCCTTCGAGGGATGGCCTGGCTTCTCGGCCGGCTACACCTACAAGGTCGAGTGCGTCGCCGGGTTCGCCACGCTCCCCGCTCCGGCCTACACGACGGCGATCACCAGGCCGCCTAGCCCGACGGGACTGTTCATGCTCGGCGACGGGGATGCGTTCGATTGTGGGGGCATTGCCTCCTCATACTCGGTGTCCACGCTTGTCCCCGCCTACACGCTCGATTACCTCATGGGCGCGAACGTCACGCCCGGCATGGACCACTACTCGAAGCTGACCTACAAGCTGGCCAACACGCCCTCGGAGCTCGAGGGCGCGAAGGACCTGCGCCCGCTCGAGCGGGTCCTCGCGGCTCGCGAGTGGCTGTGGGAGCGCGCGGTTCTCGCCCCCGACCACAACAGGTCCATGGGTGACGACACCCTGACCCCGCTGGAGCTCGAGAGGTACGGCAAGGGGAACACGCTGGACTTCGCGAGCTCGCTGGCGGTGCTGGGCCGCGCGCTCGACGTGCCGACGCGGCTCGCGGTGGGCTTCGCGCCGGGCATCATCATCGGCCAGCACCGCGCGGTCCGCGCGGGGGACGTCCATGCCTGGACCGAGGTGGCCATCGGGGGCTACTGGGTCCCGGTCGAGGCGACCCCCATGGCCGGCGACGAGGGCCGGAACATAGGCGTGGCGGGAATCGACGCCACCGTCCTTGGCACGGCGGGGGACGACGATCCCTCACCGCAGATGGGCGCGTCGGGCGGCGGGACGACCAGGGGCGGCAGGGGCGTCTCGGTCCCGTACGGGTCGGACACGGACGGCGACGGCATCCCTGACGAGACCGACCACGACGACGACTGGGACGGGCTCGTCGACACCGATGAGTACGGCCTGGGCACCAACCCAGTCGACCCCGACACCGACCATGACGGCCTCAACGACCTCGCCGAGCTGCAGCACGGCACAAGCCCAGTGAACGGCGACACGGACGGGGACGGCATCCCTGACGGCAAGGAGGTCGGCATCGGCACCGACCCTCTCGACCGCGACTCTGACGGCGCGGGCTCCTGCGACATCCAGGAGCTCGAGCATGGCACGGACCCGACGAACCCCGCCGACGACCTGGCGGCCCTGGACCTGGACTGCGACGGGCTGACCGACCCGCAGGAGAGGGCCGCTGGCACGAACCCGGCCAGGTGGGACACGGACGGCGACGGGCTCACCGATGCCGAGGAGCTCGCGCTCGCCACGGACCCGCTCTCCATGGACACCGACAAGGACGCCTCCCTCGACGCGCAGGAGGTCGAGGACGGCACCGACCCGCTGGTGAACGACACGTTCTTCCCCACCTTCCTGGAGAACAGGGACACCGATGGGGACGGCCTGTCGGACCTGGACGAGTACTCCCTTTACAACCAGTACTCGCCCGACTCGGACTCCGACGGCGTGATGGACCCCGACGAGGTCGAGCTGGGCCTCGACCCGGATCGCAAGGACACCGACGGCGACGGGATGGACGACCTGAAGGAGAGGGAGCTCCTCGAGTACAAAGACGAGGTCCGGTCCGTCCGCGACGGCCTCATCCCCTACTTCGTCATAGCCATAATCCTGACCGCTGCGCTCGCCTACCGCTACCGCCCCTTCGACCAACGGCTCGCGCGCAAGGTGCTGGACGCGCTACTCGAGGCCGACGCGTGGCTCGCGTCCCTCAAGGACAGGCCCGACGACGAGGTCCGCAGGGCCATCTACAAGGCCTACGAGGAGGTGTGCCGCGCGCTCGCTGAGAAGGGGCTGCTGAAGGACGAGGGGAGCACTGTGCGCGAGTTCGAGGTCGCCATCGCCGAGGCCCTGCCCTCCGTCCCGAAGGGCCTCATCGACGAGCTCACCACGCTCTTCGAGGAGGCGCGGTACTCCGACCACGCGCTGCCCGCGGGCTACGTCGAGCGGGCGCGCGGGTGCATCGCGGGCATCCGGGGGTCGCTCGCGAGGGAGCTCGTCACGCCCTCGGGCCAGCCGACGGCCACGGCCAAGGCCTGACGGGGCGCGCCGCGCCCCCTACTCGTCGTTGCCGAGCGCCCTCGATATCCACGCGAGCTTGAGCGCGGATGCGCCGGTGCCGGGCTTGCGCGCGACGAGCACCAGGTACTGCGGCACGTGGTCGAAGTACACCCAGTTCGTCCGCCCCGCCTTCTTGAGACGCTCGGGGGGCCGCGGCTCGACGACGGACTCGATGACGAGGCCGGCCTTGGCGAGGGGGTTGATGCACTCCGCGAGCGTCCGGTTGCGCGGGCCCCTGCCCTCGGCGGCGAAGTAGTCCCGCACGACGAGCTGGCGCGCGCCCTTCTCGCCGGTGATGGCGGTCGCGCTGCCAAGCACGGGATGGGGGAGCGTTAGGACGAGCGCGCCGCCCGGGCGCATCGCGCGCTGCAGGTTCAGCAGCGCCTTGCCGAGGTCCGCGATGTCGAGCATCTCCTCGCCCCCGACGACGAGGTCGAAGCTCTCGTCGGGGATGTCGCTCCTTGCGTCGGGCGAGCCCACCACGAGGTCGGCGTGCAGCCCCTCCATGGTGAGCCTCTGGAAGCACTCGTTGAGCGTGCCCTCGGAATCGTCCATGATGGCGACCGACGCGCCCCGCTTGGCGAGCGCGGCCGCGCGCGCACCCTCTCCGCAGCACGCGTCGAGCGCGCGCACGCCGCGCAGGTCCTTGGGCAGCAGCGCCTCGAGGGCGGGGATGGCGACCAGCGCCCGCGCGTCTGGCCCCGTCAGCTTGGAGGGGCTGTCGCGGCCCTCATCCTCCCAGTACTCCTTGACCATGCTGCGTGGTATCGGGTGGGAGGAGATATCCGTTTTGGGGTGATTTTCTTTCGCTGATAATCTAACATGCTGCATCCGCGTTTTTTTCATCGATATTAATGGTGATGATGGACATTGGCGCGAGCCGAAGAATAGCCCCAGCTAAAAGTATTATCAAACACGCATTTAGTCAGGCTAATCGTACAATCCGATGTTAAGAGATTCACCTCCCTCGCCTTCGTGATGTCCTGAGGTGGTCTGCGAGAGCGGAAAACCAGTCTTCTCGGAGTGGTGGGCTGAATGTGAGCGTATGACGCGTACCGGTCCTCTCAAAGTGGGTGCCGGCGCCAGCCCCCTTCACAGATACATTGTAAAATTTCCTTGTTTTACCTATGATGCATAGTCGAAAAAACCAGGATAAAACAATTATTTATCATTGTTTTAGTAAGGTTTTTATATAGGACCGCCCATAATGCCCTCATGTTCGTGGAGCGGGACATCCAAGAGAGGTTCGATAGGGCGATCGCATCCCATGGGATGGTCGCGCTGCTGGGAGCGAGGCAATCCGGCAAGACCACATTCCTCAGGCACAATATGCAGGGCCGGGACGCCTCATACGTCATGCTCGACCGCACTCCCGAGAGGGAGAGGTTCGAGACTGACCTGGAGCAGTTCGAGCTCCAGCACATCAAGGGCCATGAGCTCACCGTGCTTGACGAGGTCCAGCATGCCCAGGATTCCGGTGTCCGGCTCAAGAACCTGGTCGATTCGGGCGCTCGGCTCTGGGTCACCTCCTCGAGCGAGGTGGTCATGACCAAGGACGTCCTGGGGCATCTGGTCGGCCGCGTCGCCATCCTCAGGCTCTACCCGTTCAGCCTACGCGAATTCCTGCGAGCGAGGGGGCAGCGTGGGCTCACGCCAGGCGTCCTTGAGGCGATGGTGCGGGAGCACATGCTCTACGGGGGCTATCCCAGGGCGGTCCTGAGCGGGGATGGTGACTCCAAGGCCATGGTGCTCGAGAACCTCTACGAGACCGTGCTGCTCAAGGATGTCACCCGGGCTTACTCGATAGACAACCTGAAGGGGCTGGAGGACCTTGCCATGTACGTCGCCGCGAACCCTGGCGGTATCATGCGCTACGATGCCGTGGCAAGCGACCTCGGGATGATGGTGCCCACCCTCAAGAAGTATCTCGACGCGCTAGAGCGATGCTATCTACTGGTCCGGGTCCGTCCATTCTTCACCAACAGGGCCAAGGAGATATCGAAGCAACCCAAGGTCTATCACCTCGACACTGGTATCAGGAACGCCATCCTCGGGGATTTCAGGGGCGGGATGGAAGGTAAGGTCTTCGAGGGCTATGTCCTGGGCGAGCTGGTCAAGATGGGCCTACCCCCTAGGTACTGGCACAGCAAGGGTGGGGCCGAGGTCGACTTCGTGGTCAGGATGAGGGACGGCCCGGTGCCCATCGAGGTCAAGCTGAAGGCCGACCGTGGCGAGATGGGCCGGGGTCTCAGGTCCTTCATCGAGAGGTACGGCCCAAAAAAGGCGTTCGTCGTGTCCTTCGAGGGGGAGAGAGGTGAGGAAAGGATCGACCGATGCCCGGTGAGGTACGTCGACGTCCTCCGGCTCGCGGAAAGTCTCCAGGCGGGGAAAGCAGCGCCCGAAGCGTAGACGAGGCCACATCGAAGTGTTGCTAGGAGATGCTTTGACCGAGGTGGGATTATTGTGATGGGGCCATTCCCACTGCATGACGGTCTGGCGGGAACGCGATCAGGCACGGGGTGAACGGACCCATCACCTTATTATCCCCATAAGGGGGATATGCGCGATGGGCGACGCCATGGGAAGACGGCCGAGGATGCTTGCCATCGCCACCGTCACGCTGGTCGTCAGCCTATCCACCCTCACCGGGCTCCGCACCGACCAGCTCCAGATCGAGTGGGGCGAGCCAGAGACTATCAATGTGTCGCGCTCGGCCGATGTCATCAGTGTCAAATCCGTGGTGGCCAACGGGACCGAATATCTGTTCGCCATGCTGAGCCTGTACAGCGACAACGACGCCTACTACGGACTGTCCAAGATCGTGTACTTGCAGCGCCTGGCCGATGGTTGGTCGGCGCCCACCGTGCTCGAGCTTGACCGCAGCGTCGATGGCGAGTTCGACGTCCTCTACGACGAACCGAACAGCGAGTTCCTCCTGTTCTTCCGAAATTATGGTTACTCCTCCAGTTCCACAGGGCTCTACCTCGCGCGGGGCCCCCTGGGCGACCTGGGGCCCTCCCAGCCCGTGGTCGTCCAACAAGTAGGAGCACATGTACCGTACCCCTCCGACATGTCGGCCGTGCTGGGCGACGATGGGACGATCGACCTCTTCTACCGGTCCATCACGGGGAGCACGGAGAACCTCAACCGCATCTACCACACGACTTTCAATGGAAGTTCCTGGTCAGAGCCCGAGAACCTGGGCTGGGGCAACAGCCCCTGTGCCATCAGGGGCAGGGACGGCAAGCTCCAGCTGTACTCGAACCTGTGGACCTACACAGACGAGGTCCAGTACTGCGTGGACGAGTGGTCTGTGCGGGACGGCACGTGGGCCCACGAGGCACTGACCACGAGCGCGCGGGACTGCAACGTCGAGCCGTTCGTCCTCGAGGACGGGAGCGGCGACAGGTTCCTGGTCTACAACCATGAGGAGAACGAGGTTGGCGCCATGACGGACCTGCTGCTGCAGATCCGCCCCCACGGTGGCGCGTGGGGAAGGTACGTCAAGATCGTCACCGACCTGCCCGGTGCGCACGTCAGCCCATGGGTCTATCACTATGGCATCGAGAGCCCGTGCGCGACCATCCATGACGGCGTCCTCAACGTCTACTACGTCCATCTCGGTGTGCTCTGCACCCTGCCCGGCAGCATCGAATGAACTGGCGCGTCCGCAGGGGAACGGGCGCCCATCGGTCCGTCGCATGCGCTCTGGTTCGTCATGCTCGGAATCGTTGGTGCCGGGGGCGGGATTTGAACCCACGGCATACGGATGTCCCAGGGCGCGGAGGCTCCGCGGGCACGCCGTCCGGCGCGCCCTATGAGTCCGTCGCTCCGCCAGGCTGAGCCACCCCGGCAGGTGCGGTAGGGGGGATGCCAGCCGGTCTATTTGAGGCTTTGGGGGGAAACGATGGCGTGGTGGA
>Ga0316628_100005730_pt1 | contig 10033 bp, 6 predicted proteins | sample OWC_Aug_M2_C1_D5_FD_207648 | JGI IMG/M metagenome (GOLD analysis project Ga0316628, IMG submission 207648) | Wetland soil microbial communities from Old Woman Creek delta, Ohio, United States - OWC_Aug_M2_C1_D5_C | ecosystem: Environmental > Terrestrial > Soil > Wetlands | place: USA: Ohio... | reverse complement strand
CAGCCGAAGACGGTCGTCTGCGACCCGGTTGTCGGCCGGGTCCGCGAAGCCTGGAGCGCCGCCCAGCGGGCGATCTCCTCGCGCTTTTCGCGGAATCGTGCGTCGCGGCGCAACCGGTCGATCGCCTTGTGACGCGCGGTCGAGACGATCCAGGCCCGCGGATTCTGCGGCACGCCGCCCCCGCCCCAGCGCTCGAGCGCCGCGGCGAAGGCATCGTGCATCACCTCTTCGGCCAGATCGAAGTCTCCGACCAGGCGGATCAGGGTCGCAAGAATCCGGCCCGATTCTTCGCGGTAGAGGCGCTCGATCGGCATGGCTCCCGCAGCTTAGCGAAGCCGGGCGCTTGCCGGCCACGCCTGCCATCCCTAGCCCATTTCGAGAATCGGGCGCACTTCGATCGAGCCAATCCGCGCCGAAGGGATGCGGGCCGCGATGGCTCTGGCCTCGTCCAGATCCTTCGCCTGGATGACGTAATAGCCGCCCAGCTGCTCGCGCGTCTCGGCGAAGGGCCCATCGGTGGTCACCGTCTTTCCGTTGCGGACCCGGACGGTGGTCGCCGTCGCGGTGGTGTCGAGCGGATCGCCCGCCAGGTGGTGCCCGCTTTTCTTGATGCTGTCGGTCAGGGCCATGTACTCCTGATAGATCTGGCCGCGCTCTTCCTCGGTGATCGAGGCCCAATGGGACTCGGGGCTGTAGATGAGAAGCATGTATCGCATGGGGTGACCTCCTTTTTCATTCTCTCGTCGAACGGCCGCGGGCCTTTTCGACACTTCGCCGAAACGAAATGTCCGGGCTCGGACGGCATTTGTCCGGGCGGCCGACGGATGCTCCCCGGCGACGGAGGAGCGGCAGCGATGTGGGAGAGGCTCGACCGGATTCTCGACGGCTGGGGCAGGCGAGCAAGGGAGATGGCAGCCCGCTGCGAGGCGTGCGGTGCACAGCTCTGGCCAGACCCGGCGCTTATGATCGAGGCCCCTCCCGACGGAGAGCGTCGCCGGGTCTGCTCGCCCGAGTGCCAGCCCGCGGTCTGGAAAAAAATGGAACTCCGCCGACAGAAACTGTCAGGAGGCGGTTTTCGAGCGGTTCAAAGGAGTGTCACTGACTCCGCGTCCCATTCTGAAGTGGAGTGACAAGTCTCCCATAATCAATCGATTAGGCCATGCCAGACGGACTGGCGTCCGCCTTGCTCCCTTCTCCCGGCATGAAGATCGAGGTTCGGGAGCAAGGGCCCCCCGATCCAAACGCGACGCCCGCCGGCGGCCTGGAGGCAGTCGAGGTGCTCGAAGGGGGCGAGGAATTCCTGGAGGCTCTTGCCCTGCGCTTGAACGAGATCGTCCTCAAGCCCAACGGACGGTTCGTCATCTCCTACGTGGCGGGACAGCCCGGGGCCAAGACTCCTCCGCGCGTCCAGTAATTCTCGCCGCTATCCTTCCGGCAGCCAGGCCTCCTCTCCCGTCTCGACGAAGAAAAGCCCCGCACGCGTCGGCCTTCCAGTCAGGCGCTGCCAGTAGCGCCGGTAGTGCCGGATCTGCGGCTCGTAAAAAGCGACGAGCGCGGGAAGGTTGCCGGTGATCCGATCGGACTTGTAGTCGACCAGCGTCCAGCCGTCTTCCTCCTCGAAGAGCAGGTCGATCGCGCCGGTCAGGAGAGTCTCCGCGGGACCCTCCTCGAGTCCGAGCTCGCGGCTCTCGACCATCAATCCGAAGGGAACCTCGACGAGGCGGTGCCTGGCCGCGAGCGCTCGCCGCCAGAGCGGCGAATCGCGAACTGCCTCGATCCGCCGCACCGCTTCCTCCAGGTCGACTTCCGGGCGCTCCTCCTCGGCGAAGAGGTTTTCGGCGTACCGTCGTACGTCGACGGAAGGGTCGCGCATGACCGCCTCGAGGAGCCCGTGGATGATGCGGCCCCATTCCATTCCGCGGCCGGTGCGTTCGCGCTCCGGCGCCGCGCCCGCGGCGTGCGCAAGGTCGGTGACCGAGGCGGCGGCGAGAGTCGGCGCCGCTGCCCGCGCGCGGCGCTCGTCGCGACGCGCGCGGAAGGCGGAGAGTTCCGCGGAAAGATCTCGAGACGGCGTCGCCTCAGGGGGAGCGGCGAGAGCCGGCTGCGGCAGATCGGCGGCGATCCGGGGCGCCAGATCCGCCCAGGTCCCGGAGGCCGTCTCGTCTTTGGACCGCCGCACACTCACGACGAGCATTTCCCGGGCGCGCGTCGCGCCGACGTAGAGCAGCCGCTTGTTCTCCGCCCGGTCGAACTCCTCCTCGAGATCCTCCATCCGTTCCCATCCCGGAGGACGCGCGATCTCCTCGACGCCGTGGTCGCCCACGTGCTTGACGACCCGGAAGAACCCGCGGGAAGGGTCGGCGTCGCGATCGATCCAGTAGCCGCGGGCCGCTCCGGATCTCGTGGCGGGCTCGGCGAGGAAGACCACCGGCGCCTCGAGTCCCTTGGCGCCGTGGAGGGTCAGCAGCCGCACCGCGTCGGGCCGGCCCGGCTCGACGCTCATCTGCTCGATCAGGCTCTCCTCGCGCAGGCGGCCGAGCTCGCCGATCACCGCGGAGAAGTCGAGCCCCGCGGCGGAGAGCTTGCGCGCGGCGGCGAAGGCCTTGAGTAGATTGCCCGCTCGGCTCTCGCCCAGCCTGCGGGAGGCGGCCAGCGCGACGGCGCCGAGGCCTTCCGCGAAGCGCGAGATCGCGGCCGCGGGAGGCAGCCGCTCGGCGAGCTGCTCGCCGGAGCGAAGGATCTCGTAGGCGCGGCGAATTCTCGGGTCGGTCTCCGGCGGGGTTTCGGAGCGGAAGGAGAAACGGCCGCCGGCCCGCGCGAACCGATAGAGCGCCGCGTCGTCGATTCCGAAGAACGGCCCGCGCAACGCGGCGAGCAGCGGCACCGGGTTGTCGGGATCGGCCAGCGCCTCGAGCGGCGTGAGCAGGTCCGAAAGCTCTTCCGAGTCGCCAAAGGCGTCGCCGCCCCCGAGCTCGCACGGAATGCCCCGATCCTCCAGCGCCCGCGCATAGTCGGCCATGTAGCGGCGCTTGCGAAAGAGCAGGAGGAAGTCTCCGGGCCGGCGTTGGCCCTTGCCGACAGCCGCGGCGATGAAGCCGGCGATCCGCCCCGCGTCGTCGTCGATGACGGGCTGGTTGCCGCGGCCCGGCACGCGGATGTCGATTCGGAAGACGGCGGGTCCGTCCTGCCTCTCCTCCCGGTTCGGGTCCGGCGCGAGGGCGACGTAGGCCGGGCTCTGCGGCGTTGGCCGGGCCGGAAACGCACCGCGGAAGGCGCCGTTGACCCAATCGCACAGAGCCGCATCCGAACGGAAGTTGGTCGAGAGCTCGAGCACGCGCCCGCAGCGCGCGATTCGGTCCCGTACGATCTGGTAGGTCTGGATGTCGGCCCGGCGAAAGCGATAGATCGACTGCTTGGGGTCTCCGACGACGAAAAGCGAGCCGGGCTCGGGCTCGAGCCGGCGCCAGTCCCGCTGCCGGCTGTCCGATCCCGTCAGGTAGAAGAGGATCTCGGCCTGGATCGGATCGGTGTCCTGAAACTCGTCGACGAGAATCGGCGTGAAGCGGCGGCGCAGGTCCTCCCTTACGGCCGGGTGCTCGCGCAGCAGGTCCCGCGCCAGCAGCAGCAGATCCTGGAAGTTCAGGCGCCCCTGATCGCGTCGCCAGTCGGCGTACCGGTCTCTCGCTTCGAGGAGGACCGCCATGACGTCCGGATAGACGTGCTCGGCCCACGCCGCCAGGCTCGGCTTGATGACCTCCTCGCGGAGCCGTTCGAGCGCCTTCTTCGCCGCTGCCGCGCCCTCGGCCGCGGAGCTCGGCTTGAGCGCCCTGAGGACGCGGACGAAGTCCGGGCCTCGCTCGAGATCGAGCAGCTCCCGAAGGCGCTGCCCCCGGCGCACGGCCTCCTGAAACTTGCTCCAGCCTCCGGGCGGGGCTTCGCGCGGCAGGGACGCGGCGACCCGATCGAGGAAGACCTCGATTTCCCGGCGCGCCTTGGCGAAATCCGGCTCGGGGCCCCGTGTTCCCGCCTCGACGTCGACGTCGGGGTTCTCGCAGAGCGTCCCGAAGGCCTCGCGGAGATCCTCGAGCGGGATGCCGAGCTCGATCAGCCGGGCCAGGCGAGGGTCCTCGCCGAAGAAGAGGCTCTCCGTGAAGCGGTCCCACGCCTCGTTGCGCGCGACCCCGTCCTCGGGCTCGTCCATTTCTTCGAAGCGAGGATCGAGGCCGGCCTCGACCGGGCGCTCGCGCAGTAGCCGCGCCGCGAATGCGTGGATCGTTCCGACGAAGCAGGAGTCGATTCCGGAAAGCGCCGTGGTGATCCGTCCCCGGCGCGCCGTGTCCTGTTCCTGCCGCAGGGCGTCTTCGAGCGCGTTCTGAAACCGCTGACGCAGCTGCGCCGCCGCCCGGATCGTGAACGTCACCGCCGACAGGCGGTCGACCGTCGTCGCCCCGGTCGCGACGAGCGCGGTCATCCGGTCGACCAGGCTCTTCGTCTTCCCGGTGCCCGCCGCGGCCTCGACGAGGAGCGTCGTGCCGAGATCCTCGGCAATGGCGCGCCGCGCCGGCTCGTCGGGCAGGGGAGCCGGATGAGCGGGCGGCTCAGGCTTCCGACGCATGGATCTCCCGAAACGCGGCGAGGACGGGATCGCCGCTTTTCTCGAGCTTCGTTCGGGCGCGCTCGCCGGCCTTCTTACCGCCGCCGCAAACCGAGGCGAGCTCGCAGTTGGTGCAGTCCTCGGCGGAAAGGGCGTGCGGGAACATTCCCGCGGCGACCAGGTCGAAGAGCCGCCCGAGCACGCGGCGGGTCTCCCCTCGGTCGAGGGGCATCGTGATCCGCTGGCCCTCTCCTTTCTGCCCGGGGAGGAAATACCCGCTTTGCGACACGCATCCGGACCGGCCGGCCCGCTCGAGCAGCGCCTCGAAGGCGATCGCGTAGAGCGCCGGTTGGATCTGGCGCCCGCCCCGCAAGCCCCTCCCTTCCTGAATGCCCCAGGCGCTGCCCGTCTTGTAGTCCCAGACATGGAACGTCCCGTCGGGCGCTTGGTCCACGCGGTCGATCGATCCGCGCAGCAGGAGCGAGCGCCCCTCGCCGGCCGGGATCTCAACCGGATCGGGGCTCGCGATCGGCGCCCGAGACCGCGCGGTTTCGCGGGGAAGGCCGAAGGGAACCTCGAAGTAGCGGGGCGCCGCATCGGCGGACCGCTCCTGCTCGCGCCGCAGAAGCGTGCGGCAGGCGAAGCGGATTCGTTCGCGCTGCAGGGCGAAGGCAAGCTCGCTCGCGGGCGCGATCCGATCGCGCCATGCCGCGATTTGCTCGTCGGCGACGCGGAGGATCGCTTCGAGGTGCCCGGCCTGCCCCGGCCTCTGCCCGGCCTCGGTGATTCGCTCGAAGAAAACCCGGAAGACCTCGTGGAGGAGACTTCCCTCTCCCATCGGGTCGAGCCAGCGAGTCGGGTCGCGCTCGATGTCGTCGGGCGGCTCGACGCCGAGCACCCTTCGGACGAAGTAGGCGAACGGGCAGCGGGCGAGCTCCTGGACCCGCGAAGCCGAGACCGGCCTGCCGCTCGAGCGCGGATCGAGCTCGGGCGTCCCCCCGCGGATCCAGCCGTCCCAGGCCGTGAAGGCCTCGCTGTCGCGAGCCTTCGCGGCGCGGTCGCCGTCCTCGAGCCACGGATAGGCCGCGCGGACCGGACGCCCGGCGGCCTCTCCCGAGGCGGCCGGCCCGGCGAGGCGCCGCTTCGCGAGCCACCACTCGCTCTCGTCGAGAGCGTCGCCCTCGGCCGGAACGAAGCCCGCGGCGGCCGGGAGCGCCCGGGCGAGGTCCTGGTAGTCCGCTTCCAGCCGGCCGGATTGCCTGCGGTAGAGATCGAGGAAGAAGGGAGAAGGAGCCGGTTCGCCGGCCTGGGAAAGGTTGCGAAGGTCGAAGCTCGAGTAGCTCGCCGTCAGAGTCCCGCGAAGCCGCGCCGCGCAGGCACGCAGGGCCGCGGCCGCGTCGCGCGGGCGCTGGCGGCCCAGAGCCAGGCGCGGCCGGTCGAAGCCGTCGTTGATTCGGCGGCGCTCCTCGTCGAGGAGGATCGGGTCCTCCAGATCGCGGCCCGGATGCCGTCCCTCGTCCAGGCCGACGAGAAACGTATGTCGGCGCCCGGAGAACCCGCCGGCGCCGTAATGGGCGACGTGGACGCGGCCGGGGCGGGCGCGATCGGCGCCGATCGAGAGCCGGTCGACGGCGTCGCGCAGACGCTCGACGGCCGTCGCGACGGAGAGCCGCGGAGCGACGAGCTCTTCGAATTCCTCGAACAGGGCGTCGAGCGCCGTTGCCGCCGTGGCGTCGGTCTCGTCGCCGACGCGAGCGAACTCGGCGACGAAGGCCCGCGCGCCGGCCGCCAGGGAGCGCAGATCTCCCGGCTCTTCGCGGGATCGGGGCGCGAGCTCCAGAGCGCGCTCGACGAAGAGCCGCGCCCGGCGCGCCGCCTGGAGATCGCGCGCCCGGGCCGCGGCACGCTGCGCCATCCGCTCGGGGGTCGCGTCGGCCTCCTCCCGGCGCGAGCGCTCCTCCGGCTTCTCGAGCTCGCCGACGAGGTGGTCGAGACGGAAGAGATGGCGGTCGCGTCCCCAGCCGAGACCGGCGCGCCGGATGATCCGCGCGACGGCTCGAGCCCCCGGTTCCGGCGCGCCGTCCTGGCGGTCGAGGGTCAGCGCGCCCGCCGCCAGGGCCTGGCGCAGGACCTCGGCGGCGAAGCCCTGCCCGATCCAGTCGAGAAACGCCCTCGCCGCGCGCCCGGGCCTCGTGCCGGCCGCGGGAATACCGCCGGCGAACGTGCACGGAATCCCGTGCTCGCGGGAGAGCTCCCAGACGAGGGCCGGATAGACGGAAGGATCGGTGTGGAGGATCTCGACCTCGTCGAACGCGATCCCTTTGGAGAGAATGCGCCGGAAGACCTCGCGGATCTCGTTTTCCTCGCCGATCGCGCGGAAGAGGCGCGCCGCCTGCGCCGCGTTCTCCCAGGCCTCGGGAGGATCCGCCGCGAGCGTGACGAGGCGGTTTGCCGCGAGCTTTTCCAGGAAGTCGCGCTCGAGCGCCGAGAGCTCCGCGGCGGACGCAAGAAGGTAAGTCACCGCGTCTGCGGCGCAACGCCCGGCCTGAAGGGCTTTCGCGGCGCGGCGCAGGACTTCGATTCCGTCCACGACGTTGCCCGCTTCGAGCGCCGCGGCGTGGCGGCGAAACACCTCACGCAGCTCGCGATGCTTCCTGGGGTCGGAAAATGCGCTCTGACGAATGGCCTCCGGGGCCAGCCCGGCGGCGCGCAGCTCGTCGAGCGTCGCCTGGAGGGCGCGGTGGAAACCGGGGCGATCCGAGAGCCCGCCGAAATAGGAGCCGGGCCCGAGTGCCTCCGCGCAAGCCTGCTCGACCAGCGCGAGGGCCTGGGCCCGCGACAGCAGGCGGCAGCCCTGCCGGGCGAGCTCCGATCCGACGAGGGAATGGGCGAGCGTGCGCGGCGTCTCGACGCGCAGGTTGATCCACGGCGTTCCGCTTCGAGCGACGCGCTCGACGAGCTGGCGCCCGATCGCCAGCGACGGCGCGACGAAGACTTTCTCCTCGAGTGGCCGCTCCCGGCAAACCCGCGCAAGCTCTTCGACGAGCAGGGATTCCGAAGGCGGCGGCGGCGCTTCGGGCTCGGCGTCGAAGGGAAGAAGCGGCTGAAAGGCCACGGAGAGAGTCATTCTGATCGTTTCCGGAGGTTTTCAAAAGCGACCGGCGCCCGGCAGAGAAGCTTCGCATCGAAGGCGGGACAGAAGATGTCCGACCGGCCCGCCGCGTTGGAGGAAGCGGGATTCGTCAGAGCGCCATCGGCGCAATCTCCGAGACGAGCGCGCGCGCCGCGGGCGAGAGCTCCCGCCCGCGCTTGGTCACGATGCCGTACTTGTCCTGCCCGAAGAGATGCCGCGCGGGGCGCGCGGCGAGGCGGCGGTCGGTCGGGTCGAGACAGAAGTCGGGAACGACTCCGATTCCGAGCCCCAGGCCCGCGTACCGCTTGATCGTCTCCCAGCCGCCGGCCTCCAGGGAAACCTTCAGCGGCAGGCCTCGCTCGGCGAACAGGCCCTCGATCAGCTTTCGCGTCGAGGAGCCGAGCCACGGGAGGATGAAGCTGTGCCGGGAGAGGCCCTCGAGCGTCAGGCTCCGGGCGCGGTGAACGGGGTGGTTGCGCGGGGCGATCAGCAGGCGGTCCGCCGTGCGGAAGGGAGCGAAGGCCATGTCCGCGGGAGGCTCCGGCAGCGCGCGCAGCGCGAAGTCGATCTCCCCCTGGCGGAGCATCGCGAGCATGTCTTCCGCGGACCGGTGCCGGATGAAGACCTCGACACCCGGATGTCGCCTCAGGAAGGATCGAATCGGCCCAGGAAGGAGGTACAGGATCCCCGCCTCGCCGGCCCCCACCTGCACCGGGCCGCGCAGCACGCCGTCGGCCGATTCCTGCAGGCGGCTGCGCATCCGGTCCCACTGCTCGACCAAGGGGCCGACGGATTCGAGAAGCAGATTGCCCGCGCGGGTCAGCCGCACGCCGTGTCCGATTCTCTCGAAGAGGCGCGCGCCGAGCTCGCGCTCGAGCTTCTGAATCGCCATCGTCACGGTCGGCTGGGTCCGGTAGAGCCTTCGGGCGGCGGCGCTGAGGCTGCCCTCCCGGGCGACGGCGAGGAAGACGCGAGCCTGCTGGATCTCCACGGTTTCCTCCTATTCGATGCACTTATAGCAGAAATAAAAAGTATTGATTTGACGTAAGGCTGGCCCCGGACGGAGATTTACTTCCAGATGGTGGGCGACCGGCAGGAGTTCGGGTCGGAAGAAGCCCGGGACCTGATCGAGGACTCGATCCGCCGGGGTCTCGTCGCCTACCGTCGGGGGGACTTCGCCGACGCGGCTCGCGCGCTGGGGGAGGTTCTTCCGCGCCTCGAGAGCGAGATGCCGGAGCTGTGGGAGCGTCTCGGCGAAGCGTATGCCGAGACCCGGGACTTCGAGCGGTCAATCGACGTACTCGAGCGGGTCGTCTCCGCGGGCCGCGCCACGGCAAGCACCTACCAGCGGCTGGCGACCTGTGCCATGGAGCTCGGGCGGTTCGCGGACGAGACGCATTATCGCGAGGCCGCCCTGGATCTGAGGCCCGAAGATCCCTCCTGCTGGCGGACGCTCGGAATGGCTCGGCGGCGCGCGGGCTCGACGCGAGAGGCCGTGACCTGCTTCCACGAGGCCCTGAGGCTCGATCCCCAGGACGGGGCCGATGTCGGAATCGAGCTCGGCCGCGCCCTTCGCGAGCTGGGCGATCACGAGCGCGCCGTCGAAGCCTATCGAGAGGCCCTGGCGCACCAGCCCGGGCGATCCGATCTCTGGAGCGATCTTGCGACTCTCTACTCCGAGATGGGTCGTTTCGCGGAGTCGGACCAGGCCGTTCGGGAAGCCATCCGGCTCAAACCGAACAACGCCGCGGCCTGGCGCACCATCGCATCGAACACGTTGAAGAACGGAAAGCGGGAGACGGCTCAGAAGGCCTACGAGAGAATGAAGGCGCTCAATCCCGACTTCGCCGAGGAGATCTTGAACTGGGTCGCCAACACGGCGGGCCTTCCCCCCGACGATCTGGCCGCCTCCAAGCTCGCGGCCGCCCCGGCGGCAGCGCCCGCGCGCCGCGGCCGTCTCCTTCCCTTTCCCCGGCGCGGCTGACGGGCCCGCGCCGCCCACGCGACGGTCTCCGCGATCGATCCGTCCCTGCCCTCAAGTCCGGATGTGGCGTCGAACGCTCGCGCGGCTCGGATTCGCCGCGACGGCGGTTCTCTACGTCGCGATCGGCCTGACAGCCGCGCGCCTGGCCCTGGCGGGCGCGCGTGACCGCGAGTCGGGAATGCCCGGAGCGCTGCGCTTCCTCCTTCGGCAGCCGCACGGCCGGACGCTGGCGAGCATGGTCACGGCCGGCCTCGCCGCATTCGCGCTCTGGCATCTGATCGAGGCGCGAAACCCGCGGCGCAAGCCCCTCGAGCGCGCGGGG
>Ga0316628_100005728_pt1 | contig 10034 bp, 8 predicted proteins | sample OWC_Aug_M2_C1_D5_FD_207648 | JGI IMG/M metagenome (GOLD analysis project Ga0316628, IMG submission 207648) | Wetland soil microbial communities from Old Woman Creek delta, Ohio, United States - OWC_Aug_M2_C1_D5_C | ecosystem: Environmental > Terrestrial > Soil > Wetlands | place: USA: Ohio... | reverse complement strand
TGCGGTGTCCCAAATCGGCCGACGCGCCGCGCGATGCGGATCGCCCTTGCGCACCATCGCCGGCGCCGCAATTGCGGCATTTGCGCTCATATCAGCGGTCCGAGCGGCCGACGCGCCGCCCGGGGGCGGCTTTGCGCTGCCGATCGCGTGCACGCTCGAACGCGATTGCTGGATCATGAACTACCCGGACATGGACGCGACCAAGGCGGCGCGCGATCCGCAGTGCGGGCCGCGCAGCTACGACGGGCACACGGGAACCGATATTGCGATTCGTGACCTCGCGACCATGCGCGCTGGCGTACCGGTGCTGGCAGCTGCCGACGGGCGCGTACGCAACGTGCGCGACGGTATGGCGGACCGCTTTATCGACGAGGCCGGGATCGCCGCGCTGCGCGGTCGCGACTGCGGCAATGGCGTCGTGATCGAGCACGGCGACGGCTGGGAGACGCAGTACTGCCACATGCGTCGCGGCAGCACCGCGGTCAGGCCCGGCGAAACGGTACGCAGGGGCCAGCGCCTCGGCTTCGTCGGGCTGTCGGGGAGAACCGCGTTCCCGCACGTGCATCTTTCGGTGCGCCAGGATGGTGTCGATCTCGACCCGATGACCGGGCGCAAAGTCGGTTCCGGATGCAGCGAGCATGGCGGAGCCGACACGCTGTGGTCGACGGCCGAGGTCGCACGGTACGAGCCGGGTGCGCTATACGCCGCCGGCTTCGCGCCCGGTCCGGTCACGGTCGCCGGCATCAAGGAGAACGCGGCGAGCCCGGCCGCCCTGCCCGGCGACGCGCCGGCGTTGGTGCTATGGGCCACCCTGTTCGGCGCGCGCGCCGGCGACCGGGTGACGATCGCGATTCGTGGACCGGACGGGACGATGCTGCACCGCCACGCCGCCGTCGTCGATCGCGACCAGGCGTGGCGACTGGTCTTCAGTGGCCTGCGGCGCAAGGCCGCCACCTGGCCGACCGGCCGCTATCGCGGCGAGGCGACGCTGCACCGCGATGGTCCCGGCGGACTGAACCAGACCCGCCGCATCGATCTCGATATCCGCTGACGAAGGAGCGGCCGCGCCTCAGCGTCCCGGTACCCGGATCGTGCGGCCGAGGCGGTCCGGACGCGGCAGCGCGTCGTGTGCCGTCCGCACCTCGGCCAGCCGCACCTGCACCTCGGGCGGAAACGGCGTCACCTTGCGGCTGTCGAGATCGACGTGCAGCGACAGAAACTCGGCGGTCGCGGCGAGGAAGCCGGCCTCTTCGTGATAGAGCTCGTGATAATGGTGGATGCGCTTTTCGTCGAAGCCGACCAGCCGCGTCTCGACCCGCACCCCGGCACCCTCCAGCAGCTCGTGAGCGTAGGTCACGTGCGCCTCGACCGCGAAGGTCGATCCGGACTTCGCGGTCCGATAGTCGCGCCCGATACCGAGATATTCCCACAGCGCGTCGACCGCGTGATCGAGGATCAGCACGTAATAGGCCACGTTCATGTGGCCGTTGTAGTCGATCCACTCGGGACGTACGGTCTCGCGCCAGAGATGCAGCGGTGCATGTACGGTCATCGATTCTCTCCGGCAGAGGGTCGAATTCAGCGGCGCGTCATCGCGGCGCGGCAGCGCGCCAGCACGTCGAGCGCCCGGAACGGGTCCTCGATGCGCGGAAAGGTCGGCACGCCGCGCGGCTCGAGATACGCCTTGGCCGCGGCGTTCGAGCCCTCGTCGCCGCTGAAGGAAATGTAGACCGGCTTTTCGGGATGCGCCCGGGCCAGGTCGACGATGAACGACAGATCGGGCACGCCGAGCTCCTCCACCAGGATGAGGATCGCGACCACGGCATCGATGTTGCGGTCCTCGAGCAGCGCCGCCATCGATTCGCGATAGGCGAACTCCATACCGTGCACAGTCGCGGCCGGGAACACGTCGACCGGATGACCGATCCTGACGATCGGCGGGCTCATCGCCTCGAGCCGCGCCATCGTCTTGCCGGCAACCGGCGGAAACACGATCGAGAGCTTCTGCCGCGCGAGATCGCTGATGTGCACGATGAACGCGCCCGAGGGCGAGACATAGCCGACCCGGTTGCCGCGCGGCAGGGGTGCGAGCGCCGCCGCCTTGGCGACGGTGAACAGCTGGCTGAACTCGTCGATGCGCACGATACCGGCCTGGCGCAGCGCGCCGTCGAGCACGCGGTCGTCGGCGCCGAGCGAGGCGGTGTGCGACAGCGCGGCGCGCGCACCCTCGGCGGTCGCTCCGCCCTTGAGCATGATCACGGGCTTCCGGCGCGACATGCGCGACGCCGCCTTCAGGAACGCCTGCGGCCGGTGCAGGCCCTCGATATAGAGGAACGCGGCGCCGGTCGCCGGATCGTCGGCGAGAAAGTCGAGCACGTCGGCTTCGTCGATGTCGACCGCATTGCCGAGCCCGACGCAGCGCGCGACACCGTAATTCTCGCCCGACATGATCGACCGCATCATCGCGCCGGTGAAATTGCCGGTCTGGGCAACGTAGGAGATCGGCCCTTTCGGGATGGCGCGGCCGAGCGGGAAGAACGACGAGGTGAAATCGGCCGGCGTCGAAATGTGGCCGGCGGTATTGGGGCCGAGCACGCGGATGCCGGTTTCTGCGACAGCGGCAGCGAGCGCGCGCTGCAGGTCCTCGCCGGCATGATCGACCTCGGCGAAGCCGCCGGCGGCCAGCACCACCGATGTCATCCCTTTGGCGGCACAGGCCCGGACGGTCTCGACCGCCTGCGCCGCGGGCAGCATGCAGATGCCGAGATCGACGCCGTCGGGCAGGTCCGCGACGGATTCGCAGACCGAAAAGCCGAGGATGTCGCCGCCGCGCGGATTGACCGGGAAGATGCCGCCGGCATAGCGGTTGGCGACCAGATTCTCGATCACCATGCGCCCGGGCCGCCCGGCGGTCGCCGAAGCGCCGATCACCGCGACGGCACGCGGTGCAAAAAACCGTTCCAGTCCATTCCGTCTACGTGGCGGCATCGTCGGTCCATTCCCACCGGGCGGGCGAGATTATCGATTGTGGAGGCGGGCGCAAGTGACCGCGGGCTGCGGGAGCCGGCGTGCGGGTTCCCTTGACCGGGTCAAGCCCGAGTCATAGACTCGATTTTGTTCCCAGGGGTGCCCTGTTAGAGGGCTGAGACTCCGCCGGCCCGGAACGATCTTTCACCCGGGCAACGCGGCGACCCTTCGAACCTGATCCGGGTCATACCGGCGTAGGGATGCGGGACGTTGGGCGATTGCCGCCCTTTCCTTCCTGACGCCGTACCGACTGCCGGATTGCCCGGTTTCCGCTCCGGCGCTCCGCCGGGTCGAGCCGCAACGTTCTGGTCGGGGGCGCGTTTGGACGTGACAGAAGCGCAAATCATCGAAAGGCTGCTCGGCTTCATCGCGGCCGACGACGCTACCGAGGCGGCTTTCGACCGGCTGGCGCTGGAGCTGTTCTCCTACCAGTTCGAGCGCAATCAGCCCTATCGGCGCTTCGCGACCCAGCGGGCGAAGACGATCCGCACCGTCAGAACCTGGCGCGACATCCCGCCGGTCCCGATCGACGCCTTCAAGGATTTGACGCTGAGCTGCCGGACGCCCGACGACAGCTTCCGGGTGTTCATGACCAGCGGCACCACCAAGGGAGGCCTGCGGGGCAAAAGCTACCATCCGACGCTCGCGGTCTACGATGCGTCGATGACGACGAATTTCCGGCGGCGGTTCATGCCGGACCGGGACCGCATTCGCATGGGCATCCTGTTTCCGGACGAACAGGCGATGCCGAACTCGTCGCTGGCGCATTACCTGGCGCTGGCGCTGCGCGAATTCGGAAGCGAGGGCAGCCATTACCTGATCGGCGAGAGCGGCCTCGACAGCACGCGCGTGCTCGCCGAGCTGGCACGCGCGGAGAAGACCGGCGAGCCCTACGCCCTGCTGGGCGCGAGCTACAGCTTCGTGCATCTGATGGACGACATGCGGCGGCTGGGGCGCACGGCGGCGCTGCCCGACGGCAGCCGCATTCTGGATACCGGCGGATTCAAGGGCCAGTCGCGCGAGATCGCGGCCGACGATTTCTACGATCAGCTGTCGTCGACGTTCGGCGTTCCGCGCGCACGCTGCATCAACATGTACGGCATGACCGAGCTCAGCACGCAGTTCTACGACCGGGGCAACGAAACCTGCCCGTCGGTCAAGTCGGGCCCGCCCTGGATCAGGAGCCGCGTGATCAACCCGCTCACGGGCGCAGACGTTCCACGCGGGACGGTCGGCGTGCTGGTGCATTGCGACCTCGCCCATTTCAACGTGGTATCGACCATCCTGACGGAAGACGCCGGGATCGAGGTCGAGGGCGGCTTCCTGCTGCTCGGCCGCGCCGACGGCGCCGAGGCGAAGGGCTGCTCGATGGCGGTCGAGGAATTCCTGCGGGCGGCACAGGGATAGGTGCCGTGACCGAATTCGCGGGGCATCTTCCGGGACTCGCTGCCGACGCGGTGGAATGGCGGACGCTGACGTTCCGACGCGCGAACGAGGCGCTCGACGTCGCTGTTCCGGTGCTCAGCGACGCGCAGATGACGGCGATGGTCGAGCGAGTCCGGCAGGCGCGCCGCCGCTATCTGCAATCGCTGACCGTGTCGCAGATCGCCGCGATCATCGACCGGGCGATCGCACGGCTGCTCGATCGCGCCGATCCGTGGCGACGGAAGGCCGAGGCGCTGCTGCCGCTGGTCACCGGATACGATGCCGAGATGGTCCGGCTCGGCCTCACCGGCTATCTGAAGACGTTCCGGCAGAAGGAATTGCAGAAATTCCTCGCCGAGGACTTCGCCAACCCGCAGATTCTCGACGACTTCCAGCCGACGCCGAAGGGCGGCTTCGCCAGGGCCTTCGGGCCGGACGTCCTGGTCCACATCTGGGCCGGTAACGTGCCCGGCTTGCCGCTGTGGAGCCTGATCTCGGGTCTGCTGGTCAAGGCCGGCAATATCGGCAAGGTGTCCAGCGCCGAGCCGCTGTTCGCCGGCTGGTTCGCCAGGCTGCTCGCCGAAATCGACCCCGGCCTCGCCGATTGCCTCGCCATCGTGTGGTGGAAGGGCGGCGACGAAGCGCGGGAACGCGCCGTGCTGAAACAGGCAGACGTGGTCGTCGCCTATGGCGGCAACGACTCGCTCGACCAGATCCGCGGCCGGGTGCCTCTGACCACGCGCTACCTGCCGTTCGGTCACAAGATCGGCTTCGGAATGATCGCGCGTGCGGCGCTGGATGCGCGCAAGGCGATGTCGGTCGCGCATCAGGCGGCATACGACGTCGTCCGCTACGACCAGCAGGGCTGTTACTCGCCGCAGATGTTCTTCGTCGAGCGCGGCGGCAAGGTGTCGCCGCGGGAATTTACGAAATACGTCGCCAGCGAGCTGGCCTGCTTCGAGCAGAAATATCCGCGCCGGCCGCTGTCGATCGAGGAAGCGGGCGGCGTCGCCGCCTGGCGTCACGCGGAAGAGCTGAAGGCCGCGTCGCAGCCCGACCGGGAGGTGATCGGCGACACGGCCGGCGCCTGGAGCGTCGTTCATACCGAAGACGCGGAGGGCCTTGTCCCGAGCGGCCTCAACCGGACAATCAAAATCGTCGCCGTCGACAGGCTGGAAGACGCGGTCGCGCTGATCGCGCCCGTCAAAGCCTTCCTGCAGACGGCCGGGATTGCGGCACCGCCCGAAGAACTGTATCGGCTCGCGGCGATGCTGGGCGAGGCGGGCGTGACCCGGATCTGCGCGCTCGGGCAGATGACCGCGCCCGAGGCCGGCTGGCATCATGACGGCCGCTTCAATCTGCTCGACCTGGTCACCATGGTCGAGATCGACCGCTCGGCGGAGACGGCGGCCGATGCGTTCGCCGCCTACGTCGATTGAGAGGCGGCCGATGAGCATCGTGGAAATCGCCGGGGCGACCTACGCCTATCAGAGCGGTCCGAGAAGCGAGATCGTGGTCGACCGGATCGGATGGACCATCGGGCGGGGCGAATTCCACTGTCTGGTCGGCCGTAGCGGATGCGGCAAGACGACACTGCTGAAGGTGGCCGCCGGCCTTCTCCAGCCGACCGAAGGCGCGGTCTACATCCAGGGAGCGAAGGTGCTGGAGCCCAGCACGCAGGTCGGGTTCGTCTTCCAGACCCCGACCCTGCTCGAATGGGAGACCGTCCGCGACAACGTCCTGCTGCCGATCTCGCTCAAGCGTAGGCTGCGGCCGCAAGACCGAAAGAACGCCGCGGAGCTGCTGGAGCTTGTCGGACTGGCCGCCTATGGCGACCGGTATCCACGGGAACTGTCTGGCGGCCAGCAGAGCCGGGTTGCCATTGCCCGTGCGCTGATCGTCGAGCCGCTGATCCTGCTGCTGGACGAGCCGTTCGCCGCGCTCGACGCCATCACGCGGGAGGACCTGCAGAACGACCTGCTCCGGCTCTGCCGCCTGCGCGAGACCACGGTGCTGTTCGTCACCCACGACATCGCCGAGGCGATCTATCTGGCGGACCGGGTCGCGGTGATGGAGAAGGGGCGATTCAGGCATGCGCTGACCGTCGATCTCGCCAAGCCGCGCGAGCGCGACGTCCGCTACAGCCCCCGGTTCAACCAGCTTTGCCTCGAGGTTCGCCGGGCGATGGACGCGGCGTGATGAGCACCCGCACGTACACATGGGGCCTTCTGGTCGCGTTCCTGGCGGGATGGGAGCTGATCTGCCGCGCAACCGGTGTTTCCGAGCTCGTCCTGCCGGCGCCGTCGGTGGTATTGCGAACGCTGTTCGACGGGCTGGCGACCGGATATCTGCTGCCGCATATCTGGCTGACCAGCGCCGAGATGCTGCTCGGCCTCGCGACCGGATGCCTGATCGGGTTCCTGTGCGGGATCGCGCTCGGCGAGAACGATTTTTTGCGTCGCGTCTTCTACCCCTACATCATCGCCAGCCAGGTCGTGCCGAAGCTCGCGCTGGTGCCGCTGTTCATCGTCTGGTTCGGCTTTGGCATGACGTCGACGGTGGTGATCACGGCGCTGATCTGCTTTTTCCCGCTGCTCGAAAACACCATGACCGGCATCCACCATATCGATCCGCAGAAGCGCGAGCTGTTCCGGATGCTGGGTGCGACGCGGCTTCAGACCCTGCTGCGGCTGAAGATCCCCGCCGGCCTGCCGGTCATCCTGGCCGGCGTCCGGGTCGCCGTCGTGCTCGCCCTCGTCGGCGCGGTGGTCGCCGAGTTCATCGCCGGGCGCGAGGGGCTCGGCGCCATGATCATCGCTTCCCAGGGGATGATGGACTCCCCGCTGATGTTCGCCCTGCTCGTCGCCATCACCGGGCTCGGCATCCTGTTCTACGAGGCAACACTGTTCGTCGAGCAGCGGCTGCTGCGTCGCCACATGAAAGGAATGGACCAATGATCCGATCGATCCTGCGTATGTCTGCCGTCCTCGCACTCGCCGTCCTCGCATCGATGAGCGGCGCCAGCACGGGCCGCGCGCAACAGCTCGAGAAAATCACCGTCGGTGGCTGGGGTCAGGCGATCAGCGAGATCACCAACCTGCTCGCCGAGCCGGACAAGGGCTTCTTCAAGGCGCAAGGGCTCGCGCTCGGCTACGTCCCCGGCACCGGCGGCGGCGATGCGATCCGCAACATGCTGACCGGCAAGGCCGACGTCGCCTTCACCGATCCGGGCTCGTTCTTCGCCGCGCTGGACAAGGGCGAGAAGCTGCGGGCGATCTACAACATCTATCCGCAGAACGTGTTCAACATCGTCGCGTTGAAGAAGAGCGGCATCGCCAAGCCGGCCGATCTGAAGGGCAAGAAGATCGGCGTCTACAGCCTGTCCAGCGGCACCTATCAGAATCTACAGCTGCTGCTGCACCAGGCCGGGCTGACCGAAGCCGACGTGACCGTTCAGGTCACCGGGCTGCTGAATTTCGCGCCGGTGATGCAGGGACAGGTCGACGCGACGGCCGCGACCGATACCGGGCTCTATGTCGGCCAGCTGAAAGGGCTGAAGGACGTCAACGTCATCGACGTCAAGGACTACCTGAACTTCCCGAGCGACATCTTCGTCGTGACCGAAGCGGCCTACCAGAAGCGCAAGGTCGTGCTGCGCAAGTTCCTCGCCGCCTATCGCGACAGCGCTGCGTGGATGATCAAGAATCCGGAAGAGGCCGCCAAGATCGCGATGAAGCGCGCCATCAACGGCAAGGACGAAGCGGTCAATCTGGGCATCATCAAGCTGCGCAACATTTCGGCGGTGTCGAAGACGACGGACAAGCTGGGCCTCGGCCATTTCGACATGGACGAGATGCGCAAGGCCGCCGACGTCTACAGGAAGCTCGGCCTCATCAAGCACGACATCGATGTCGCGCGCGTCGTCAGCTCGGATCTGCTCCCGAAATAAGCCCGCGGGCGAAGCGCCATGAACTTCCACGACAAGGTCGTCATCGTCACCGGGGCGAGCCGCGGGATCGGCGCCGCGATCGCCCGGGCCTTTGCCGGCGAGGGCGCGGCCGTCGTCGTCAACTATCTGCAGAACGACGCGGCCGCAGAAGACGTCGTGGCATCCTGCAAGGCGCTCGGCGGCGACGTCCTGGCGGTCAAGGCCGACGTCACGTCGGAGGCTGCCATTCGCGGCCTTGTCGATCGGGTGATGGACGACTTCGGCAAGATCGACGTGCTGGTGAACAACGCCTTCAAGGCGTACGTCTTCGATCCCGACGCCCGCAAGCTGTTCTGGGATTCCCACTGGGAGGAGTACAAGGCCCAGATCGACGGCGCGCTGTTTTCCACCTACCATCTGTGCAAGGCCGTGCTTCCGGCCATGAAGCAGCGAACCAGCGGCAGCATCGTCAATATCGCCAGCGATCTGGTCGCGCGCCCCACGATCCCGTACCACGAATACACCACCGCCAAAGCGGCGCTGGTCGGCTTCAGCCGCAACCTCGCGGTGGAGCTCGGCCCGCTCGGGATCCGGGTCAACTGCGTCGCGCCGGGGCTGGTCTATCCGACCGACGCCAGCCGCGCGACCAAGGAAGACGTCAAGGACATGCTCATCGCGCAGACCCCGCTGCGCCGGATCGCGCGTCCGGAGGACGTGGCCGGGCCGGTGCTGTTCCTGGCGTCGGACTGGAGCCGCTTCATGACCGGACAGACGCTCTATGTCGACGGCGGGCTGGTGATGGGCTGAGGCGCTTGACGGAATCGCACGACGCGATCAAAGTTTCTTCGTACCCAGGGGAGCCCCGCTAGGGGGCTGAGATGTCGACCGCCCGCTCGCCGAGGCAACGGGCAACGCGACGACCCTATGAACCTGATCCGGGTCATGCCGGCGTAGGGAGACGGGAACTACCGCACCACCACACCCCGAATCCACGGCCTACATCCGGATCTCCAGCTTCGATGCAGGAGGAGATCCCATGCCAGACGATACGACAGTCTTTTCACGACAGGTCACCACCGGCCCGCTGCCGGCTTCGCGCAAGGTGCACGTCGCCGGCAAGCAACATCCCGGCATCCGCGTGGCGATGCGCGAGATACGCCAGACCGGAGATACCGATCCGCCGGTGACGGTGTACGACACCTCGGGTCCCTATTCCGATCCGGCGGTGACGATCGACGTGCACACCGGGCTGGCGCCGACGCGCCTTCCATGGATCCTGGCGCGCGGCGATGTCGAGCAATACGACGGCCGTGCGGTCAGGCCGATCGATAACGGCTTCAACGAGCGCGCACGCGCGACCTTCGCCGAATTTCCCGCCAATGGCCGCAAGCCGCTGCGCGGCAAGGCAGGCAAGGCCCCGACCCAGATCGCCTATGCGCGCGCCGGCATCGTTACGCCGGAGATGGAATACATCGCCGTGCGCGAGAATATCGGCCGCGACAAAGCGGCGAAGGCGAACAGCAAGGGCGGGCGGGCGCGCGGCGCCTCGATCCCCGAGTTCGTGACGCCAGAATTCGTGCGCGACGAGATCGCGCGTGGCCGCGCCATCATCCCGGCCAACATCAACCACCCGGAGACCGAGCCGATGATCATC
>Ga0316628_100005727_pt1 | contig 10035 bp, 11 predicted proteins | sample OWC_Aug_M2_C1_D5_FD_207648 | JGI IMG/M metagenome (GOLD analysis project Ga0316628, IMG submission 207648) | Wetland soil microbial communities from Old Woman Creek delta, Ohio, United States - OWC_Aug_M2_C1_D5_C | ecosystem: Environmental > Terrestrial > Soil > Wetlands | place: USA: Ohio... | reverse complement strand
CGAAGGGCTCACTGCCCTGCCCGGTCGGCGGAGTTCATATCCAAGAATTATTATACTGTGCAGCGAACGAATTTTTTCTCGCTTGCTCTTTGCGCTCTTTCGCCAGCGGTAAATTATCCATGGATAAATTGAAAACGAGCATCGAACGATGGGTGCGGCCCGAGATCGCCGGTCTGCGCCTTGGTCTTCTCGCCGGTCCCGAAGTGTGGCTCGCTGACCGCAGCGGTGGACCACCCAAGGATTGCCTGCGTGTCACCATCGGTACCCCTGAACAGAATCGCGCTTTCCTTGATGCGCTGCGCGCCACCCTGGCTTGGGCGAACCACCGCTAGCATGAAGGAGCTGCCTGCCATCGCTGAGGTAGCCACACTGGTGGTGAATGTCGCACGTGAAGAGTTGCTGCCGCGTTTTCGCCATGTGAGCTTCAGTCGAAAAGCCGATGATTCATTGCTGACTGAAGCCGATGTGGCAATGCAGCAATGTCTGGCGCGCGAATTCAGCCAACACTGGCCACATCTCGCCTTTCTCGGCGAAGAGATGCCGGAGGAGCAGCAGCAACGGATACTGGCAAATGATGCACAGGGTGTCTGGATTGTCGATCCTCTCGATGGTACACGCAATTTCGCCTCCGGATTGCCGTTCTTCTCGGTGTCGGTGGCGCTGTTGCTGAAGGGGGAGATAGTGCTCGGTGTGGTTTACGATCCAGTGCGTGATGAATGCTTTACTGCAGTAAAGGGGAAGGGGGCGCAATGTAACGGCATCCCGTTGCCACGCGTTGTACTACCGCATGAATTGCGCCAGACGATAACCCTGATCGACTTCAAGCGACTTGCGCCACCATTGGCTGCACGCCTCGTCACAGAGCGACCTTTCAGCTCACAGCGCAGTTTCGGCTCGGTGGCTATCGACTGGTGCTGGATGGCGGCAGGACGTTGTCATACCTATCTGCACGGTGCTCAACGGTTATGGGATTACGCGGCGGGGATACTGATATTTGCTGAAGCGGGAGGCACAGCAGTGACGCTCCAGGGAGAGCCGGTCTTCAATGGCACGCTGGCACCGCGCTCGGCAGTCGCTGCCTTGGATAAGAAATTGTTACGTGAGTGGTGCAGATGGTTGGAAGTGCCCACAGCAGCGAGCACCTCCAACTACTGATAACCTTATTGCTGCTCCTGCGTCGGCCGCTCCCCGATCTCCACCTTCACTTCCATGGATTTGTTGTTGCGCAGGGCGCGCAGTTTGACGGATTCACCAGGAGCCATGTGCGCAATGAGATTGAGGGCCTCATTGGCATCGCTCACCTTGGTGCCGTTCACTTCAGTGAGCACATCACCCGGCTTGAGCCCGGCCTTGTCGGCAGGACCGCCGCGCAGTACACCGGCAATGATGGCGCCGTGTTGATCCTTAAGACCGAACGATTCTGCCAATTCGGGTGTAATCGCCTGGATCTCCACACCCAGCCAGCCGCGGCGCACATGGCCGAACTCGATAATCTGCTCCATGCTTTCCTTGGCAAGGCTGGTGGGAATCGCAAAGCCGATCCCTTGTGAGCCACCGCTGCGGCTGAAAATGGCGGTATTGATCCCGATGAGATCGCCAGTGGCGGTGATGAGTGCGCCACCGGAGTTGCCGGGATTGATGGCCGCGTCGGTCTGAATGAAATTCTCGAACGTGTTGATGCCGAGCTGGCTGCGGCCGGTGGCGCTGACGATACCGAAGGTAACGGTTTGCCCCACACCGAAAGGATTACCAATGGCCAACACCACATCGCCCACCTTCAGGTGGTCCGAGTCGCCGAGAGTCATCACCGGCAAATTGGGCAAATCGATCTTGAGTACGGCAATATCGGCCTCAGGATCGGCGCCGACGATCTTCGCATCGACATTGCGGCCGTCCTTCAGTGTAATGCTGATCTGCTCGGCGCCGTCGATGACATGATTGTTGGTGAGGATATATCCCTTGGCGTTGATGATGACTCCCGAGCCAAGCGAGCTTTCCAGGCGCTTATGCGGCGTGGCGTCGGGAGCGTCACCGAAGAAGTGGCGGAAGAAGGGGTCCTCCAGAAGTGGATTGGCCTGCTCTTCGATCATTTTGCGGGTGGCGATGTTGACTACCGCAGGAGCGGCTCGGGAAACGGCATCGGCATAGGATACTGGGCCTGAGGTACGGGAACTGTCGCCGGGTGAGACCTGTTCGATGATTTCGACAATATTTTTTTTGCCGCTGAAGAGTTCTGGTTTCCAGAGTGAAATGAGAAAGGCGAGCGCCAATCCGATAGTGATGGACTGAAACAGAAAACGGAGGGTTCTGGGTAGTGTCATGGTGTTATCGGTTCGGGGGCTGAAATCGAATGGGGTAGAATCTTACTCCAATGAGAGGAGAAAGTATGGTCAACCGTGATGAACTAATCGCCTATTGCGACACACTCCTTGAGAGTGCCGCCTATCAGGACTATGTGCCCAATGGGCTGCAGGTGGGCGGGCGCAACACGATTACTACTTTAGTCAGTGGCGTCACGGCAAGCGAGGCGCTGGTCGAGGCGGCCATCGAGTTTAAGGCCGATACGCTGCTGGTGCACCACGGCTGGTTCTGGCGTGGTGAAGATCCGCGAGTCGTCGGCATGAAGCAGCGCCGTCTCAAGCGATTGCTCTGTGCCGATATCAACCTCATCGCCTACCACCTGCCGCTCGATGGCCATGCCATGCTGGGAAACAACGTCTTGTTGGGCCAGCGGCTTGGCTTTACATGCCAGGGACGGTTCGGTTCGGGGCCGGGGGGCGGTATCGCCTGCCACGGAGCCCTGGAGGTGCCGCTCTCTGCTGAATCTCTGGTGGAACGGCTCGAACGGGTATTAGGTCGTTCACCGCTATGGCTCGCGGGTGGCAACCATCCAATCCACCGCCTGGGCTGGTGCAGCGGCGCCGCACAGGACACCCTGGAGCTGGCTGCCAGCCTTGGACTCGACGCTTTCATCAGCGGCGAGGTGTCAGAGCGAACTTTTTATATCGCACGGGAGCTGGGTATTCACTATTTTGCCGCCGGCCATCATGCGACCGAACGCTTCGGCGTCTCCGCGCTGGGTGAGCATTTAGCCGGGAAGTATGGACTTACTCATACGTTTATTGATGCCGATAATCCCGTCTGAGAGCTACGGTCTTGTGGCTTGACCGCTCAAAGTGGTTTGTAACAAACTATACGGCTAATTTCACCGGTAGTTAAGAACCTGCTTATTTTCTGAACCTTCCACGCTGCTACAGGGCTATATGGGGGGCTTCCGGCGAAATACAACGGATTTTTAATCCAGGTCCAATTTTGGGAGAGGCTTGATGAGTAAAGAAGGCGTTGATAAGGGCAGACGCCGTTTCCTCACTGCCGCCACCTCGGTTGTAGGTGCGGTAGGTGCAGGATTCGTGGCAGCCCCGTTCGTGATCTCCATGCAGCCGAGCGCACGTGCCCAGGCAGCTGGAGCCCCGGTTGAGGCAGACGTAAGCAAGCTTGAACCGGGTCAGATGATGACCATCGAGTGGCGCGGCAAGCCGGTGTGGATCGTCCGTCGCACGCAGCAGAACCTTGATGATCTGCCGAGCAACGATCCCCGTCTGCAGGATCCCAATTCCGACAACACCGCTCAGCAGCCTGATTGGGCCAAAAACGAATTCCGCTCCCAGGAAGACTACAAAGAGTATCTGGTCCTGGTGGGTATCTGTACCCACCTGGGGTGCTCTCCCACCTACCGTCCCGATCTCGCCCCGGCCGATCTCGGTCCCGACTGGAAAGGCGGTTTCTTCTGCCCCTGCCACGGTTCCCGTTTCGACCTGGCTGGCCGCGTGCTGAACGGTTCCCCGGCGCCGAAGAACCTGCAGGTTCCGCCCTACAAGTTCCTGAGCGCGACCCGCATTGTCGTGGGTTTGGATAAAGGAGCCGCATAATGAGCAAAATGAAGCAATTGCTTGACTGGGTTGATGCCCGTTTCCCTGCCACCCAGATGTGGAAAGAGCATCTCTCCGAGTACTACGCACCGAAGAACTTCAACTTCTGGTATTTCTTTGGTTCTCTGGCGCTGCTGGTGCTGGTCAATCAGATCCTCACCGGTATCTGGCTGGCCATGAACTACAAGCCCGATGCCGCCATGGCCTTCGCCTCCGTCGAGTACATCATGCGCGACGTCGACTGGGGCTGGTTGATTCGCTACATGCACTCCACCGGTGCCTCGGCCTTCTTCATCGTCATCTACCTGCATATGTTCCGCGGGCTGATGTACGGTTCCTACCAGAAGCCGCGTGAACTGATCTGGATCTTCGGTGTAGTGATCTATCTGGCGATGATGGCGACCGCCTTCTTCGGCTATCTGCTCCCCTGGGGCCAGATGTCGTTCTGGGGTGCGCAGGTAATCGTCAATCTGTTCGCGGCAGTGCCTTTCGTCGGTGAAGAGCTGTCGGTGTGGGTGCGAGGTGACTTTGTTATCTCCGATGCAACCCTGAACCGTTTCTTCGCCTTCCACTTCGCGCTGCCGTTCATTCTGGCCGCACTGGTGGTTCTGCATTTGATCGCGCTGCACCACGTGGGTTCCAACAACCCCGACGGCGTCGAAATCAAGAAGAACAAGGGAGCCGATGGCCATCCGCTGGATGGTATTCCGTTCCACCCCTACTACACCGTCAAGGATATCGTTGGCGTGGTGGTGTTCCTGATGTTCTTCTCCGCGGTGATCTTCTTCGCACCGGAGATGGGCGGCTACTTCCTGGAGCACCCCAACTTTGAACCCGCGAACCCGCTGAAGACCCCGCCGCACATTGCGCCGGTTTGGTACTTCACGCCGTTCTACGCCATGCTGCGTGCCGTTCCGCCCATGTTCGGCTCCCAGTTCCCTGGCGTTATCGTGATGTTCGCGGCCATCGCCATCATGTTCGTACTGCCTTGGTTGGATCGTAGCCCGGTGAAGTCGATTCGCTACAAGGGGGCCTATTCGAAGATCGCCCTGGCCATCCTGGTTGTCTCGTTCGTGGTCCTTGGCTGGCTCGGTGTGCAGCCCCCAAGCGATACGAAGACATGGATCGCGCGTATCCTCACCGTTCTCTACTTCCTCTACTTCATTCTGATGCCGTGGTACACCAAGGCTGAAAAGACCAAGCCGGTTCCGGAGAGGGTCACACAATGAAAAAAATGATCGTTGCTTTTCTGATTGCCGTGTTGCCGGCGGTTGCTTCCGCAGCGGAAGGGGTTCATCTGGATCATGCAGACGTCAATCTGCACGACCAGGCTTCCCTGCAGCGCGGTGCCAAGCTGTTCGTCAACTACTGTCTGAGCTGCCACTCGGCGGCGTTCCAGCGCTATAACCGCATGGGCAAGGACCTGGGTCTGACCGACGATCAGGTGAAGGAAAACCTGATGTTTGCCACCGACAAGGTGGGTAATACCATGACCATCGCCATGCCTGCGGCGGATGCCAAGCAGTGGTTCGGCAATCCTCCGCCGGATCTTTCGGTGATGGCGCGTGCACGTGGTGCGGACTACATCTACACCTACCTGCGCAGCTTCTATGTGGATGAGAAGAAGGCAACCGGTGTGAACAACACCGTGTTCCCCGATGTGGGCATGCCCCACGTGCTGTGGGAACTGCAGGGTCTGCAGAAGCCGGTCTACAAGGCCGAAGAGGATGCCGAAGGTCACAAGACCCAGGTGATCTCTGGCTTCGAGCAGGTCACCAAGGGCACGATGACTCCAGCCGAGTACAATCAGGCGGCGCTCGATCTGACCAACTTCATGGTCTATATGGGTGAACCTGCTCAGCTGCAGCGCAAGAGCCTCGGCATCTGGGTGTTGCTGTTCCTCGGTCTGCTGTTCGTCGTCTCCTATGCGCTCAAGAAAGAGTACTGGAAGGACGTTCACTGATCCGTACAGGCACGGTGTGCTACCATGAACACCGTGCTCTGACCGGAGTGAAACCGGAACGATGAAAAGGGGGCGCATGCGCCCCCTTTTCGTTTTCTGCGTGTCGTAAACGGGGGATTAGGGAATGGTAACCAGCAGACGTTCTGCGATGACGCTCTTCTCCGGGGCGTCCGATGCCTATAGTCATCGCGTGCGTATCGTCATGGCTGAAAAGGATGTTACTGCTGATATCGTTTCAGTTGATGCCAACAATACGCCTGAGGATTTCATTGACCTCAATCCCTATCAAACCCTGCCCACACTGGTCGATCGAGAACTGGTGCTCTATACCGCGCCCATCATCATGGAGTATCTGGACGAGCGTTATCCTCATCCGCCTTTGATGCCAGTCGATCCGGTAGCTCGCGCCAGCAACCGGTTGATGCACTATCGTATCGAACGCGACCTCTACAGCCTGTTTGATCTGATTGAACAGGGTAATGAAAAGAACGCGAGCAAGGCACGCAAGGAACTGCGCGATCAGTTGCTGGTGATCAGCCCTGTGTTCCAGCACAAACCCTTTTTCCTCAGTGATGAATTTTCCCTGGTGGATTGCACCATGGCGCCACTGCTGTGGCGGCTACCAGCGCTGGGTGTATCGCTCCCCACACAAGCAATGCCTTTGCTCGATTATGCAGAGCGACTGTTTCGCCGTCCCTCGTTCAAACAGAGTCTGACTGAACTCGAATCTGAAATGCGCCGATAACCGGCGCTGGAATATCTCTCAATGACTTCAAGCCGTCCCTATCTGATACGTGCACTCTACGACTGGGTTATCGACAATGGCATGACCCCTCATCTGCTGGTAGACGCAGAGTTTCCCGGTTGCGAAGTCCCTCGCCAATATGTGAATGAGGGGCGTATTGTGTTCAATGTCAATCCGGCTGCCGTCGATGGACTTTCACTCGGCAACGAGTTCGTGATGTTCAGTGCCCGCTTCAGTGGTACGCCCATGAATGTCACCATTCCGGTGATGGCGGTGCTCGCGATCTATGCGCGGGAGAATGGGCGCGGTATGGTCTTCAATGAAGATGAGCAGGGCGAGACCCCACCTCCAGAGCCAGGCGAACCGTCGCCGAAGCCGACACGGCCTTCCCTGCGCGTGGTGAAGTAGTTGTTCACCTCGGTCGTGTGAAGGCTATCAATACCCTGCTACGGCTCGTGTAAGTAAGCTACCTGCAGGATCGGCTGGAACGACTCAGCCCATGACTACATAATCGTGCGATTACGGCAGAGTTTTGTGGGGATTGAGAATATGGTTCGGATCGAATTGATCCTTGATGGCGCGCATCAGTGTGATGGCGGCAGGCTCCAGTTCGCGTGCCACAAACTCACGCTTTACCAAGCCGATACCGTGCTCGCCTGAGAGTGTGCCATCGAGGGAGAGCACGAGAGAAAAAATCGCATCGAGACACGGTTCTGCGTGGCTCATCTGTACAGGATCATCCGGATCGACCAGCAGGTTGACATGAATGTTGCCATTACCTGCATGACCAAAATTGACGATAGTGATGCCGTGCTGCATTCCGAGTTCGGCAACGCCGTTGATGAGTTCGGCCATGCGCGATACCGGCACCACGACATCTTCATTGATCTTCTTCGGTGCTACAGAGCGTTGTGCCGGTGAAAGGGCCTTGCGCGCTTCCCACAATGCCGCGGCCTCCTGCGCATTTCGCGCGCTGCGAATCTCCAGACAGCCATCGCCGTTGGCCGCAGACGATACGGCTCGGACCTCATGCTCCAGGTCTTCTGCAATGCCATCCACTTCAAGCATCAGCAGAGCATTGCAGGAAGCGGGTAAGGCTTCAGGCAACCGATCGCGGATCAACTCGATGGCCTTGCCATCCATGAATTCCAATGCGCACGGTGTGACAGGCTGGGCCATGATGCGTGATACCGCCTGTGCGGCGCTGCCAATGTCGCGATAGAGCGCGCGCAGGGTGCGTGTCGCTTCGGGAAGCGGCGTCAGCTTCAAGGTGGCCTCGGTGATGATGGCCAACGTTCCTTCACTGCCGATCACCAGACGAGTCAGATCGTAACCGACCACTCCTTTAGTCGTGTGAACGCCACTGTGCATGCCGATGCCGTTACCGGTGACGAAGCGGATGCCGAGGACATTTTCGCGCGTGGTTCCATACTTCACTGCACGCGGTCCAGCCGCATTGCAAGCGAGATTGCCGCCCACAGTGCAGACCGCGCCACTGGTCGGATCGGGAGGCCAAAAGAAGCCGTGTTTTGCCGCGGCCTGCTGCACCTCTTGGTTGGTGACGCCGGGCTGGACGATCATGGTGCGGTTGTCGGGATCGATGGCCAGAATACGGTTGAGCCGTTCGGTGGAGAGGACTACTCCCCCCTCAATCGGAACGCTGGCACCGGTGGTGCCAGTGCCTCTGCCACGCGCCACGAGAGGAATGCGTTCGGCATCGCAGAGTATCACGAGCTGCTCCACCTCCTCATGAGAGAGCGGAAACACGACTACATCAGGTTGCGCATGACGGCGGCTATTGTCGCCGCCGTAGGGCCAGACGTCCGCGGCCTCCGTGAGGAGGCGTTCTGCCGGAAAAATCCGTTGCAGCTGTTCGAGAAATTGCTTTGTAAGGCGGTAGGATTGAGCCAAGTCAGCTGGCCTGCTCAATATATTCGAACATCTTCACCACGCGTTTCACACCTTTGATGTCGCGGGCGATGGTGGCGGCGACAAAGCCTTCATGCTTCGTCACGACGCCCATCAGGTAAACGGTCTGTCGTTCAGTGATCACCTTGAAGCGGTTGGCGCGCAGATTTTTCTCCGCAACCATGCGCGATTTAACCTTGGTGGTAATCCAACTGTCCTGGGAGCGGCTGTCCATGCTGCTCGCCGCTCCGACCACTGCTTCGTTATGCACCTCGCGCACCTTGTCGAGTTTGGTGATCTCTGCTTGTAGCCGGGCAAGCGGTTCACTCGCAGGGGCTTCGCCTGTGATCAGGACGATGCCATTAACGCAAGTGAAGTTGAGATGGGCAGACTGCTCCAGTTGAGGATCACGTCTCGCCAAATCTGCCGATTTCAGCTCGATGGACTCATCGCCTGCCATGGTAGCGGCACTGCGCTCATCCTGGCTGACGACTACTGCACCAGCGGCAGCAGCACCCATGATGACCGGCGCGGCGCAGCCGCTGAGTGCAAGTGCGGTGAGCAGCAACGGCAGTAGACGGTTTTTGCGCATCTCAGCCTGCCTCGGCGCCGAACAGGTGCTGATCGATGAGATCGCAAAGACAATGGATGATGAGCAGGTGCACTTCCTGAATACGCGCGGTGACGTCCGAGGGCACACGTAATTCCACATCGCCTTCGCTCAATTGAGTGGCCATCACGCCACCATCACGGCCGGTAAGAGCCACCACCATCATGCCGCGATCGTGCGCGGCATCAATGGCGCGCACCACGTTACGCGAGTTGCCGCTGGTGGAAATGGCCAGGAGGATGTCACCCGGTTGACCCAGTGCACGCACCTGCTTGGCGAATATCTCGTCGTAGTGGTAGTCGTTGGCGATGGAGGTGATGGTCGAGGTGTCGGTCGACAGCGCCACCGCGGGGAGACCGGGGCGTTCACGCTCGAAGCGGTTGAGCATCTCCGAAGAGAAATGCTGGGCATCACCCGCTGAGCCGCCGTTGCCGCAACTCAACACCTTGTGCCCCTGGAGCAGGGCGCCACTGATGATGGAAGATGCAGCGGCGATGGACTGCGGAAGCAGTTCAAGCGATGCCTGCTTGGTGGTGATGCTATCGAGAAAGTGGCGTTCTATGCGTTCCAGATCGGTCATATTGTTCTCAATCGGCTTCGATGGCATTGGGGATCCAATCCACCCTCATGACACCATCATGAGGTGTGACGGTGACGACGTCAAAGCGGCAGGGGGTTTGGTTCAGGCGCTGTTCGACGAGAAAGGTCTGTGCGGCACGAATCAGTTTCTGCTGTTTGGTGGCATCGACGCTGGCGGCAGCACCGCCAAAGCGGTTACTGCTGCGGTAGCGGACTTCGACGAACACCAGTGTCTCACCGTCGCGCATTATGAGATCGATTTCGCCGCTGCGACAGCGGTAATTGCGCAAATGCAGCTTCA
>Ga0316628_100005726_pt1 | contig 10036 bp, 5 predicted proteins | sample OWC_Aug_M2_C1_D5_FD_207648 | JGI IMG/M metagenome (GOLD analysis project Ga0316628, IMG submission 207648) | Wetland soil microbial communities from Old Woman Creek delta, Ohio, United States - OWC_Aug_M2_C1_D5_C | ecosystem: Environmental > Terrestrial > Soil > Wetlands | place: USA: Ohio... | reverse complement strand
CTCATCAGCCGCATCCAGCAAGTGGCGACCGTCGCCGCGCGCTATAACCGCAAGCTGGTCATCACCGGGCACAGCATGAGCGAGAACGTTCGCATCGCGCAAAAGCTCGGCTATCTCAACCTGCCCGAAGGCCTAGTGGTCAAGGTTGAAGAGGCAGGACGGCTGCTGCCATCCGAAACGGTGATGATGGTGACGGGCGCGCAAGGTGAGCCGGCCTCGGTGCTGGCACGCATGTCCACCGGGCAACATCGCCAGGTGGGCGTGATGAAAGGCGATACGGTCATCATTTCAGCGCACGCTATCCCCGGCAACGAGGAGATGATTCACCGCACGATCAACCGGCTCTTCCAACGGGGCGCCGAAGTGTTGTATGACCCCATCGCTCCGGTGCACGTCTCCGGGCACGCCAGCCAGGAAGAGCACAAGCTAATGCTCAACCTGGTGCGGCCCCAGTATTTCATCCCCATTCACGGCGAGCTGCGCCAACTCAAGGCGCACGCAAGGCTGGCACAGCAGATCGGCATCCCGCCGCAAAATACATTCATCGTGGAAAACGGTTACGTCATCGAGTTCGACGACGGCGAGGGGATGATCAGCGGACGTGTGCCGGGCGGGTACGTGTACGTGGACGGCTCGTCGGTGGGGGACGTCTCGCCCGAAGTGCTGCGCGACCGCGAGGTGCTCAGCCGCGATGGGTTCGTCGTCGCCATCGTGCAGCGAGACAGCGAGACAGGCCAGGTGCAGGGCCGCCCGGAGATTATCACGCGCGGGTTCGTCTTTGAGCGTGAAGCGGAGGATTTGCTGGTGGGAGCGGAAGATGCTGTGGTCAACACCGTCAAAGCCAACCACGCCAGCGGCAAAACGCTGCGCGACAAGGTGAAGGACGCGCTCAGCGAATACCTCTACCGCGAGACCAAGCGCAGGCCGATGGTGATTCCAGTAGTATTGGAATGATCAAGGGCAGAGGTGCGAGTCGCCCCTAATCGCTCTTGAATTCTTGCAGCCAACGAACCGTGTTCCTTAGCTCGTCCGCCGAAAGGGCCGCAAGCAATCTTTCTACTTGCCGCAACAATTCACCCGGCGACAATTGAAGAGACAAAATCACTCCCGCGTGTTCTCGACGCGCCACGTACCACTGCACGACGAGCGGCACAAAATGGCGCACATTGTAGGTTAGCACAACGCGCCCCTGGTCGGCTGCCCAGGCCAACAACACATCGTCGTCCATGCCGCGCTGCTGCGTATGCGCGACATGGACGACATCGTAACCTTGCTGTATGAGAGCTTCGGTCAGGCCTTCCCAGACATGCTCGTCAAGCAAAAGTCGGATCGGTGGACGCGTCATCAAGCTTGCCCAGTGATGTGCTGATAGCCTTCCTCGCCCAAGCGCTCACGCAAAACCGCCCGCGCTCGTTCTTCTGTGCTCTCCAACAATTCCTGCTCGATCTCGTCTCGGTGATCGTGGTAATAGCTCAGTGCGTCATAGACCTGCGCGAGCGTCAAATGGGGCAGGATATTCTTGACCAGCGACTCGGGTGTTTCCCCCGCGCGCACATAACCGACGATGATGCTGACCGGAACGCGCGTGCCCCGGATCGTTGCTTGTGAGCCAGCCAGCTTGTTCACCACTTCGACGTAAGCGTGCCGGGGCGCAAGCTGCTGGCGCAACAGCTCGTCCGCCACCTGATCGGGCGTGCTGGCGCTTTCGCTGGCTCGGCGCTGCAACCACTGGTAGGTTGTGGGCGAAATCGTCACGACAGTCTGAGTTGACATCGTTCACTCTCCCTGCCTACATTGTAAGACAGAAACGGAGGGTGTCAAGTCGCCGCTGGGGGCAGACCTCAAAGTCCCTTTAATGGCGTGGCCGGGCACGTCTCCACGTGCAGATACTTGCGGCACTCGTCCGACGTCAACGCGCGCGTGACGCGTGATTTCGCCATCGCGAGAATGTCGTCAAGCGGCAGCGCATAAATGCGCACGGTACTATCGGCGCTTGACGCCGCGAGCCGCCTGCCATCCGGACTGAAAAAGACACCAGTCACTATCATAGCATCAGGGTTGAAGAGTGTGAGCGGTTGTCCGCCTGCTACATTTCCCTTTGAAACGTCCCACACTTTCGCCGTCCCGTCTGGACTGGCCGTCGCTACGCGCGTACCGTCCGGGCTGAAAGCCACGTCAAGGACACTGCCCGTATGACCGGAGAGGGTGAGCAACTCTTGGCCGGTCGCCGCGTCCCACAGTTTCACCGCCCCGTCCTGGCACCCGGTGGCGATGCGCTGTCCATCGGGGCTATATGCGATACCCCAGATACCAGACGTATGCCCGGAGAGCGTGAGCAACTCTTTGCCTGTGGCCGCATCCCATACCTTCGCAATGCTATCCATCCCCCCCGTGGCAACGCGGGTGCCATCCGGGCTGAAAGCGATCTCGCTGACAGTCGAGGGGTGGCAACACACGGTGAGCAATTCCTGACCCGTTGCTGCGTCCCAGACTTTGGCAGCGCCTCCGGCAGTCGCTGTGGCGATCCGCTGCCCATCGGGGCTGAAGGTTACGCGAGGACCAATCGGGAGAGGATAACTTGCGGTGGATAGACTGAGCAATGGCTTTCCCGTCGCCGCATCCCACACTTTAACCGTCTGGTCACTGCCCGTTGTCGCCAGCCGACTCCCATCCGGGCTGAAGGTGACGTCCCTGAGCTCGCCCGTATGACCTGTCAATGTGAGCAATTCTTTGCCTGTCAGCACGTCCCAGACCTTGACGATCCTATCAACACCGGCCGTTGCCAGGCGTGTCCCATCCGGGCTATAAGCAACATGCACAACTCTCCCGGTGTGACCCGCGAGGGTGAGCCACTCGCGGCCTCCAGACGGGGAAATGTCCCACACTTTGGCAGTGGTGTCCTGGCTCGACGTAGCTAGGTGCATGCCATCTGGGCTGAAAGAGGCGCCATGCACCTCGCCAGTATGCCCTGCCAGGGTCTGCAACAACTGTCCTGTCGTCGCATCCCACACTTCCGCGGTTCCATTATTCCTGCCTGTCGCCAGGCGCGTCCCGTCCGGGCTAAAGACAACGCGAAGAACAGCGCCATGACCGAACAGCGTCATCAACAATTGCCCGGAGGTCGTATCCCAGATTTTCACGGTCTCGTCGCCGCTGCCCGTCGCCAGGCGTCTCCCATCGGGACTGAAGGCGATATCAAATACGGCGATCGAATGTCCCGTCAGGGTGAGCAACAGTTTGCCGCTGACGGCATCCCACACCTTTGCCGTGTGTTCTGCTTCATCCGTATAACTACCTGTCGCCAGGCGTTTCCCATCGGGGCTGAAGGCGATACTGCCGACTCCTCCCGTATGTCCGATAAGGGTGAGCAACTCTTGGCCTGTCGCCACATCCCACACTTTGGCGGTCTTGTCCAAGCTGGCTGTCGCCAGGCGCGTGCTATCGGGGCTGAAGGTAGTACCTATGACTTCCATGGCGTGACCACGCAAAATGAGCAACTCTTGTCCCGTGACTGCGTCCCACACCCTTGCAGTCTTGTCTGAACCAGAGGTTGCCAGGCGCGTGCCATCGGGGCTGAAGGCGATACCACGCACACCGTCGGTGTGGCCGCGCAATGTGAGTAGCTCTTTGCCCGTCTCCGCATCCCACACCTTGGCTGTTTTATCCTTGCTGGCCGTTGCCAGACGTTTCCCGTCCGGGCTATAAGCGATGCGGAAGAGCCCGGCAGTGTGTCCGCGCAGCGTGAGTTGCAACCGCGACGCCTGCACCGCGCGGTGCAAGGCTTCTTCGGCTTCGAGCAGGACGGGCTTGCCGCCGGCGGAACTGACCGAGACGGCTTGCAGCGCGAGCAAAATGCTGCGCTCGGGGTCGGCGCTCAAGTTGTTGACCGCATTCACCGCGAGTTCGCGCGCAAAGGCGACCTGGCGTTGGTACTCGGCGTTGTTTCGTTCTGCTTGAGCACGCTGCGCGTTTTGATTCGATTGCCGCGCAAACAAGACGGCGGCGAAGGCAAGCACTGCCGCCACGAGCAATGCGCCCGCGAGCAACGTTGCACGTTGGCGCAATTGACCAGCAGCGCGCGTTTGCTCTTCTGCCCGGCGCTTTTCTGTTTCAGCTAGTTTTCGCGCCGTCTCCGCGATGCGCTTCGCTGCATCGAGTTCGTGCCGCTGGCGGGCAACTTCTTCGGCCCCGCGCTTCTGCCGTTCGGCCAGGCTCGCGTCGAGGTAAGCCCGCTCGTCCTGGGTCAACGCCAACCTGGCACTGGCGGCCCACCCCTCGAACTGCGCGAGCCGCGCCCCTTGCAGCAGGAAACTCGGTTCATGGTTCGCGCTTGTCCATTCCGTCGCCGATGTCGCCAGCAATCGCTGCAGGCGCACATCGGTGCGGCTGGCGTCGAGCCATTCACGCAGTCGCTTCCACTCGCGCAGCAGCGCTTCATGTGCCACTTCTACTGTTGGGCCACGCGTGAGCGGGTCGCGGTCAAAGGACAGCAGGCGAGATTTGCCAAAGGCCTCGATGACCGCAGGCAGCCGACCGCCGACCGCGGCCGGCTGCGGTCCGCCGTCGGTGGTCCGCGGTCGAACCTCAGTCAGAGCTTCGAGTTCAGATCGGAGCACGCGGCGGCGCGTGTCTTCGGTGCCCTCGCCCAACGTGACCAGGCGCAGAAACAATTGCCGGGCGGCTTCTTGTCCATCCGGGTCGAGCGCGGCATACACCTCTTCGGCGCGGCGGCCCAACGCGCCCATCACGCCGCCGATGGACTGGTACGCCTGCCGGGTGAGCAGACGACCCTCGCGCCGCTCGAACAGTTCGGTGAGGGCATATTGCAGGAGCGGCAGCGTGCCAGGCTGGTCTTTGACGTCCGCGACGATGTCGGTGACCAGCCCCTCCTCCAACGCCATGCCCCCGCGATCAGCCGGCCCCGTAATCGCGCGCGCCAGTTCGTCGGTCGTGAGCGGTGTGACGACTTCAGTGCGTTGGCTCATCAACACGCTGAAATCCAGGTGCGTCAGCGGGCGGTCGTAAAAGTCGGCGCGCAGCGTGATGATGACGTGCAGCGGGCTGCGCGGGTCAGTGACAGCAGCGTACAGGCTGTCCATGAAATGTGCGGCTTCGGCTTTATCTTGAACCAGCGTAAATAGTTCTTCGAACTGATCCACGATCAAGAGCAAGTGGCTCTCGTCGGAAGGCAGCACGAGCCGGGCGGCGCGTAACAGCCCGCGCTCGTCGCGCCGCAGTTGTTCCATCAATCCACCGGGCTGGGTGGCGGCGATGCGCAGCAGCCCAATTTCGAGTTCTTCAAGCGGATGAGGGCCGGGCAGCATCTCGACAATGAACCACTGATCCGAACCGGGCAGCGCGCCGCGTCGAATTGCGGGGAACAGTCCAGCCCGGACGACGGACGATTTGCCCGATCCGCTGGGACCGACGACGGCGAGGAAGCGCCCCCATCCCTCGCCCCCTGCCCCCGCTGGCGCGGGAGAGGGGGAGAGGCACGCCAACAGGTGCGCTGTCAACGCCTCGCGCCCGAAAAAGTCGAGCGCGTCGGCTTCTTGGAACGCGCGCAGACCTTTGTACGGATTCGTCGCCACCAGTGGTAATTCTGGGGCAGGCGCGATCGGCAGGGCGGCTACTTCCGGCGAGAGGGCGCGGCGCACATCGGCCACGAGCGCCATCACATCGGCGTAGCGAGCAGCCGGGTCTTTGGCCGTGGCGCACTGGATGACGCGATCCAGCTCGGCTGGTAAGTCTGGACGAACGCTTTGCAGAGATGGGAGCGGCTCGCGCAAGTGCTTGACGATCAGATCGCCGGTTGAGCTGCCCGCAAACGGATGTTGCCCGGTTAGCATCTCGAACAGCAGCACGCCCAGGCTATAAATGTCGGCCTGCGGCGTGAGGGCCCTGCTCTGCAACTGTTCGGGCGAAATGTAAGCTGGAGAGCCGACGATGGCGTCGGTCGCCGTGATAAAAGCCTGCGCAACGGACGCTTTGGCAATCCCGAAATCAGACAGGTAAGCATTGCCCTCTTCGTCCAACAGGATGTTGGACGGCTTGAGATCGCGATGGATCACACCCCGCCGGTGCGCCGCCGCCAGCGCCGAGCCAATCTGCTCCAGCAGCCGCGCCGTTTCGTTCAACTCTATCGGCCCTCGTTCGAGCAATTTGTCCAGGCTGCCGCCCTTCATCAGGCGCATGACAAGAAAGGCACCATCCGGCTCGCGCCAGTAGTCATACAGGGGGACGATATGCAGGTGCTCAAGTTGGGCGACGAGCTGGGCCTCGGCTTCAAAGTGGCGGATGAAATCGGCCTGGTTGGCGTGTTCGGGGAGGATGACCTTGATAGCGACCTGGCGATCCACGTGCCGCTGCCGCGCGCGGTAGATCACGCCGAACGCGCCCTGGCCGATCTGCTCGAGTAGGTCGTACCCCTTGATGGCGCGCGCCGGGGGTTCTTGAGGTGTCGCCAGTGCGCCGAGGCGCGGCGCCGCGCCCAGCGTCTCGTCGCGGATGCTCTCGTACAACGCCGTCGTCTCACTGGAAGGCTCCACACTCAATTCTTGCCTCAGCAACCGGCGGCACGCCTCGTACTGAGCCAGCGCCGCGCTGCGCTGGCCGTTGAGTGCCAGCGCGCGCATCAGTTGACGGTGCGCAGGCTCGTCCCACGGCTCCAGTTCGAGTTGCTTGCGCGCGTAGGTGATGGCGCGTTCGTACTCGTTCTGGTGCTCGCACAACTCTGCCAATCGGCCCAGCGCCGCCATCATCTGCCGTCGGATCTGTTCACGCTTGACCAGCACCCATTCCTCGAACGGCGCACTATCGCAAGAAAAGCCTTCAAGAAAACCACCGCGATAGAGGGCGACTGTCTGCTCCAGGCGGTCAATGTCCAGACCTGACAGGTTTTGAAGGCCTGCCAAGTCTAGCGAATAGTCACTGGCGATGTTGAACTGGATGGTCTCACGAGTGATGAGCAAGAAGGGCGGATCGGCCTGGCGGTCGCCAATTGCCTCGCGGAGATTGGACAAGGTGAAGCGCAAGTTGTTCAGCGCGGAGCGGTCGGGATAGTCGGGCCACAGCAGGCCGGCTAACGTCTCACGGGGATGAGGCTGGCCGGCTTCGACGGCGATGTAAGTCAGCAGCGCACGAACCTTGTTGGATTCAAAGCCCGTGACCGGTTGTTTGTCCAACGTAGCTTGGAAAGGCCCCAACAACAAGAGCGACAAGTGTGCCATGTTTGCCTCCTTGGCTTTTCAAAGCAAAGTGGCCAAAACCCTTTCCGAAAGTCGTGGGGGAGGCATGCTGCACGCCACGCCGCGCGCTGACACATGGGGCTGCGTCAGCCATGGAGCTTTCGGATATGCTCCAGGGGACGCCTGTCATTATACGGCATCCTAAAAAATTTCTCAATCCCACGTTTTCCCCACGTTCTCATTGCGTACTCCTAGCGTCGAGTTGCTATCCTCAATTCAGCGAGTGGGCAAGCGCAGCGTGCTTTCGGGGCTGCCGGGCGCGAAATTGTGTGCCTGTATCCGGCAATCGCTCGCGGCAGACGGCGCGAGGGGATACACAGCGCGCCTCTTGTCCACATGAAAAACATTCGTGAGTTGGACGAATTTCGACATTTGTCCAACGCCCCAGGAGGACAAAATGAAAAACACGATCAAACACATCGGCGCGTTGATGCTTGTACTTGTGCTTTTGCTTATTGTGGCAGCCTGCGGGTCCGCGCCAACTTCCATGACGCCGACGGCAACGCGCATACCTCCAGTACAACCGCCCGCGCCGACGCTCATGCCAGTACCGCCAACACCTGGGCTGGGTGTCGTGCCGACCGAGAATGGTTTAGTTGCCATGGCACGGGATTCAACAGTCGAGGCTCGCGCGTTCAAGATGATCCCCTTTGCCGCCAAGCCGATTGGGGACTTGAGATGGAAGCCGCCCCAGCCGGCCACACCCTGGCAGGGCGTGCGTCGAGCCGATTATTCTTCGCCGAGTTGTATGCAGGCCCCAATGGTCACCCCAGTTTCCCTCCTCTACACGCGCGAAGAAGTGTCGAGTGAAGATTGTCTCTACTTGAACGTTTGGACGCCGGCAAAATCGAGCAACGACAAACTGCCGGTGATGGTATGGATTCACGGCGGGGCGAATGCGATCGGCTCGGCGTCGGATCCGACGTACGACGGCGCTGCTCTGGCAAAAAAAGGCGTGATTGTAGTCAGCGCGAACTATCGCGTGGGCGTGTTCGGCTTTCTGGCTCATCCGGACCTGACCAAAGAATCCGGGACGAACGCCTCCGGCAACTATGGGCTGATGGACCAGGTTGCCGCGCTCAAGTGGGTGCAAAAGAACATCGCGGCTTTTGGCGGCGATCCGAATAGTGTGACGATCTTTGGCCAGTCCGCCGGATCGTTGAATGTCAGCTTGTTGACTGCCTCACCGCTGGCAAAAGGGCTGTTTCACCGCGCCATTGGCGAGAGTGCCGCAGCGTTCATTGGCGGATCGGCGATGTTGAGCATCGTGAAACTCCCTGCAGCGGAGCAAGCTGGGGACAGTTGGGCAAAGAAGAATTTCAATGCTGCCACCATCACCGAACTGCGTGCGAAATCGGCGTGGGACCTGGCAAAGCTGATGCCACCCATGCTCGCCGTTGTGGACGGATACGTCGTCCCGGATTACCTTGAGAATGTCTATGCCAGCGGTCAGCAGAACGACGTGCCCCTGCTGACTGGCTGGGCGAAGGATGAAGGGACAATGTTCGGGCCGATGGCGACAACGGTCGTCAGTTACACAGCGGCCGCGCAGGCACGCTATGGCAAATTCGCCGATCAGTTTCTCAAGACCTATCCAGCGAGCACCGATGCTGAAGCCGTGGCGCAGAGCTACACGATGAGCCGTGACAATTTTGGGCGAGCCCATTGGACTTGGGCCAGAGCGCACGACAAGACCGGCAAGTCCAAATCGTATGTGTACTATTGGACCTATGCGCCGCCCTGGCTGCCGGGTGTCAAGTTCCCAGTGATGGACCCCGCTACGAAATTAGGTGCCTACCATATGTCCGAAGTCGCCTACGTATTCCAGACACTCAATGTTTGGGCGCACGCGCGCCAATACACAGAGGCAGACACCAAACTCTCCGACACGATTTCTTCGTATTGGGCCAACTTTGCCAAAACGGGCGATCCCAATGGTCCGGGTATGCCGACCTGGCCCGTCTTTGACGACAAGGCAGCCGACCCGATCATGTATCTGGGAACCCAAATTCAGCCAGGACCTCTGCCGAACAAGCCGGGGCTGGATTTCATGGACATCTATTGGAGCGCCCAACTGCCTCCACTGCAGTGATCGGAGGATCTGTGGCAAAGATTGAGACGACGCTCGCGTGTTGGTAGGGAACTAGAGACAAGGTGGAGCAACTGCGATTCCGTCTACGTCAACGCCGATACCGCCAATATCTACAACACGCACAACCATTCAGCACGCAACCATCCGACTTTTGACGAGTGACGAAGGATCTTGAAAGCCTTGTTGAAATCTGGAACTTTTTCTCTCGACAGCGCCCTCTGAAATGAATCGAGCACGGGGAACTCTTGGGTATGCCTGCTGCCTGCGAGTTCCCGGCTAGAGTCGGAGGGCGGATCCACCTCCGACTCTGACGCAAAAAGTGTATAGGTGTGATCCGGATGCAGGCAATTGATCGAAAGCTTCTCCTCTGCAAGACGCCAGGCTGTGAAGCATGACCACCTTCCGGCCTGGCGTCGCTTTTCTCTCCTCCCTTGTTACCTCTGATCTGACCGTGATGGCAAAAGGAAAAAGCTAGACCGCCTGAGCCACTGGAACGTAGCCCAGTTCTTCCAACTTTGCCAGCACCTTGGCCGCGCTTTGCTCCGGGGTCTCGCGCCCATCAGTGTGGCAGACGACTTCGGGGTTCAGCGGCGGCTCGTAAGGGTCAGAGACGCCGGTGAAATTCTTGATCTCGCCATTCAGCGCCTTTTGATACAATCCCTTGACGTCGCGCTCGGTCAGCTTTTCAATCGAGCAT
>Ga0316628_100005725_pt1 | contig 10037 bp, 8 predicted proteins | sample OWC_Aug_M2_C1_D5_FD_207648 | JGI IMG/M metagenome (GOLD analysis project Ga0316628, IMG submission 207648) | Wetland soil microbial communities from Old Woman Creek delta, Ohio, United States - OWC_Aug_M2_C1_D5_C | ecosystem: Environmental > Terrestrial > Soil > Wetlands | place: USA: Ohio... | reverse complement strand
GCGAAACGCGTAGATCCTCTGACTATTTTCCAGCCGAAGGGAATACTTGGCTTCCTGCCTTGGATCTGCCACCAGACTCTCTTCCTTGATTTCACCCAGGGTGATAGATTTCAAGTATTTCGAAAGTCCCGTGTTCTCTTTGTCATCCTTGACGGAAACCGTAGTTTCCCTCGGAGGCAAAAGAAAATACCCCTCCGATCTTTCTCCTTGGACATCCGGCAGCGTCATCAGAATACTTGGCGTTTCCTTTAGCCCCCCGATCTGAGCCAAGGCAACCGAGTGGAAAAGCAGCGATATCAAGGCCAATAGGAACAACTTTCGTCCCATCAGAAAAACACCTCCTGGCATATTTGAGCCCGACGCACTTCCTGTCGGACTTGGCAAAAGCCCTTTTGCACTGAATCTGCAGAAGGCTGACCCAGGGGATTCTTTATCTCATCTGAGAGCAAATGTCAAGATTAAAGACCTGACCCCGCCTCACAGGGGTCCGCCGATCTGGAATATGAAGACCGGGCCGCTTTCGTTCAGATAGTCGGGCTGGACCAGGGGCCACGCAACCCCAATGCGTAAGGTCGAGAAGGCCTTCCATGCGATCTCCAGGGAGGTCACCAGCTCAATTCCCGCACCCATGAGCAGATCATGGCGGGAGATGTCATCGCCGGCAAGTCCGGTATCAGCGAATGTGCCGATATGCAGTCGATGAAGAAACAGGGGAAGCGACTGGTATCCGAATTGAAGATTGGCCAATGGCCAGAAAAACTCGAGACCAGCCGTTGCCGCTACTGGTCCTTCCGAAAGATTGGATTGGAACCCCCTCAGGGGAAACAATCGAGATGGTCTCCGGGTAAAGTATCCTTCCTTGACATCGCCTCCGATGCGGAAGGTATTGTGACCCAGGACTGGCTTGCCCCAGGTCTTGCCACCCATCAAAAGGATGGAGGTAAAGACCTTCTCACCAAAGAAGAGGCCAAGCCCACCGGATAAGGCCTGCCGGTTTTCAGAGAAAATTTCCGCATTCCCCCAGCCGCTGAGGATCCCGTATTGTTTGGCAAAGACGGCAGAGGCCCAATATTCGTCCTTCGCGGACCCTTCTCCCTGAAGGGGCTTGTAGTTGCGCCAGTTGAGAGAAAGCTCGAGACCGCCGGCAAAATCGATACCTGCGTCCGGCCGGAGTACTTCTGTATACAGGCTCCTCCTCGTTTCGAGCGGACGCCAGAACAGCCTGACCTCATTTCGGCCTTCCTCGACTTCCTGGCCGAGCTCGGTTTCGTAAGACAGGGGGTACCTTGTGTACTGTGAGCCCAGGTTTTTAGCCTGAAAACCTGCCCGCAGCGCAATGAAATTCAGATCGAAAGAATAGCGAATGCCACCATCGAGAAGATACTTGCCCGTCACATCTCTGCTGCTGGTGGCAAGGCCGATTTGAAAGTCGTCGGGACCGGCGTAGACATCGGGGCGGATGTAGTCGGGCCAAACGCTTTTGAAAGGGGTATATGGTTTGGGCTTGATCTTCGACGATCCGATGTCATCGGCCTCCGGTTTTTCCCCGGGGAGATCGGGAGAATTTTGGGGCTCGCCGGCCTCAGCAGTAGGGCGCTGGCCGATTTCATAGTTTCCGAGCTTCCATCCCCGAGTTCCCAGGTCCAAGAATTTACCCTGCCTGGGTAGCACGCCGCCGTGCTCAGCGCCGGTAACCTGTCTAAGCCGGGATCCATCTGCCGCGTAAATCTGAAACGTGCCCGACAGATTGGAGGCGTAAATTAGGGTTTCCTTTTCCCACCAGGGGTCCAACTCGATGGAAGGGGTTTCCGTCAAGCGCCGCCATCGACCGTCGTGGGTCCAGATGTCCCAGTTCCCTGCCAGGTTTGCGGCAACGGCGATGCGTCCCTGGGAGTCCCGTACGGGTCCTGACATCTGAATGACTCCCGGAGGAGCCGGAATCAGCATGATCTTCTTGAGGGCGGATTTGCCGCTCCGGCGGAAGCCGCCTTTCCCATCGTCCGGGAAAACGACCACATAAGGCTGGCTGCCCTGGCGAGTAATGGCCACCCCCCCTGGGCCAGGATCCCAAAGGTTTGTCCTGCCAGTTGGCAAAGTCGTGCCCTTGGCATACTTGTAGATCCTGGAGGCTCCTCCCTCGAATTGGGAAACCCATAAGGCCCCCTCGAGGTCGACAACGCCGTACCTGCCCCGGCGTCGAAACTCCGTTTTGCCGGGATAAACGCCGGACCAGTTCCAGTATACAAAAGGCTCGCCCCAATACCCGAGCGCCAAGAGTCCCGCTGTGTCTGTAGAGGGTTCACGGGGAAATGTGCTTTGAAAATCCCTCCATAAGGCGCTCCCCGTTTTGCCGAAGACTTTACCGGCTTTCAAATCGATTTCCAAAGGCACGATACCGCGTCCATGAACCTGCAGGAATTCGAGCATCTTATTCCATCCATATTCCTGGCAGAGCCAGAATAGGAAAGGCTTGCCGTAGATCCTGTAGCCGTGGTACCCGGGCCAGACCTCGGGATGGTTGCTGATGATATCGAGGTCGGGCGGGGGCGAGGTACGGAGAATGGTCTCCTCAAAAGGATCCTGAATCTTCTTCTGTCTGTATTGTGCCCACAGTAGGTTGCAGATACCCTCCTCCACCCACGAAGGAAGAACGACATTGGGCGACATGAGTTCACCGAACCCTGCCCAGTATAAGAACTCGATGATTCCCGAACGGATTCCGTAGATCCCCTGGAGGCAAAGGCCCTTAAAGAGGAAATAGGACCAGGGATCAGCTTCCGTGTAGCCGTCTTCCAGCATCCCTGGGGCGCGAAGAGGTATGCGGATCTCTCGGTGAGGTATCACGATGGCGTCAGCATCCGGGAAATCGAGCTGGTCATCCAGGACGATGTGTAAACCGGGTTTAACCGGCAGCCCCTGGAGAGACAGGAAGGAAATCATACCCGGGAGCTGGTCCTTCAGTCTGGAGGCGATCGCCTGTTCCTTCTCGGGAAAATAGAGATAGGAACCCTCCGTTTCCACGTAGACGAGAGCCAATGCACTTTGATGCAAAAGAAGGAATGCGAAGACGGCACCCATGACAGCGACCCATTTCTTCACCTGTCCACACAACTCCTCTCCAGACATTCATTTCCTACCGGGTCATCGTATTCGCCTGCAGAAGGCTCTCCCTTTCGCAGTGGGATCGAACCTGCCCTGCCCTTGAGAATGCGGAATATCATACCCAAGCAGGATAATCAATACTATCCATTTCTTGCGTGCTAAAATAGAAGCATCCTTTCAGCTTCTTCTCGAATTACGGTAAGAGAGGAGGATTCATTTGAAGGAGAAGCGCCCGGAGATCGGCGTGGAGTTCTTTGCCCGCAATACCCTCGAGGTCGCGCAGGCCCTCCTGGGGAAAAAGATTCGATATAGGGGCTGCTCCGGAATCGTCGTGGAAACGGAAGCCTACCGGGACGACCCCGCATCGCATTGGGTCCGGAAACCGAAGACTGGCCGACTCCTCCAAGATACGTTTGGCCGTATCTATATCTTTTTCATCTATGGCAAACACTTCTGTCTCAATTTCACGACGGAACGAGAAGGGGTGGGGGCGGTCCTCGTTCGGGCGATAGAGCCCAGGGAAGGGATCGAGGTCATGAAGCAGCGGAGGAAAACAAATGACCTGTACGAGCTGACAAACGGCCCGGGCAAACTCTGCCAAGCCTTTGGCATTGGAATGGAACTATTGGGCAGGCCTGTGGGTGAGTCATTGAAGATCTTTCCTGAGATGGAATCTCCTCCCATCCAACGATCTCCACGCATTGGCATCTCGAAAGCAAAAGGGCTGGAGTGGCGGTTTTTCATGCCTGGGAACCCCTTCGTCAGTCGTAGGGTGAATAAAGGCCCTACGAAAGCTATTCCGTAGCGGAACCCTCCGCTTATTGACACAAGAGCAGATTGTGGTAAAATTTTGATTATGATAGGGAAGGTTTGGCTGAGGATTTGCTGAGAGATGAAAAGATGCGGATGGGCCAGGACTGAGTTGTCCATTGCCTACCATGACCGCGAATGGGGGGTGCCGCACCACGACGACCAGGCCCTATTCGAGCTATTGATCCTGGAGGGCGTACAGGCGGGGCTGAGTTGGGAGATCGTGCTGAGGAAAAGAGAGAACTATCGCCGGGCCTTCGATAATTTTGATGCCAGGCTAATCGCAGATTATGATCGGCGGAAAGTGCAGGAACTGCTTTCCAATCCCGGGGTCATTCGCAATCGGCTCAAGATCGCCGCTGCAATCGAGAACGCTATGGCATTCCTCGCCGTACAGGAGGAGTTTGGCAGCTTCGATGCCTATATCTGGCAATTCGTAAAGGGTCGGCCGATGAAGAATCCGTGGAAATCGCCTCAGGTGCCCACACACACCATGGAATCGGACGCGATGAGCGAAGACCTGAAGCGGCGCGGGTTCAAGTTCGCAGGGACGACCATCTGCTATGCGTTCATGCAGGCAACGGGCATGGTCAATGACCACGAGAAGGACTGCTTCCGCTATAAGGAGATTGGTCGATAGAGGTTGGCTTTCTCTGCCGTAAGCGATCCGATCCATAAGGAGGGTATCATGAGTGCGGAAAAAAGGTTGAAGGAACTGGGAATCTCGCTGCCGGCCGCCCCCAAACCGGTAGCCAATTACGTGCCTTCTGTCAGGGTTGGGAACCTTCTTTTCGTTTCCGGGCACGGACCCTATAGCGACGGAACGACGGTCGTTTTGGGCAAATTAGGAAAAGATCTGACGGTGGAAGAGGGATACCAGACGGCCCGTAACGTTGCCTTGAATGCACTCTCCTCGGTCAAAGCTGCGCTGGGAGACTTGGATCAGGTCCGGCGGGTGGTCAAACTCTTAGGGATGGTCAACTGCATCGAGGACTTCAAGGAGCAGCCGAAAGTGATCAACGGCGCCTCGGACCTCTTGGTAGAGATCTTCGGGGAGGCGGGAAAGCACGCCCGCTCGGCCGTAGGAATGCAGTCTTTACCCAATGGAATTCCGGTAGAGATCGAGATGATCCTGGAAGTCGGTTGATGGCTTAAACAGCTGAACGAGGTCAGCAGCTGAACGGGGTCAGGTCTTGCTTTTTGACTTTTTGCTCCCTTTCTCGGTGGGCCGGATGACAGGGGAGTAGCACCGGAGGGGACAAATATCAAGACTAATGACCTCACCCCTGACCCCTCTGACCCCCTGGATTGTCCTGCCTCATGTGTTTTTCCTGCCATTAGTAACCTGAGAGGAAAGATAACGTGTCTTCCCGAGATCGTCCCTCAAAGTCAGAGCGAGTGGTGCTTACCAGTTGCTATTACGACTGCGGGGCGCGCTGTCTGCTCAAGGTTCATGTCAAAGAGGGAAGGATCGTAGATATTAGTACCGATGATCGGCCCATGCCGAGTTTGAAGGCCTGTGTCCGTGGATTGTTGCAGCGCGAAGTAGTTTATGCTGCGGACCGCCTGACGAAGCCCCTAAAAAGAGTGGGAAAAAGAGGGGAAGGGAAGTTTGAGCCTATTCCCTGGGAGGAGGCCCTGGAGAGGGTTTCCAGGGAACTTCTGAGAGTCAAGAGGGACTACGGGAACAGTGCGCTCTTTCTCATGGACTATTCCGGTTCGCTCAGCCCACTCCAGGGAATGGGGAAGGCTGCCCGGCGTTTTTTCTCCCTCTTTGGGGGGTGCACGACTACCTGGGGGAGTGCCTCTCTTGAGGCGGCATTGTTTTCTTCAATCGCTACCTTCGGAACTGCCTTTACGGGCACTACTCGGGACAATTTCCTTCATTCAAGACTGATTATCCTATGGGGCTGGAACCCACTCGTCACTCGCTTTGGACCCACCACCGCCTATTTTTTGACGCAAGCCAAAAAGGGTGGAACAAAAATTGTCTGTGTGGATCCCCGGCAGAGTCCTTCAGGTGAGATCCTTGCCCAAGAATGGATTCCCATCAGGCCCGGCACGGACGCTGCCATGCTGATTGCCATGGCATTCGTCATGATCGCAGAGGATCTTTATGATCGTTCTTTCGTCCAAGCCTACACCCTTGGGTTCGAGAAATTTGCAGGGTATGTTCTGGGCCAAGAAGACGGAGTTCCCAAAACGCCGCGCTGGGCGGAAGAAATCACAGGGGTTAAGGCCCAGACGATTGAGCGACTGGCCAGGGACTATGCAACGCTCAAGCCGGCGGCACTCGTCGCTGGTTGGGCTCCAGGGCGGACAGCCTACGGAGAGCAGTATCACCGTGCTGCCAGCACCCTTGCAGCCGTGACCGGGAACATCGGGGTAATCGGAGGTTACGCTGCTGGTGGCACCGGTCGTATTCCTCTTGGATTCTTGAAGGAGACGTTGCCTGTCCCGGGGAATTTGGGTCCGGTGGTGAACATCGCCCATATATACGACGCTCTTCTCCAAGGAAGAGCAGGTGGATATCCAAACGATATCAGGTTGCTGTATATCGTGGGCTGTAACCTCTTGAACCAGTTCCTAAACGTCAACAAAGGGGTTAAAGCCCTGCAATTGCCTGAATTCATTGTGGTCCATGAACGCTTTCTGACCCCGACGGCCCGCTACGCCGATATCGTTCTTCCTGTCACGACAGCACTGGAGCGTGTTGACATTGGACAGCCCTGGACTGGCGGCCCTTATTTCATTAACATGGATAAAGCCATCGAACCCTTAGGCGATACCAAGTCTGATCTGGCTATCTTCACTGAACTGGCCTCTCGTATGGATCTAACTGACTTCAACAGTCAGCCAGACGAAGAATGGTTGAGGACATTTGCCGCAGCCACCCCTGACCTGCCCGATTACGAGATCTTCCAGGAGAAAGGTTTTCAGGAAGTCGATCTTTCCAGACCTTGGGTAGCCTTTCGGGAGCAGATCGAAGAGCACCTTCCTTTCCCCACCTCTTCTGGAAAGATCGAGATTTACAGTCAATCGATTGCGGAAAGGAACCATCCCTTGATCCCTCCCATTCCCAAATATATCGAGCCATGGGAAGGACTCAAGGATCCTCTTAGAAGCAAGTGTCCTCTGCAAATTGTGAGCCCCCATGCAAGGACGAGAGTGAATTCCCAGTTTGATAACATCCCCAGGCTGAAAGATTTGGCTGACGATGCGATCTGGTTAAGCCCTGCAGACGCCAAATCTCGAGGCATTCAAAACGGGAACCAGGTCAGAGTCTATAACGACCGTGGGCAAATGGTGCGGACCGCAAAAGTCACAGACCATATCATGCCGGGAGTCGTCAGTCTGGATGCAGGCGCTTGGTATTGCCCGGACAATCAGGGCGTCGACCACGGAGGCTGCATCAATGTGCTCACCAAGGATGACCGCTCTCCCGCCGGGGCATTCCCGTGTAACAGCTGCCTCGTCCAAATCGAACTTTTGCCTGGTGGCGGCGTAGGAATTTGAACCGCGCACAGCGTGGATAGGAGTGGGGTGCGGGGGTCACGGAACATGGGTGCGTGACCGATTCCTGGTTCTCAAGATACCCGGACCACAGGGATGGAGGAGAGGATTGCAGGTATGATTTGACAAGTTTTTTCACGGGTGAGTCCGCTGACTGACCCCGTCTCGCCATCTGCTCAAATTAGGGTTTCCTCTCCTTCGGGATACAGGACTCATCGCATCGGCTTTCCTGGATGTTCCCCTTGTAATTGCGCATAGAGTTATTTCCCGTTCCCATAGCCAAGCGGGCATGAGTTTCATCCAGTGCCAAGGGTGTACGAAAAACGGGTACCATACGGCACAGATCATGCGATCAGCGAAAGCGTTCCCCGCAGAGGCCGAAACCTGGGAAGCCATGAAGAATCACGTCTACGCCATTGCCGACACATTGCTCAAGGGAATCGTAAAACAGTTTTTCCAGAAGTCTTAGCCAAAATAGAATGAAGATCTGAGCCCCGATTGGAAACCGGGTCCGGAATCGGGGCATGGGGGACCGGATAGAGCCGGGTCGCTGCGCAACGCAGTACCCGGCTCTGTGTGTTGTGTTCCTAATTCCCCGGATATCCAGGCGGGTAGGGCGCATATTCGCCTTCGTCCCACAGCCTGTTTTTCGCCTCCTGCCGGCAGTCCAGAATTCCTTTCCGGCAAAGCACCTCACGCCATTCGTACTTGAGGAGGATCTTCTGGACGGGGTCCCGCTCGGGTTCGAATGCAACTCTTATGGTGGGGGAGTACTGTGCATCGCCGAAGCCCGTACCGGCAGCCTCATCCTGGGCTGCTCCCGCCTTCCCCCTCGCAGCACCCTCTGCTGAGGGCGCCGCAGGTTTGCCTTCCTGCCTCCTGCTCTCGTACAGCGGTCTGAACTGTTCTTTCTCCCGGTAGACCGCCACCGCGATGACGCCCATGGCAGTGGAGTCGCCGAAGGTCCTCATGGCATACGAGTCGGCCACATCGGTGAAATAAAATCTGTGTACGGTCTCTTTGTCTGTCCTCCAACCGTCATAGCGGGCATTTTCGTAGCCGGCCACCAGGTACATGTCTTCGTTATTCCCCAGGTTTGATTTTCTGCCGGAAATGATGTTCCTGCCATCAACAGCGATGACCACGCCGATCCGCTCCGGAGTCATATTCCGTATGACGATGGCGTAGTTCTCGCCCTTTCTCGCCTCCAGGTATTTCTTTTGGACATCGGTCCCTCCTTTCCAGAAATCCTGGTGGGGAATGTTCAGGAATGCGCTTCCGCTCTCCGAGACGACCTCGATGCCCACCTCTCCCCTCCACCGGTCTCCGCAGTGGGAGTAAGTCGGTGCTGCTGCTACCATCATGATCACTACCAGAACCGATACCATTGTGTAACGCATAGTGTTTCTCCTTTCTGTGAGATCTTTAGCCCATTAGACAGTTCGGAGGCTGGTAAAGTTCCCGGGAAAAGGAAAAACAGGACAAAGGGGCGGAGGTCGTTGGATCGGAGGTTCCAGAAGGAGGATCGGTGAGGGGTGGCCAGCTTATCCTTGTTTGAGCTGAGACTCTTTTTCTCGTTGGACCGGCGGGTGATGAAGCGGGGCAAGCGGATTTCGGATCGCGGATTGTGGATTGGGGATTGCGGAATGAGGAACGCAGCCCATTGGCCCTATCTCCCCGGGATTTCTTCCCGGAAGTTCAGGAGGGAGACCAGGGCAACAAGAGACGATTGCGGACTTCGGATTGGGGATTGCGGATTGGAAGAGCCGGAATGGTCCTCCATGGTTGTTGCCCCTTATTTATCTCCTCAGGATCTCCTCCCTGAAGTTCAGCAGCGAAACGAGGGGGGAGGAGTCATGGTATTCGATGATGCTGAGGCCACCGAAATCCTGCCCCAGTCGCCAGAGACGGGTCAGGGGAATCCCCAATGCCTGACAGAGAATGAGGCGATTGGGGCCTCCATGGCCGACCAGGGCCAGGACGGCAGCGTCAGAATTCTCTGCGATGATCTTCCGATGAGCCGGAAGCACCCGGGCCTTCAGATTCCTCAGGCTCTCCCCTTGAGGAAAGCGAAAGGTCGAAGCGCCTTTCGCCCACTCAACCGCCTCTTTGGGGTATCGCAGGTTGATCTCCTCATAGCTCAAGCCCTCCCAGAGGCCCATGTTCACCTCGCGGAACTCTCGCCGAATGATGGGAGAGAGGTCCCATCGGGAGGCCAGCATCTCCGCGCTCTCTCGCGCCCGAGTCAGATCGCTGCAGTAGATGCGGTGGGGTGAGAGCTGCGAGAGCCGTTCTGTTAGAAAGGCCATCTGCCCCCTTCCCTTCTCGGAGAGCGCCAGGTCCGTCTGCCCATAATACCTGCCATCATAAGCAGCAACGCTCTCTCCATGTCGGATAAGATAGAGCTTCATGGCCATTTGCCCCGCCCGCTGCCCTCTCTCTATACGGGTCTCTTTCCTATCGGATGCACCCAAAAATCCAGACCAGGGCCATCATCAGTTCGTTGTTTGCGCCCAGGGAGTCCCCGGTTATTCCTCCCAACCGATAGCGGAAGAGGCTCCCCAGGAGGAGGGTGACGCCAACGGCCAGGCAAAAGAGGACGAGTCCTTTTG
>Ga0316628_100005723_pt1 | contig 10039 bp, 11 predicted proteins | sample OWC_Aug_M2_C1_D5_FD_207648 | JGI IMG/M metagenome (GOLD analysis project Ga0316628, IMG submission 207648) | Wetland soil microbial communities from Old Woman Creek delta, Ohio, United States - OWC_Aug_M2_C1_D5_C | ecosystem: Environmental > Terrestrial > Soil > Wetlands | place: USA: Ohio... | reverse complement strand
ATCTTACTCTTCACATTGGCGCGCTTTTCGGATGAGACAAATTGGCTAGGCTGCATCAACGGCCAGTTCCGGGAAGGCGTCTCTAGCGCACCTGCGCGAGCCAAATGCGCAGCCCCTCTGCGCACATCCGGTCAAATCCGCTCGCTGCATTGACCAGGATTAGCGGCGCGCCGGGCTGAAATTCCCCAGCGTCATCGTCAATGGCAATCCAGCGAGGGTCGGGCGCACGATGCGTGGCGAGATACGCTTGGACTTCAGCGTGACGGGGGTAACCCTCCACCTCCGGCAATTCGGGCGTCACGCCCTCGATGCGTGCGCCGAACTCGGGGGAAAACAAGCGACGTAGGCCGTCAAGTCGATGAACCAGACGCCAAGTCGACGTGACAACCACGCGCGCGTCCGAATGTGTCAGCACGGCCAGCTCGAGATTGCGAACGCAATCGGCGTCTAGCCTCGACTTCGGGGACGACTCGCGGCGCAGTACGCCGTCGAATTCGAGGAAGATCCTCACTTCCGTACGCAGCAGCTATGGGTTAGAAGGCGTTCGCTAGAACCACATGTGCGCCAGCGGACTCCCCGCCAACAGCGCAATCAAGAAGACGGCAAACAGCGCCACGTAGCTACCGGACAATAGGGTTGCGGCCTTAACGCCTGAGGTACGTACACCCCTTATCCGGATGTAGTAGGCGCACAAAAGAACGGTCGGGACGCTAACCAGTCCGCCATCTATGAATCCGAGTTGGCGAATAAGGTGCCTTGGCTCGATGGGAGCGATCCAACCAGCCAAGAAAAGGCCCCAGCTAAGCAAAGCCAGGCCGAGCGCCAGATAGGTCGACGTTCTCTCCATGCGCGCTAACGTATTGCTTAGAAAGACTTGGGCCATGTAGTGACCTTCCTTGCGGCCGTCCTACGGTGCCGCGGTCATTAGCTGCGTGCGCAGGGAGTGAATGTCCTTGCGCAGCCGGATTCCCCAATACGCGTCTGACGCGGGGAAGTGCCCAACTGTCCCCAAGCGCGTGCCCGGGCTCCCGATCAGCCTGGCGTGTTGCTCGATGGCGCCGAGCCAATAATGCACTAGGGCGGTGATTTTCTTCGCGCGCATTTGCTGGCATGTCTCCAGGATGTGAGGAACAGCCTCGGAAGGTTTGGACGATCCGGCCGAGCACTTGTCAAGCGCGCTGTCCAAGTCCTTCACCATGCCGAGTAGCGCTTCCACGTCCGGGGATTCCATGCTGGCTTTCGGTTATGTCGCCAAGCGCATATCGAAACACGGACGCGCACGACTGGACAGTGAAGCAGGGCGCGCTTTGCATTTTTTTACACGGTGCCGCGCCTGCCGGGCGTTGACCACGGTAGTCGCCAGGGGTAGCGTCGGTCGGAGCCGGACCTTCGGCGAAGCGCGTCAAAACCAGGGCAATAGATCGACGGACCGGCATCAGTGAGCGATCGAGACAATTTTCTCGTGACGTCCTCCTCGGGCGACGCGCAGCTCCTCGGCGAACCGGACCCTCAGCTTGCGGGTTGGGCGGGCACTAGGACCAAGCTGTACGAGGCCCTGGGCCAGAACAAGGTCGTCCTGTACTGCCAGCCGGTGCTCGATCTGCAGGCGGGGATGCACTTTCCCATGGCGGAAGTGCTGGTGCGGCTGCACGAAGAGGAAGCGGCGCTGCTTCCTCCGGGGGAGTTCCTACCCGTATTCGAGCATTACCGCATGATGCCGGCCCTCGACCGCTGGGTGGTGGGAAAGGTCGTGCGCCAACTCATGCAAGGCGCACGCATTCCACGGTTCAGCATCAATGTCTCCACCCAGACACTCGAAGAGCCCGGGTTCCCCATGTTCGTCGCGGACACACTGGTCGCGGCGGCGCTTCCCGCCTCGAGCCTTGTCTTCGAGATCGACGAGTCGGACGTGCTTTCCCGCCTCGAGGCCGTGGCGCGTTTCGCCGCATCGATCAAGGCCATCGGCTGCGGCGTGCTGATCGACGGCTTTGGCGGTCGGGCGGTGTCGTTCGCCCCGCTCAAGCGGCTGAGCGTGGACTTCCTAAAGGTGGACGGCTCGATCGTGCGCAACATCCTACGCAGCCCGGTTGCGCAGACCAAGCTGAATGCCATTCAGCGCGTGGGCAAGACGCTCGAGCTTGGCATCATTGCCGAGTCGGTCGAGGAGCAAGACATCCATGTTCGGCTGAAGTCGCTCGGTGTCGGCTATGCACAGGGATTCGGGATCTCTAAGCCACGTCCGATAGCAGCACTGCACGGTGAGCCAACGTAGACGCGCACGCACGTGCATCGCGTTTCCGCCTCCTCGTCGTGACCCCCATGCGCTTGCTGGCCGGCCTGTTCACTGCGCTGGCTACCCTGGGCACGGACTGCTCCTGAGGCCGGCTGCTGCGCGCGTTGTGGCAGCTGCCCCCTCCGATATTCCGGCCCGAAAGGGCCTGTTAGAGGCTGCAGGAGCCTCCTTAACCCTTCCCCCAGAGCGCTCTAGCTGCCGCCCTTCTGCCCGGATTCCCCAAACCCTCGTGTAAAGCACCTGTGAGCGACTGGCACGCATGCTCAGCCGCCTGTAGTTGAAGCTTCTTGGCGTCGAAACTTGCGCATAAGGGGCGGCGCGCTCGATAACTGTGGTTGTCGGAACGCGATGACCGCAAAGTCGAAAGCGGTCATTCGGCGGCCGAAGACCGGGCAAGGGGCAAGACTTCAAGCCAGTGCCCAGATTCATCCTGTCTGGCGCGCCAGACCATCGAATGGGTTGCGATGCTGCAACCCCTAGTTCATTTCCGGCGGTACAGTCGAGGCACATGCGCCGTCGTCGTTTCCGCGCCCCGCGCCGCGCGTTGCGGGCGCTTTGGGCCGCGCCGCTCGGAATCCGGGTCGGCGCCCCCGTGCTCGTGCTGCTCGCGCTCTCATTCGCGGTCAACTGGGCGTATCAGGTCGTCCGCAAGCCGGCGGAGCTGTTTTTCCCGGTGAGCGGCGCGCTCTCCAAGACGCCGATGGAGACATGGCGCCAATACGAGTCGATCTTCCGCGAGCACGCCACCGCCACGATCACGCCGGATTTCTTGGCAGCGCTCGCCCAGGTCGAGGCCGCGGGCAACCCGGTGGCGCGAACGTACTGGCGGTGGCGCCTGACGGCGGAGCCTTTCAAGGTCTATCGCCCCGCGTCGAGCGCGGTCGGGATGTACCAGATGCTCGACGGAACGTTCAGCGAGGCGAAGCGCTACTGCATTCACGACCACGCCGTAGTCGAGGACGGGCCTTGGGACGACTTCCGTACGTGCTGGTTCAATAGCCTGTACATGCGCGTCGTGCCGAGCCACGCCGTCGAGTTGACCTCGGCCCTCTTGGACCGCCGGGTTGCCGGCACTCTAAAACGTCAGTCGATCGCCACCGCTACGCTCCGGCAGAAGCAGAATTTGGCCGCCGTGGTCCACCTGTGCGGCGCCGCGGCTGGCGATTCCTACGCCAGGCGCAACTTCCACTTGACTGCCGGCCAGCGCTGCGGCGACCACGACGTCGGTCGCTATCTGGCAAGGATCAACGAAATGAAGCGTGTTTTCGCGCGCTTGGCGAATGCTCGTTGAGCAGTAATCAGAACGACGCCACGGCGTAGACCGTGGGACCGCTGAAGTTGTAGTGCACGTTGCCGTTGTAGCCCGACTTCGTTATGTCCACATCGTAGTCCACGTACCGGTAGCCCGCGCCGATGCCGAAGTTCCGATGAAACCGGTAGTCGATGCCGGCGGTGAAGTTCACCAGCGAACCGTCGTAATCGCCGTAGTTCAACGAGAAGTAATCCACCCGCCCGGACAGCAGCCATCTCGGCGAGAAGGCATACGCGCCATATAGCCCGATCGTCGGCAGCGGCGCCAGCGTGTCTCCCGTCTGGCCCCCCACCCCGGATGCCGATAGCGAGGCGGTGAAATCCGTGACGAACAATCCGAGCGCGACGCCCATCTCGGCCTGGTCGTTCTTCACGAACGAATAGCCACCGCTCAGCCGGTAAACGGTGGAGTCGAATTCCCCTTGGACGACCGTGTTGATGGGGTAGGTCTTGTCGCCCCAATTGATGGTGCGGTCGATCGTCCTCGAATTGCTGCGATCCAGCGCAAAGTATTCGAACTCGATTTTCCAGCGCTCGCCGAGCCGCACGCCTGCGAGAAAGGATCCCAGGGTCTTGCGGTCGGAGAATCCGAGGTCGTCTTCCAGGCTTACCGACGTCCCGATCGTACCCGCCGAGCTATTCAGGCTGGCGGAGGTGTCCACCGACGGAATGTACGCGCCGAGCTGGAACGTCCACCTGTCCTGCAGCGCCGGATGAACCGTCCAGGCCGACTCCTGCCCGGCCGCGAGGCCCGAAGCAAGGATTCCCAGCAGCACCGAACCCACTTGGACGGCGAATCGTCTACGGGCTCGCGTGGAATTCGCGCGCTGGACTTGTACGTCGCTCATCGGAAAGCTCCCTATCGTTGAGTCGGAGCCACAGCGCTCCGCAATGACTGTATATATCCGCTTACGGGGCGCCGGTCTTGATCCTGATCAAACCCGTCAGGTGCTGACCGCGCGCCTGCGCCACGCTATTCCGGCCCGAACCAGAAGCAGGTACCCTTCTGGGCGCACCCAGCGCTGCCTCTCCTATGCCCCGCATCCTCCGCAACACGCTGATCTCCGTGCGCGACCTCCTGGTCGCGGCGGCGCCGTTCGCGCTCCTCGTGCTGGTGCTGCTCGCCGGAGCCTATTACCTGCTCCAGCCGACGCCGCCCAGGCGGGTGGTGCTCGCCACCGGCCCGGAGCAGAGCGCCTACGCCGAGTTCGGCAAGCGCTACGCGGCCGAGCTCAAGCGCTACGGCATCGAGGTCGTGCTGCGGCCCACGCGCGGCTCGCTGGATAACCTGCACGCGCTGCGCGACCCGAAGCAGGACGTGGACCTGGGCTTCGTGCAGGGCGGCTCGAGCGATGCCGTGCGCGCCGTCGACGAGGACCACAGCGGCGTGCCGCTGGTCTCGCTGGGAAGCCTGTTCTTCGAGCCGGTGTGGTTGTTCTACCGCGAGGAGGCGGCGCGCGGCCTGCCGCAGGCGACGCTGACGCAGCTCGCGCAGCTGCAGGGCTGGCGCGTGAACCTCGGCGCGCGCGGCAGCGGCACGCCTGGGCTGATGAGGAAGCTGCTCGCGGCCAACGGCGTCGAGCGGGAGAGCCTGAAGCCGGCCGGTCTCGACCTGACCCCGGCGGTGGTGGCGCTGCTCGGTGGCGAGCTGGACGCGACGGCGTTCGCCTCGGCCCCCGAATCGCCGATGGTGCAGATGCTGCTGCAGACCCCGGGCGTGAAGCTGCTCGAGTTCCCGCAGGCGGAGGCCTACGCGCGCCGGTTTCCGTTCCTCAGCCCGGTGGTCCTGCCGCGCGGCGTAGCGGACCTCGCGCGCGACGTGCCCGCGCACGACGTGCCGATGATCGCGCCGACCACTTCGCTGGTGGCGCGCGAGGACACCCATCCGGCGCTGGTGCAGCTGTTCGTGCAGGCGGCGAGCCGGATCCACGGCGGCGCCGGCTGGATTGCGCGCGCGGGGCGGTTCCCGACGCCGGAACACTCGGAGTTTCCCCTCGCCCGGGAAGCCGAGCGCTACTACCGCAACGGGCCGCCGCTGCTGCAGCGCTACCTGCCGTTCTGGCTTGCGAACCTGATCGACCGCATGTGGGTGGTGCTGATCACCATCATCGCCGTGGTGATCCCGCTGTCGCGCGTGGTGCCGCCGTTGTACGAGTTCCGCGTGCGCCGCCGCATCTTCCGCTGGTACCGGCAGCTGCGCGACATCGAGGACCGGCTTGCCGGCGGCGCCGCGCCGGCCGCCGGACTGCTCGGCGAGCTGGACAAGCTCGACGCCCGGGCCGCCAGGATCGCCGTGCCGCTGTCCTACACCGACGAGCTCTACAACCTGCGCAGCCACATCGCGCTGGTGCGCGGCCGGCTGCGGCAATCGGGCTGACCCGGCGCCCGCGTGAGGGCGCGAGCGATCACTTGCCGGCCGGCTTGGAGTCGAGCGTCGCGAACTTCTTCTCGAAGTACGCGCGCACCTGCTTCGCCTTGGCCGTGTCCATGTGCGGGCGGAACAGCGTCTCCACCGCGTACTTGATTCGGTCGTAATCGTAGTGGCAGTCCTTCGCGCGCCACTCAGGCAGGAAGCCCTTTTCCACCACAGGGGCGAAGACCTTCGGCTGACCTCCATAGGCGAAGCACAGCAGCGTGTAGAAGCGCGCTTGCGTGAGCGGATGCTCTTCGGCCAGGTCTTCTTTTTCGAAGCTCTTGGCCTGCTCCTCGGCCTTGCGCGCGTACATGAGGGCTACGCCGCTGATCGCAGCGCGCGCGAAATTGGGTCCGAACTGCATCATCGAGTAGGCCGCCACCGCGTCGGCGGAATCCTCCTCCGGTCCCAAGAGCGGCATCTTGTACTGGTCGAACAGCATGTGCGCAAACTCGTGCAGGAACACCTCGGTCGTGGGGCCGATGATGGCGTCTTCGGGCGTGATGCCCATGGGCGTGGTGTTCTTCGGCGCGTGATCGACGACGTCCTGGATGTATTCGTAGCAGGTGGTGACGGAGTAGTCCTCGTCGTCGTACCAGGCATTGCGCTTGCCGTCGCAGCCCTTGAGCCGGACGATGATGTTGCGCGGCAGCCTGAACGGGCTCAGCACCATCTGCATCTGCTCCAGGAGCTTGCGCTCCTTGAGCAGCTTGTAGAGCGCCTCGTGCTTCGGGTCCTTCGGCGGCACGTACTCGATGAGTACCTTGCCCGGCCTGACGGGTGCAAGCTTGGTCGCCGCCGTCGCGCTCAACGTGAGCATCAGCGCGCAAATGGCGGCAAGGGACAGTCCAAAGCCTTTTGAGGACATGCGCACGAAATTCTCCCTCGCGTTCAGAAACACGTCAGGCATTAGATGCCGTTGAGTACTTGGTGGAATTGACATGGATCAAACACAGCGGTCCCGGCGCCCGACGGGTTGGCGCGGTCGTCCTCGTCGCCGCCGTCATGCGTCCTTGCGCCACGTCAACGCGTCCGGCCCCGCAAGGCATAGTCTTTTCCATGTCGTTCGTAGGGTGACTGCCCGGTGCCGAACCGTCGCCAGTTCTTGGGGGTGATGCTCATGTTGCCAAGTGCTGCTCTTGCAAGAGGCAAGTCGCGACTCGCCCTTCCCGAGCCGCAGACCAGTGCGGGCTGCGACCTGCTCGTCGCCCTGAGAGCGCGCCGGAGCACGCGTGAGTTCGCGGCCAGGCCGCTGCCTATGGAAGTGCTTTCCACGCTGCTGTGGGCCGCCTTCGGCGTGAACCGGCCGCGCAGCGGCGGCCGCACCGCGCCGTCGGCGCACGGCTGGCAGGAAATCGACGTCTACGCCGCGCTCGCCGAGGGGCTCTATCGCTACGACGCTTCGGCGCATGCGCTCGACCTGGCGGTCGGGCAGGATACGCGCGCGCTGACCGGGTCGCAGGACTTCGTCGGCGCGGCGCCGCTGAATCTCGTCTATGTCGCCGACTTTTCGCGCATGGTCGACGCGAGCGAGGAGGACCGAATATTCTTCGCCGCCGCCGACGCGGCGTTGATCGCGCAGAACGTGTACCTCTATTGCGCGGCAGCCGGCCTGGCCACGGTGGTGCGCGGCCTCGTCGACCGCAGGAAGCTCGCTCCGGCGATGCGGCTGCGGCGCGAGCAGCGCATCGTGCTCGCGCAGACCGTCGGCTTCCCGGCGCGAAGCTAGCGGCGCAGGTCCGCGGACTCGAGCACTCTCGGATTCACGACGTTGATCGGCGTGCCGGCAGCGTAGGCCGCGATCTGGTCGAAGATATCGGTGAACTGGATCTCGTACTCCTCGCGCGTCACGTAGCCGACGTGTGGCGTGCACACGACGTTGTCCAGCGCGAACAGCGGGTAGCCGGGGTCGCGCACCGGCTCCTTTTCGTAGACGTCGACGGCGGCCATGCCGGGGCGCCCGGCCTTCAGGGCGGCGACCAGCGCGCCCGGCTCGACGAGCGGCGCGCGGCTGGTGTTCACGAGCAGCGCCGTCGGCTTCATGCGCGCGAGATCGGCCGCGGTGACGATGCCGCGCGTCGCCTCGACCAGGCGCATGTGCAGCGAGAGAACGTCGCAATCGGAGAAGAACGCTTCCTTGCCCGGCGCCACGGCCCAGCCGTCGCGGCGCGCGCGCTCGAGCGAGTCCGGGCGCGCCCACACCAGCACGTTCATGCCGAATGCCTTGCCGTAGCCTGCGACCGTGCCGCCGATCCTGCCGTAGCCGTAGATCCCGAGTGTCTTGCCGCGCAGTCCATGGCCGACGCCGGTCTGCCAGGTGCCCGCCTTGAGCGCGGCCATCTGCTGAGGGATCTGGCGCATCGCCGCGAGCACCAGCGCCCAGGCGAGCTCGGCGGCGGCGTACGACGGCGTGCCGGGATGCTGGCTCGACGAAACGACGATGCCGAGCCGCGTGCAGGCGTCGACGTCGATGTGCGGGTAGACGCTGCGCTGGCTGATGAGCCTGAGCCTGGGCAGCCGCTCCAGCAACGGCGCGCGGATCTCGGTGCGCTCGCGTATCAGCACCAGCGCCTCGGTGTCGCGCAGGCGTCCGGCGAGCGCGTCGACGTCCTGCACGTGGTCGTTCCAGATGGTGACGTCGTGCCCCGACAGCTTGCCGAAGCAATCCAGCGTCCGCAGGGTGTCGAAATAGTCGTCGAGGATGGAGATCTTCAATTCGGCAGCGGCTTTGATATTCGTCAAACCCCGTCTCGGCAAGGTAGCACAGACTTTGACTGGGCGCGTTTTGCGCCCCCAATCCGGAAAGGAACTGTCTCATGAAACTGCAACGTTTTTTCAGCGGCCTGCTCGTGCTGTCTCTGGCGGCAGGCGGTGCCCTGGCAGCGACCGACAAGGCCAAGAAGCAGGCCGAGGTGCGCAAGGCCGCCCAGACTGCGCTCGCCAAGTTCTACAAGGCGCAACCGAAACTCAAGCAGGAGGTGGCGAAAGCGCCGGGCTATGCCGTGTTCACGACTTTCGGCATCAGCTTCATCATCGGCGGGGAGGGCGGCAGGGGCGTGGTGCGCAACGCCAAGACGAAGAAGGACACGTTCATGAAGATGGGCCAGGCGAGCGCGGGGGTGCAGGCCGGCATCGCGCAGAACGAGACGCTGATCATATTCAAGACGGCCAAGGCGATGGACGAGTTCGTCGAGAAGGGCTGGGAGTTCGGCCTGGGCGGCAGCATCTCCGCGGGCGCAGGCGACAAGACGACGGGTGGCGGCAGCGGCGAGAACCTGATCGCCGACGCGCTGTATTACACCTACACCAAGAACGGCATTGAGGGCGGGGGCGCGGTCGCCGGGACGAAGTTCTGGAAGGACGACCAGCTGAATTGATCGTCGGGGCGGCTGGGGTGGGCCGCATGCGTTGAGCGGCGAATGTCCGCTACGCTTGTCGCGTGACCCACCGCCTCGTGCCGCCGCACGTCACGCCGCCGCCGCGTCCGCTCAACCGGCTGGCGTTCGTGGCGAAGTTCGTGCGCAATCCGCTGCTTGCCATGCCGCAGGCGGTCTACGAGGAGGACTTCGTGCGCTACAGCGGCGGTAGGGCGCCGCTGGCGTGGGTCACGGGGCCCTCTTTCGTCAAGACTGTGCTGCTCGACGAGCGCGACAAGTTCGAGAAGCGGGCTCAGATCCGGGTGCTCGGCCCGTTGCTCGGCAAGGGCGTCCTGACGAGCGAAGGCGCGGACTGGAAGTGGCAGCGACAGGCCCTGGCGCCGATGTTTCGGCCCCAGGAGCTGGTGAACTTCGTGCCGAGGTTCGTGCGCGCGGCCGAGGACCTCATCTCGGGCTGGCGCGCCGCGCCGCCGGGCTCTGTGCGGGCGATCGACCGCGACATGAGCCGCGGAACCTTTGACGTCATCTCGGCGACCCTGCTGCCGACTGCCGAAGAGCGCGTGTCGCGAGCGATCGAGCGCTCGACGGGCGAGTTTCAGAAGTCGGGTGCCTGGTCGCAGCTCTACGCGCTCGCCAAACTGCCGA
>Ga0316628_100005722_pt1 | contig 10040 bp, 11 predicted proteins | sample OWC_Aug_M2_C1_D5_FD_207648 | JGI IMG/M metagenome (GOLD analysis project Ga0316628, IMG submission 207648) | Wetland soil microbial communities from Old Woman Creek delta, Ohio, United States - OWC_Aug_M2_C1_D5_C | ecosystem: Environmental > Terrestrial > Soil > Wetlands | place: USA: Ohio... | reverse complement strand
GGCGACGGTTTTTCCGGTCAAATCAGGCAACTTCATATCGTAACCCTCCCTTGCACACGCTCGGGATCGAGCATGTAGTCGATGTATGGTTGCGGAATTTGTGTCAGCGCGGCCCGCCCGGTCGAAATGGTGAACTGCTGGCGCGTGTTCCACATCGTATTGATCTTGAACAACATCCAGTCCTTGATGCACTCCGGTACACTCGCGGCGGTTGCTCCGTAGCCAGCAACGAACCTCACGATTACCGCGTTCATCTGCGTGCGCGTGTACGGCCACACGACGTTGTAGGCGGGGCGGATGCACGCAGGCTTGCTCGCCGAATCGACTTGGTACTGGCTGGCAGCGAGCGTCTGTGTCACACCGTCGGTATCGACGTAGGTGATCGACGTGACGCTAGACAGCGGCGGCAGCAGGAACCCGTCTTTCGGGAACTCTTCAAAGTACGCATCGAGCGTCTGCGTGATGAGATACCTGTGCAACTCTTGCTCGGCCATCTGGCGAGCAGTCTTGATGAATCGAGCAAGCAGCGGATCAAGTGTTGTGTTCGTGCTCGGGGCTTCCACGCCAAGCGACGCATCTGCGATGTTGTCGGTGTAGGTGGTAGCGGTGTTGTTGGCGATGGTTGCCAGCAGGTAATACGTCGAGCCGCTGGCAATAGTGCGATACAGCTTGCGCGAGGTGACTTGCGCGCCACCGAGCGGAATGCCGGTCAGCGCGACTTGTCCGTTCACCGTCTTGTCAGCCACGGTGACGGCGGTACCGGCCGTTCCGGCTTGTGTCTCACCGTCAGCAGTGACGAATGTGGCGAGGTAGCGGTGCGCGCCGTTGTCAACGTTGCCGGGGGCGGCGGGCGATGCAAGTGCGGCAGTTACGGTAGACGGCGGCAACTCGTAATTTGAATCGTCGAGGCGCAAGTGGTCAGTCACGTCTGCGACGGACAATGGTTCGACCGTTGGGGGCGTGACGACGACGATCATTTCTTAGGTTCCGGCGCAGGCTTCGGAGGATGTTGACCGCGCGACTGCGAAGTGATCGTGGCTTTATTCTCAGGCACAGTCATCACACGCTTGAACGACCCGCTCGGCGCGCACGACATGAGATATTCGGACAAGTCGGCGACTGTGCCTGCCTCGAACGTCTCGGTGAACCGCCCGTCCTGCGACCCTTTGAACGTCTGCAAAATCTCGCACTTTGCCATGTCGCTACTCCTTCAAAGATTGGTGCTGTTCGGAGACCGGGCGGGAATGGTCATAGTTCGCCTCGATCTGCTCTGCGGTCGGGAGTGTAGCACGTTCCTTGAAGTCAAGGTGCAACATGCCTTCCGCATCAGTCTGGAATTCGACATCCAGCGTGTCATATCCGTACAGGCGGGCTTCGCGCGGGTGATTTGAGTCCATCAGGCTCGTCGTTTTCGGCAGATTGATCTTGATGCCGCGAGCGTGCGCCTGGCCCAGCCAGAACTCGACGCAGCCGCGCCCCTTTTCGGCGTCATTGCTGTTCGGGTAGGTGAAGTCCATGCCAAAAATGCTGATCCGCGTCGCGCCGACATAGATGCCATAGGCCACAGCATATGCGGCAGTGCTGTTGAAATAATCATGGCCGAGTGTGTTCAGCACATCTTCGAGCGGGAAAGCGCACGTCGCCGGATAGTCAGGGTGCGGCCGACTGGTGACGACCGGCACATGGCTGCGCTTGATCCATTCCAGCATACGTGCGATGTTTGACGACGGGCGCGCGGCGGCGCGAATCTCCTGGATGCGCACATCGTCCATGTGGAATACCAAATCGCAGTCGAACACGCCGCCGAGCGCGTTGATGCCCCACACCTCGTCGCAGAATGCGTGCCGGCCACCGAGGCGCTTGGTGATTTCAAGGTATTGATCGAGCGACGGGCCAAGTCCGAGGATGGCGATATGCTTCTCGCCGTCCGCTTTCGGCTCGGGGATAGCGACACGTTCGCATACGGCGATAAGCGTGCGACCATGCACGTCCGGCTCGACATCCGACTCGGGGCCGAGTTGTCCGAACCACGACACAGGATCCCAGCCGCATTCGATCAGCAGTTCGGCAAATTCGTGCTTGGTGTAGTGGCGGAAATGGAACGCCGTCACCGAGCCGTCCTCACGCTGCCACGGCATCACCGATTCGTTCGGCACGCTGGCGATAAGGCGTGGCGCGGCACGGAGCGACTTAAGCAGTGGTCGTGGGTCGTGGATGTGCTCGATCGTCTCGAACGACACGGCGACATCAGCCGGAGAGAGTTGACCAGGATTGTTGCCGTCGCATTGCTCGAACGTGGCGTTTGCGTGCGCATAATGCTTGTTCGCGTAGGCCAGGGTTTCAACGTCCACGTCGTAGCCGGTGATGATGTGTCCGGCATTCGCCATGATGTTCGTGCCGTAGCCGATGCCACATGCAAAATCCAGTACCGTGCTGTCGGGCGGGATGTGTTCGGCAACCCACTTGTAGCGGGCCGTGTGGTCGGCACGGATGCCGTCAATCGTTGGGGAGACTTGGCGTTCGCCACTCGATAAGCTCATGTTTCACCTTTCGCGGGGGTGTGGTTGTGGGACGGTTGCGCAACAGTGCTATCGAAACATCGTTGCGTAACCGCACAGGCCGGAAGCATATTCCTATGCCGCCAGCCTGTCAACCGATTACGGGTTCGTAGTCGGTGCGTTTGCAGGCTCGGTCAGCAGAGCCGCAACTGCCACAACACCAACGGATGTTACGCCAGTCTGCACGGCATCAACGGTGACGTAACGCTTGTTGCCTTTGTAGCCGATGCGCTTGGTCACTTCCTTGCCAGTGCCAGCCACACGTGCGCCAGCCAGCAGGGATGCCAGTGCTTCGGTGCCCAGCAGGTCAGCATCGGCCACGCTGGTCATGGTGCCAGTGACGTCGCCTTCCTTGATGACCAGTGTGACGATTGTGCCAGTGGTGGTCACGGAGCCGTAGGTTGCCAGGAACTCGACGCCGCCATAACCTTGACGGTCGATGACGATGCCGGACTTCGTGGCATTCGCACCGATTGCGGCGGCGGTCACGACGTTTTTAGTTCTGAGATTATTGTGGAGGTCTTTCATAGCCATTCCTTTCAGAAATTACAGCGGAAGCTTGCCGCTGCGCAAGTGGTGCGGGTCACAGTATATCCAAGTCACCATATTCCGCAAGTATCTCTTTGGCCCACTTGACTTTATCTACCACGCGCTGTCCTGACGGCTGCGATTTCGACCACAGTTCTAGATTCTCGATGCGGTTGTCGGCGCGATTGCCATTTTTGTGATGCACGTTCTCGTCCTTGCGCAGCGGTCTGCCGATATGCTCACCCAGTACGAACCTGTGCTGCGACACTTTTCCGTTTGGTAGGGCATGTGGATTAGACGGCTCGTATTTTACGATGTACCCGTGGTGATCTGCGTGCCACATTTTTGATCGACCATCCCGCGCCGCACCGCCTAACGGATTTCCATATCGCCTATATCTTCGGTAGTGATTAAGGCAGTACCCGGCAGAATTGGCGTGTCCGATACACCCTTGAACCGAACACGGGGTGTCTGACTTTCGTTTCGTCTTGTTGTAATGATATTCGCACATCCCCCTCGCGCGGGACATTCGCGCACATCCGTCGATACGGCACTTGACATGATTGAAAGTTGGAAGTTCGTGGCCGCTCTTTACCGTCACTACCGACCCTCTATGCGCAGCGTCATAATGCTTCTGACACATCCCCCGCCTAGTGGCAACCGAGTCGCAGTCGCTTGCAATGCACGTTTTATTCGCACCTGTATAAATAGTCATGCCGCACCTCGTTAAAGATGCGGCATGGTATCATAGCTGTGTGATTACGCAACTATTATTTTGTGTGCGATATTTAAATCACACACAAGTGCTTGATTAGCCAGTCGAAAATTTCAGCCACTTCAAAGCTTCATAGTGGGTGATACCCCCGCCCACCCGACGCCTGAAGTTAAATTTCGTCGTGCCCTTCGCCGTCAGATTGTCGCGGATCAGCGTGGTGCCGGCGCGATTGACGATGGTGTATGCACGACGGAAGTTGCCGAACGCCAGCGACAGCGAGCCAGCACCGATGTCGGCGATGTTGTCGTCGATCTCGACCGGATGACCGAGGAAACGACCGCCGAAGGCTGCGGCGGGGTCGGGTTGCCACAGGTAGTAGCTACCGGAGCCGTCTTTCAACTGACGCATCTTGCCGAGGGTGGCATCGTTGGTCAGGAACACAGCGCCGGGGCGATACTGAGCCTTGAGCGAGTGTTGCAGGTCGATCACCTTGTCGGATGGTGCGACGGAGGCGAACGCTGCGGATTTGCCGGTGGCGATATAGCCAACCTTGCCCCATGCGTAGCTGGCATTTGCCACCATGTCATATGCCGCGATACCGCGCGCTTTGCCCACGCCGTTGCCGGTGATGAACTCCGCACCCAGGCCTTCGGAGAAGCCGATTGCCGCTTCCATCGCCAGATCGGATTCCAGATTGACAAACGAATCTTCCAGCGTCTCGTTGTACACCCACGGCTCGACTTCTGCGGTGTGAACGTCGATGATGAGCTTGGCGTACTTCGGATTGGTAGTTTCGCCACCAGTCGAACCGTCATCCACACGGCGCATCGACAGGCCGGAAGTCTTGACGAGCTTCTGGTACTGAGCGGTGCCGATGGTGACGTTGTTCGCCAGTCGGAACATTGCGCTGATAGTCGGCGCAACGCGGTCGATGGTGCGATCCATCTCCGGCAGGACGGTGTAGCCACCATCGGGATCGGAGCCTGTCTGCATCGCCTTGGCTTGCAACGCGCGCAGGTCGGAATCGTCACCCTTGCGGACGAACTTGTCGAATGCCTTTTTGTACTCGGGGCTGGATTGACCAGATTCGTCGCCAGTTGCGCCAGGACGATTGGCCTTCTTCGCCAAATCTTCCATCGACTTGCGTTGCTCGTCCATGTCGGTGTTGATGCGGGCCAGTTTCGCTTCCAGATCGGCGACAGCTTTGCCGTCGGCTTTCGCTTTCAACAGGTCGTCGTTGGTCTTTTTGAACTCGTCCCACGCCTCGCCTTGCTTCTGCACCAAGTCGGCCACGGCCTTGATGTCGGTGTTGCCGACCATGAACGGGAACGCCGCCATGCCGGTCAGCAGAGACGGATCGGACAGCCCCAGCATGGCGTGCGGTGCCACGTCGGGAGCGATTGCGTATGCGGACACGGCAAAAATCGCCATGAACGCCAGAACTACCCACTTGAGATGTTTCATAGTTTTCTCCTTCGGATTGAGTGATTACGGCATCGGACGGCGTTTGACGGCCTCCAAAAGCCCCTGTACTGCTACTGCATCGTCCGTGTCAGAATCACTCCGCACCAGACCCTTGACGCGCGACACGAATGCCGTTGCGTCCTTGCGGCTCAGACCTGCATCGCGCAGGTATTGCTCCGCAGATTTCAAATCGTTGATCGACTTCACCGCGCTCACGCGCGCCGAGGTGTTCGCCGGGAATGTCACCAGCGACACTTCCCACAAGTCCAGCTTGTGCAGCTTCGTCGAGTCGGAGATGCGGTCGTATTCGTCCTCGACTGTCGCATACCCGATGGACAAGCCGCTGATCGCCTTAAGTTTCAGCAGTTCGTAGGCGTCACTACCGTAGCCAGTCTTGATGGCAAGCTGCCCGCGAACTTTGAGGCCGATGTTATCCTCGACCATTTCGAGCCACACGCCACACACGTCGTCGCTGTCGTGCTGCCACAGCAGTGCCGGCATCGTTCCAGCGGCTTTGTGCGCAGAGAGCGAGTCGGCGAACGCTCCCGGCATCACGATGTCACCGTAGCTGTCCTTGACGCCGAACACCGAGCCGTAGCCTTCAAATGTGCCATCCTCGGCAACCTGTTTTACTTGAAATTTGAAGTCGGAATGCTTGCGGTTCATACTTTTTCCCTCACCGTCGATCAGTTCCAGCAGCGTTCCGGCCGCGTCGAATATGTTATCAGCGCCTTGCTGCCCGGCGCGCTGCCGGATTGCCACCAAGCCGGAGCGATACACTTGCCCGCCTTTTCCGAACGGGTATTTGTAATGCTCTTTCGTCTCAGGGTCGGCGGACGAATCTGTTGCGAGGTGCATCTGCGAATACACAGCCCAGTTGTCACCGGACGCTCCAAGTAGCGCATTGCCGTCGTCGGCCGAGAACGACCAGTCGGCCGTCTTGTTTACTTTTCCGGCAGCGATCAGTGATCGCGCGTGGCTCATTCCGGCATTATTCACCTGTATTACCATCGCCGCCTCCATTCGTGTCAGTTGTGTCGCCTGGTTCTTCCACAGGCTCCGGCACATCGCCGACGATGTTCGCCGGAATGCGCAATTCGTCCGATTCATCGTCCTCAATCGGGTTCAAGTCGAGCTTTGCCCGACCTTCGTTGGGAGTCATTAGACCACCGTTGACGTAGCCGAGCAAGATGTCCTTCGTTTCCGTCGCGCTGGCGCGCAGCATCCCCTCCTCGACAAAATTGAAGTACAGGCCGCTCCGGCGCTCCGCGTCAGTCAGCAGGTACGCATCCATCGACTGCTCCAAACGCTGATACCACGGCGACATCGTGTGTACCATGTGACTCAGGAAGTTCGCGCTCGATCCGGCATACGTCGCCAACTTGTCGTCGCCGTACACCATGATCGGGTTGACCCTGGCGAACCGGCAAATCTCGCCGATCTGGAACTTGCGGTTCTCCAACGACTGAGCATCGGTGCTTTTCATCGCCAACTGTGTCCACGTTGCCGAACGATCGACCAGCATCGCACCGCCGGACTTAGTTGATCCTGCCATCGCCTCGTCAATCCATTTCTTGAGCTTTGCGTACTGGTCGTCGTTAAGCGTGCCGTCCACGGAATACACGCCTGACGGGCTGACGCCATTCTTGTGCAGAGACGCGACCGCCGATTCGAGCGCCATCGAAAGCCCCATCGCCTCGCGCGCCAGTTGCACGGCCTCCAAGCCTTGCCAGCCGTTCCACGTTGGCCCCTTGACATGCCAGATTGCCTCGGCGGGGAACACTTGAATCGAACCGTCGTCGCCGCGCACCTCGTAGGTCAGCGTCCAGTCATTCGCGCGCTTCACGGTGACGCTACCTGGCGCGAACGGTATCAGTTCAAGGATGCGCCCGCGCGGGCCGCGATTGATGAAACTGTAGTGGTTGCCGCACAGGACGGCATGGAACGCGATCAGTTCGCGGTACTCGAACGAGGTCATAAAGTCGTTCGGGCGCTGCCCCATCAGATAGTACAGCGGGTGATCCTTGGCCGGCAGGCGGGATTTGCCGTCAGGCGACTCTTTCATAAGCTTGAGCGGGACTTGCGCAATGCCCTCTCCGATCACGCGGCATACGGCAAACACCGTGGCGACTTCGAGGGCTGTTTTCACAGTCACAGCCTTGCCACTGCCGGTGATGCGACCGCCGAATACTTCGCGGATCAGGTCGATTGTCGAGCCTGATTTGCGCCCGAAGGCTCGCTGCCATGCGTCAGTCAGAAGTCCCATCGTGGTCGCTCATGTGGGTAGAATTGTCGGGAGGATAGCACATTAGGCGCTGGGTTGTGCAACAGGTTTGTCCCAGAACGACTTTCCAGCCGCCTCCGGCACCAAAGACATCAGCGAAACAGCGTTGAAAGTCGCCAAAAGTGGGTCGATTTTGGCGTAACCGGACGCCTGTTTCGTGATGATTACTGCATTTCCGCGCGGTTCGACCTTCGCATTTCCGACGCACCAGCGCATCATGGGCGAGCCAGAATGCTCGAAATTGCCCTCGGCGACCCGTCTTTCTGCCGTTTTTATTGCCCCGGACATCTTCCAACCCTGCGAAATACCAATCACTTTGTCCTGCGGAACACCAATTTCGACCAGCGCATCGAGGATTCCGCCCAATCCGTGCGGGTCAACGCCCACTTTGTCCAGTTTTCCGCTGTTTTCAACCTGTTCGACGATTTCCGCCACCTCAATCACGTCGTCGCCGATGTTCTTCACCAGAATCAGGTCGCCGTCTCGGGCGAAGTCCTTGAACCGTGCAGCCTCGCTCTTACGACGCTCCAACACTGACGGGTGCGCCCATGCACGTGCCCAAAGCAACCATTTGCCGGTATTGCGGTCCCGCCCGAGCACGGACAGCCCGAGCAAGTCGTCTAAACCGCCCCCGTCGATACCCACATCTACGACATCTGACCGTTCCAGCAGTTCGTCAAGCTCGATTCGCTCGACGGCGCAAGCGTCCCAAAAGTCCGCGCCGGGCCAGCGGTCGGATTGCATCGCCAGCCCGACCTCGACGTTGACGTGCTTGGCGAAAAATCCGATCAGTTCTTCCTCGCCGGCAGCTTCGGCCTGCTGGTGCAGACTGCGCAGGCGGGCCATGTCCACCGACGCACCCATGTTCGGGTTGGTGATGTGCCAGTTTTTCGGATCACGGCACGACTTGTCGGCCAGCATCGACTCGGGGAACTCGTACAGGATGGGCACGAACTTGGGATCGGCGATCTTTCCGTCGCGCACCTGGCGCGCATAGTCCAATTTCTGCTTGAACACGCCGGCGGGAGCCTCGTTCGACATCGTGGTCAGGCTTATCACAAATCCCTCGGGGCGCGACGCAAGCCCGCCTGTGGCCTCGCGCATCATGTCGCCAGCATTCGGTCGCTTTCCGAACAGCCACAGTTCATCGAACAGCACGCCGGTGAACTTCTTGCCGCCAACCGTCTCGTTCTCGGCGGCGATCACCTTCAATGTGGCGCGGCTGGTGCGGTGAGTGATAGTCCGTATGTGGTCTTGGACTTGAAACAGGTCGGACAGTTCTTCGTCCTTACGAATCATGTCCCGGGCTGGGAAAAACGAGTTATTTGCCACCTCCACCGTGGGGGCCAGAATGCCGTATTCGGCTGATTCGCGCCAATTTCGGATCAGCGCGGTCATCATAATCCCCGCTGCAAGGCCAGACTTGAAGTTCTTTTTCGACACCGAAATGAGCCATTCGGAGATGTCGCGGCGTCCGGTGGCGCCGTCGTAGGCACCAAAAACCGATCGCACCGTGTCGAAAATCCACTCGTTGCACGATTCGCCCATTGTCGGGCAGCCGGGGATATCGGCTATGCGCAGCGATTTGAAGATGTCGAGTGAGATGTCAGCTTCGTCAGCGTGCAGTGGGGGCGGCACGAGCGAGCGGCCGGACAGGATGCGCTCGCGCCAGTCTGGACAGGCGGTGCTAGTAGCCATCGGCCTTCTCCTGCGCCTGCTTGTGCGATGAGTGACATGACGCGCAAAGCGACTGCCAGTTGCTTCTGTCCCAAAACAGCGTCATGTCGCCCTTGTGTGGAGTTTTGTGGTCAACGACCGTGGCAACAGTCTTGCGTCCGATGGACAGGCACATGACGCACATGGGCGACGATCGCAGATGCTCGACGCGCGCCACGCGCCACTTATGGCCGTACCCACGTTCGCAAGATGTGCGGCGATCTTCCGGCACTGCGCCGCGTATCTTGCTCAGATTGGCGGGGTCGAGGCGTGGCGGAAGGCAGGCTAGTTTTGGTTTTTTCATCACCCCACCGCCCGCAACGGTGTCGGTGGCAATGGGGTGGCAAACTTGCCGCTGGACGCCGCAGACTTGGCCGCGTGTTCCTTCTCGCCCTTCTTGCCCTTCTCGCCCGGTTTGGCATGGCAGAACGGCAGGGCCAATGCGGCGGCGCGCACGCGGTCGGGTTCCGGCTTGGTCGGGTCGCGGACAATCCGTAGCAGGTAGTCGAGCGGGGTCAGGGTCGGGTCAAGCACCTCGTCAGTGACAACGGGGGATGGCGGCAGCAGTTCGCGCGGCGGTTTTGCGCCGCCCTTGATCGTCGCAGTCAGTTCACGGATCAGGTCGTTCTTCGGGTCTTTCTTCCGGCCGGCACCGGGGCGTGCGCCACCTCTTGCCATGATTATTCTCCAATGTTGACGGGCTTCGTATGATTCCAAGGTAGCACAAAATTGAAATTTTGCAAAATTCATATCTGGAAAAAGTTATGCGCGTGGG
>Ga0316628_100005721_pt1 | contig 10042 bp, 8 predicted proteins | sample OWC_Aug_M2_C1_D5_FD_207648 | JGI IMG/M metagenome (GOLD analysis project Ga0316628, IMG submission 207648) | Wetland soil microbial communities from Old Woman Creek delta, Ohio, United States - OWC_Aug_M2_C1_D5_C | ecosystem: Environmental > Terrestrial > Soil > Wetlands | place: USA: Ohio... | reverse complement strand
GGCATGATATCTCGAGTAGGCATTTTCTCAATAGAATAAGGTCTTCTCCCCCCATGAAATACGGTATTCCCCCCCACAAAATACAGCATTCCCCGCATATATAATCCCTCCCTTTTATTCAAAAATAGAACAAGCTCTCAATGATCAGAGGAGATCTTAGCGACACCACATTGGCATATCCCTTTTTGCGTTTAGGCGCAATCAGGCAAGTCCATCGAAGGAGGAGAACATGACTGAACTCCAAGCCGCGAAACTCAAGGAACTGAAAGGCACCTTCAGGGGAGCGGTTCTTCTGCCAGGCGACAATGCCTACGAAAGCGCACGCAAAATCTGGAACGCGATGATCGACAAGCACCCCGCGGTTATCCTCCGGTGCGCTGCCACGTCAGACGTTGTCCTTGCAGTGAATTTTGCGAGAGAGAATGGGCTCATCCTGGCCGTTCGCAGCGGCGGGCACAACATCGCCGGCAATGCCATGTGCGACGACGGTGTCGTAATCGACCTCTCCCAGATGAAGGCCGCCAGGGTCGACCCTGACGCGCGCCGCGTCAACATCGAAGGCGGGGCCACGCTCGCGGATCTCGACGCCGCCACCCAAGCCCACGGCCTTGCTACGCCGCTCGGCATCAACTCCACCACCGGCGTCGCTGGACTGACACTCGGCGGCGGGTTCGGCTGGCTCAGCCGCAAGTGCGGGATGACCGTCGACAACCTCGAGTCCGCCGAGGTCGTGACTGCGGCCGGCGAGGTGGTGCGGGCAAGTGCCACCGAGCACCCTGATCTCTTCTGGGCCCTTCGGGGCGGCAGCGGGAATTTCGGAGTTGTCACCCGCTTCGAGTTCCGGCTGTATCCTGTAGGTCCCGACGTGCTGAGCGGCCTGATCGTCTACCCGATCGCGGAGGCAAAGTCGGTGCTGCAGGGGTACCGCCAATTTATCGCCAAGGCACCGGAGGAGCTCTCCGTATGGACCGTCCTGCGCCAGGCGCCGCCCCTGCCGTTCCTCCCCGCAGAGGTCCACGGTAAGGGGGTCATCGTGCTCGCGTTGCTCTATGCCGGTGCCCCAAAGCAGGGAGAGCCCCTCATCAAACCGCTGCGCAAGTTCGGCACCCTCGCAGGTGAGCATGTGGGTGTCCAGCCTTACACCGCCTGGCAGCAGACCTTCGACCCCCTGCTTACCGCTGGTGCCCGCAACTACTGGAAGTCCCACAATTTCTCGACGCTTAAGGACGGGCTCTTCGACGTGGTCATTGAATACGTCGAGAAGCTGCCGTCACCTCAGTGCGAGATCTTCTTCGGGGCTCTCGGCGGTGCCACTACACGGCCGGCGCCCGACTCCGCGGCATACGCGCACCGCGACGCCATGTTCGTGATGAACTTCCATGGCCGCTGGGAGGACCCAGCCGACGATGAGCGCTGTATTCGCTGGGCACGCGACTTCTTCAATGCTTCGGCCCCCTTCGCGAGTGGCGGCGTCTATGTCAATTTCCTCACCGCCGACGAGGGCCTTCGCATACGTGCCGCCTACGGCCCGAACTATGATCGTCTCACCCAGGTGAAGCGCAAGTACGACCCGGGCAACCTTTTCCGCATGAACCAGAATATCAAGCCGGCCTGAGAGGAGGAGCTTGACCTAACGCCCTAACATGCCTCCGTCATAAAAAGAAAAACTTAATATTTATGGGATCAATTACCCGAAGAATTTTATGTAAAGAGAGCAAGTTTGTAAGAATATTCGGCATTTTAAATAAAATTTAAATTCCGCTCACTTTCCCCTCTAAGAACAGCCCTCTGTCAGGAAAATTTACAAACCAGAAACTTTTCAGATATTACCGGAATCGAAGGAAAAATAACAATTTTAAATAGTTACAAGAAATTCCCGGCGAGGTATAAATTTTGCTCCAATTTACACAGGAATATCTTTTTTTAAAAACGGGCAACGTTTTCATAATCGGCCCATTGAATCTGGAAGGAATTCTAACCCTCTTTTTCTCCGTCAGGAAGTAAACTGACTTTATGATGGCTTGATTTCCCCAGAAAGGGGCTTCCAGAAGGATTCGTTTTCTTTGGGGACTCTATTCTTGAATCCTGGTTTTTTGTTCGCCGCCTGAAAAAACAAGTAAAGAATTTCCGGTCACCGCGAGCCTCTCCCGCGAGGAAAGAGGAAGAAGGTGAAGCATTTTTTTCCCTTGGCAGCTGTTAAAAAGGGACCGGATAGGGGAATCGTCTGGCGCGAAACCCGTAATTGGATAAGGAGGGTTGATATGGAAGAGTCGCTAAATGAGGTTGACAATTTCATGAGCGTGGACAAATTCATTACCGAATTAATCGGGTATCACGAAAAGATAAAGCAGTTAATGGCTTCGGAAGCCCGCTATAAGAAATTGGCCGGAGCCCTTCAGGAGAGTCTGAACCAATGCCAGACGATTATCGACCACCTTCCGCAGAAGGTTTTTTTGAAGGATAAAAATTCACGCTATCTTTTTGGCAACCAACATTATTCCCAATCCTTGGGAGTTGCCGCCCAGAATATTCCCGGGAAAACAGATCGTGATTTTTTCCCGCCTGAAATGGCGGAGCAGCGGTTGAATGAGGACCGCAGGTGTATGGAAGGAGGACATCCTGAAGAAAGGGAAGAAAGGTACACCCGCGAAGGGGGGGTGAGGGTTGAACAGATCTTGAAATTTCCCATCAAGAATGAATCCGGCGAGAGTGTGGGGATTATGGGGATTTCCTGGGATATTACCGGGAATAAGGCCAGAGAAGAGGCGTTGGAAGAGAAAGCCAGGGAACTCGCCGGGCTTCTGGAGGCCCGAACGGCCGACTGGAAGGAAGTCGTCGGAAAACACCAGGCGGAACAGGTCGAGCGCCGGCGGCTGGAGGAAGAACTTAAATACCTGAAAGGATATGATGGAGTTCTCTTCGAAAATACCGGAACGGCTGTCGCGGTAATCGAGGACAACAAGGTGATTTCCAAGGTCAACACGGAATTCGAAAAATTTTCCGGGTACTCCCGGGGGGATGTTGAAGGAGCGAAGAACTGGAGCGAATTCATTCCGAATGGGTACTCCGAAAATATTGGGGGACCGACGGGTTCACCCCCTATGAATTCCCTGGACCCGGGAATGCACCTGTTAAAGTTTGTTGACCGGCAAAACAAGGAAAAAATTGTTTCCCTGACCGCCGCCCGGATTCCGGAAACCAATCGAGTCATGGTATCCCTGATGGATATTACCAAATACCGGCAGACCCGGGAGGAATTGAACCGGATCATGAAGCACTTCACGGAATGGATGGCGGAAATAGAAAAAGGGCTAAGAAACCTGGATGGATAAGCAAGCCATCTAGTCCTTGGGGGAGCCGGGGCTGTAGGGGGCGCAAGCCGAATATGATTCTTCCAAACCAGTTTGTACTGCCGCACCTTCTTAACCGTTTTCCCTAACCCGTGTAACTCCCCTCGTGATTCATTTCCTGATGGAAAGGCCTTGTTTGCCTTGAAGGCCTTCGGAGCAAAGATGTTCATGTATCATGACTTTTACGGGTTGGCGGAAGAACCATTCGCCCTGCATCCCGATCCCAGGTTTTTTCTTCTAACCCAAAATTATAAAGAAGTTTTGGACTTAATGGTTTATGGGATTACCGAAAGGCGAGGGTTTATCCTGCTTACGGGGGAAAAGGGGACGGGGAAAACAGCTTTCCTTCAACAACTGCTCCAAACCCTCGACCCGAGCATCAAAGCCATTTGCATTTTCCAACCTCCCGAGTCTTTTGAACAACTATTAGAGGTCATCCTGCGGAGTTTAAAACTCCCGGTGGGAGAAAGAAAAAAGAGTTCCCTGTGGCGACAGTTCATCGATTACCTTTCTCAGGAGGCCGGCCAGGATGCCAACTTGACGATCATTGCGGATAATGCCCAGGACCTCAGCAAGGAATTTCTGGAGGAGCTGCGCGAGCTCTGGAACCCCAAGCCGGGAAGACTGCAAGAGGTTTTTGTGGCCCGGCCGGAGATTGAAGACAAGCTGAATTGCCGGGACTTGAGACAGCTTAAACAAAGAATCGCGCTCCGGTGCCGGCTTAAGCCCTTGACCGAGGAGGAATCCCATGGCTACATCGACCATCGGATAAGCAAAGTCGGGGGCCATCTTTCTGAAATTTTCCTTCCCGACGCTCTCTCCTTAATCTGCCGTCATTCCCGAGGGATCCCGGGGATCATCAATATCCTCTGTACCAAGTCGCTGTGGGCCGGCTATAGCATCTCGAAAAGGCCTGTGGACTCCTCTCTGGTGAAGGAAATCCTGGAGGATTCGGGCATTTTGCCCCCAGAACAGTCGGCCATCAGGCCCTTCGCGGAGAAGCTTAAACCACCTTCGGCTGCCCGCCGGGCGAAAAGAATTTCTTTGGGAACAAGACTCCACGATGTCCAAAAGTATTCCTATGGAAATTTTTACGGTTTCTCAACCCATCCGTTCGATCCCCATCCTGACCCTAGATTCTTTTTTCCGACGAATAACTGTAAAGAAGTTTGGGATTCAATTATTTATGGCATCACCCATAAAAAGGGGTTTAGCTTAATTACCGGAGAAAGCGGCATTGGGAAAACAAGCTTGGCTGCCCTGTTTTTCTTATATTTCACCACCCGCGGACTGAAAGTAAAGGTGATCCCCATATTCAATTCCCCGAAGAATATCGAAGAGATTTTGCAGGCCGTCCTCCGAAATTTAGGAATTCCCGCCCCCCGAGAGAATAAAAGCTCCATGCTCTCGCAGCTGGATGAAAACTTAATAAAGAGGGCTGAGCAGGATGAAACCGTTGTCCTCCTCTTCGATGAAGCCCAGAATTTAAACAGAGAATTCCTGGATGAAATCCGCCTGATCGCCAACTCAAGCCCGAAGCGACCCAGAATTCTCCAGGAAATCTTCGTGGGGGATCCGCAATTTGAAAGGAGTCTTCGTTCCAGGAACTTGTCGATCCTCAACCAGAGGTTTGAGGTACGCTGTCGCCTAATGCCTCTTTCCCCGGAGGAATCTCAAAATTACATTGAACACCGCCTGAATCGGGTAGGCTGCACTGCGGCAAAAGTCTTCTCTCCCCGGGCCCTGTCCTTGATCACCAATTGCTCAAACGGGATTCCCCGGGACCTCAACCGGATCTGCAATGAGGCTCTGTCGGTCGGATATAGCCAGATGAAGGAGAAGGTCGATTCCGCCAATGTACACGAGGCCCTTGCCAACCTCGAAATGGAAAAACAGGAAGGATGGCAACTTCCGGGAAAAACCCTTTCCTGGATAAGAAAGAAACTGGGAAGAACTTAGGATATAAGAAAAGAATAGCAGTGCCGCCCGTAACCCTTCTTCGGCTTCGCCCCTGCGAGATCTGACGTGTCCTCGCCTGCCCCTACACCCTACCCCCTGCACCCTACACCCTGTTTTATACCCCCTACCCCCCTATACCCTACACCCGACACCCGGCGTCATTTCCCCTGCCCCCCGCACCCTGCACCCTGAATATATGATCTTCCTTATACCCCACGCTCCATGTTCGGATTATCTTTAAATCAGCAGAAAGTTTGGAGGCCGCTTATGGACAGCCACCGAAGAGTCTTGGTGAAAGGATTGGGCGTAGTCTTTCTGGGATTCGTCCCATTTCTCAGCGCCTGCAATCGACTGGGCGGCGAAATTCAGCCCCAGGAGGGAACCATGCAGATCAGCCCGGGAGCGCAGACACCCTCGTCCCCTCGAAAACCAATCCCCCCCCTAGACACCGCGGGGAGACGCCGAATCGAAACAGCCACCTTCGCCCTGGGGTGATTCTGGGGGCCCGATGCCCAGTTTGGGGCTATCAAAGGTGTGGTTCGAACCCGGGTCGGATATTCCGGGGGGGCCAAGAAAAACCCGACCTACCATGATCTTGGAGACCACAGCGAATCGATTCAAATCGACTTCGACCCAACCCAAATCTCATACCAAAATCTCTTGGAAGTATTTTGGAAGGCTCATGATCCGACCAGCCGTTCCTGGTCGCGCCAGTACAAGGCGGCATTATTTTTCCACAATGAAGAACAGAAAAAATTGGCCCTGGAAAGCGGGGGCCGGGAAGCTGCCCGGATCAATGGAAAAATCCGTACGGAGATTTTGCCGGCCACCGAGTTCCACCTGGCCGAGGAATACCATCAAAAATATTACCTCCGCCAGGACTTCGTCTTGGGCAACGAGTTCCGAATGATGTTTCCTTCCGAAGGGGACTTGGTAAACTCTACGGCAGCCGCCCGGGTGAACGGATATCTGGGCGGCTATGGCACGAAGTCGGCTTTAAAGGAAGAGTTGGACCAGCTGGGCCTGTCAGAAACGGGGCGCAAAAAGCTGCTCGCGAAAGTCTCCTCGTACGGTCGCTGAAGAAGCCGTTGGTCGTTACTCGTTCCTGATGATTCGTTGCTTCATGACTTGGGTCTGTTGTCTGTCAGCCGTTTTTTCTTTACGAAACGCTGGAAGCATAATGCTGAGCCCTTTCTTGTTGTCGCCTTCCCCCGGGCGCGCGGACTTCGGCGAGCCACAGCGCGGCCCTGCGATCTCCCAACGCCGAACCAAATTACGCTGAGCTGTTTTCCCCGGCCCCGACACCCGACACCCTACCCCCGACACCCTGTTCCATCCCCCCCGGCACCCTACACCCTTTTCCTTTGCCTTGCCCCCCGCACCCTGCACCCTTCTTTGGCTAGATTCCCACCCTGGTTGGTGGTATGATGCATCACTGGTTAGAAACGGATTTTTCCCAAGGAGGAAGATACGTGGATCTAAAAGTGAACAAGGTGAAGAAGGCTCTCAAGGCCGGGCAGGCCTGCATCGGCAGCATGGTCTCCAGCTTCCGGACCCCCCAGATCGCCCAGATCTATGCCGTCCAGGGCTGGGACTACCTGATCATGGATACGGAGCACAGCTTCTTCGATTACTCGGGGCTGGCCGACATCTTTACCGTGGCCCGCACCGAGGAAATCGTGCCCCTGGTCCGCGTAACCATGGCCACCTATCCCTACCTGGCCCGGGCCCTGGACGTGGGAGCCCTGGGAGTGATCTGCCCCCATGTGGAGACCCCGGAGGAAGTCCGCCACATCACTGACAGCTGCTATTATGCCCCCCTAGGGCAGCGGGGGCTCTCCATGAGCAACATGCACCTTGCCCACCGTCGCACGACGCAGAAAGAATATGTGGAATGGGCCAATGCCAACACCCTGGTGGTGATCCAGCCGGAGACTCAGAAGGCCCTCGACAACATCGAAAGACTCGTTTCCCTTCCCGGTGTGGACGCCGTGATGATCGGTCCCCACGATCTGTCTCTCTCTTTGGGGATCGTGGGACAGATGAAACACCCCAGGATGGTCGAAGCCTTCGAAAAGGTGATCGCCGCCTGCAATAAGCACGGGGTGGCTCCCGGAATCCATCTGACCGAGGCTGATCAGGCCAAAGAATGGCTGGCCAAGGGGATGCGTCTCTTCACCTATCAGAATGACATCCGCATGCTCATGGACGCGGGGAAAGCGAACACGGCCCAGTTGAGGGAGTTTATCGGCAAGAAAGGGTAAGGAATTCTGTTGCGGCGAGATCGTGGGGGCGGTTCAGCCCTCGACCTGAGCGGCTCGACTGAGCTCGCCGAAGTCTCGGGCCGAAGGTGAACCGCCCCTACTCCAAAAACATCTCCTGCTTGGCTTCTTCCCCGGGTTTCAGCACCACAAAGCCCTTGTCCCATGGCCCCCCTACGATTTTCCGGAAATAATCCAGGGAGCCTTTGATCTCTTCGTATCTTAAGTTCAGAAAGCGGGCGTTCTCCCGGGCGTGCTGCCGGTGATTTTCCTCCATACCCAGCTCCGACTCGACGAGGGCAATGCGGGTGTAGTTCTTCAGCTCTTCCCGGATCACCCACTCCGCCGTTTCTTTACCATAGCGCTGGCGGTACTCTTCAAAAATCCCCAAAGGAGATTTCTTTTCCTCGATCCACCCCCGGGTCAGGTAGTAAGTCCCGGGCTCCCGGCAATGCTCTTCCATGTACCTGTCGTGGGAGCCCAGGAACAGCGTGATGCAGTCATGAACCTTGGGAATGAGGAGGGGATGGCGGTTCGCCCGAACCCCCAGAATTCCGTTGCTGCACAGCCCGTAAGCCAGGACGATCTGTTCCCCATCCCAATTTTCCGTCTTATCAATTTCCTCCTGGATGGCCCCTTTCATCTTCTGGGGGGTCCGGTGCAGAGATTGCTCCAGAAAGACCAGGGAGACCCCGTCGGTCTGAAGATACTGCAACTCCTCCTTCATGATAGCGCAGGCAATAACCAGAATCTTTCTGACGGCCATGATTGGATGGAAGCTCCTCCCTAGGTGTTCGCCTTTATTTTACGGCGGTGGGGTTCAGGAAGGCATGATGAAAGTCATCCCGAACCAGATTTTATGATTTCGCAAAAAGTCGAACTCCAATGAAATTCGTCATTCCGGCGAAAGCCGGAATCCAGGGTTCCGCGTGATGACGGAAATCCAGATTTTCTTTCATGGTTCCCCGCTTTGGCGGGGACAAAGTCGGGACCCCGGCTTTCGCCGGGGTGATGCTTCAAGAGACTTTTTGCCAGCCCATCAAATTTCCTTCGGCCGTCGGCGGTCAACCGCCCGCGGTCATGGCCTGCCGACAGCAGCCAGGTCATCCGGCGCTAGCCCTTGACCAGTTTGCGGAAGGTGGGCAGTTCCCGGGGCGGGGTGAGGGTCTTGCCTTTGAAACTCCAGGAAACCTCTCCCAGGTAAATATCCCCCCGCGAATCAACCGTCATGCCGTGCGGGGCCAGAAACTGATGGGGTTCCTCTCCGGCAAGGGTATCCCCAAGGCGCGTAAGGCGGTTTCCCTTCAGGTCGTAAATGCTGATGCAGGCCCCCAGGTTGGGGTACTTCTGGTTGAACGGATAGGCGGGGGCCAGTTCCCCTACATAAACCAGTTGATCCCTCTCTCCCGCGATGTGCAGGCCACAGGGGCGGTGAATGTTGTTCCACATGGTCAGAAATTTTCCCTGCTGGTCAAAAACCTGGATGCGGAGATTTTCCCGGTCGGCTACGAACAATCTTCCATCCTTGTCCAGGGCCACGCTGTGAGGAAGGTTGAACTCCCCCGGTCCGATTCCGGGCCCCCCCCAGGAGGATACGTATTTCCCGTCCGCGGTGAACTTGTGGACCCGGGCGTTGCCGTATCCATCGGAAATAAAAAGGTTGCCGCTTTTCGGCTCCCGGGCCACCTTGGTGGGCTGGTTGAACGGTTGGCCGCCCATGAACTCGGCTGCCTTCCCGGGAGTCCCGATGGTCATTAACAATTTCCCATCCAGGGTGAACTGGTAGATTGCATGTCCGCCGTCATCGGCCAGATAAAGGGTATCGTTCGGACCCCGGGTAATCCCGTGGGGTCTTTTGAATTGCCCTTCCCCCCAGGACGCGAGAAAATTCCCCTCCCGGTCGAAAACCACAACGGGGTGCTCGCCCCGGCTGAATACATAGACCCGGTCCCGGGAGTCCACCGCCGCGTCCACCACCTCCAGGAACCTCCACCCCCTGGGCAGCCTGGCCCAATCGGGATGGGCTTCATAAATGAATTTCCCCGTCCCCATTCTGATCGCCATTTTTTCTCCTTATCATGGCCATGAAAATTCAGGCTCCATCACGGCAGGATCCCGCGGCCTTCCGGTTAGGCAGCGGGGTTTGAATTCCAACCGGAAAAAGAAAGGGGGATCCTTCGATCCCCCTGTCATTTGGCAATTGATTCCTCAGGGTTTCACCCCCGCATGGAAAGAGGGTGCCCCAAAGGCCGCTTTTAGGAGGGCTTGGCAGCGGCCGGGAGTTGCATGCCCAGAGTGGTCATGATCTCGGTGGCTTTGGCCTTCACCGCGTTAGCCTTGGCTACCGCGTCGGCAATGTTCCCTCCCTTATAGGCGCTGTCCGCATCCATCCAGGCCTGGGTAATTTCTGCCAGGCCGCTCTTGGCCTCCTCGAATTTGGCTTTGTCCAGGTTGGCCGGAAGCTTCTTGCTT
>Ga0316628_100005720_pt1 | contig 10043 bp, 8 predicted proteins | sample OWC_Aug_M2_C1_D5_FD_207648 | JGI IMG/M metagenome (GOLD analysis project Ga0316628, IMG submission 207648) | Wetland soil microbial communities from Old Woman Creek delta, Ohio, United States - OWC_Aug_M2_C1_D5_C | ecosystem: Environmental > Terrestrial > Soil > Wetlands | place: USA: Ohio... | reverse complement strand
ATCGTATTGCAGACGCGGACGTCGGGGAATTTCCGGATCGCCTCCCCGACGAACTGCATGAGGTGGTCGAAGGACTGCGTCGTCTGGGCCACGATCCCGGCCTTGCGGATCTTCGTCGCCTCCCGGATCTCCCGAAGCGAGGTGATGGTGGGGACGCCGGGCTCGATGTAGCTGATGATGCTCTTCACTTCCGGGTGGTTGGTGTCCCCGACGACGATCACCGCGTATCCCTGCTGCGAGAGGGCGCGGGCGTGCTCCTGAGCCTTGGCCACGAAGGGGCACGTGGCGTCGACGATCCTGACGCCTTTCGCGACGAGGGCCTCGTGGTCGGTCCGCATGATCCCGTGGGAGCGGATGATCACGGTCCCGGACGCGATGTCGTCGACCGTCGCCGCGACACGCACCCCGCGCTTCTCGAGCTCCTCGACGGCCTGCGGGTTGTGGATGAGGGGGCCCAGGGACGCGATCGTCCCGGCCGCCTTCCCCGCGGCGGCGGTCTCGTCGGCGATGGACATGGCCCGCTTCACGCCGAAGCAGAAGCCGGCGCTCCGGGCGATGACGATCCGCTTCACCGGCCGGGCCCTCCCGCGGCGCCGTCCCCCCGAAGCCCCGGGACGTGCCGCAGCATCTCCGCGACCACCGCGTCCACCGGGAGAACGGTCGAGTCGATGTAGACCGCGTCCGGCGCCATCCGCAGCGGGGAGTGGTCCCGCGTGCTGTCCTGCACATCCCGCCGGAGCACGTCCTGGTACACATCCTCGAACGCGACCCGTTCCCCCGCCCCCTGCTCGAGGAAGCGCCGCCTCGCGCGCACCGCCGCGGCGGCGTCCAGGAAGAATTTGGCCTCGGCGCCCGGGAAGACGACCGTTCCGGTGTCGCGCCCCTCGGCGACCACGCCCCCCTCCTCCCCGATCTTCCTCTGCAACGCGACCATCGCCTCGCGCACCGGCGCGTGCGCGGAGACCGCCGACGCGCCCATGCTGATCTCCGGCGTCCGGATCGCCCGGCTCACGTCCTCGGCCCCGAGGAACAGGCGCATCTCGCCGCCCTCTTGCCGGAACTCCATCGACAGCCCCGCGCACAAGGTCCCGAGGCCGGAGGCGTCGGACCAGGGAATTCCCGCTTTCCGGGCCGCCAGCGCCACGGCCCGGTACATCGCCCCCGTATCGATCCGCACGAGACCGGTCCGCTCCGCCAGGCGGCGCGAGACGGTCGTCTTGCCCGCCCCGGAGGGGCCGTCGATCGCGATGACCGGTCCCCGTCTCACGCCGTCAGCTCCCGGAGCCGGTCGAAGAAGCCGGGGAAGGAGGTCCCGACGCAGCCGGTGTCGTCCACCTCGAAGCGGACGCCGGAGGCGGCGGACAGCACGGCGAGGGACATCGCGATCCGGTGGTCGCCGTGGCTGTCGGCGTGCCCCCCGGGCTCGATCGGCGCCGGCCCTTTGACCCAGAGCCCGTCGGGGTATTCGCCGCACGAGGCGCCGAGGCCGGAGAGCTCCGCGACCATCACGCCGATCCGGTCCGATTCCTTGACGCGCAGCTCGCCTGCCCCCCGGATCTCGGTCCGCCCCTCGGCCAGCGCCGCGACCGCGCACAGGACCGGGACCTCGTCGATCAAACCCGGGATCTCGTCGGGCGCCACCTCGGTCGCGGCGAGCCCCCGCCCCCTGACGACGATGTCGGCGACGGGCTCGCCCCCCTCGGTGCGCTCGGCCTCGAGGCGGATGTCGGCCCCCATCCGCCGGAGCACGGCGAGCAGCCCCGTCCGGAACGGGTTCACCCCGATCCCGGGAACGCGCAGCTCGGACCCCGGGACGCCCGCCGCCAGCGCGATGAAGAAGGAGGCCGACGAGATGTCGCCGGGCACCGCGATCGTCATCGGGCGCAGCCGGTCGGCGGGGTGCACGGTCACCTCGTTGCCTTCCCGGTCGATCCGGGCGCCCATCGACAGCAGCATCCGCTCCGTGTGGTCCCGCGACGGGAGCGGCTCGACCACGGTGACGGGGGCGTCCGCGTACAACCCCGCGAGCAGGATCGCGGACTTGACCTGCGCCGAGGCGACGGGCATCACGTAGCGGATCCCGCGCAGGCGCCCGCCCCGGATGCACAGCGGCGGGAGCGTGTTGTCGCGGCGCCCCGTGATCTGGGCCCCCATGAGGGACAGCGGCTGCACGATCCGTCCCATCGGGCGGCGGCGCAGGTACGGGTCGCCGGTGAGGATCGTGACGAACGGTTGGGCGGCGAGGATCCCGGATCCGATCCGGATCGTGGTCCCGGAATTCCCGGCGTCGATGACGTCGTGGGGCTCGACGAGGCCCCGCATTCCCCGCCCTGCCACGCGCAGGTCGGCCGGGGAGTTTTCCCGGATGTCGACGCCCATGGCGAGCATCATCCCCACCGTGCGGAGGGTGTCCTCGGCGGGCAGGAACCCGCTGATCCGGCTCAACCCCTCCGCGAGGGAGGCGAGCATCACCGCGCGGTGGCTGATCGACTTGTCCCCGGGAACCGTGACGGTGCCGGAGACCCTGGCGGTCCTTTTCATGTCAGAGCCCGTCCCTGGTCTTCTTGGCCTTCCGGAAATAGGACAACAGCCCGGCGGCGTCGCGGCGCCGGATGAGGCCCTCGAGAAGCGCGAAGTTTCTGCGGTAATGCCGCGCCGCGCGGAGCACCTCCGCCCGATTCTGGAGGACGATGTCCTTCCACATCTCCGGGTTGCTCGACGCGATGCGCGTGAAGTCGCGGAATCCCCCCGCCGAGTAGCCGAGGGGAACCCGGGAATCGAGGGTCGCCACGGAGTGGACGAGGGCGTACGCGACCGCGTGGGGCAGGTGGGACACGTAGGCGAACACGTGGTCGTGCGTCCGCGCGTCCATCCGCAGGACCCGGGCCCCGGCCCGCCTCCAGAGGCCCTCCACGCGCCGCAGCGCCCCGTCGCTGTTTCCCGCACCGGGGGTCAGGATCACGGACCTCCCCTTGAACAGCCCGGGAAAGGCAGCCGGGAACCCGGAGTTCTCCGTCCCGGCGATCGGGTGTCCGCCCACGAATTCCGCTCCCCGCGCCATGGCGGCCCGGCCCGCGCGGACGACGTCGGCCTTGACGCTCCCGGCGTCGGTGAGGACCGATCCGGGCCGCATCCGGGGCCCGAGGCTCCGGATGATCCCGAGCGACCGCAGGACCGGGACGCAGACGACGACGATGTCGCAGGCGGCGATCTCCCGCTCCGTGCAGGCCCGGGCGATCGCCCCGCCGTCGAGCGCCATGCGCGCGTACTCCCGCCGCCTGTCGCACCCCCACACCTCCGGCCCGCCCCGCCGCCCCGAGAGGGCCAGCGCGAGGGAGCCGCCGATGAGCCCCAGCCCGACGATCCCGACCCGCTCCCGCGTCACGCGTTGCCGACCCTCCGGCCCACGGCGGACGCGATCTTCGTCAGCCGGGCGACGACGTCGCGGAAGGCGTCGGGCTTGAGCGACTGCGGCCCGTCGGACAGCGCCTTCTCCGGCCGGTCGTGGACCTCGATCATGAGGCCGTCGGCCCCGGCGGCGATCGCGGCCGCCGCGAGCGGCGCGACGAGCCCCACCTTCCCCGCCGCGTGGCTCGGATCGGCGATGACGGGCAGGTGCGACAGCCCCTTCACGACGGGAATCGCGGAAACGTCGAACGTGTTCCGCGTCTCGGTTTCGAAGGTGCGGACGCCGCGCTCGCAGAGGATGATCTGCCGGTTCCCCTGGGAGGCGATGTACTCGGCCGACATGAGCCACTCGACGATGGTGGCGCTCATCCCCCGCTTGAGGATGACCGGCTTGTCGAGCTTGCCCACCTCGGTCAGGAGCCGGAAGTTCTGCATGTTCCGCGCGCCGATCTGGATCACGTCGGCGTACTTCATGACGACGTCGATGTCGCGGGGGTCCATGAGCTCCGTCGCCACCGGCAGCCCCGTGGCCGCGCGCGCCTCCGCGAGGTAGCGCAGCCCCTCCTCGCCCAGCCCCTGGAAGGCGTACGGCGAGGTCCTCGGCTTGAACGCGCCGCCCCGCAGAAAGGTGGCCCCGGCGGCCGCCACGCGCTCCGCGATCCCCACCATCATGTCCCGCCCCTCGACCGAGCAGGGTCCCGCGAAAAGGGCGATCGTGTCGCCGCCGACCTTCTGCCCCAGCACGGTGACGACCGTGTCCTCCTTCTGGAAGTCCCGGCTCACCAGCTTGTACGGCTTGAGGATGCGCAGGACCTTCTCGACGCACTCCATCCCCTCGAACGCCTCGGCGTCCATTTTCCGCTCGTCGCCGATCGCCCCGATGATGGTCCGCTCGACTCCCCGGGAGATGTGGCTCGACAGTCCGAAGGATCGTATCTTCCCGTCGACCTCGTCGACTTCGCCCTGCGTCGCTCCCGGCTTCAGCACGATGATCATGGCTTCGCCCTCGTCCTTTCGTTTCCCCGGCCCGGCGCGGCGCGCCGCGCGTCAGATCGCCCGGGGGTAGGATCCCAGGATTTTCAGGAACTGGGCGCGCATCCGGAGCTCGTCCACGGCCCTGGACACCGGGTCGTCCGCGATGTGGCCCTCCATGTCGAGGAAAAACAGGTACTCCCACGCCTTCTTCTTGATGGGGCGCGACTCGATCTTGGTCAGGTTGACCTGGTACTTCGAGAACGGCGCCAGCATGTGGTAGAGCGCGCCCACCTCGTCCTTCGCCGCGAACAGGAGGGAGGTCTTGTCGCTCCCGGTCCGCTCCGGCGCGATCTTGCCGATGATGATGAACCGCGTGACGTTGTTCGCGTTGTCCTGGATCCGCTTCCGGATGCTTTTCAAGCCGTAGATCTTGGCCGCCGCCTCGCCCGCGATCGCCGCCGCCGAGGGGTCGTCCTTGGCGAGCTCCGCCGCCCGGGCCGTGCTCTCCACGTCGAACACCGGGACGTTCCTCAGGGTCCGCTCGATCCAGGCCCTGCACTGCGCGATGGCGTGCGGGTGGGAGTAGACCTTTTTGACGTGCTCGAGGTCCCCGGTCACGGACAGGAGGTCGTGCGCGACCTCGAGCTGGATCTCCCCGCTGATCAGGAGGTTGTGGTCGACGAACATGTCGAGGGTATGGCTCACCACGCCCTCGCTCGAGTTCTCGATGGGGACCACGCCGAAGTCGGCCAGCCCGCGCTCCACCGCCTCGAAGACTTCCGAGACGTTGATCTGGGGGACGTAGTCGGCGCTCTCCCCGAAGTGCTTGAGGCACGCCTGGTGCGTAAACGTCGCCCGGGGCCCCAGGAAGGCCACGGAGAGCGGCTTCTCGAGGGACAGGGACGCCGAGATGATTTCCCGGAAGATCGCCTTGAGCGCCTCGTTCGGGAACGGGCCCGGGTTGACCCCGGTGAGGCGCCGCAGGATCTCGGCCTCCCTCTCGGGGACGTAAAACCGCAGGTTTTTCTCGGACTTGATCTTCCCGACCTCGATCACCGCGCTCGCCCGCTCGTTCAGCAGCGCGAGGATCCGGTCGTCGATGGCGTCGATCGCGACCCGAAGCTCCTTCATCCGCTCCCGCGTCACCCTCAGGATCCCGCCTTCCTCTTGATGCGGCCGATCTCTCGGAATTTCGCATAGCGGCGGTCGAGGAGGTGCTGCGGGAGGAGCGGCTTGAGCGCGGCGAGGGTCTCGACGACGGCCGACTTCACCGCTTCGGCCGCGGCCTTGTGGTCCCGGTGCGCGCCGCCCTCGGGCTCCTTGATGATGCGGTCGACGACGCCGAACTTCTTCAGGTCCGGCGCCGTGATCTTCATCATTTCGGCCGCCGTCTCGGCCCGGGCCGTGTCCCGCCAGAGGATCGAAGCGCACCCCTCGGGGGAGATGACCGAGTAGATCGCGTTCTCCATGATGAGGACCTCGTCGCCCACCCCGAGCGCGAGGGCCCCGCCGCTCCCGCCCTCGCCGATCACGACGACGATGATGGGGACGGCGGTGTGCGCCATCTCCAGGAGGTTGCGGGCAATGGCCTCGGACTGGCCCCTCTCCTCGGCCCCGATCCCGGGGAACGCCCCCGGCGTGTCGATGAAGGTGATGATCGGGAGGCCGAACTTCTCGGCGAGCTTCATCACGCGGAGCGCCTTCCGGTACCCTTCCGGGTGGGGCATCCCGAAGTTGCGGAAGATCTTCTCGGTCGTGTTCCGGCCCTTCTGCTGGCCGATCAGGACCACTTTCTCGGACTCGAGCTCGGCGAAGCCGCAAACGATGGACGGGTCGTCCTTGAAGGCGCGGTCCCCGTGGATCTCGAGGAAGTTGCGGAAGATGAGGTTCACGTAATCGAGCATGTAGGGGCGGTTCGGGTGCCGGGCGAGCTGGGTGATCTGCCACCGCGTCAGGTTGGAGAAGATCTCCTTCCGGATCTTGCCGATCTTCTTCTCGAGCTTGCCGATCTCCTCGCGGACGTTCCGGTCGACGCCGTCGTCGAGGCGGCGCAGCTGTTCCAGCCGTCCTTCGAGATCGACGATCGGCCTCTCGAAATCGAGGTATTGGAGGATCATCCGGACTCCTTTGGGGATGTAACCTTTTAATTTAGGCCAAAGGTGCGGTCAAGACAAGAAGTTTCCGGTCATTTCTGAAGCGGATTCAACAGGGAAATCGCCGGGGATCCAGCGGGCGTCCGGCTCGCGCCTCAGCCACGTCATCTGCCGCTTCGCGTAGCGCCGGGTGTCGCGTTTCATCGCCGCAATCGCATCGGCGAGGGGGACGCCGCGCAGGAGGTGGGCGGCGACGTGCCGGTACCCGAGCGCGGCCATCGATCTCAGCTCCTCCCCGTAACCGCGCGCGAGCAGCCCGCGAACCTCCTCGACGAATCCCGCCCGGAACATGCCGTCCACCCGCCGGTCGATGCGCCCGTACATCGCGTCCCGTCCCGGATCGAGCGCCAGGAACAGCACGCGATACCGCCCGGCACCCCCCCAGCTCACGCGGAGCTCGCTCGGGGCCCGGCCCGCGACCGCCGCGATCTCGAGGGCCCGGATCACGCGGACCTTGTCCGCGGGATGGATTTTCGCGGCTGCCCGGGGATCGATCCGCCCCAGCTCCGCGTGGAGCGCCGCGCCCCCCTCCGCCTCCCAGCGCCGCGACAGCCGCGTCCGCACCGCGGCGTCCGAGGGCAGCGGGTCGAGCCCCCTGCGGAGCGCGCGGATGTACAGCCCCGTGCCCCCGGCGACGAGGGGAAAGCGTCCCCGGGCGAGGATTCCCCGGATCGCCTCCTCGGCCTCGGCGACGAAGCGCCCGGCGCTGTAACCCTCGTCCGGAGAAGCCACGTCGATCAGGTGGTGGGGTACCTCCTGCCGCTCGGCGAGGGACGGCTTCGCCGTGCCGATGTCCATCCCGCGGTAGACCTGCATGGAGTCGGCATTGACGATTTCCAGGGGATGGCGTCGCGCAAGGGCAAGGGCCGCGTCCGTCTTCCCGGACGCGGTGGGACCGGACAGGACGACGAGCCGGGCCCCGGGCGCCGCCAACGGACCGCGCCCTCCCTCAGGACCGGCCGAACATGCGGCCCATCTCGGCACTCGAGATCTTCACCCACACGGGCCGTCCGTGGGGGCAGCTGTGGGAGGCGATCGCCCGATCGAGGTCGGCGAGGAGCGCCCGCATTCCGTCCCTCTCGAGCGACTTCCCGGCCCGGACCGACGCGTGGCACGCCATGCGCCAGAGCTCCCGGTCCGCGTCGAATATCCCCTTCGGGGCGGCTTCCTGCGACAGGAGGAAGTCCCGGAAATCCTTCCACCAGGCCTGCACGTCGAACGCCCCGAGGATCGCCGGCCCGCCCGTGAGCTTGAAGGTTTCCTCTCCGAACGACTCGCACAGGAACCCGACCGCCGCGAGGAACGCGAGGACCTCGGTCCTCTCCCGGGCCCCGATCCCCGGGAGGGAGACGACTTGGGGAACAAGCCACCGCTGGACGGGCGCATTCTTCCCGAGGAGCGAGTCCTTGAGGCGCGAGAAGACGATCCTCTCGTCGGCGGCGTGCTGGTCGATGATCACGACCTCGCCGGCGCCCTCGCAGACGAGGTACGTGCCGAGGGTCTGGCCGATCGGCCGCAGGGACGAGAAGCCGCCCCGCAACGGGTCGCGGGACAATACCCCCCCCTGCTCGGTGAATGCCGGCGCATTCCCGAAGAGCGGCTCGGCGGGGAACCCGCCCGCCGCCGGGTATGCCGCGACGGCCCCGGCCGGGACCTCCGCGCCGCCGCTGGTCGCGCCGAGGTCCACAGTCGTCCGCCCTGTTTCCCCGAGCGCCTCGCCGATCGCGTGGCGCACCAGCTCGAAGAGCTCCTTCGCATAGCGGAACCGGACTTCCGTCTTTCCCGGATGGACGTTCACGTCCACCTCGACCGGATCGCACTCGATGAACAGGCACGCCACCGGCTGGCGGTCGGGGGCGAGAATCCCGCGGTACGCTTCGCGGAGCGCCGCGAAGACCCCCTTGTCCCGGAAGTGGCGTCCGTTCACGAAGAACCGCTGCCCCCCGGAGCCGATCCGGGAGAGGTGCGGGAGGCCGACCAGCCCCGTGAGGTGGAAGAAGAGGGACGGCCGGTCGATGCGCACGAGGTATTTTGCCTCGTCCCCCGCCAGGCGCAGCGCCCGCTCGATGCGCGATTCTCGGGCGTCGTACGCGAATTCCGTTCTCCCGTCGGACATGCGGAAGAACACCTTCTCGCCGGGGATCGCGACGGCGTGGAAGACGTCCCAGGCGTGGGCCAATTCGGTGCGCGCGCTCTTGAGGAATTTCCGGCGCGCCGGCACGTTCCAGAACAGGTCGGAGACCTCCACGGTCGTGCCGACCGGGGCGCCGGTCTCCCGGATCGACGCCACGACGCCCCCCTCGATCGCGATCTCGGCGCCGAGGGCTTGCCCCGGCGGACGGGTCACGATCTTCATGCGCGCGACCGACGCGATGGACGGGAGGGCCTCGCCCCGGAAACCGTACGTGAGGATCCGCCGCAGATCCTCGGCGGAGGTGATCTTGCTCGTCGTGTGCCGGAGGACAGCCATGCGCGCCTCGTCCGCGGTCATTCCGCACCCCGCGTCCGAGACCCGGAGGGTGAACGGGAGCGCCCCCGAGACCTCCGCCTCGATCCGCCCGCCGCCCGCGTCGACCGCGTTCTCGAGGAGCTCCTTCAGGACGGACGCCGGGCGCTCGACGACCTCGCCCGCGGCGATCTGGTTCACGACCCCGTCCGGGAGCAGGCGGATCCGTCCGCTCAACGGCCGCCCCTCGCCGCCCTTCCCCCCGCGTTCCGCGGCCGGGGCCCCCCGATCCGGATCTCCGCCTGCGTCCGCCCCGCGGTGGCCTCGAGGAACCCCGCCTTGAGGCCCTCGGCCCCCTTCTCGCCCATGAGGGCGCGGGCGATCTTCTTCCCCTCCTCCACCCCCGGCTGGTCGAAGGAATCGACGCCCCCGATCTCCCCGACGACGGCGGTGACCCACTCCCAGAAATGAAGGAACGCGCCCACGTGCTCCTCGTCCCGGCCCCCGATCTCGATCCGCACGACGGGGCGTCCCGCCCTCCAGAGGGCGCCGATCGTTCCCTCGAATTCCGCCTCGAAGAGATCCCGAAGGGGCCGGCCGCCAAGCATCGCCATGTCCGGGGCGAACCCGGCGCGCGGCACGTTCCCCTTCGCGCGGCCCTCGCGCCACTTGATGAACGTGAATATCTTGTCGGCGGGCCCGTCCTGGTAAAGTTGGAGCTGCGAATGCTGATCCGTCACCCCGACCGCCCGCGCGGGGGTCTGGCCGAAGGCGCGGCCGTCCGGGCGGCGCTTCCCGAGGCTCTCCCCCCACAGCTGCTGCCACCATTCGGCCACCCGGTCCAGCCCGTGCCCGTACGTGAACCAGACCTGGACCGGCTTGGGATTCGCGGTCATGAAGTGGGCGTAGACGGCGGCGGCGAAATGGAGAGGGTTCTTCGCCCCCTTCTGCTCCCGGACGATCCCTTCCATGCGCCGGGCCCCCGCCAGGAGTCGTTCCACGGAGACTCCCGCCGCGGCAAGGGGGAGCAGCCCGACGGGGGACAGGACGGAGAACCGGCC
>Ga0316628_100005719_pt1 | contig 10043 bp, 8 predicted proteins | sample OWC_Aug_M2_C1_D5_FD_207648 | JGI IMG/M metagenome (GOLD analysis project Ga0316628, IMG submission 207648) | Wetland soil microbial communities from Old Woman Creek delta, Ohio, United States - OWC_Aug_M2_C1_D5_C | ecosystem: Environmental > Terrestrial > Soil > Wetlands | place: USA: Ohio... | reverse complement strand
GCACTAAGCGCGGCGGAATTACCCCGGGACAAACGATCCGCGCGGTGTTTCCCGGCGGAACCATCACCGGCTGTCCTAAAGTGCGCTGCATGGAGATCATCGCGGAATTGGAGGGCGAGGGTAGGGGGGCGTACACGGGTTCCTTCGGTTACCTCAATCGCGACGGCGATATGGATTTGAACATCTTGATTCGCACGGCGGTGATGGAAGATTCGCGATTTTCATTGCGGGCCGGTGCGGGAATCGTAGCGGACTCCGATCCGGAGGGAGAATTGGCGGAGACCCGCGCCAAGGCGCGTGGCATGCTCTTGGCCTTGGGCATTGCCGTCGATGGGGTTGCCGGCGGATGATGCTGGTTAACGGCCGGCAGCAAACGCATATCGCCGTCGCCGATCGGGGATTGCATTACGGCGACGGCCTGTTTGAAACCATCGCCGTCCGCGATGAGATGCCGCAATTATGGGATCGCCATTGGCGGCGTCTTTCCCAAGGTTGCCGGCGGATTGGGATCGAGGGAGTCAATCCGGAAGAATTGCGGAATGAATCGCTGGAGGCGTGCGCCGATATCGAGCAGGGCGTTCTGAAACTGATCATCACGCGCGGCGAAGGAGGGCGCGGTTATCGGCCGGCGGCGGGGCACGCCACGCGGATTGTCGCGACCTATCCTTGGCCCGAGTATCCGGCCGATAACTGGCGAGCGGGGGTGGCGGTGCGGATGTGCACAACCCGCTGGGGCCGCAATCCCGCCTTGGCGGGAATGAAGCATCTCAATCGGCTGGAACAGGTCCTGGCGCGCCGCGAGTGGGATGATCCGGGCATAGCGGAAGGTTTGATGCTCGATGATCTGGGCCATGTGATATCCGGGACCATGAGCAATCTCTTCACGGTGACGGACGGACGATTACAGACACCTCAACTCAAAGAATGCGGGGTGGAGGGCGTCATGCGCGGCTTGATCCTGGATATTGCGCGCGAGGCGGCGCTGCCCTGGGAAGAAACGTCTCTCACAGCTCAAGGCCTTCGGGAGGCGAACGAGGTATTCGTATGCAATGCCGTGATCGGTTTGTGGCCCGTGCGACTCGTAGAACAACAGGCGTACGCGATCGGCCCGGTGACGCGGTGGCTTGCCGAGCGGGTGAGCGCGGCGCAACGCTCGGTTAAGCACCAAGAGAAATAGGGCATCCAGAGAATGGCCGCGGGAAAACTCTCTAACATCGTCTACAAAGTCAGCGGCATCGCGATTTTGCTGGGCAGCCTGATCGGCGGCTGGGTGGTGATGGATTACAGGCAGTTCGTGGCCAATCCGCTGCCCATTGCTGAGCCGGGATACCGCCATGTCATTGCGCCGGGTGCCGGCCTCAAGCATTTCGCCGATGAGTTATATCGGGCGGGCGTGATGCCGCATCCGCTTTATTTAAGATGGATGGCGCGGTTTGCGGGCAAGTCGCAGTCCATCAAGGCGGGAGAATATTTATTCGCACCCGGCATTACGCCGCGGCAGTTGCTCGAGCAAGTGGTCGCCGGCGCCGTGATACAGCACCCATTCACTATCGTGGAAGGTTGGACTTTTGCCCAGTTGCTGGAAACCCTGCGTCAACAGGATGTCATTGCGCAGACCTTGAATGGCCTGAACGAAGATCAAATCATGGAACGTCTGGGTTATGCCGGCCAGCATCCCGAGGGGCTCTTCCTGCCCGACACTTATCATTTTCCCCGGGGGACCAGCGACGTCGCTTTTTTGCAGCGCGCCTATCAGGCCCAGGCGGCGCGGCTCGCTGAGGAATGGGAGCGGCGCGATCCGGGATTGCCTTATCAAACACCTTATCAAGCCCTGATCATGGCATCTATCGTTGAAAAGGAGACCGCGCTTCCCGAAGAACGGGCCGAGATCGCAGGGGTCTTTGTGCGGCGCTTGGCGCGGGGAATGCGTTTGCAGACCGATCCCACGGTGATATACGGCCTCGGCGACCGCTTTGACGGTAATTTGCGACGGCGAGACTTGGCAACGGATTCGCCTTACAATACCTATATGCATGCAGGGCTCCCGCCAACCCCGATCGCTTTACCCGGACTTGCCTCCATCCACGCCGCATTGCATCCCGCGCCCGGCGACGCTGTTTACTTTGTGTCGCGAGGCGACGGCAGCCATCAATTTTCCGCGACTTTGGCGGCCCACAACCAAGCCGTGCGCCGTTATCAGATCGATACACATCATCGTTCGACTGCCAAGAGCGCGGGGAAATAGCGCAGGAATTCTTCATGCCGGGTCGCTTCATTACATTGGAAGGGGGGGAGGGCGTCGGTAAATCTTCCAATCTGGAGTTCATTCGCCGCCATCTCGAATCGGCGGGCAAGTCCGTGATCGTCACCCGCGAGCCGGGCGGCACTCCCCTGGGCGAAGAGATACGTGCCTTATTGTTGGATCATCGTCGCGACGGCATGAGCGCCGATGCGGAATTGCTGCTGATGTTTGCGGCGCGCGCGGAACATATGGCGCAAGTCATTCGCCCCGCGCTGGGCGAAGGCAAGTGGGTATTGTGCGATCGCTTTACCGATGCGACCTATGCCTATCAAGGCGGCGGGCGCGGCATCGCCGCGGAACGCATCGCCGCATTGGAAACTTGGGCGCAGGGCGCGTTTCGTCCCGATCTGACGCTGTTGTTTGACGCCCCCATCGCTGTAGGCATGGCGCGCGCGGGAAAGCGCGAAGGCGCCGCGGATCGATTCGAGCGGGAAGAACAGGCCTTTTTCGAACGGGTGCGCCAGACATATCTGGCCCTGGCCCGGCGTTACCCCGAACGTTATCGGATCATTGATGCCGGTCAGGCGCTCGCCGTGGTTCAAGAGCGGCTGCGCCGCGAACTAGATACCTTTCTAGAACGATCATGAATGAATTATTGCCTTGGCACCGCGCGCAATGGCAGAACCTGTTGGAGCGCCTGCGCGCCGGCAATTTCCCGCATGCCTTGCTGCTTGCCGGCCCCCCCGGCATCGGTAAAAATCAATTCGCCGTATCGCTGGTACAGACGGTATTGTGTGAAACGGGCGCCACTCACGGGCAAGCCTGCGGGCGCTGCCGATCCTGTTTGTTGTATGCAGCGAACAACCATCCCGATCTGCGGGTGGTGAGCCCGCCGGAACCCGGCAAGGTCATCGGCGTGGATCAGGTGCGGGAGGTCAGCCAGTATCTGGCGCATACCTCGCAGTACGGCGGCCATAAAGCGGTCATCATCACCCCCGCCGATCGAATGAACATCAATGCGGCCAACAGTCTGTTAAAGACGCTGGAAGAACCCTCCGCCTGGTCGCTGCTGGTGCTAGTGAGCGACCAACCTAGGCGCTTGCCCGCCACCGTCCTGAGCCGCTGCCAACGTCTGGTATTTACGGTGCCCGGTGCGGAGCAGGCGGGTGAATGGTTGGCGGCTCGGATCGGTGCCGAGACGGATCCGATGCTGTTGTTGGCTTTGGCGGAGGGTGCGCCGTTGCTGGCTTTGGACTTGGCGGAGCACAAGGTCCCCGCACAGCGCTTGCAGATCATGAAGGAGTTGGAAAGATTGGCCAGCGGCGACGGTAATTTGTCCGATGTCGCGGAGCATTTGCTAAAGATCGGCGCCCAGCAAACGTTATATTGGCTATACAGTTGGGTGGCGGACATGATCCGTTATGTATCCTCCGGCGGAGCTCAACACATGATTAACCGGGATATGCAGGAAAGCATCATGCGGTCTGCCTGCAAAGTGGGATTGCAGGGAATGCACAGTTATCTGCAGCAAGTCAATGAAGCCATACAAGCAAGCAGCGGCCAAATGAATGCGCAATTGCTGATGGAAAACGTGCTCATCACTTGGCAGGACATGTTCCGGCAGCCGCATTGAAACATCGCCAAAGTGAAGGCGAATGCGAGGAGCAGAATGAATTATGGGCGCAAATGAATCCAAGCCGGCGGCCGGGTCGCGGCAAAGCATCTTATCCGTGGTGATCAACGATAAGGCAGCCCTGTATCAGGCCTATATGCCGTTTGTTAAAAATGGGGGATTGTTCATTTCCACCAAGAAGTCCTATTCCTTAGGCAACGATGTATTTGTGTTACTGACCCTGTTGGATGAGCGTGAAAAGATACCCTTTGCCGGACGAGTGGTGTGGATCACCCCCAAAGGTGCTCAAGGCAACCGTGTCGCCGGGATAGGCGTGCAATTCCATGATGACCAGAGCGGAAAAGCAGTACGGAACAAGATCGAAACTTATCTGGGCGGGGCGCTGAAATCCGACCAACCTACGCATACCATGTAGTAACATATAGAGCTTGGATTTAGCTCTAAGTCATAATTTCATGCCTTTGGTTGATTCCCACTGTCATTTGGATCGCCTCGATTTCGCGAAACTCGGCGGCGATTTGGATGCGGTCCTTGCCGCAGCCAGCCAACAGGGCGTGGCCCATATGTTGTGCGTCTGCATCGACATGGGTAACTTCCCCGCAGTAGCGGCGCTCGCGCAAAAATATTCCCAGGTATTCGCCTCGGTGGGAGTGCATCCTAATGAACAGGAAACGCGCGATCCGGACGTACCGGAACTGGTGAGACTCGCGCAATCTCCCAAAATCGTTGCCATCGGCGAAACCGGCTTAGATTATTTTCACGGCAAGGGCGATTTGGAATGGCAACGGGAACGCTTCCGCCGTCATATCCGCGCCGCTAGAGAGAGCGGCAAACCGCTCATCATCCATAGCCGCGATGCCAAGGAGGATACCTTGGCCATTATGCGCGATGAAAAGGCGCAGGAAATCGGCGGGGTGATGCACTGCTTCACGGAAGACTGGGAGATGGCGGAGCAGGCCATGACGCTTAATTTTTATATCTCATTCTCCGGAATCGTCACCTTCCGCAACGCCGATACGATCCGCGAGGTGGCGCGGCGCGTACCTTTGGAGCGTATGTTGGTGGAGACGGATGCACCTTATCTGACGCCGGTACCTTACCGCGGCAAGAGCAATCAACCTGCCTATGTAAGGCATATAGCGGAGCACATCGCCGAGATTCGATGTGTACCCTTCGAAACCATTGCGGAGGTAACCACAACAAATTTTTTTCAATTATTCCGGAACGCTGCCGCAGGTAATTAATGAATAATCTAAGCATTATAATCATTAATTAGTTTAATTACTTTATCCAGGCTTTCTTTCTTATTATAAAAATGAGGTGAGAGGCGGATGCCTCCCGCGCGTTGCGCGCACACCACGCCTCGCTCGGATAGATATTGCCATAGGCGCGTGGGGGCCTCTTTACGCAGCCGGAAGGTAACGATTCCGGCATAACGATTCGGTGCCGTAGGAGTGACCAGTTCGAGTCGCTGCAAATGTCCCAATCGTTCCAGCAAATATGCGGCGTTGGCTAGCACCAGTCGCGACACCGTCTCCATCCCTAGCTCTAATAACAAAGAGAGACTGGCGTGCAGGGCATGGATGCCCAGCATATTGGGGCTACCGCATTCGAAGCGCCGCGCGGAACGAGCGGGTTGCCACGCGCGGCGATTATAGTCGCCGGCGCCTTCAATCATGTGCCAACCGTATTGATGCAGCCGCAATTGTTCGCGAAGGGGAGCGCGGCAATAAAACACCGCAACACCTTCGGGACCCATTAACCATTTGTGTCCGTCGGCGGCAATGAAATCGGCGTGGAGGGCCTGTGCATCCAACGGCAACGCTCCTACGCTCTGAATGGCGTCGATGCAAAAGAATACGCCTCGCGTATGGCAGAAATCGCCGAGGCGCTGCAAATTGAGCCGAATACCGCTCGCGTATTGCACGGAGCTAATGGCCAAGAGGCGGGTGCGATCATCTATGAGTTCCAATAAAGCATCTTCGGGGCTTGCGCCGGTATGCAAATTCGCCTCGCGCACCTCCACTCCTTGATCCTTTAAAGATTCCCAAACGATGCGATTGGAAGGAAACTCCTCGCTGCTGATGACTATATTGCCGCCCGCTTGCCACTCCAGACCGTGGGCCACTACCGATAGACCTTCCGAGGTATTCTTGAGCAACGCGATATCGTCGGCAGAAGGCACATTGAGCAGCATGCGCAATTGCTCGCGCAACCCTTCCTCGACACGCAACCACTGCTGGTAGCGGCGAGCTCCCATCATGACGTTCTCTTCCGCAAAACGCTTTACAGCCTCGGCAGTACGATGCGGCCAAGGGCTAACCGCGGCATGATTCAGATAAATTATTTCTGGATCTTGCGGGAATTCTTTATCGATAAGGGCAGAGAGCACGGCTTGATTGTAAACGATGGAGTCGAACAAGCTAGTCTAATATTATGCGCATAATGTATATTATGTTAAATAGTTATATGTTCCCGATACGGTGCTTCTCTCCTCCCCCAGAAAACAAGATTTGAATAAAGAAGAATAAGACAAACAGCCTTAGTGCAGCGCCAGACCTGGGTCTATATAAAAAATCAAAGGGCCTGAAGCTGTAAGCTAAACAGGCCCTTTAAATGAACGCTTACGTGATTGAGGGATGATTTATGCGACGCGCCGCCTTGTGAACAGCAAACCTAGTATCCCCAGCCCCATTAAAGCGAATGTATGGGGTTCAGGCACGGTGCAACCTTGTTTGTAGCACGCGGTAGACCATTCCTCAAAACCGGCATCGGCCAGCATGGTTAGGCTACCCGCTTTGGTCGGGGAGCTCGCGGGTGAAATAGATTTGCCAGGCCCCGAGGTGCCATCCGGGGTCAGGCATGCAGAGTCGGTATTCTTATTGGGGTTCAAACAGGTTTTACCTGTCGCCCCAAACTTTGAGTACAAGTAAATAAAGCTATTCGCCGATGCGCCTGCGAAATTTGACACCGGGACCAGAGCTTGGAGATCGATGCCTTTGCCGCTGCCGCTAAAATTATTGTAATCCATTAGGATGGAAGCATCTCCACCAGGACCAGCGTCCATGTTGTAGGCCAGCGTCCCACTGTTAAGCGCGAAATTGCTGTATCCAGACGTATCGTTGGCCCCTGTGAAGCCGGAGATAGTGCCTGAGTTCGCATAGAAAAGCTTGAATTCATCAAGAGACAACCCGGAGTTCGTGGTATTGCCCTGTTCGTTGATATCCAGCGAGAATTGATAATAATCGATACCATTTACGGTCACCTTGCACAGATCGCCCAGTTGAATGGCGTGGTTCCAATTGGTGTTGCCGTTGTCGTGGTCATCCAATAACGTGCCGGTCTTTATACCCGTATTCTTCACAGAGGCACCGGTATTAAAACCTGCTTCAATGCCATTGGATTTCAGTGTACTGCCGTTAGCGGTTTCCTGAATACGCACAAAGGGGTTCAGTACACCAGTCCCCACGACGGGCGCATTCGAACCCGGCACCTGGAAGATACCGCCATCTAGCACTGCGGATGCAGGCGTCTGCGTGCTGGATGGGGACGTCGTTAGATCAAAATAACAGGTCGTGGGGGTTGAGGAACTATCCGGCGTTGCGCATGATGAACTAGCGCTGGCCACCCCCGTTTGCCAAAAGCTTATAATCGCAACAACCACGCTCAAGAGCATTCGTGTTTTTAGGATTTGCATTGTTTAGCCTTTATATCGCCCTGACCTTAATATAAGCAAATTTAGCGCCAAATTATACTTGATTGTTTTCATTGAGCAATTATTTTGGCGCTTCTGCAATTGTAAAGTATATCGACATTGCACAAGCCGATTTGACCATTGCCACAGAGATCATATCATGCGCTTACCGATTGAGTTGTTGGAACAGTTCAGTCGCATCGGCTCGCCCCGCGAAGTCATCTTTGCTCAGAAGCAGTTGTTGCAGTTCCTTCCTGGCGCGATCCTTATCTCCGGTTTTAACATAAGCTTTAGCCAAGAAGTAGCGTGTATCCGGTACCGATGGTGCAACATCGCGGGCTCTTTCCAACAACTTAACCGCCCGATCATTATCTCCCTTGTCTAATAGCAAACCGGCGAGATCCACCATGCCCGTGGGAGCATCCGGATTGATCTTGTATGCCTGTTCGGCTACTTCCAGCGCCTTTGCCTTGTCATTCTGTTGCTGGTAGCACCACATTAGGTTATGGAAGACGGCAAGATTCTGGGGCTGTTTTTGCAAAACATAGCGATACTGCTCAATGGCCAATCGGTAATTACTCTCCTTAATGGCGGCATCGGCATAATACAATCGAACCTGAATATCATCGGGATGGTCATTAATCCAGTTTGCCAGCAAACCGTCTGCGGCGGCGCCTCGATTGGCCAGCCGCATCGCTTGATGTAGTCTCATGAGAAGCGCTGCGTTTTTCTCAAGTCGAAACGCTTTTTCGTAGGCAAGCGCTGCTTGAGCAAATTTCTTGTCGGACATGGATACATCGCCTTCGATCAGAAATCCCATGGCGAGTTTAGGATATCGCAGCTGTGTTTGACTCGCGATTTTCAAGGCATCCGCGGTGTGCCCCGCCTTGATTTCCAAATCAACAAGGGCGGTTATAGCTTCCGGGAAGTCGGGTTGAAGCGCGAGCGTCTGCTGCAAGGTCACGATAGCGCCGGCCTCATTGTCCATTGCCGATTGGGCGACGCCCAAGCCATATAGCGCTCGAGCGGATTTCGGATAAAGGGAGACCAGCTTGCTGTAGGTTGATACGGCGTTGCTCGTCTGCCCCGCTTGCAGTTGAGCGTAGCCGAGCATGTTAAGCGCCTCGGGGTGCTGAGGTTGCGCCGAAAGTGCGTCCTGCAGCACCGAAATCGCTTTGGAGTAATCGCGCTCCTGAATGAAGATTTGAGCGAGTGTGTAATTTGGGGCGAAGTCCTTGGGCTGCAAACTTCTGGCGCGCTCCAGCCAGGTGAGTGCCTCAGGCCGGTTTCCGGAGGCGGCGTCAAGTTTGGCAAGCGCCATCATCGCCTCCACGTTGGAAGGAGTGCCATCGAGAATTTTTTCGTAACGCGTCCGCGCCGCCTGAAAGTTTTTTTCAGCAAGATCCAAGGCCGCAAGGTTCATCGCTGCGGGAAAATACCCGGGTTGCAGCTCGAGCGATCGCTCGAACGCCCTTCGAGCGCCAGGAAAGTCTTTTCGCGCAATGAAAATGGTGCCTTTTGTGTTAAGTATACCGGGGTCATTAGGCTGTTTCTTTTCCAAACGCGTAATGACGCCCATGGCAATATCAAATTGCTTGGCGGACAATAACGACGAGATAAGGAATGTTCCGGCATCGCTATTTCCTTCTGCAACCGCCGATTCCAAATCCGCGATGGCTCGATCCGTTTCTCCCGTGGCCAAACGGGCCAATCCAAGACCAGTGCGAACCTTGGAGCTCTCGGGATTTTTCTTGGCGGCAATCTCAAAATACCGTTTGGCTTTCGCAGCATCCCCTTTCTGATAATAGGCTTGGGCGATTAATACCAGAAGATTTGTATCATTGGTGGAAGCATCTTTTAGCGGTCCAAGTGTCTCCAATGCCTGTTGGGGTTTGCTTTCCTTAAGGAAGGTTGCAGCCAGCAGCTTGCGTAAATAAATACTATCGGGGTACAACGTTAACACTTCCTGTAATTGTTGTTCTGCTTCGTCATACGATCCTAGGGAATAGGCGACTGCGCCGTCCAAGGCCTTCGCGGGTATATAGTTGGGCAACCGTTTTAGAACCTGTTGAACCGCGTCGTTTGCGGCCTTCGGGTTACCTTGGCGAAATTCGATAAGACCCAAAAGATAATTACCGATGGGATTGTCTGGCGCGGCCTTGCGCATGGTATCAACGTACTTTCTGGCCTCATCAAATTTGCCGGCAGCCATCGCCACGGAGGCCATATTCATGTTGGCGGAAACGTCCCGGGGGTTTAGGTCAAAGGCCTTTTCGTAAGCCGCCGCAGCGGCATCCAGCCGGTTCATCGATCGCTCCAGGTCGCCTTTCATGAGCCATCCATCAACATTTTTCGGGTCGGCGGCCAGGGCTTTATCAATTAATTGAAGAGCGACCGATAAATCTTGTTTTTGAACCGCCAGCCTGACTTTTCCGAGCATTGCTTGGGTGAGGTCCGGCTTGCGTTTCAACGCT
>Ga0316628_100005718_pt1 | contig 10043 bp, 6 predicted proteins | sample OWC_Aug_M2_C1_D5_FD_207648 | JGI IMG/M metagenome (GOLD analysis project Ga0316628, IMG submission 207648) | Wetland soil microbial communities from Old Woman Creek delta, Ohio, United States - OWC_Aug_M2_C1_D5_C | ecosystem: Environmental > Terrestrial > Soil > Wetlands | place: USA: Ohio... | reverse complement strand
AAGGCGGAGATCTTGTACCCGGAACTGTGCACCTGACCAATAACATGTTCGTTCTGGACGGTGTTGCCCCCTGGGGCCAACTGATTGATCCGGCGTTTGTCCAAAATAACAATCTCGTAGTCAGCTACCCGGATCCCGGAGATGAGGAATATGATCTCGGCTTTGCCAATATCTCGGGAACCACTGCGCTGGATTTCGATCTGGCGGACCCCAACAGCCCGGCAGTGGATGCCGGGGCCGGCATAGCAGGCAACACGCTTGACTTCTTCAATCGTGAACGTCCCTATGGCAACGCTACGGACATCGGCGCCCTGGAATTCGGCTCAGATCAAATTGACTGCATCCCGCGATTCCCCGCTGTCTCCACCCCGCCATCCCCCGATTAAATCCGGCCGGCCTCATTTTATCTTTTTAAGCTTCGCCGCCAGCTTCTTGCCCATATCTTTCGCTTTTTTCACTAAACCCGGTTTGCTTTTAGCGGAGTCCTGCCCGGTATAGCCGGTAACCACAAAGATATTCTCCTCCGGCAGCCCGATGAATCTCTTCAAAGCCTCGATTGTCTCGTCCGCTCCGCCACCTCCGCCTATGGCAATCAGGCCGGTATACCTGGCCTTTTTATTCCCACCGTGTGTAAAAGTAAAAAAGTTCCTGTCTATAAACGCCTTCATCTGGGCGGAAACATTATAGAAATAGACCGGACTCGCAAGAATTACGCCATCGGCATGGTTGTATTTTTTGATGATTCCCGGCGCGTCGTCCTTTATTTTACATACCGTGTATGTCCCGCACTCTTCGTGCCCCAGGCAGGGATTGACCACGCATTCACCCAGCACAATCTTCTCTGTTTCAATGCCCTGCGCAGCCAGTTCTTCAAGCGCTACATCCGTCAGATAGCTGGTATTCCCCTTGGAATGCGGACTGCCTACAATCGCTATGACCTTCATTGTTTACCTCCGAAACAGTTTTTTATTATATTATAAAGTGCTTTTTGACTAAATTAGTATAGGAAATCTACCATTGTATGTCAAAAAAATTGGGCATTAGAGGATATTGTGCCTGAAGTTTATCGATCAGGATTTAAGAATTTTCCCTGTACTCATTTGATGAATCTTTTAGTTCCAGAATTGAGGGGATCACATCATTTATGTTATTACTGTCAATAACAATAATTAACCCGCCCTTCATGCGGCGGGTTAATTGATTTTTTAATCGTGATTTTTTTATCTCCGACTATCTTTTGTAATCAGGCCGTCCCGGATCTCCACCTGGCGTGGAGCCCGACTGGCCAAGGCAGGATCGTGCGTGATCACAAGGATGGTATGACCCTGTTCCCACAGCTCCTGGAAGAGATTCATGATGTCGCTGCCCGAACTGGTGTCCAGGTTGCCTGTGGGCTCGTCCGCCAGGATAATATCGGGATTCATAGCCAGTGAACGGGCTATAGCCACACGCTGCATCTCCCCGCCTGAGAGTTCTGTGGGTTTGTGGTCCACACGATCAGAGAGGCCGACCCTCTCCATCAGTTCAAGGACCCTTGCGCGACGCTTATGCCGGGACATCCCTCCGAAGAGAAGAGGCATCTCTACATTCTCATAGGCAGAGATCTGCGGGAGCAGATTAAAGCTCTGGAAGATAAAGCCTACCCGCCGGTTGCGGATTCCCGCAAGTTCTTCCCGGCTCAGCCCCGAGACCGCTTCGCCCCGCAGGTGGTAACTCCCGGATGTGGCCGTATCCAGACACCCGATGAGGTTCATCAGCGTGCTTTTGCCAGATCCGGATGGACCGCTTATGGCCACCATCTCCCTGTCCCGGACCTCCAGGTCAATCCCCTTGAGGGCCTCAACCTTTACCCTGCCCATGTCGTAGACCTTGGTCAGCCCTTTCAATTTGATTACCTCACCGTCCTCTATTTTCAAATCATCCTTCTTGGAATTGAAAAACTTGTCTAGAATCATAAAGTGCCTCATTCGTAGCGGAGCGTCTCCGCCGGATTAATGGATGCGGCGCGCCTTGCAGGGAAATACCCTGCTATGAGTCCTATGAAACCCAGGATAGCTGCGGATACCATGCCGATAGATATAGATAATGTCGGTTTGCCAAGCATGGCTAAGGCCTCGTTTCCTTCTGTAGGTATCTGGTCCAGAAGAATGATGGCAATTACGGCCATGATCAGTCCGGCCGCGCCTCCCAACAGCGTATAAAGGAGACCTTCAAGCACGATAGGACCGGTGATCCAACCACGGCGCGCGCCCAGGGCCATCTTTACCCCAATCTCCTTGGTGCGTTCCTTGACCACTGCGTACATAATGTTGGCTACGCCTACGCCACCAACTATCAGGGTCAAGGCGCCAATGATGCCCAAAAAGATCCGGATTCCTATTAATATATTGCGTGTGGTCCGGAATGACTCTACAGTGTCCCAGATACTGAATACTCGTTTGTCTTTGGGATCAAATCCGTATTTTGCCCCTAAGGTTTTGTGTAGTTCCTCAAGCACAAATCCCATCCGCTCCGGCCGGTCCGGCTTGACCACGATGATGCTTAATCGATCCGCTCCGAAGTGGGCCTTGAATGTGGTAATCGGAATGGAGATTTGATCCTTATCCATCCCATTATAGTTACTCATTGTAACCTTGGGCATCATTACGCCTATTATGGTATAGGGGACCTTTTCCAGAAATATCTCTTTGCCTACAGGATTCTCCTTTCCGAAAATTTTTTCAGCCAAATCATTGCCCAGAAAGGCAACCCGACGACGTAACTGCTCATCCAGGGGGTCGAGAAATCGCCCCCCGGGCGCCGGGATGTGATTGCGTATTTCCCCGAAGCCATAGGTGACGCCTTTGACCTGGGCTGTGGTGGTCATTTTATCATGATTTACTACCACCCCCCATCTGTGTATCTCCCCGGCTACTTCCACCAGATTGGGAATCCGTTTTCTGAGGAGGTCAATGTCCTCAATGCGAGGCTGGATAGGCCTGCCCTCGGGCAGGCCTTCCCAGATAAGGCTCGTGGTGCCTGGCCATAGTATGGCCAGATCGCTGCCCATGCCGTGCGTGGCAGTAGTCATTGAGATCTTAAGCCCCTCGCCAAATGCAAGAAGCAGAAGCAAAGAGAGAGATCCCCACGCAATAGAGGCCACGGTAAGGATGGCCCTCTTTTTCTGCGCACGACTAGCGCGAAGAAAGAGTTGAAACACTAGGCCTATTCTTGGTTTATACATTACCCGAACCTCACATCTTCATCGCCACAACCGGGTCCAGGTTGGCCGCGGTTCGGGCGGGGAAATAACCTGAAATAAAGCCGATCAAACCGAGCATGGCAGCGGTGGCAACGGCTGTGCTGGGTGAAATGACTGGATTACCGACATAGTCGGTCAGGTTCAACATTGGGAAAATCGCGCAGATCCCCATGGTAATCAGGATGCCTATGGCCCCTCCAACAACGGTAAGAATCAGCGTTTCCAGCAGAAACTGGCCGAGGATGAGACGCGGTTTCGCTCCCAGGGCCATTTTTATCCCGATTTCACGGGTCCGCTCTTCAACCACCACATTCATGATATTGGAAACACCTATTCCCCCTACGACCAGGGTCAGACATCCGACCATTCCCAGGAAGATCCTGAAGGCAAGCATCACTGTATGGATGAATTGAGCCCCTTCAGAGGTATCCCAAAAAAAGATCGACTGATTGTCTTTGGGATTAAACCGGTGCTGAACAGCCATGATCTGCCGGACATCTTTAATCAATGCCTCGGTCTTGGTAACATCGGCGGCAGTGAAGACAAAGTTGCTGATAAATTTCTGCCCGGTCATCATCTTGAGTGTGGAAGCAGGGATAAACAATCTCCCGCTGTCCTGTCCTGTATAGCTGGAGTTTTGGGCCTTTTTTTTGAGCACACCTATAACCATGAAGGGGGATCCCCGGAGTTGAATGGTCTGCCCCACGGGGGACTCGTTCCCAAAGATCTGACCGGCCAGTTCATCACCCAGGAAAACCACCCTCTTTTTCTTTTCCTGGTCCATGGGATTGATGAAGCGGCCACCTTCTGATGGAATCAGGTTGCGAATTTCACCGAAGTCGGGCTCCACGCCTGATACAGACACGGAAAGGACTTTAGCACCACGCTGGAGTTTAAGCCCTGCAGTATACTCGACTGAGATAGCACCAAGCCAATAGGTCTTATTCCGGAGAAGCCGGATATCGTCTTCGTCCATCAGTATGTAACGGCCTTTGGCCAATCCTTCGAAAGGCATGGATGTCCGTGAAGGCCAGCCGATAACCACGTTATTGCCTATGCCCATATTGCTTTTTATCATCTGTCTGTGCAAGCCGTCGCCGAATGCTAGCAACAGACTCACCGTGGTGGTTCCCCAGATCATCCCGAACAGGGTGAGTATGGTGCGCAATTTCTGGTTTCGTGTATCACGAATGAGCTGGCGAATGATGTTGAACATAACAGGTTTATCCTACCCCTCGATTTCTCTGGGAGGCCTCTGTACAACCTTTTCCCCTTCCTGAAGGCCGGAGATCACCTCGATGTTGAGGCCGTCGGAGAGGCCGACTTTGACGGCCACCTTTTTAGGCTCTGCCTCCGGTGTATCGCCCGGCAGTTCGACAAATGTCTTGGCACTCTCATTCTCAAATATAACCAGACGTTCAGGGATGATCAGTATGTCCTTCTTCTCGCGGATTACTATATCGGCATTGGCAGAATAACCCGCGCGGAGCAATACTTCTTCAAAGGAGTCTATTAAGATTTCCACCTCGAACAGTTTGGCATTGTCACGCTCAATGGCCTGTGGGGCAATGCGGCTCAATTTACCGGTGATACTCTTTTCAGGCAGGGCACCGATTCTCATGCGAACAGGCATCCCTACACTTAACTTGCCCACATCAATCTCGTCCACTGTTCCTTTAAAGATCAGATCACTCATGTCAGCCATGGTTGCCAGCTTGGTTCCTTCCTGGTAGCTGGTTAGAGGAACCACAGGATCACCGGGATTGACCAGCCGTTCCAGAAGGATTCCTGCTGCCGGCGCCCGGATCACACTCTCCATTCTCTCTCCAAGGCCACTGATGCGACCCTCCTGAATCAGCTGCAGCTGATTCTTTGCTTTAAGCAATTCAATCCGCGCCTTTTCATAGGCCTCATGCTGGACATCGCGGTTATTTCGGGATTCAAAACCCTGGCTCGCGAGTTCCTGGGAATGTTCCCAGTCTATCTTGGCGCGGTTAAAGGCCAGTTGGGCTGTTTCTACCTGGTGTTCGGCCTCAAGCAGTTCAACAGGGGTCGGATCCGGGCTGATTTCTATGATAGGGTCACCTGCTTTAAGACGATCGCCAATCTCTACCGGGCACCGCTTGACAATACCAGAGATCTTTGACTTGATATGGAACTTCAGTCGAGGCTCAATCTGGCCCACAGCCACTGCCTTTTCAGTGATGTCGCCCCTGGTGACCTCCACGAGGGTGAATCCTTGGTCGGCAGACTTGCGGTTTTTGAACCAGGCATACCCGCCAACGACTATAGCGGCAAGGAAGATCAGTAACAGGAGTATCTTCACGAACTTATTCATTTCTACCCTCCACAATCAATTGTAATTTATCAGAATTAGATGTCATATATGTCTAGATGCATACTAATTAATACAAAGGTTTTTGGAAAAAGTTTCAAAAAAATGAATAAATATAAGAAATCCCTTTTTGAGGAATGAAGCATATCATCTCCAGGTTGTATGTCAAAAAAAAATAGAACCGTCGCGCATCTTCATCCCCCCCTGAGCCTCTTCCAAAGAGGGACAAGTAGAGGCGCACCCTCCAGAAGGAGACAGGCCTCCTATCGAGAAAATGATTGGATATGATGATGAATAAAAAAGCCCCTTGATCTGTAATTGGCAAATCAAGGGGCTTATATATTAATTCCGGCGGCGACCTACTCTCCCACGCAGTCTCCCACGCAGTACCATCGGCGCTGAAGAGCTTAACTTCCGTGTTCGGAATGGGAACGGGTGTGACCTCTTCGCTATGGCCGCCGAAAATCTTTTTAGCTGTCAGCATTTAGCCTTCAGCCTTCAGTTATGTTTTTAAAACCAAACTGAAGGCCGACCGCTGACTGCTGATTGTTTAAAAAATCAAATACAGGGAATAGATTCAAAGTTTTAAAAAATTATGGCCAAGCCTCACGACCTATTAGTACCAGTTAGCTAAATACGTTACCGCACTTACACACCTGGCCTATCAACCTTGTAGTCTACAAGGGGTCTTCAGATCTCCCGACGAATCGGGAGAAAGGGATATCTTATCTTGAGGTTGGCTTCCCGCTTAGATGCTTTCAGCGGTTATCCATTCCGAACATGGATACCCAGCAATGCCGCTGGCGCGACAACTGGAACACCAGAGGTTCGTCCATCCCGGTCCTCTCGTACTAGGGAAAGCTCCTCTCAAATATCCTACGCCCACGAAAGATAGGGACCGAACTGTCTCACGACGTTCTAAACCCAGCTCACGTACCGCTTTAATTGGCGAACAGCCAAACCCTTGGGACCTGCTCCAGCCCCAGGATGCGATGAGCCGACATCGAGGTGCCAAACCGCGTCGTCGATGTGAACTCTTGGACGCGATAAGCCTGTTATCCCCGGAGTACCTTTTATCCGTTGAGCGACGGCCCTTCCATGCGGAACCGCCGGATCACTAAGACCTAGTTTCCTACCTGCTCGACCTGTCAGTCTCACAGTCAAGCTCCCTTATGCCTTTACACTCTACGGCTGGTTTCCAATCAGCCTGAGGGAACCTTCGCGCGCCTCCGTTACTCTTTGGGAGGCGACCGCCCCAGTCAAACTACCCACCAGACACTGTTCCCAACCCGGATAACGGGTCAAGGTTAGAATTCTAAACCAATAAGGGTGGTATTTCAAGGTTGACTCCCTCCCGACTAGCATCGAGAGTTCGCAGTCTCCCACCTATCCTACACATACAAGCCCAAAATCCAATGTCAAGCTATAGTAAAGGTTCACGGGGTCTTTCCGTCTATTCGCGGGTACGGGGCATCTTCACCCCGAATTCAATTTCACCGAGTCCCTGGTTGAGACAGTGGGGAAGTCGTTATGCCATTCGTGCAGGTCGGAACTTACCCGACAAGGAATTTCGCTACCTTAGGACCGTTATAGTTACGGCCGCCGTTTACTGGGGCTTCGGTTCAAAGCTTCTGTCCGATTGCTCGGACATAACAAATCCCCTTAACCTTCCAGCACCGGGCAGGCGTCAGGCCCTATACATCGTCTTGCGACTTAGCAGAGCCCTGTGTTTTTAGTAAACAGTCGCTACCCCCATTTCTCTGCAACCCTCTTTGGCTCCAAAAGCAAGTCTCTTCACCTAATGAGGGCACACCTTCTTCCGAAGTTACGGTGTCAATTTGCCGAGTTCCTTAACCAGAGTTCTCTCGAGCGCCTTAGGATACTCACCCTGCCTACCTGTGTCGGTTTGCAGTACGATCACCACATTGACTCGTTAGAGGCTTTTCTTGGCAGCATGGGATCAGCCAGTTTGTGAGACTAAGTCTCTCCTCATCACTTCTCGGTGTTGAATGAGAGGACGGATTTGCCTATCCTCTCCACCTACCAGCTTGAATCCGGACATCCATCACCGGAATGGCCTACCCTCCTGCGTCCCCCCATCACTCAAACGCCAATATGGTGGTACAGGAATATTAACCTGTTTTCCATTACCTACGCCTATCGGCCTCGGCTTAGGGATCGACTAACCCTGAGAAGATTAACTTTACTCAGGAAACCTTAGGCTTACGGCGAGCGGGTTTTTCACCCGCTTTATCGTTACTCATGTCAGCATGATCACTTCCATACGGTCCACCAGTCCTTTCGGTCTGGCTTCAATCCAGAATGGAACGCTCCCCTACCATCCTTCCCGATGAATCGGGAAGAATCCGCAGCTTCGGTAATGTGCTTAAGCCCCGTTGAGTTTTCGGCGCGGAATCACTTGACCAGTGAGCTGTTACGCTTTCTTTAAAGGATGGCTGCTTCTGAGCCAACCTCCTGGCTGTTAATGCGTTTCCACCTCCTTTACCACTTAGCACATATTTTGGGACCTTAGCTGGCGGTCTGGGCTTTTTCCCTTTCGACCACGGAACTTATCTCCCGTAGTCTGACTCCTACAATAGAAGTTAACGGTATTCGTAGTTTGGTTGGGTTTGGTAATCTGGTAGGACCCCTAGCCCATCCAGTGCTCTACCCCCGTTACTTAATTTGTAAGGCTATACCTAAATATATTTCGGGGAGAACCAGCTATCTCCAGTTTTGATTAGCCTTTCACTCCTATCCACAGATCATCCCCTAACTTTTCAACGTTAGTGAGTTCGGGCCTCCAGCCGATGTTACTCGACCTTTACCCTGTCCATGGATAGATCAACTGGCTTCGGGTCTACTCAATGCTACTAAATCGCCCTATTAAGACTCGCTTTCGCTACGGCTACACCTGACGGCTTAACCTTGCAGCATAAAGTAACTCGCTGACTCATTATGCAAAAGGCACGCGGTTGAACTTGGGATAAAAAGGGCGAACCCTTAAAATCCCAATAGTTCTTCCACTGCTTGTAAACAGACGGTTTCAGGTACTATTTCACTCCCCTCACCGGGGTTCTTTTCACCTTTCCCTCGCGGTACTAGTTCACTATCGGTCGCTGGCTTGTATTTAGCCTTAGGAGATGGTCCTCCTCGATTCCCGCAGGGTTCCACGTGTCCCGCGGTACTCGGAAACCTTATCCAGCAAGTTTTGTGAATTTCGCTTACGAGACTATCACTCCCTGTGGTTCCGCTTTCCAGCGGATTCAGCTATCCACAAAATTTCTGACTTGCCGAAGAACCTGCAAATCCTTCTGATAAGGCCCCACAACACCGAACATACAACGCTTGCAGGCTTGACATATATCCGGTTTGGACTCTTCCCATTTCGCTCGCCGCTACTTTGGGAATCGCTGTCGCTTTCTTTTCCTGAAGGTACTTAGATGTTTCAGTTCCCCTCGTTCGCCTCTATTACCTATGTATTCAGTAATAGATATCCCGATATTATTCGGGATGGGTTCCCCCATTCAGAGATCTCCGGATCAAAGCCTGTTTAGCGGCTCCCCGAAGCTTATCGCAGCTAGCCACGTCTTTCATCACCATCCAGCGCCAAGGCATCCACCGTCTGCCCTTAGTAGCTTGGCCATAATAATTTACCAGTATTGCTACTTTTTTAAAGGCACCTTTGAAATTTTATTACCCTGTATTCAGTTTTCAAAGAACTAATTGGGCATTCGCCCTTGAGCTCAAGGCTCAAAGCTCAAAACTCAAATCATTACAATAAAATGATCTTTCAGCTTTGAGCTTTCAACTTTGAGCGTGAAATGGTGGAGGTGAACGGATTCGAACCGTCGACCCCCTGCGTGCAAGGCAGGCGCTCTCCCAACTGAGCTACACCCCCAAGTGGATCGACGATTTACGATTGATGATTTCAGGATTGATCTCTTAAATATTAAAATCGTCAATCGAAAATCATAAATCCTGATGGTGGGCCTAGTTGGAATTGAACCAACGACCTCACGCTTATCAGGCGTGCGCTCTAACCGAGACTGAGCTATAGGCCCATCCTGTTATGGAATGGCGATCTCGGATCGCGGTTTTTTATATCCCTTTGTCCGAAACCCGAATTCTGAAATACAAATTCGCCTTGCTCTCTCAAAACTAAATAGTGAAAACCGCATTGGGACTGACCTAGGATTATTCCACTAATTGAAGTGGCAACATTCCTTAGAAAGGAGGTGATCCAGCCGCAGGTTCCCCTACGGCTACCTTGTTACGACTTCACCCCAATCACCGGCCGTACCTTAGGTACTTGCCTCCCCAAAAGGGGTTAGCCCAGCAACTTCTGGTACAGTCGACTTTCGTGGTGTGACGGGCGGTGTGTACAAGACCCGGGAACGTATTCACCGTGGCATGCTGATCCACGATTACTAGCGATTCCAACTTCATGGAGTCGGGTTGCAGACT
>Ga0316628_100005717_pt1 | contig 10044 bp, 6 predicted proteins | sample OWC_Aug_M2_C1_D5_FD_207648 | JGI IMG/M metagenome (GOLD analysis project Ga0316628, IMG submission 207648) | Wetland soil microbial communities from Old Woman Creek delta, Ohio, United States - OWC_Aug_M2_C1_D5_C | ecosystem: Environmental > Terrestrial > Soil > Wetlands | place: USA: Ohio... | reverse complement strand
TTTATTTTGGCCGCGATACATTCGCTGAAATACGTTGCTTTTCCCCGCATATTGGGCTAAAATAGTATCTTATGAGCCTTTTTAAACGCAAACCCAAACCGCCCAAGCCGCCGCGCACGGTCTCCGTGTTCCGCGAATATTTCGAGCTGATTGCCGAGACCCTGGTCTACGTTTTTTTCATCATGACCTTTCTCCTCCAATCCTTCGTCATCCCCTCCGGGTCCATGGAGGACACCATGCTCATCGGCGACCACCTGCTGGTCGACAAGGTCGCCTATTCCCGCTCGCTGACTCCCCTGGAGCGCGTCATTTTCCCCCAGGAGAAGATAAAGCGCGGCATGATCGTCACCTTCAAGGCCCCCCCCGACATGGAAAAGGAATACGTCAAGCGCGTGATCGGCATGCCGGGCGACGTCATCAAGATCGTGGACAAAAAGGTCTATATCGACGGCACGCTCTTGGTCGAGCCCTATGTTTACTTCAAGGACAGCAACATAGAGAATTCGTACCGCGACAACTTCCCCTCCTATCGCGTGCCGGAAAACTACTATTTCTGCATGGGCGACAACCGCGACCGCAGCTACGATTCGCGTTTCTGGGGGCCCGTGCCCGCCGATTACGTCATCGGCAAGCCGTGGCGCATCTACTGGTCTTATGAGTCGACCTCCAGCGAGTACCTCACACCCGGGGTGTGGAACAAGGTCAAGGACATTTTCCAGACGGTGATCAACTTTTTTTCCAAAACCCGCTGGAGCAGGACCATCAAGAAGATCACCTGAGAATTGTCCGCCCCGCCTTCGGATTCCATTCCCATTTTCTCCGGCAAGTGGCTGGTCACTTATCCGCCGGCCAGTTTCTCCCGGCGCCGGGCGTTGGAGAGCCTGGCTTCCCTGCAGCGGTTCATGCGCCGCGCGGGCATCGCCGGCTCCGGGATCATCCGCGTCGAGCTGGATGCTGAAAGCGGCGATTCTTTTTTTCGCAAGGGGGAGAGGCTTTTTTTCCGCTTGGCGGGCGGAGCGATCTCCGGGCTGAAAGAACGGCGTTCCCCGTATCGCTCCATTAAACGGAAACCGCCGCTGCCGGCCCTGGCGCCGCGGAAAAACGTCCTCCTCTGTTTCCCGCGCACGGCTAACGATCCCCGCTGGCGGAGCGTCGGCCTGCCGGCCGCCCACCTGTTCGTCGGCTCCGCCTTGAGCGCTGCCGGTTTTCAGGTGACCGCCCGCACCGTGTCCTGGCCCGGGGAGGATGCGGATGTCCACTCCCATGACACCGTCGGCCTGACCCTCTTCGAGGACCTTTTTGAAAGCGCGGACGGCTTCCTCCGCCGCCTGCGTTCCCGCTTCAACGGGCTGATCGCTGCCGGCGGCCCCTTCGTCACCCTCGCTCCCATGGCCGCCGCTTACCATCTCGATGCCGTGGACCTGTTCCTGCGCGGGGAAGTCGAAAACATTTTCCCCGAAGTGCTGCGGATTTTATCCGGGGAGGACCCCAACGCGCTATTCAATTATCCGGGCCTGTTTTATAGCCGGGAGGGACTGCTGCTGATGTCCGATTTTGACCTCGCGCCGCAACAGCCCGATCTCCATGATTTCCGCTTCCAGCTCGGATTCGCCACCACCGAGCAGGTCGGATCGGGTTTGGAAATCTGCCTTTCGCGCGGCTGCAGCCGCGGCTGCGCCTTCTGTTGCCATGTCCAGGGAAGAGAACTGCGCCGCCTGCCGGCGACCAGAGTGGACGCCCTGCTGGCCTCGTTTCGTGAGAAGTCGGAAGCCTCAGGAACGGCCGCTCCCAACGCCGGCACCGTAAACATCAACGATGACGACATCCTTCAAGATCCTGAATATGCGGCTTCCGTTTTCGCCCTGCTGCGCAAGCACCGGCTGAAACTCTGGGGAGTGCAGTCTTCCTTGCCCTCTTTTTTCGATGGTCGGGGAAAGCCCGCTGGCGGCATCCTGGAACTCGTGTCCGCTGGAGATCTTTATGTCGGACGAGAGCCGCTGGTGTGGCTGGGGAGCGACGTCTTTCTGAAGGCACGGGGCCGGCGGCTGGGCAAGGCGGTCCCGGCCGACGATTCGCTGCGGGCGCTGCTCTTTGAGTTCGAGCGCCGTTCCATCCGGAACTTCCACTACTGGATCAGCAGCGATCATGGTTCGAACTGGCAGGAGTTCATCGCCGAAATTTTACTCCTCGTCGCCCTGCACAACGAATTTCCCCGTTTTGGGCTGCTCGCGCACGCCCCCTTCCTGATCCCTTATCGGGCCACTCCGGTTTTCAAGGCCATTTCGGCTCCCCCCTTTAGGAACCGGATGCGGCTGAGAAGGGAACTCATTGGTGGAGATCCCTGGTTCGCCTACCCCCTGGTTGAGCGGGTGGAGACCGCTTACGAGAGCCTTAACCGCCTCCTGCTCAACCGGAAGCCCGAAGGCTCCCGACAAGGTTTCTTCGACTTTTTAAAGATCCGGGATTTTCCCGGAGCGCTGCGGACCGCCCTCTTCTTTCTCAAGCAGGAGCGGTTTCAGTCGGCGGCCGACGCAGATCGCACCTTTCTTTCCGACCTATGTGCGCTTGAGGAAAAGCTCGAAGCAGAAATTTTGATATTAGTTTATAAGTAAGACTGTATAACTTGTTGAAGGGTAGAAGAGTGGAAGGGTGGAAGGGTTGAAGGGATTATGCCCTTATATTCTTCTACTCGTCTACTCGTCAACTCATTCACTCGTTCACTCTTCTACTCTTCTATTCAACTTGACAATATTCATCTCCGCTTTAAAATAGGAGTTTAAGACAACTAGCGCCGGAGGAAACACGCATGAAGCGAAAGGCATTGGCTGTGAGTTTTGTGGCATTCATTCTGGTTTCGGGCCTTTCCCTGGATTCCCGCGAGCGGGGCAAATTCGAGTTCAATGTCCATTACTCTTACTGGACGCTGGACGTGATCAAGCCCCTCATCGAAGAGAGCATGGAGGACGTGTGCGAAGACAACCTGAAGGACGAGATACTGGAAGAGCTCCGCGCCGACTACCCGGACATCCAGGAGCGTTCTTACAGCCAGGAGATCAGCTTCGATTCCAACGGCAGCAATTACGGCTGCGAAGCCCGCTGGTATCCGGCGGGGCGCGACGGCTCATTCAGCCTCGGCCTGGCCGTGGAAAAAACATCCATGAAAGTCTCTTTCCCGCAGATGACGGCCCATATGGAACTGCAGTCGGCCGGCGTTGGGGACGCCGTGTTCGACGCCCAGGTCAGTGACACCCGCTTCGATCTGAAGCCCCTCTCCTTCCACCTGAGTTTCCGCTGGGATATCGTACCCACGGGCAGAATCCATCCCTTCATCACCTTTGGAGTCGGAATCTTCCCCCTCAAGGACTTGGAGAAAGGGCGCTTGCATTCCTCCTATGACGGGCAGCTCAAGCGCGCCGGATACCCCGACCAACTGTACCACGACGAGGTCGACAAGACCGTCAAGCAGGCGATCGAGGAGAGCGAAGACGAAGTCGACCTGCCCGCCGTGCTGCCGATCGTGCAGCTCGATATCGGCCTGAAGTGGCTGGTGAGCGACGCTGTCGGAGTGCTCCTGGAGGCCGGCGTATGGGACGGCTTCATTCTGCGGGGTGGAATCTCGTTCAGGTTTTAAGCGGTCTGATCCGTTTCGTTTCCCTGTTGCACGAGCCGCAGCAGCAGCAACGGTTGGGCGAGCGCGGCGTACAGGAAAAGGGCGAAGCACAGACCCAATGCCTGGATCACTACAGCGGTAAGCAACGGCCGGCCAAGGGTGAATGCCAGGGATATGAGCAGGAAGGGGAGCCATAGAAGGAAAAAAATCAGCGCGCCCGTTGCCGTCAGGCGCGCCGCCTGAACGGCGAGAAGCCTTGTCCGCTTGTCCGCAGTTGGTTCCGCACTGGCGACGGACTCAGCCGTTCTTTTCAGGGCGAGCAGCGCCAGGCTCATTTTTCCCCGCAAGCCCCAGAAGCACGAGATCCCCTCTTTGTCGAGTCCGGCGCGGATGGTTTTCAACTCTTCACGGTAAGGAGCCGGCGCCGGCCGCGTCGAGAGCTTCTCGTCCCGGCGAAAGGCCAGGAAGTCCCTGAGCAGGGAAAGGCGCAGCGGAGTCTGCCATATGGGTTTCCCGAAGAACTGCCAAGTCAAATAGAACAGGAATGCTAGCCCCAGCACCGCCAGGGGATAGGAGGAACGCAGGGCGATGTAAACGCTCGCCGCCAGCCAGGCCAGGCTGACGAGCAGGAAAAACGCCTGCAGGAAGAAATGGGCCAAAAACGGCCTGGGATGACTGCCCAGGAACACGGCCAACTCCCGCCATCCGTTGTTCATCGGAGCTTGATGCTGATCAGGCTGATCAGGGTGAACATGGCCGAAACGATCCAGAAGCGGACCACGATTTTCGGCTCGGCGATGCCCAGGAATTGGTAGGTGTGGTGGATGGGAGCCCGGTACAGGAGCCGGCGCTTGAGGAGCTTGAGGCCGAAGACGTCCTGGATGAAGACCGACAGAAATTCGATGACGAAAATGCCGCCGGCGATGAGAAAGAGCAGCTCCTGCTTGAGGAGCACCGCGCAGGTGCCGATGACGCCTCCCAGGAGGAGCGAACCGGTGTCGCCCATGAATATTTCCGCCGGATAGGTGTTGAACCAGAGAAACGCGGCCAGGGCGCCGATCAGGGCTCCCAGGATGACGACCAGTTCGGCCGAGCCGTTGATGAAGGGAAACAGGAGGTATTGGGCCGCCTTGGTGTTTCCCATGATGTAGGCGAACACGGCGTACACTCCGATGAGCAGGGCCGAGGGCACCGTGGCCAGGCCGTCGAGGCCGTCGGCGAAATTGATGGAATTCGAGATGGCGATGATGACCAGCACGACGAAGGGGTAGTAGAAGAATTGCAGATCGAGCACGGCCTTCTTGTAGAAAGGGATGAAGAGCTTGGTGGCCAGATCGGGGCCGAAAGGCGATGACTCGCCCGAGAGCACCAGCAACGCCAGGATGATGCCGAAGAGGGCCTGGAAGAAGAGCTTCAACGTCCGGCTCAGCCCCTTGTCGCTGGAGCCGCGGATGTTTTTCAGGTAGTCGTCGATGAAGCCGAGGGCCGTGAACCAGAAGGCCGTGAAGATGGAGATCTTGAGAAAGAAGTTGTCCAGCCGGCCCCAGATCAATACCGCCGCCAGCAGGGCCAGGAAAATGATCAACCCGCCCATGGTCGGCGTCCCCGCCTTGTCCTTGGGGGAGATGTCGCCGTAATCGCGGGTCTGGTCGCGGAAATTGAGCGCGTATATGACGGTGATGATCCGCCGGCCGACCAGGATGCCGATCAGGAAGGCGGTCAACATGGCCATCAGGGCGCGGAAGGTGATGTAGGTGAGCAGCCGCTGGCCGGGAAGATCGCTGAAAAATTGCAGCAACCAGGAAATCATGGCTCCTCCATCTCCTCCAGGATGCGGTTGATCGCCGACTTGATCTTGAACTCCGGGCTATAATGGTTGGAGGTGATCAGGATGCGGTGCAGGTGGTGGCGCACGTCGGCTTCCGCCAAAATGCCGCGTTGCCAGAAGCGGCGCAGCACGTCGACCACTCCCTCCCGCAGCAGGGAATTGGAGGTCAAATAGAGCTTCTCGAGTGCAGCCATATCGGCTGCGGTTCCCAATTCCGCCAGCAGGCGCAGGCCGGCCAGTTTTTCCTCGACCATCCCCTTGCTCAGCAGCCGCCGCAGGCGGGGGGCCAGCGACGGGTAGTCGGCCGGCTCCAAGCGCCGGGCGAGGATGTCCAGGGCGGCCACCCGCACTTCATAGTACGGATCGTGCAGCGCCTCCAGCAGCAACCGTTTGCTTTTGTCGTTCCAGATCCCCAGGCGGCCGATCGCCGTCACCGCGTTGCGGCGCAGGAAACCGTTGCTCTCAGGGGTGGCGAGCAGGGCGATGAGAAATTCCGCCTTGGCTTCGTCGCGGAACAGGCCGATCAGCTTGATGCCGACGTTGCGGATTTCCCAGCGATCGCTGGCCAAGTACTGGCTGATTTTGTAGCGGTATTCGTCGCGGTAGCGATCCGGATCGCGGGAGACGCGCTCGAAAAAGCGGAAGGGCGGGAGCGCGGCGAGCGGGACCTCCGCCCGGCGGCGGGAAGCCTTCCGGCGAAAAAGCAGGACGTCGGAATTTTTGAGCATCAGGGACGAGAGAAAATATATGGACGCGCCCACGAAACTGAGGCCGACGAGCAGAATCAGGTTTTCGAGCAACCGGGAGCTGAAATGAACGCGGTTGAATATGAATTTGGCTTCCACCATGGCGATGACCATCAGGATGGCCGCGGTCAGCGTTTTGGCGATCGAGTCGAAAAACTCATGGTAGGTGATGCGCATATCCTCGCGCTCCAGCTTGGCCTTCAGCACCAGGATGCGGATGAAGGAAAAGAGCAGGAAGGAGATCGAGGTGGCCAGAGCGATGCCGGCGAACTTCAGCGGCGTGCGCACCAGCGTGATGCACAGGGCGATGTTGCACGCCAGCATGAAGAAATTGAGCGTCACCGAAGTCTTGATGTCCATCCGCGCCGAGAAAATGCGGGTGGTCAGGATATGGATTCCCCAGCCGATCAGGCCGATGGAGTAGAATTGCAGGGCCAGGGCCGTATTGGTGACGGCGGCGGCGTTGAAGTTGAAGCGTTCCAGCAGCAGCGAGACGATCGGCCGCGCCAGGATGATCATCAGGATCGAGATCGGGGTCAGCAGAAAGAAATTGATCTTTACGCCGTCGGTGAAGAGCTTGCGGGCTTTCTCCTTGTGGAATAGGGCGATGTTTTCGGAGAATTCCTTGAGCACCACCGAGGAGACGGCCTGCGAGATCAGGGCGAAGGGCAGGCGGAAGATCTCCATCGCGTAGTACAGGTAGGAGAGGGAGCCGGTCGCCAGCGACGAGGCCAGAAACTTGTCCACGACGGTCGACACTTGGGAGAGGGTGACGTCGACCGAGATCGGCGCCAGTTGGGAGTAGTATTTTTTATTAACCGTGGAGGCGAATTTGATGCGCGGTCGATAGGCGAATTCCAGCGATTTGCTTTTAAACAGACGGCAGAGGAAGGGCAAGAGGAATAGGATCTGCAGGACGCCGCCGAGGAGGATGCCATAGGCCAAAGCATAGTTCCCCGCCAGCCTCAGGAGCAGCACCATGCCCAGGACGCTGCCCACCGAAAAGAAGAGCGCGGAGGATTCGGCGATGCCGAAACGGTTGAAGGCCTTGAGGTAGGTGGTCATGATGGCGGCGATGGTGACCAGGGTCAGGTAGGGGAACATCAGCCGGGTCATCACCGTCGTCTCATCGAAGAATCCCTTGCTCACGAAACCCGGGAAGAGGATGCGGATGATCAGCGGCGCCAGCAGGATGCCGACGACAGTCGCCGTCACGGCCAGCAGCAGGGTGAAATTGGTGATCGAGGAAGCGGCTTCCCAGGTTTTTTTTCGAGAACCGCGGTGGAAGATGCGCAGATAGATGGGGAGAAAGGCGTTTTCCAGCGCGTTCTCGGCGACGATACGGCGCATGAAGTTGGACAGGGTCAGGCCCACCGAAAAGATATCCATCGCCCGGCCGGCGCCGAAAATGGCGGCGGTAAACACTTCGCGGATGAATCCGCCGAGACGCGAGACGAGGATTCCCAGCGAGGAGCCCAGAACCTTGGCGGCGGTCGGCTTTTCGAAGTCGGCCTCCATGATTTTCTCGATGTGCGTCTTCAGGATATATTCCTGGTCCTCGATCGCCAGGCGGTCGTTCTCGTGCAGTTCGGTCACGCCGGCGACCGTTGTCCCGTTCAGCGTCACGGCGCCGTGGATGCGGCGCAGCACGATCTGGGTGTCCCGTTGCAGGAACTTGATCTCGCACAACGCGTGATGCGAGAGGTTTTCCAGATAGATGTCGGCCAGCAGGGCGTTGCCGATGGTCGTCGGATTGAAGAGCAGCTCAAAGTTTTTTTCCGCCGTCGGCGACTGCAGGTAGAACGTCTTCAGTTCCTTTTCCGGGGGCTCCTCCCGCTGGCGGACAATGGCGGCGATCTCGTCCACGATCGCTGCCGCCGGGTGGCTGCGTTCCTCCTGTTCAAGCCTGGCGCGCATGGCCGCCAGCGCCGCTTCGTCGTGGATCAGGCTGCCTATCGCGGCCAGCAATTCGGCGGCCGGAACAACGATCTCCTTGCCTCCTTCTCCCGGCACGACCTCCTCGTAGATGATGCGGGCGCCGCCGAGTTTTTCGACCTCTTTGGCGTTGTGTATCTGATGGTCGCCGGGAAGGTCCGATTTGGGGATCAGGATGGCGGGCAGCCGCCGCGCGGCGATCTCCTTGATCGACCCGGCGCCGGCCCGGGCCACCACCAAGTCGGCGCAGGCGTAAATCTCCTCGATGCGGTCGAAATATTCCCTGATGATCAGGCGACCCTCGATGTCGGACGCGCATCCCGCATCCTGGAGGCGGGTCACGGTGTCGTCGTAGGCCTTGTATTCGCGCGAATAGGACCGGCCGGTGGAGAGGATCACCGTCAGGTCGTCCATCGCCAACAGCTGGGGGATGACGGCCGCCGCGGCCCGGTTCACCGTCCGCGCGCCCGTGCTGCCGGAGCAAATGAAGAGCACTTTGTTTTTTTCCGGAATGGCGAATTTGCTGCGCGCGCTGCGCGCGCTGTGCGCGGATTCGCCTCCCGCTGCGAGGATGGCGCACCGCAGCGGGTATCCGGTGAGGACGACTTTCTCGGCCGGGAAAAATGCGGCGGTGGACGGATAGGTGATGCCGATGCGGGTGGCGAAGCGGGCGCTGGCCCGGTTCAGCCGGCCGGGAACGGCGTTCTGCTCGTGGACGAACGAACGGATTTTAAGGAGCGCGGCGGCGGCCAGAACCGGCGCGGCCACGTAGCCGCCGCTGGCGATGATGAGATCGGGCTTGAAGCGGCGCAGGATGAATAGACTCTGCGCCGTTCCGGCCAGGAGCTGGCATAGGGCCGGAAGGCTGCGCCAGCTGCGCAACGGTTGCGGCAGGCCGCGGGCGCGGATGGCGCGAAAGGGAAGCGGCTGGGGGAGAGTGGCGATGATCCGGTTTTCGGCGCCGGTGCGGGTGCCGAGGTAGAGGAATTCGGCAGCGGGGAATTTTTCTTTCAGCGCCTCGTAAATGGCGATGTTGGGATAGACGTGCCCGCCGGTTCCTCCGCCGGTAAAAACAAAGCGATGGGTTTTCATAAAGAAAAACTAGTATAACACAATCGGCGGCCGCAGTTAAGCCACTCAGGCACGGGGGTAGAAGGTAAGAACGAACCTCGCCCCCTTGGCGTGCGGACCCTCAGGCGCTTCCACGAGGATGTCGCCCCCCAGCGCCAGGATCATTTTCCTCACCAGCGGCAGTCCCATGCCGCTGCCCTTTTCCCGGGTGGAAAAGAAGGGGAGCCAGATCTGGTCGCGGATCGCGGCCGGCACGCCGCTGCCGTCGTCGTTGACGACAACCGTGGGTGACGGCTGGCGCGAAAAAGCGATTTGCACGCGCGTTGCGCCGGCCTGCTTGGCATTGAGCAGCAGGTTTGAGAAAATGACCGACAGCATCAGCGGGTCGCTTTCCATGATCAAATCCTCGCCGGCGAATTCGCTGAGGATCTCCTGCTGGGCGGCGATTTTTTCCAGCAGGCTTCTCAGGTTGGTCCGCTCCAGCCGCAGCGGTTCAAGCGGCCGGGAGAAGTCGAAAAATTTTTCCATCATGGCAACCAGAAAATTCACTTCCTGGCTGATTTTGGCTATTTTTTCGGGATCGGCCTGGAGCGTGCGCAGGTAGCCGTAGATCACGGCCAGGGAATTTTTCACCTCGTGCGCCAGAAAGGTGGCCATCTCTCCGAGCATGATGAAATTGCGGTTGACGGCGGCGATCTTTTCCCGCTGTCTTTCCTCGGTGATGTCCCGCACCAAAACGAGGATGCCGCCCTCACGCAGGGGGATCTTTTCGACGGCGAGAAGGCGTTGCCCCTCTTCGATCTCGGCCGCCGCATTGGCGGCTGCGGATTCCCTTGCGCCGATGAATGGTTGCA
>Ga0316628_100005716_pt1 | contig 10045 bp, 9 predicted proteins | sample OWC_Aug_M2_C1_D5_FD_207648 | JGI IMG/M metagenome (GOLD analysis project Ga0316628, IMG submission 207648) | Wetland soil microbial communities from Old Woman Creek delta, Ohio, United States - OWC_Aug_M2_C1_D5_C | ecosystem: Environmental > Terrestrial > Soil > Wetlands | place: USA: Ohio... | reverse complement strand
CATTATGAAAAAGATAACATATTGGGCAGTATTCACAGTCGTTGTATTCTTTGTTGGAATCACGATCACCGGTGCTTTCGCAGCAAGCCCTGCCACTCCGGACATTAAGAAGAGGGTATCAGATCAACAGAAGAGGATTGATGAGAGAGTTAAGTCAGGGGCACTTACCCGGAATGAGTCAAAGGTGCTACTGGATAATCTAAGTCGGATAACGCAAGAGGAGAAACGCCTGGCGGGAGAAAGAAAGCTAACGGATACCGAGAAGGTGCGGCTCCATAAGCTGCTCGATCAGAATAGCAAGATGATCGAGGATAAGAAAAATAATCCAGTGGTGGCAAATGCGCCTCACATGGATTGGCGGTTTGAAAACCAGCAGAAGAGAATTGACGAGGGAGTGAAGTCAGGGGCGCTTACCCGGGATGAATCGAAGATGCTCCTTGACAATTTGAACCAGATACAGCAGGAGGAGAAACGCCTTGCAGGAGAGGGAAAACTTACGGATGCGGAGAGGACGCGGCTCCATGAGAAGCTCGATCAGAACAGCAAGATGATTGACGATAAGAAAAATAATCCAGTGACGGCAATGGCGCCCCAGATCCATCAGCGGATTGCAAACCAGCAGAATCGGATTGACGCGGGAGTAAAATCGGGGGCCCTTACCCAGGATGAATCAAAAATACTTCAGGACAATCTAAACTACATACAGCAAGAAGAAAAACGACTGACGGCAGCAGGGAAGTTCACCCAAGCGGACAAGGATCGGCTCAATAAGATACTTGATCAGAACAGCCAGATGATTGAGGATCTGAAAGGTAATCCGGCAAAAAAATTGTATTGAGTCCCCGTTGATGAGGTCGAGGACATTGTGCCTCGCCCTGTAGGCGGGAAGGTTCACTTTTTAGTTGATCATAAGGGACTGCTTGGCCAGTCCAGTATCCTCAACGCGTTCTTGCAGAGGAGCTTTTCTTTGATCTCATCCTTGAGGGGTAACGCATAGACCTCTTTCACAACCCGCCCATGAGGAACGATAGAATCTGTTGCAAAAAGGATCTGGTCCTGGAGAACCGTGGCATAGGTAAGCAAAGGTTCCCATCCACTTCCCTGCTTGACCATGTACTTAGGCGAAACACCTCCTATCTCTAAGTAAACGTTCTTGTGTTTCCAGGCAACGGCCACCATCTCTGCCACCCAGGGCCACCCGCCATGGTTGGCGACAATCGTGAGCCGGGGAAAGTCACAAGCGATGTGGTCAAGAAATAGGGGACGGCTGTATTCGATACCCCGGTGCAATGAGAAATTAACGGAGGCATGAATGGTGACGGGCAATCCCCTGTCCTGGAGGTAGTCATAAATCGGGTAGTACCTTTTATCGTTGGGAAAGAGACCCTGCACCCAGGGTTGGAGATTGAGCCCTTTCATGTTCCACCGCCCAATGTAGCGGTTAAGATCACGGACAGGGTCGTCCGATTGAAGGGGATCAATACCGGCAAACCCGAGGAGCGTCTCCTTGTGTTCCGCCACCGCTTCCCCGACCGCCTGGTTGAGGGACTCCACATCGCCGTACGTGTATTCAGCCTGGAGCACGGCATGGGTCACCCCGCTCTGCCTCATGTCATTGAGAAACGTGGTAAAGGGCAGCTCCGTAAGTCGCCGAAAGTCATAGAGCTCCTTGTATCTGTCCAAGAACGGGGGCAGGCCCTCATATCCGCCCGGGAAGAATTTCTTTCCTGTCCCAGTGATGCGAAAATCGACAATCATTTCGAACCCTCCTTACTTTTTTGCGGAGGCTCACGTTACCTCCTCCGTCGTCGAAGCTTAAGGAACCACCCCTCTCGCCCGCGATGCTCGCCACCTACTCTTGCTTGACGACCTATTTAACTTTTTTTCTTATTCTTTTCCGCGAGCCGGTCATAGCAGCCTTCGGTAAGGTCCTTCTTCTCCTGCTTTAACTTTTCCTTCTGCACCCGTTCAGACGGAGTTTTTGGCAAGCTTTCCCTGATCTCAACATAGCGGGGTACCTTGTATTCCGCCATGTTTTTCTCGCTAAACTCTATGACTTCTTCAAAGGTAATGGTTTGGCCGGGTCTTGGGACGACATAGACTTTAACCTCCTCCCCCCTGACCTTATCGGGCACTGGAATTGCCGCGACATCCAGGATTTTTGGATGTGTGATAAGCGCTTGCTCGATAGAGGCCGCCGCGATATTCTCACCCCCTCTCCTAATGATGTCTTTTTTTCTCCCTGCGAAATGGAGATCCCCATCGGGGTCTACGTATCCGAGGTCGCCTGTATGGAACCATCCACCTCTAAATGCACGTTCCGTGGCATCGGGGTCCTTGTAATAGCCTGTCATCATGCCTCTTCCCCGCTTGAGGACGATCTCGCCAATTTCGCCCCGTGGAACTTCCATGTCCTCGTCATCGAAAATCTTCGCCTCTCTATAGGGCACCGTCCGTCCGATACTTGCGGTCCCGACTTTGCGGTCTGTGCCGGGATATACTGCCGTGTCTATAGCCGTCTCCGTGGAGCCGTAGGTCTCGAAGACAGGGACATTGAATCGTTCCTCCCATGCTTTGTGAATAAGAGGGGCAATTCCAGAAGTCTGAACCATCCTCAGACGATGTTGTTTATCGAGCTCCGATGGTGGCATGTTATATAGGAAAGAGGTCATAGAACCTATGCAATAGAATACGGTAATCCTGTTTCGCCGCACTTCATCCCAGAACCCGGTTGTGCTAAATTTTTCGGCGATCACCAGAGTAGCGTTATGGAGCAGAACCATGATGGTATTCCACTGAGGGTCCATGTAATAGAATGGTTGGGCCGTATAGACACGGTCTTCTGGGGTGAGCTGAAATATCCCACCTTGAGTGGTCGCAAGATCGATAAAATAGTCCTGTGTGGCAACACAACCCTTGGGGTTTCCTGTTGTTCCGGATGTATAAAGGATGACGGCGGGATCCGTTCCCTCGATTGCGATTCCTGCCGGCTTGGCACTCTTCTTCCCCAGTCGGTTGAGCGGGATCGTGTTATCAGTGGCTGCGGCATCAACAGTGATCACAGAGTTAAGATAAGGAAGTCTTCCTTTGATGTTCAGAACTATGTCCAGATGTTGACCGGACGTAACGATGGCCTTGGCTTCAGAATGGCCGAGGATATATTCAATCTCGCGGTCAACGAAACGCCCGTTGACAGGAACCATGATGGCCCCTATCATATTTGCAGCCAGCCAGCACTGTGGAAACTCGAGACCATTGGGAAGAAGGATGGCTATCTTGTCGCCCTTCTTCAGCCCGAGAGAGAGGAAGCCATTTGCAGTCTCCGTGACAGCCGTGAGGAAATCCCCATAAGAAACCTCCTGGTCCTTATAAACGAGAAACGTTTTCTTTGGCGTTCGAGCCACTGTTGTTTCCAATACTGCGCGCAAGCTGCTCATTCCTTCATCCTCCGTGCTTGACCGGCACGTGCCCCGCAAGCCCCGCCCTTCAGGACGGGCCCAAGGGGCACAATGTAAATGGAAACTACCTTACCGGGAAGCCCCGCCCTTTAGGGCGGAGGGCTTCAATATGTTTCTCAATTATCGGGGCTCAATCTCCTCACCTAAATAGAGTTTCCGAATGTTCTCGTTCTTCTGCAAATTCTCCACTGTATCTGCCAGGGCGATTTTTCCTGATTGGATAACGTATCCTCGGTCAGCAATCAAAAAGGCCATGAGAGCATTTTGTTCAACAAGGAGAATCGTCGTTTTTTGAGTGTTAATATCGAGGATGATGTCGAAGATCGTTTCTACCAGGAGCGGAGATAATCCCATCGACGGTTCATCGAGAAGGAGAAGCTGTGGCCGGGACATCAGGGCCCTTGCAATTGCCAGCATCTGCTGCTCACCGCCACTCAAGGTCCCTGCCACCTGATACCTTCGCTCCTTCAGAATGGGAAAGAGTTTGTAGGCCCATTCCATGTCCTCTCGAATCCCCGCTTTATCTTTACGGGTGAAAGCCCCCAATTCCAGATTTTCGAGAACAGAGAGCCTGGTAAAGATCTTTCTTCCCTCCCGAGCCTGGCAGACTCCCTTGGCCACGATCTCGTGGGGACGGAGCGTATGAATTCGTTGTCCCTTAAAAAAGATGGCCCCTTCTTTCGGCTTCAATATCCCAGAGATCGTATTGATCGTGGTGGTCTTTCCAGCGCCATTGCTTCCAATCAAAGTGACAATCTCTCCCTCATGGACGATCAAAGAGACACCCTGAAGGGCATGGATATTGCCATAGTAAGTGTGAATCTGATCGATCTTAAGAAGTTCTGTCATACGGTTCTCTAAAGTCCCGATGGTGGGGGAAGGGAGCGCTTTCGAACACGCTCGGATGGCCGCCCCAAGTAGGCCTCGATGACTTTGGTATCTCTCTGAATGACCTCGGGAGGTCCCTCTGATATCTTGACGCCGTGATCTAGAACGGTGACTCGATCCGAGATGCCCATGACAACCCGCATGTCGTGCTCGATGAGAAGGATGGAGAGACCCAGTTCGTCCCGGATTCGAGAGACGAAGCGCGTGAGTGAAAGAGTCTCCTGAGGATTCATACCAGCAGTGGGTTCATCCAGCAGGAGGAGTTTAGGTTCCACGGCCAAAGCCCGTGCAATCTCCAGCCGCCGCTGGTCACCATAGGGAAGGTTCTTGGCCAACTGGTCCTCTCGGCCCTCAAGGCCAACAAAGCTGAGAAGCTCTATCGTCTTCCTTTGGGCCATGGCTTCCTCCTGAAGCGTTTTCCGATTCCGACTAACCGCTCCCCACACACCGGCGTGCATTTGACAGTGATGGCCAACCAGCACGTTTTCAGCGGTCGTCATGTTCGGAAAAAGGCGGATGTTCTGAAAGGTCCGTGCGATTCCGATGGCAGTGATCTCATGGCGCTTCTTCCCAATGATCTGTTTCCCAAGAAAGAGGATCGAGCCTTCCTCAGGTGCGTAGACTCCGGTAATCGCATTGAAAAGCGTGGTTTTTCCTGCTCCATTCGGCCCGATCAACCCAGCGATTATCTTCTCTTCGACAAGAAGGTCTACTTTTGACAGAGCTTGGAGTCCTCCGAATCTTTTTGTAACATTTCGGATCTCAAGCAAACCATTCATTTGTCGGATCAATCCTCCTTCTTCAATTCCAACTTCCTTCGAGCCGAAGGGAGAATCCCCATAGGGCGGAAGATCATCATGATCACCAGCAAAAGGCCGAAGGCCAGTAATCGATAAATGGCCACGGCACGCAGGACTTCTGGGATTCCAATAAGAACGATGGCACCTAGGATCACCCCTGGGATGCTTCCAACGCCACCGATGATAATGAGACAAATGACGTTGACGGAAACCATCACCGAGAAGTCATCAGGAAAGATGGAGCCCATTTTCGAAGCGAATATGATCCCGCCAACTCCTGCAAAAGATGCTCCGATGGCAAAGGCCATCAGTTTATATTTGAGAATGTCGATCCCCATCAGGGCTGCTGCGTCCTGATCCTCTCTCATGGCAATCCACGCGCGACCGATGCGGGAATTATTCAGGCGACTTGCAAAAAAGGCCGACAACAAACATCCCGTCAAGATGAGGTAGTAAAAATGAGTCGGCGTCGTAAATTTGAAGGACCCGATTGTAGGAGGATCAATCCTCAAAAGCCCTTGGGGACCATTCGTGAGGGCATCGAGATTATTGATCAGGATCCTGATGATCTCTCCAAACCCCAGAGTGACGATGGCTAAATAATCCCCGCGCATACGCAGGACAGGGATACCGAGCAATGCACCTCCAAAAGCAGCAAAGGCCGCACATGCGGGGATCATCACCCAGAAGGGGATATGTATCCCAAACTTGGGAGAGGCCAAAAAGGCATAACTATATGCCCCGATGGCATAAAAAGCGACGTATCCCAGGTCAAGAAGGCCCGCAAACCCCACCACGATATTGAGGCCGATCCCCAGCATGACATAGATGCCGACATACGCCAGAACATGGGTCCAGTAGTTCCCGATGAAAGGTGGAAGGGCGGCAACGAAGCCAGTGATCAGGACGAATTGGAGCCACGCGGGCATCGTCAGAATGCTCTGCCATCTACGATTCACCTGTTCTTCCCACATCTTTTTCATCATGCCCTTTCCGCCACCACCTCTCCCATGATTCCACGGGGCCGGAAGATCAGGATTAAGACCAGGAGGCTGAAGGCTATGACATCCTTATACTGGGCTGGCAGGACGAGAACCCCCAGTGCCTCTGCGACTCCAAGGACATACCCCCCAAGCATGGCCCCTGGCATATTGCCAATACCTCCAAGCACGGCGGCCGTGAAAGCCTTGATCCCGGGTACAAACCCCATCATGTGACCGATCTGACTGTAGTACATGCCTACCATGACACCTGCCACGGCTGCCAAGCTCGATCCTGTTGCGAAGGTCGTCGTAATGATCCGATCCACATTGATCCCCATCAGTGCAGCCGTATCCTTATCCTCTGCCACGGCCCTCATCGCCTTCCCTGTCTTGGACCTTTTGACGAAGACAAAGAGCCCGGCCATCATGAGGATAGAACCTGCAATGATGAGGATCTGGAAATAGGAAATAGAGATTTGACCCATATCCACCGTTCCTTCAGGGAACACATCAGGGTACATCAGTATCCTCGCCTTTATGAAAATCATCATGATGTTTTGCAGAAAGATGGAGACACCTATGGCACAGATGAGCGGTGAAAGCCGTGGGGCATTCCGCAGAGGCCGGTAGGCAAGGCGCTCGACAATTATCCCGAGAACGGAAGAGACCACCATGCCAAACAAGAAAGCGATCACGATAGAGAGGATCACGTGTTGCACGGTGAATCCTGATTGAAAGAACCAAGCGAGGACAAAGTATCCGGCAAAGGAGCCAAACATAAAGATCTCGCCGTGGGCAAAGTTGATCATGAGCAAGATCCCATAAACCAATGTATAACCCAGCGCGATCAGAGCATAGATCGCACCAATCGTCAGCCCATTGATGATCTGGGTTATGATGAGTTCTGGAGTAAGAATCAGAGACATGATCTTTTCGTACCTTTCAAGTGAAGTAAAGCCGGGGGGCTCAGCCTGCCTGCCGGTAGGCAGGGATTGATACTGAGCGGCGCTTCTTACCCCGTTTTAAAAATCGGGGCTTGGCACCGTCGAACGTATCAGGTTTAGCCGGGTTTCTGCAATCCTGTTTCGCGCAACGAATCATTGCCGCACTGTAATACGAAGGAGGGAGGCAATCCGTGAAACGGTTCCCTCCCTCCTTTAAGGACAGCCATCAAATCCGAAGAATCGTTGAATTCATTCCAAAGCAACGAAGAAAACTAGCTCTGCTAGTTTATCTCCTTGAAGAAACATCTTTTGCCTTCACAGGTCACGATGTTAACGGTCACCACGATTTCAGTTCGATCCCCGTACTTATCGAAACTGACCGGACCTGTGATCCCACTATATTTTGTCGCAGACACAGCGTCTCTCAAGGCTTTCTTGCCAACAACGAGGCTCCCATCTCCCTTCTTCTGCGCCACTTTCTCGACAGCCATCAAAAGGACTTTGGCCGAATCGTAGGCATGGGGTGCGTAGGCCACCGGCGCTCCATACTTGGCCTGGAATTTTTTCTGCCAATCCGTAAAAACGGTAGTCTGAGGTGTCTTTGAATAAGTGGCATACGCGCCGATCGCCGCTTCACCGCTCGCTTGGATAAAGTCCTTTTCCGAGTAGACACCTTCGTATCCCACGAATTTGGATTTATACCCAAGCCGGCGCATCTGGCGAATCAACAGAGTACCCTCTGCAACCATGCCGCCGAAATTGACCACCTGGGGGTTGAGGGGCTTGATCTTGGTAAGAACAGGGCTAAAATCCTTATCCCCCCGTGTAATCGCCTCATAGGCCAGCACCTTACCACCGCCCTTGGTGTAGGTTTCCTTGAAGACATCCACAAGTCCCTGGCCATAAGTGCTCTTGTCGTGAATCAAAGCAGCGTTCATCCACTTGTTTTTTAGGACGAAGTCTGCTGCTACCTTTCCTTGAACCTTGTCGTTCCAGCAGAGCCGAAAAATGATGGGGATTCCACGGGCCGTGACATCTTGACCGGTGGCAGACGCAGAGATCACCGTTTGTTTATATTTATTATGCACATCCGATGCAGCGATCGTCCCGCTGCTGCACATGTAACCTAAGACGCCCACCATCGTAGGATCGTTACCCCATTTTTCCGCGAGAGCGACCGAAGGAGCTCCCTCGCACTGGTCATCTCCGGGTTCGAGAGCGAGCTTGTGTCCGAGGATCTCTCCCTTTTCCATCAGAGCCATTTCAGCACCGTTCTTGATATCGATCCCAAAGTTCGCATAGCCTCCTGAAAGAACGGTTCCCATTCCGATTTTAATAGGGGCGTCTTTCGGGATGACGATCTCCCCCCATTCATCAGCTGCCAGAGCTACGCCAGCCAACGAGATACCTAACACAAGAAATACCAAGCCCAACCATGCCGTTTTTTTCATTATCATCCCTCCTGTCAATAAATTTCATGCTGAATTAAGATGTCAGTGAACTTTGTTTTCCCCCTTCGCCGCTTGGGAGTCCATCCCAGGGTCTTGGACGACCACCTCCTCAATCGATATCGGAAACATTCACAATTTTTTGACCGTTTCCAAGAAATCTTTGAAGGTCCATTCTTTTGGTTAGACTGATCAATCGGGTACCGCTTGGGAAATATCGGCGGCCAATTTAATAATGGCCTGACTGAAATCTTTTTTAATAGTACCTATTGAATACTGAGCTGTCGTGAAGTCAAAACATACTGCACCTCTGACCACTCGTGTATTCAAATTGATGAAAGGGGCAGCGATGGCGATGAATCCAGGAAAGAACTCCTCGTTGTTCAACGCATAGCCGCGTTCCTTGGTTAGGCGGAGATCAGCCATGATGTCCTTGATTGATACAAGCGTCTTTTCTGTTCTGCGGTCCCTTGGCAGTTTCTCGAGGAGCTTCCGCCGTTCTTCCTCTGGTACGAAAGCCAGTATTGCCTTTCCCAGAGCAGTACAGGTCAAGGCATTCGTCATCATTGGCATGCGGTATGTAAGGCCCCCTGTTACCTCCCTTCGGTAGAGAACTCCAAAGGATTCTCCATCAAAAATGGCGGAGTCAACCGTAACGTTATAGGTGTTGCATGCTTCGTCAAGAAATGGTTTTACTATCTGATATAAATCAAACCCCCTTATCAGACCATTTGCCAGCATGAAGGCGTTTGTTCCGCTCTGGAGAAGCTTTGTGCGTGTGTCTTTAGTCAGATAGCCCAATTGTACCAGGGTGTTGCAGAATCTAAATGCTGAAGTCTTGGATATCCCTGCTTTGTGAGAAACGTCGTGAAGACTGAGGTCATGGCCTTCCGTAAAGAGCTTCAGAATACGGAGTCCCTTCTCTAAGGGTATAGAATAGTAGCTGTCGTGCTTAGTATCCACAGTTCGATTGGTTATTACGATATTCGTAACATCGGTCCACTATTTGAATTTCTACCAGGGCTCTATAATTCTGTCAACAGAAATATTTTTCAGGTGGTAGGTCAATTTGATGATTCATGGGTAGGGGATTGCTTCCATATTTGGTAAGAAATTTGGATGATTGTCTGCGTTGTAGGAAAGAAAGCTAATAAGATCCAGAAATGGTCTTTTATGACCCACGAATCCCTTCCCAGATTTCCCTGTGTCTTCGAAAGACCAAGTTCTTCAAAAGAGGAATCCTGAAAATCTTGGGTCCATCAGCCTAGATGAAAAAACAATTTCACGATGCTGATTGCGATGATGATCCCGACCAGGTCGGCTAGGATGCAGACCGGAACCAGATATCTTGTCCTCTTAATCCCCACTGCGCCCAGGTAAACCGCCAGCACGTAAAAGGTCGTCTCCGCACTCCCCATGATGACTGCGAAAATCAGGCTAGCCAGCGAATCCGGATATTGAAAGATGCCAGAGAGGCGGTGAATCAACCCGAATCTTCAATGATCTTGGTGATCCCCAGCCAAA
>Ga0316628_100005715_pt1 | contig 10045 bp, 5 predicted proteins | sample OWC_Aug_M2_C1_D5_FD_207648 | JGI IMG/M metagenome (GOLD analysis project Ga0316628, IMG submission 207648) | Wetland soil microbial communities from Old Woman Creek delta, Ohio, United States - OWC_Aug_M2_C1_D5_C | ecosystem: Environmental > Terrestrial > Soil > Wetlands | place: USA: Ohio... | reverse complement strand
CTACTCGATGACTTCGGCGATGGTGCCGGCGCCGACGGTGCGGCCGCCCTCGCGGATGGCGAAGCGCAGCCCCTTCTCCATCGCGATCGGCGTGATCAGCTCGATCTCCACCGCGATGTTGTCACCCGGCATCACCATCTCCACTCCCGCGGGCAGCTTCGCCGCCCCCGTCACATCCGTCGTCCGGAAGTAGAACTGCGGCCGGTACCCCGCGAAAAACGGCGTGTGCCGCCCACCCTCCTCCTTCGTCAAGACGTACACCTCCGCCTTGAACTTCGTGTGCGGCGTGATGCTCCCACCCTTCGCCACCACCTGCCCCCGCTCCACGTCCGTCTTCTCCGTCCCCCGCAGCAACAACCCGATGTTGTCCCCGGCCTGCCCCTGGTCCAGCAGCTTCCGGAACATCTCCACCCCCGTCACCACCCGCTTGATCGTCGGCCGAAACCCGACAATCTCCATCTCCTCCCCAACCTTCACCACCCCTCGCTCCACCCGCCCCGTCACCACCGTCCCTCGCCCCGAGATCGAAAACACGTCCTCGATCGGCATCAGGAACGGCTTGTCAATGTCCCGCACCGGCTGCGGCACGTACTTGTCCAACGCGTCCATCAAATCCAAAATGCACTTCGCGTCCGCGTCGTCCGCCGAACCCACCTGCACGGCCTTCAACGCCGACCCCCGGATCACCGGCACCTCGTCCCCGGGAAACTCGTACTGACTCAACAACTCCCGAACCTCCAACTCCACCAGGTCCAGTAACTCCGCATCCTCAACCTTGTCCACCTTGTTCAAAAACACCACGATGTACGGCACCCCAACCTGCCGCGCCAACAGAATGTGCTCCCGCGTCTGCGGCATCGGCCCGTCCTCCGCCGATACCACCAAAATCGCCCCGTCCATCTGCGCCGCACCCGTGATCATGTTCTTCACGTAGTCCGCGTGCCCAGGACAATCCACGTGCGCGTAATGCCGATTCACCGTCTGATACTCCACGTGCGACGTCGCAATCGTCAAAATCTTCATCTCGTTCCGCCGCCCGTGCGCAATCGACGCCTTCGCCACCTCGTCGTACGACTTGTACTCCGCCAACCCCTTCAACGACATCACCTTCGTAATCGCCGACGTCAACGCCGTCTTCCCGTGATCCACGTGCCCAATCGTCCCCACGTTCACGTGCGGCTTCGTCCGGTCAAACTTCTGCTTGGCCATGTTCGCCCCCTCTTACGCCAGCCCCTTGGCACGCGCGACCACCTCGTCGGCGATGTTCCTGGGGACCTCGTTGTAGTGGTCAAACTGCATGGTGTAGGTGGCGCGCCCCTGCGTCATCGACCGCAGCTGCGTCGCGTACCCGAACATCTCGGCGAGCGGCACGAACGCCCGGATGACCCGCGAGCCCGAGCGCTGCTCGAGGCTCGTGATCTTGCCGCGGCGGGCGTTGAGGTCGCCGATGACGTCCCCCATGTACTCCTCCGGGGTGACGACCTCGACCTCCATGAGCGGCTCGAGCAGCGTCGGGTCGGCCCTGCTCGCGGCGTCCTTGAACGCCAGCGATCCGGCGACCTTGAACGACATCTCCGAGGAGTCCACCTCGTGGTACGAGCCGTCGTAGAGGCTCACCCCGACCCCGATCATCGGGAAGCCGGCGAGCACGCCGTGCTGGAGCGCCTCGCGGATGCCCTGGTCCACCGGCTTGATGAACTCCTTGGGGATCCGCCCGCCGGTGACGTCGTTCGAGAACTCGTACTCGGTCCCGTCGGTGAGGGGACGAACCCGGATCTTCGCGTGCCCGTACTGGCCGTGGCCGCCGGTCTGGCGGATGAACCGGCCCTCCCCCTGGGCCTCGCTGCGGATGGTCTCGCGGTAGGAGACCTGCGGGCGACCGACCGCGGCCTCGACCTTGAACTCGCGCACCAGCCGGTCGACGATGATCTCGAGGTGGAGCTCGCCCATCCCCGAGATGATGGTCTGGCCGGTCTCGGGGTCGGTGTGGACGCGGAAGGTCGGGTCCTCCTGGGCGAGCTTGGCGAGCGCGATGCCGAGCTTGTCCTGGTCGGCCTTGGTCTTCGGCTCGATCGCCACGTCGATCACGGGCTCGGGGAACTGTATCGCCTCGAGCACGATCGGTCGGCGCGGGTCGCAGATCGTGTCGCCGGTGGCGACGCTGCGCAGGCCGACGACCGCGACGATGTCGCCGGCGAAGACCTCCTTGAGCTCCTCGCGTTTGTTGGCGTGCATCTTGAGGAGCCGCCCGATCCGCTCGGTGTTGCCGGTGCGGGTGTTGAGGGCCTGGTCCCCGGTGCCGAGGTGCCCCGAGTAGACGCGCAGGAAGGTGAGCTGACCGACGTAAGGGTCGGTCATGATCTTGAAGGCGAGCGCGGCGAAGGGGGCGTCGTCGTCGGCGGGCCGGGTGTCCGGTTCGCCGTCCGGCGTGTGCCCCTCGATCGGCGGGATGTCGAGCGGCGACGGGAGGAAGTCCACCACCGCGTCGAGGAGCTGCTGCACGCCCTTGTTCTTGAACGCCGAGCCGCACACCACCGGGGCGATGCGGTGGGCGACGGTCTGCGCCCGCAGGCTGGCGCGGACCGCCGCGGCTTCCAGGGTCTCGCCGGCGAGGTAGCGCTCGAGCAGCGCCTCGTCGTACTCGGCGGCGATCTCCAGCATGTGCTCGCGCCACTTCGCGAACGGCTCGCGGAGCTCCGCCGGGATTTCGGCGCGCTCGAACTCCGCGCCCAGCGTCTCCTCGCGGTAGACCCAGGCGCAGCCCTCGATCAGGTCGATCACGCCCTGCAGGCCGTCCTCGGAGCCGAGCGGGATCTGCACCGGCACCGGGTTGGCGCGCAGCTTGGTGCGCATCTGCTCGACGGTGCCGAAGAAGTCTGCCCCGACCCGGTCCATCTTGTTGACGAAGGCGATGCGGGGAACGCGGTAGCGGTCCGCCTGCCGCCACACCGTCTCCGATTGCGGCTCGACGCCGTTGACCGCGTCGAAGACGGCCACCGTCCCGTCGAGGACACGGAGGGAGCGCTCCACCTCGGCGGTGAAGTCGACGTGTCCGGGAGTGTCGATGATGTTGATGCGGTGGTCGCGCCAGAAGCAGGTCGTGGCGGCCGACGTGATCGTGATGCCACGTTCCTGCTCCTGCTCCATCCAGTCCATGGTGGCGGTCCCGTTGTGGACCTCCCCCATCTTGTAGTTCACCCCCGTGTAGTAGAGGATTCTCTCGGTAGTCGTCGTCTTACCGGCATCGATGTGCGCCATGATGCCGATATTCCGAGTCCTCTCCAGGGGTACCTGACGTGGCATCTTTTCAAAGAACCTTTCAGCGTTGCCCGCTTCTCTCTGCTCTGCGCCGCGACCTTAAGCCGTCAGCTGCCTCCTACCACCGGTAGTGGCTGAACGCCTTGTTGGCCTCCGCCATCCGGTGCGTGTCGTCCTTCTTCTTCATCGCGCCGCCGCGGTTGTTCGCGGCGTCCATCAGCTCGCCGGCCAGCTTGTCCATCATCGACTTCTCGCCGCGAGCCTTCGCGAAGTCGATGAGCCAGCGGATCGACAGCGACAGCTGCCGGGGCGGCGGCACCTCCACCGGCACCTGGTAGGTGGAGCCGCCGACCCGGCGCGACTTCACCTCGAGCTGCGGCTTGACGTTGTCCATCGCCCGCTTGAACACCTTGAGCGGGTCGTCCTGCGTCTTGCCCTGGATGATCTCGAGCGCCCCGTAGAAGATGCGCTCGGCGGTGCTCTTCTTGCCCTGGCGCAGGATCGAGTTGATGAACCGGGTCACCAACTGCGAGTTGTAGACCGGGTCCGGAAGCACCTCGCGCTTGGCGACGTAGTGACGGCGCGGCATGACCTACTGCCTCCCCTGCTGCTTCTGCCGCTTGGTCCCGTACTTCGAGCGACTCTTGTTCCGCCCGGGCACGCCCTGGGCGTCCACCACTCCGCGGATGATGTGATAGCGCACCCCCGGGAGGTCCTTCACGCGGCCACCGCGGATCAGCACGACCGAGTGCTCCTGCAGGTTGTGCCCCTCGCCGGGGATGTACGTCGTCACCTCGATGCCGTTGGTCAGACGGACGCGGGCCACCTTGCGGAGGGCCGAGTTGGGCTTCTTGGGCGTGGTCGTGTACACGCGCGTGCACACGCCGCGCTTCTGCGGGCTCGCCTTCAGAGCCGGGCTCTTGGTCTTGCTCTCCAGCTGCGCGCGTCCTTTGCGGACCAGCTGTGCGATCGTCGGCATCTCTCCCTCTCTCGACCCCAGTCGACAAAGGCCAAGCGTGCTCCGGTGCTTGGCCCCGGCTGGCTTGTGCCGGCGGTTTGCCAGCAAAGCCTGTGGATTCTAGTGAAGCGTCGCCGAACTGTCAACTGCCGTCGGGATGTCCGGGGATGAGCTGGTTGAGCTCCTCGTACTCCACCGGCCCCTCGACCTCCGGCTCCTCGGGCTGGGGCATCTCCTCGGGCGGCACCGGATCCACCGCAAAGTAATGATAGGGCTTGGCTCCCGTACCAGCCGGGATGAGGCGCCCCACGATCACGTTCTCCTTGAGCCCGTACAGGTCGTCGATCCGCCCGGAGACCGCCGCCTCGGTGAGCACCCGCGTAGTCTCCTGGAACGAGGCCGCCGAGACGAACGACTCGGTGGCGAGGGCCGCCTTGGTGATGCCGAGGAGGACCGGGGCGAAGCGCGCCGGCTGGCCGCCCAGCTTCTCGATGCGGTCGTTCTCCTCCTGGACCCGGTAGCGGGGAACCTGCTCCTCGAGCAGGAACTCGGTGTCGCCCGGTTCGGTGACCTTCACGAAACGGCACATCTGCCGCACGATCGTCTCGATGTGCTTGTCGTTGATGGTCACGCCCTGGGTGCGGTAGACCTCCTGGATCTTGTCCACCAGGTAGCGCTGCAGCTCGGTCTCGCCGAGCACCGCCAGCACGTCGTGGGGGTCGACCGGCCCGTCGGTGAGCGACTCCCCGGTCTGCACCCACTCGCCGTCCTGGACGATCAGGTGGGCGACCTTGGGGATCGTGTACTCGCGGGTCGTCCCCTCCTTGCCCTCCACCGTCACCTTGCGGGTCCCGCGCGTCGCCTCGCCGACGTGCACGACCCCGGAGATCTCGCTGACCACCGCTGCGTCCTTGGGCCGTCGCGCCTCGAACAGCTCGACCACGCGCGGCAGACCGCCGGTGATGTCCTTGGTCTTGGTGGTCTCGCGCGGGATCTTGGCGAGGACGTCGCCGGGGTTGACGTGGTCGCCCTCGGCCACCATCAGGTGCGAGCCGATGGCGAGCTGGTAGCGGCGCTCCGCCTTCTTGCCCTCGCGCACCACGATCGTCGGGATTCGCCGGTCGGCGCCGATCGGCTCGATCACGATCTTGTGCGAGTGACCGGTGAGCTTGTCGATCTCCTCGCGCACGTTCTCGCCCTCGACGAGGTCCACGTACTCGACCTTGCCGGCGACGGTGGTGAGCACCGCCGAGGTGAAGGGGTCCCACTCCGCGAGCGCCGCGCCGGGCTCCACGAAGTCGCCCTCCTGCACCTGCAGGATCGAGCCGTACACCAGGTTGTAGCGCTCGCGCTCGCGGCCGCGGTCGTCGGAGATCGCCACCTTGGCGTTGCGGGAGACGACCACGGTCTTCCCCTGGGTGTTGGTGACCGCCTGCACCCCGAAGAGCTTCACGGTGCCGGAGCGGCTGGCCTGGTGGCGGGACTGCTCGGTCGCGCGGGTGGCGGTGCCGCCGTAGTGGAACGTCCGCATTGTCAGCTGCGTCCCGGGCTCGCCGATCGACTGTGCGGCGATGATGCCGACCGCCTCGCCGAGCTCGGCCAGGCGCCCGGTGGCGAGCATGCGGCCGTAGCACTTGCGGCACGCCCCCCGCCGCGTCTCGCAGGTGAGCAACGAGCGGATCTTGACCCGCTCGTAGCCCGCGTCCTCGATCGCCGCGGCTAGCTCCTCGGTGAGCTCGGTGCCCGCCGGGCAGATGAGCGTCCCCTCGAGCGGGTCGACGATGTCCTCGGCGGCGACGCGCCCGACCAGGCGGTCGCGCAGCTTCTCGAGGATCTCCCCGCCCTCGGTGATGGCCGTGACGTAGATGCCGTGGTCGGTCCCGCAGTCCTCCTCGGTGATGATCACGTCCTGGGAGACGTCCACCAGACGGCGCGTCAGGTACCCGGAGTCGGCGGTTTTGAGCGCGGTGTCGGCGAGACCCTTGCGCGCGCCGTGGGTGGAGATGAAGTACTGCAGCACCGAGAGCCCCTCGCGGAAGTTGGCGGTGATCGGCGTCGGGATGATCTCGCCCGACGGCTTGGACATCAGGCCGCGCATGCCGGCGATCTGGCGGATCTGCTCCTTCGAGCCGCGCGCCCCCGAGTCGGCCATGATGAAGATCGGGTTGGGCTCTCCGCTCGCCTCCGCCCGCTGGCGCATCTCGCTGAACATCTCGTCCGAGACGCGCTCGGTGACGCGGTGCCAGATGTCGACGATCTTGTTGAGCCGCTCGCCGGCGGTGATGATCCCGCCCGAGCGCTGGCGCTCGACCTCCTCGACCTCCTTGAGCGCGGCGTCGATTAGGCTGCCCTTGGCTTCGGGCACGATCATGTCGCCGGCGCCGATCGAGATGCCGGCGTGGGTGGCCCAGGTGAAGCCGATGTTCTTGAGTGCGTCGAGCAGCCGCACCGTCACCTCGTGCCCGAACCGCAGGTACGCGAAGGAGACCAGGCTCTGCAGGCCGCCCTTCTTGAGCTGGCCGTTGACGAGGGGGAGTTCGCGGGGCAACGCCGAGTTGAAGATCACGCGCCCAACGGTGGTCTCGAGGTGGAAGTTCTCCACCCACTGCGGCTCGGCGTGCAGGATGTCCTGCTGGTCGGCCTCGACGGTCATGTCGAGGAGGTTTCCGGTGTAGACGACTTCGACCGGCTGCAGGGTGTCGGCGCGAGCGTTGGCGTGCGCCAGCAGCACCTCGTCGAGGGAGGCGAACACCTTGCGCTTCTGGGGGTCGGCGAGCGGCCGCTCCGAGGTCAGGTAGTAGGTGCCGAGCACCATGTCCTGGGAGGGGACCGCGAGCGGCTTGCCGGAGGCCGGGGAGAGGATGTTCTGCGAGGCCAGCATGAGCACCCGCGCCTCGAGTTGGGCCACCGGCGAGAGCGGCACGTGCACCGCCATCTGGTCGCCGTCGAAGTCGGCGTTGTAGGCCGCGCACACCAGCGGGTGGATGCGGATGGCCTTGCCCTCGACCAGCACCGGCTCGAACGCCTGGATGCCGAGGCGGTGCAGGGTCGGGGCGCGGTTCAAGAGCACCGGGTGCTCGCGGATGACGGTCTCGAGCGCGTCCCACACGTCGGGGGTGCGCTGCTCGACGAGCTCGCGCGCCATCTTGATCGTCGTGACCAGGCCCTTGTTCTCCAGCTCGTGATAGATGAACGGCTTGAACAGCTCGAGCGCCATCTCCTTGGGCACGCCGCACTGGTGCAGCTGGAGCTCGGGGCCGACCACGATCACCGAGCGCCCCGAGTAGTCGACGCGCTTGCCGAGGAGGTTCTGGCGGAACCGTCCCTGCTTCCCCTTGAGGGCGTCGGAGAGCGACTTCAGCGGCCGCCCGTTGGACCCCTTGATGACGCGACCGCGGCGACCGTTGTCGAAGAGGGCGTCCACCGCCTCCTGCAGCATGCGCTTCTCGTTGCGGACGATCACCTCGGGGGCGCGGAGCTCGAGGAGCTTCTTCAGCCGGTTGTTGCGGTTGATCACCCGGCGGTAGAGGTCGTTGAGGTCCGAGGTCGCGAAGCGACCACCGTCGAGCGGGACGAGGGGGCGGAGCTCGGGGGGGATCACCGGGATCACCTCGAGAATCATCCACTCGGGGCGGTTGCCCGACTTGCGGAACGACTCCACCACCCGCAGCCGCTTCGCCGCCTTCTGGCGCTTCACCACCGACGGCTCGGTGCGCATCAGGAGGCGCAGCTCGCCGGCCATCTCGTCAAGGTCGATGCGGCGCAGCAGCTCCTGGATCGCCTCCGCGCCCATCTTGGCGACGAAGCTCTCGCCGTGCTCCTGGCGGCCCTCGCGGTACTGCTCCTCGGAGAGGACCTGCTTCTCCTCGAGCGGGGTGTCGCCCGGGTCGACGACCACGTAGGCCTCGAAGTACAGCACGCGCTCCAGCTCGCGCATCGTGATGTCGAGGAGCTGGCCGATGCGGCTCGGCAGCCCCTTGAAGAACCACACGTGGGAGACCGGCGCCGCCAGCTCGATGTGGCCCATGCGCTCGCGGCGGACCTTGGAGCGGGTCACCTCGACGCCGCACTTGTCGCACACCACGCCGCGGTGCTTCATCCGCTTGTACTTGCCGCACAGGCACTCCCAGTCGGTGACGGGCCCGAAGATGCGGGCGCAGAAGAGGCCGTCACGCTCCGGCTTGAAGGTGCGGTAGTTGATGGTCTCCGGCTTGGTCACCTCGCCGTGGGACCACGAGCGGATCTTCTCGGGTGACGCGAGCGACACCCGGATGGCGTCGAAGTCGTTGATCGCCTTCGGTTTGGTGAAGAAGGCCCGGGGTTCGTTTGTCATGCTGCTCATTCCGTTCCCCCTCACTCTGCCTCGTGCTTGACGAGCTCCACGTCGAGCCCGAGGCTCTGGAGCTCACGCACGAGCACGTTGAAAGACTCCGGCAGGCCGGGCTGCTCGGGAACCTTGCCCTTGACGATCGCCTCGTACACGCGCGAACGCCCCTCCACGTCGTCGGACTTGACGGTGAGGAGCTCCTGCAGCGTGTAGGCGGCGCCGTAAGCCTCGAGTGCCCAGACCTCCATCTCGCCGAGCCGCTGGCCCCCGAACTGGGCCTTGCCCCCGAGGGGCTGCTGGGTGATGAGGGAGTACGGTCCGATGGAGCGGGCGTGGATCTTGTCGTCCACCAGGTGCGAGAGCTTGAGCATGTAGATGTACCCGACCGTGACGCGCTGCTCGAACGGGCGCCCCTCGACCCCGTCTCGGAGAACCGTCTTGCCGTCCTCGGGAATCCCCGCCTGCGAGAGCAGCTCGCGGATCTCCGCCTCGCTGGCCCCGTCGAAGACCGGGGTCGAGAAGCGCATCCCGAGGGCGCGCCCCGCCCAGCCGAGGTGGGTCTCGAGGATCTGCCCCACGTTCATGCGGCTCGGCACGCCCAGCGGGTTGAGGACGATCTCGACCGGGGTGCCGTCCTCGAGGAGAGGCATATCCTCGTCCGGGAGCACGACCGAGATCACGCCCTTGTTCCCGTGGCGGCCGGCCATCTTGTCGCCGACCTGCAGCTTGCGCTTCATCGCGATGTAGACCTTCACCTGCTTGATCACCCCGGGCGGCAGCTCGTCGCCGGCGGTGAGGAGCTTGATCCGCTCGTCGTTGAGCTTCTCGAGCACCTCGATCTGGGACTCCGCCTGGTTGACCAGCATGCGGACGCGCTCGCGTACGGTCCCGTCCTTGAGGGGGAGCGCCAGCAGCTCGGCGCGCGTCAGCTCGTTGACCGACTCGCGCGCCAGCCGGCCGTCCTTCTTGGCCAGCGCCTCACCGCTGCGCGCCGACGTGACCTCGGCGGTCACGCGGGCCCCGTCGAGCAGGTCGCCGAGCTTCTTGTTCCGCTCCTCGAGGATGATGCGCCGCTCGTCGTCGGAGTTCTTGCGGATGCGGGCGATCTCCTCCTCCTCGATCGCCTGCGCGCGCACGTCCTTCTCGGTGCCGCGCCGGGCGAAGATCTTAACGTCGACGACCACCCCGGAGATACCGGGCGGGCACTTCAGCGACGCGTCCCGCACGTCGCCCGCCTTCTCGCCGAAGATCGCCCGCAGCAGCTTCTCCTCCGGGGTCAGTTGGGTCTCGCCCTTGGGCGTCACCTTGCCGACCAGGATGCTGCCCGGCCGCACGTGCGCGCCGATGCGCACGATCCCCGCGTCGTCGAGGTCGCGGAGCGCGGACTCCGAGACGTTCGGTATGTCGCGGGTGATCTCCTCGGGGCCGAGCTTGGTGTCGCGGGCCGCGATTTCGAGCTCCTCGATGTGGACCGAGGTGAAGTAGTCCTCCTTGACGAGCTT
>Ga0316628_100005714_pt1 | contig 10047 bp, 5 predicted proteins | sample OWC_Aug_M2_C1_D5_FD_207648 | JGI IMG/M metagenome (GOLD analysis project Ga0316628, IMG submission 207648) | Wetland soil microbial communities from Old Woman Creek delta, Ohio, United States - OWC_Aug_M2_C1_D5_C | ecosystem: Environmental > Terrestrial > Soil > Wetlands | place: USA: Ohio... | reverse complement strand
CATGCGGCGCGTCTGAGCCAACACCGTGAACGCATCACCGACATCCTCGAGACAGTACGCCCTGCCGACGTGCGCAATGATGACCTTGGCGTTGGGATATCGGCGCTCGATCTCCAGCATGTCGGCGAGATTGACCGGGTCGCGGAGCCGCGTAGAGCGAGGAATATGGAGCATGATGATCCAGCCGTGCCGATCCAGGACCTCCAACTGGTGATGCGGCAGGAAATCGAAAATCCTGATCTGGTCAACGGGTATATGGGCCGGGGACAGCGTGAGATATACCTTCGCGCCGAGGAAGCCGCCCTTGCGAATCTCTTGCTCCAGTTGCTCCCCAGACCATTGCGGCGAGGCAAAGACCAGAGCCGCAAAACCATGCTCGCTCGCAGCGCGACTGACATACGCATTGGCGCCTTCAAAATCGTCCTCATGCGATTCGACGAAAGAGAAGATCAACGGCTTGACCGATTTGCCGGGAAACATCCGTCGGTACGTCTCGATAAGCTCCTCGATGGGGCCTTGTTCGGCTACACGCAACGGCCATGTCACGGCCCGGTCGGTGGGCGCCGACCGGCGGAAGCTCTTGAGCCAGACGTGGGTGTGGACATCGATGATCTTATCCGGCAGGAAGGCCTTGAGCTTCTCCTGATAGAACCTGCGATCCACATCTTTCACGTCGAACAGCGGTGACATATCGTTCTACTTTTGGGCCTCCAGGAGCATCCGTAAACGTCGGATGAGTTCATCCACAATGGCGGGCTCCAGGCATAACGCGAACTTGCACAGGATCGTACTGTGCCCCGCATGGTAGGCGTGTACCCGCAGCCACAGGCCGCTCTCGACGCTTCGCTTGTGGAACGCCAGCGCATCTTCCACCTTGCGGAACTTCAGACCCGTCATGGATCGGTTTCCATGCACGGCGACAATCCTCTCAGGAAACTCCGCCGCAAGCTCGCAAAGCTTCGTATGGTAGTATTCCTGGGTCTGGTTGATCTGCCCGGCCTGCGTTTGCAGCAACCCGATGTTCGCCAGGGCTGCCAGTGCCGCCAGTGCGGCGTTGCCATTGGTGCTGATGGCGTCGTATTGGGCCAGCATGTCGAGCTCGCGACGATAGATGATGCTGGACAGCGGGTGCAGGCCGGCGCTCATGCCCTTGCCGACGATGACGATGTCCGGCGTGATGCCGGCTTGCTTGTACATGAACAGCTCCGGCGTCCAGAAGCCCGTCTGGATCTCATCGACGGCCATCAGCGCCCCCACGCCGTGCGTGAGCCTGCGGGCCAGTTGCAGATATGCGGGCTGCACGAGGATCGCCTCGCGGTTCATCATGACCGGCTCGGCCCAGAAGCCCGCGATCCGCTCGCCGTAACGCTTGAAGACCTTTTCGAGCTCCCTCCCGTCATTGGGCTGGACCGACACGACTTTCATATTACGGATGTACGAGGTCCACATGCCTCGGAGGTTCTGCGAGAAAAAGCCGGTCCCATGATAGTTGCCGTCGAGCACGACGAAGATGGGCGGCCGGGGCCGCTCCTTCCGCTCGTGGTGCATCAGCATGATCTTCAGGGCCGCCTCGCACGCGATGGAGCCGGTGGCAACGCCCAGCAGCACGGTATTCAGCCGCGTCTTCGACTCCATGATCTTCGAGAAGTCGCCCTTTGCCAACTCGGGGCAATCGGGGTTCGCCGCCTCGATCAGCTTCTGCGCGAGTCGCTTGACCGGCCACTGCGGGATGTTCGAGTGATTGTCCGGCACGATCCCCGCCGCCAGACCGTCGCGAATCACCTGGGTCAGGACGGGATGGCCGTATCCCCAGCTCATCTGGTAATGTCCCGCTGTGCAATCGAGGAACAGCCGGCCCTGCTCGGTGATATAGAACAGGCCCCGGCCGGCCAGCAGGTCGTCGGTCTGGCCGATCTTGCCGCCGCCGTAGGATTTCTGCATGACGGCCTTGTCGATGGTTTTCTTGACAGCCGTCCCGTCTATCGTCCGGCCGATGAGCCCAAGCAACTGGCTGTTGTCGTGGCCATCCAGAAACGCCTTCGCCTCGGCCATGGCCCGGCATACATCCGCCCCCATCGGACCGGCCAAACCACTCAACGATATATCAACACACGTCTTATCCATCACTGTCATCTCTGCCCTGCAATTTCTATCTGGACTCCCCTCCTGGCGAGTCGTTTCACCACGTCCTTCCTGAGCCCACAATCGCTGATGATCGCATCGTAATCCTCAGAACTGAAGATCCGGCACATGCCGTTCCTGCCGAACTTGCTGCTGTCGGCGACGACGATGACCTGGGCCGCATTGGCCGCCATCCTGCGGTCGAGATTCACCACCTGCAGGTCGTCGGCGTACGTGTTGCCGTCGAGGTCGATCGCGTCGGCACCCATGAAGGCGATATCGGCCCGGAACATCTCGACGTTCTGCTCTGTAAGCGGGCCGTGCAGGTCAGGCGAGCCGCCGCGAAGAAAGCCGCCGAGCAGCACCGTCCGGACGCCAGCGGCAAATTGAAGTGTTGAGACAATCGCCAACGACGTCGTAATCACCGTCACGTTCCTGCGGCTCATCAATTGCCGGGCGAGCTCGAGGGTCGTTGTCCCGGTATCGAGGATCACGACCTGGCCATCTTCGATATGTGCCGCCGCCTGCCGGGCGATGCACGATTTCTGCAAGCTGTTCCGGTTCTGCTTCTCGCGGAATGAGAACTCGAAGGTCAGCCGCTTGGCGAGCGCCGCCCCGCCGTGCGTGCGAACCACATCGCCGCGCGATTCGAGTCGCTCCAAGTCCCTGCGGACGGTCATACCGCTGACGCCAAACCGCCCGGCCAGTCCATCGATGGAGACTTCATCGGCCCTCAGCAACTCCTGCCGGATCGTCTCCAGACGCTGCATCTGCGTCAACTTATCCTTGATTCGAGCCATGTATTTCTCTACAGCCGCCGGTAAGACCAGCCGGCCAACCGGCATACCTTTTCGAGCACGTCCACGGGCGCGCCTTTGACCAACGCCATGTGGTGACTGCCGCCGGCGTAGGCGTATTCAGTCAGAAGCTCGTTTACGTCGGCATGGTCCGGCTTGAACACGCCGCGAGGACCGTCGATCTTCGGCAGATGATCGTCTGCGATCTCGCCGCTGATGCTCACCAGTTGGCCTTTTCCTTCTGCGGTCGAGTTCAGGTTGACAAGCGTCACCGGGCCCGGCTCGAACTCGAAATCGCAAATCGCGAACTCCGCCGTGCACCGATCCGTGAACTTGCTGGCGAGCAATCTCGGTTTTGCGCGGGCCATGGCGAAGTTGCCCTCGCCCCAGTGCTTGAGGATCAGCCGGTTGTCGGCATATCCGATCGTGAAGATCTCGCTGAAGCTGGCAACGCCGAAGCCCTGTTGCATGCCGCGAACCAGCAAGGCTGTCACCCAGTCCCCTTCGCCCGCGTAACCCAGCCCCTCGCTCATCAGCATGGAGGCGGCCACGTGAAGGCCATCGGCGACCCGCACGTCGTTGCACAATCCGAGGAAGTTCAGGCCGCAGGCATGACTATCCACGTGCTCCAGAAGTCCCCTCAGGGCGATCTCACCCCTGGCGGTCTTTGCCTGCAACGAGGCTCCCAAATCCGATCCCATTTCAAACGTCCGGCGATATCGGTCCAGGCACGCCGCGATCTGCTCGTCCGTGACGGCCGCTATCAGCTCAGCGAATTCAGCGGTCGATACGACCTCGGGCACGATGCCCATGCGGCGCACAAATTCATCCTCGCCGACCTGCAGGTCGAGCATGTGCTCGAAGTGGCCGCCCACCTGGACGGGATTGGCGTTCTGCATGGAGCGAATGATTCGCCCCGCCTGGACCCAGAGCGTGAGCCGGCTGAGGAAATCGCTCTGCTCGTGGTGACCATGAATGACGCCGAAGGGTTTGGCGGTCTTGCCGAGCACGTTCGCCAGGTCCTGCACAGCGTGGACCCCGTGATTCAGCTTGATCGCCTCCGCATCATACTCCTGAGGCTCAAGCCGGAGTATACTCTGCATGGGCCACAGCAGCACAGGGATGCGCGACTGAACCAGCGCCGGCGCGAGCACGCCGCTGGGGCAGTACGGCGCGAGCGCCACGAGAATAAGATCAACCCGATTGTTGTCGAAGTCCGCACAAGCCGCCGTCACCTGCTCTGGAGCGCTCACGGCAGAACTGCACAGGACATCGAGGCCGGCGCTGCGCAACCGTTCAGCCACTCCACTAGCCAGTCGCTGTAGAGCATAGTCGATGTCCGACCAGAGCCGATGGTATAGATCGGCCACCGGTAACAGCATCCCTACCCGGAATTTGTCTGTTTGTGACGCCATAAGATCGCCCCTCTATTCAATCCTTCTGCGCATCGAACATCGGCTTCTGATGATCTTGATACCACGCCCTGTACTCCTGTGAGTCGCGCGGGTCATAGGTCCGCACGACCGCGGTGCTGGGAAAGCGATGCGGCTCCAGCGGGCCGAGTAAAGCCTCGCGTGCGTGCAACGCCGCACCATACGCCGTGAACTGCGGGCACTCGACCGCCTCCACGGTCAAGTCGCAGACATCGGCGATTACCTGCGGCCACAACCGGCTGCCCATCGCGCCGCCGGTGACGACGATCTTATCGAGCCCGCGCACGAGGCCGCAGCTATCCAGAGCATGAGCCACCACCGAGCCGGACCATTCCATGTACCGTCTCACCGACAAAGCGGCATCGGCCTCGGCCTCGACGACACCGCTTTCGAGATCGACTCTCACGCAAGCCTGTGGGACATCCGCGCTGATGACCGCCTCTTCGAGCCCGGCCAGCGACGCATGCGTCAGGCCCAGGCGGCCCAGCAGTCTGTCAAATCCCGCCCCGATCTGCCACAGCGTAATAATAAAGCCGCAGCAGTCCGGGTGCAGGTCCAGGCCGGGATGGATCTGGAACCTCCGGTCGTCGAACAGCGGCCGGCCCGTCCGCCCGTTGATGACCCACGCCGTACCCGTGCCCAACATCACGCTCGTGTCTTTCACAAGCCCCGCCGCTTCCATCGCTGCGTACTGGTCGTGCGAGCCGCTCACCAGCGTCAATCGGCCCCAATCGGTGTGAAGGCCGTCCTTCACCACGCCCAGACCTGACTGGATCGGCGGCAGAAGCCCGTCGGAGACGCCTGCCCAGCCGACGATGTCATTGCTCCATTGCTTCTGTTGAAAGTCCGCCAAGCCCGTGATCTGCGCACTCGTGATATCCGTGCACAGCTCGCCCGTGAGCTGCGCGTAGACAAAATCCGGCACCGTCGCGACGTAGCGCACATTGCTCGGAACCTGTTTTCGCTCGACCCTCTGCCTGAGCTTGCAGGCGGCCAGCCAGCCATGAGGAGGCCAGCCCGTCAGGCGATAGTACCCGGACTCGCCCAACGAATCGACCATGTCCCGGACCATTGACTCATCGGCCAACTCCGTCCAACTGCACGCACCTCCGACCGGACGAAACGCGTCATCGATGAGTACGAAGCTGCCGCCCTGCCCGGTCACGCTGCATGCGATTTCTTCGCCCTTGAACCGGCCCCTGTGAGCGAAGAAGCTCAGCACCCGGCAGAAATGCTCGTGCCAGTAGACCTGCCCCGTGGCCGGTGCGGGCAGCGACGTCTCGTCGAGCACCCGGCCGTCACGGTCGAGCGCCACCGCTTTGGTGCTGGTCGTCCCTATGTCGATGCCGCAGAAGATCATGCAATCCAGCCAGGCAGGTCAGTGTCACAAATTCACACGATGTCACACAAAATAACATTGGCTTGCCTCTCACGCAAGGAGATTCGGACCGATGAGATGTGTTGCGTGCGACGACATTTCGCGGCACAGGTTTGGCTTCGCCTAAAGGGTCGTACGGGCAGCGCACAACCTGCGAAATGCTCACGGCCTCCGCGTAGGGCGAGCGTCCTCGCTCGCCCTGCGAAGCCATTGGGACCCACGGGAATCGGTTGCACGTGACCAGTCAGTTTCGGCAAGGAGTATCCACCATCGGCAAGCTTGCGCTTGCCGCTGCCACCCAGCCTGACTGGGCTCGATGTTACCACGTCACTTCGTTCGTGATTGGAACTGGCGCTGGCGGTCGAGGAAGCCTTGCCGGGCGATTTCTACGGAGGCACGGGGCTGGCGGTCGCGGGAGAAGACGCCGTAGGGACTCAGAGGCGGCTGAAGCCACGTCTTGTCCCACGGGTGGTCGGCCCAGCACCAGATCGTGGTGCCGCAGACGTACGGTGCAGTCGTGCCCTCGAAACCGGCCTTGAGCCGGCCGATTTGCCATTCAATTGGCCGGTCCGCCTCGCCGCCAAACTCCGTGATGAGGATTGGCTTGCCCGGATATTCCCGATGCAGCTCCTCCAGCCGCTTCGTCCACCAGCCGGGGCCATCCTTCGGGTTCGGGTAGCCGTTGAGGCAAATGACATCGTCCTCACCGAAGCTGTCGGCGCGGGGGTCGCCCTGCTGCCAATGGTCCGAGACGTGCACCGCCAGGCGCGTTGGGTCGAGCCGCTTGGCCTGCTGGATGAGCATGACGTTCGTGCCGCGAACCTCCGGGTGCTGCGTGTGAATCTCGTTGCTGACGGACCAGAAAATGACCGACGGGTGGTTGTAGTGACACTCGATCATCTTCGTAAGCTGCCGCTTGGCGGATTCCACGGTCCCACGATAATTGTCCAGCCCCTCCTGCAATCCCGGCCACATGTACAGCGGAATCTCGCTCATCGCCAGCAATCCGATCTCATCGCACAGGTCGAGCGTCCGTGGATGCTGGGGATAGTGACACAGACGAATGAAATTGCAGCCCATCTCCTTCATCTGCATCAGCTCTTTTCGCGTCAGCTCAGGATCGGGACACATATCCGTCCCGGGCGAGTCCTCGTGGCGATTGAAGCCGGTGAGAAAGAGGGGCTTGCCGTTGAGGTACAACATCTCACCTCGGGCCTCGATCTTTCGAAAGCCGAACAGGGCGCCCTGTGAATCAATGACTTGCTCGCCCGACATCAGGTCTACCTCGATGCCATAGCACTTGGGCTGCTCGGGCGACCACGCCTCGGCTTGTGGAATCGTCCCGGAAACTTCCAGGGTCTTCTCCTGTCCCGGCTCCAGGACGCCCGTATCGGCATAGAGGTCCGGCCCTATACCGGGCACCGGCCAGTGGATCTTGAGCCGGCCCTGGGCGGGCTTGTCCCGACCGTTGACGACCTTCGCCCGGAGTGTGAGCCGGCCGCCGTCGCCTTGGGGCTCACCCGAGACCCGCACGCCGTCGACGCGGAACGGATCGGTCGCCAGCACCTCGACCTCGCGGAGAATCCCGCCGTAGGGATGCCAGCCCTGCCGCCCGCCGGGAATCTCGTCACGTCGGCGCGTATTATCCACGCGAATCGCCAGCAGGTTGTCCCCGTCAAACCGCAGGGCGCCGTCGAGGGGAACGTCGAACGGCAGGAAAGCATCCGCATTCTCCCCGACAAGGCTCCCATTCAGCCAAATCTTCGCGTGGTTGTTGACGCCCTTGAATGTGAAGATAATGCGCCGGCCAGTCCATGAGTCAGGCAGGCGAAATGACTTGCGAAACCAACCGATGCCCTCGTAGCGGTCGATTTCCGGCGCGACATCGGCGAAACTGGCGGGGACGTCGACATCCTTCCATCCCTGTGCCGCAAGGTCCGGCTTGAAATACCCGTCCTGCTCGCCCTTGTCCTGTGGATCGAGCGTCGCCTGCCATGGCCCCCGCAGACTCGTGGCCATCCGAATCGGCGACAAGGACGGCTGGAGCACCTCTGCCGCTTTCACCTCTATCCCCATCAGAGCGGCCAACACTAGCAGCGTAGTAGTCACCGCTCTGTTGAACCGCGCCAGGAGATGCCTTCTACTCTCGCACTTTGCCGTCAGCCGGGCAGCCATTTGCAGATCTCCAACCAAGGACCATCGGATCGGTCGCCTCCACCCTACAGGGACGTAGAGACCAGGTCAAGGGGAGATGTCAGGCTGGAGTAACAGGTGGGCGCTGGAGCTATGAATCCGACGCCTTGCCGCGGATGGCGGCGAGGAGGTCTTCCGTGGAGGCGGTCTTGAGGACGTAGGCTTCGGCGCCGGCAGCGTGCATCTTTTCAACGGTCTCGGCGTCCTCGAACATGGACAGCGCAACGACCCGCGCGCCGGGCAGGAGCATCTTGATCTGCCGCGTGGCCTCATCGCCATTGATCAACGGCATGGACACATCCATGATCACCACGTCGGGCTGGAGCTCGCTGGCCAGATTGATCGCTTCGCGGCCGTTCGCCGCCTCGCCGACCACCTCGATCGTGCCCTCTTCACCGAGCAGCGAAATCAGGCCCTCCCGCACAATCTCATGATCGTCCGCCAGGAGCACTCGCAGGCGATGCTCTGCCTTGGCTTCGGGCGCACCGACTCGATTTGGCTCAGCCTTCGCTCCGGTGGCCTTCAACGGGCCGAGGCCCGGCACAATTCTCGTCCCGGGAGGCAGGGGCGTGACGACCAGCTCGCCGTCAGGCACTACAATCAAGAATCTGCTCCCGTTGTCTTTGGTGCTCTTGATCTTCATGCGGCCGCCGAGCAGCTCGACGCGTTCCCGGATGTTCAGCAGGCCGAACCCGGCCGCTTCCTTGACACGTTGCGGATCGAAGCCGCGCCCGCGATCGGAGACCGACAAGCAAATCCAGCGGCCCACCCTCCGAATCCGGATTCTGGCCTCGTTGACGCGGGCATGCTTGACGACGTTGAACAGCAGTTCCTGGGCTGCCTTGTAGAGGAACGTTTTGAGCGTCTCCGATTCCGAGTGGACCGGGCCGTGCGCATGAACGTGAACCGCCAGGCCGTGCTTGGCCTGCACCTGGCCGGCCAACCATCCGAGGGCTTCCGCGAAGTCACCATGGTGCAGCACGGCCGGACTCAGCTCGTGTGACAAGCTGCGGGATTTCTCGATCGCGTCCTTGAGCATCTGATCGATCTGGATGGCCGTGGCCTGCAACGATGGATCGTGCTTGGCCCGGTTCTTCATCAGACTCAGATGGAACTTGGCCGCCGCCAGCACCTGCTGCAAATCATCATGCAGAATCTCCGCGAGGTGCTTGCGCTCCCGGTCTTCCGCCTGTGACAGCTCAAGGGTGAGTTTCTGAAGCTGCCTCGCTCGATGCTCCAGTTCCGCCGTGCGCTGGACCACCTTGCTCTCCAGCGTCAGGTTCAGCTCTCGCAGCGCCTGCTCGGCCTCTCGCAGTTCCTCATTGGAGGTTGTCAATTCCTCCGCTTGCACCTGCAGCTCCTCGGCCTGAGTCTGCAATTCCTCCGCCTGCTCCTGAAGGCGATCGTTCGCCTCACGCATCGCTTCCTCGGCCTGCTTTCGTTGCGTGATGTCATTGACAGTGACCACCGCCAGCAGTTGCTGACCCTGTTCATCCAGGACGAGCGAGCCGCCATAACTGAAGACCCGCTGCCAGTTGCGGTCGATGCGCTGGACGCGCACTTCCCAGTCGCGCAGGTTCTCCCCGCGCAGAATACGGGCCAGCGGCCACTGCTCCACGGGCAGCACCTTGCCGTCCATAGTCGAGAGCTTGAAGGTATCGGCCAACTCGGGCAGCCGGCGCTGGCATTCCTCTAAACTGGCGAATCCGTGCATCTCCAAGGCAGCGCGGTTCCAATGAAACAGGCGACCGTCAAGATCGGCGACCACCAGGCCTTCCGCCAGGTTCTCGACAATCGTCCGAAGCTGGGCTTCGCTCTTGCGAAGGGCCTGCTCCTGCTCGCGCAGTTCCTCGTTAGCGACTCGCAGTTCCTCCTCCTGGGCGGCAAGCTCCTCGTTGGACGCCTGCAACTGCTCCGCCTGCATCTGCAGACGCTTGTGGGCTTCCTGCAAAGCCTGTTCCGCACGCTTGCGTTCGGTGATGTCCTCGATAATGGAGAGGCGATAAGGACTGGACGTGCGAGCCATCGACGAGGTGACCCGCACCCATACGGGATGGGCGTCTTTGTGGAGGTATCGTTTCTCAATGCTGTAGCTGGGAATCTCTCCGGCCAGGAGTTTGTTCAG
>Ga0316628_100005713_pt1 | contig 10048 bp, 8 predicted proteins | sample OWC_Aug_M2_C1_D5_FD_207648 | JGI IMG/M metagenome (GOLD analysis project Ga0316628, IMG submission 207648) | Wetland soil microbial communities from Old Woman Creek delta, Ohio, United States - OWC_Aug_M2_C1_D5_C | ecosystem: Environmental > Terrestrial > Soil > Wetlands | place: USA: Ohio... | reverse complement strand
ATCTCGCGTGTCCTTTCGGTAACCGAAACGAGCATGATATTCATAATGACGATGCCACCGACCACGAGACTGATGGAGACAATCCCGATCAGCGCTGCGAAGATGCCGGTGCTGATCCCCTCCCAGATCCTGATCAGGTTATCGGAGGTAACGATGGCAAAGTTATCTTCGCGTTTGGGACCCAGGCGATGGAGAATGCGCATCGCCAACCGCGTCTGCTCAACGCACTCGGCGATTTGATCAAGGTTCGCGGCTTTCACAGAGATCGTTATGGAGCGGTGCGAGCCAAACATCCTCTCGAACGCGGTGATCGGAATGACGACCATCAGATTGGGGCTGCCCCCCAGCATCCCGGCACGCTTCTCGAGCACCCCGATGATCTGATGACTTACTCCGGCGATCTTGATCTGCTTTCCGATCGGATCAACGCCCGGATACATACGATCGGCGACGTCAAATCCGATTACCGCTAGCTGCGCCGCGTGCGCGACCTCCTGCGAGAAGAAGTGCCGCCCATCCTTCAGTTCGTACCGTCCCAGCATCGGATAGTTCTCAGACCGGCCCTGGATCGTGACCGAGTCGATGTACCGTCTCTCATATCGGACCTGAGCCGAGGTTGACTCGTTGGCATCCAGGTACTCGGCAAGAGTCACACGCTCTTTGAGGTGCTGCAGATCCGAAAGCGTAATCTCGGGATTGTGAAGCGACTTCAGAAACTTGTCGAAATCCGAAAGAATATCAAGCGTGTTTACCTGCTGGACACTGAAGACGCCGGATCCCTCGCTGGCGACTTCCGTTCGTATGAAGGCATTCATCCCGTCAATGATGCTGACGACAGCGATCACAGATGTCACACCGACGATGTTGCCCAACAGCGTGAGCACTGTCCTCAGCTTGTTCGCCCACAAGGCATCCAGGGCAATCAGGATTCCTTCCACAAAGTGCATGGCACCGCCTCTACCCTGCTGTCGTTTATACGGGCCGCAGCGACGGTAAGTTGACCTTGCGGTTGAATCAATCGCTCCCCATGTCGCGCACGAAGTCCTGCTCTGAGGCGTACCGCATATACGGATTGCTGCGTCGCTGCTCGCCGATCGTTGACGAACGGCGCTCCCCGTAGCTATGGCCCGGGAAGAGGACCGTGCTCTCCTCCAGCGCCGCCAGCTTCCGGTTCAGACTAAACCACATAGCGCGGGGATCGCCCCCCGGAAGATCAACCCGGCCGCAGGCATTGATGAAAAGGGTATCGCCGGAGAAAAGGCAATCCTCCGCCAGGTAACAGACAGAACCCGGCGTGTGCCCCGGCGTGTGGAGCACGCGGACCGGCAGCTCCCCCAGAATGATTTCCTCATCATCGGATACTGGCTGGCAATTCCTGGTGATCAAGCCCACAAATTCAACCGGGACACCGAATTGCGCCGCCATCTGCCGCATGTATTCCGTCTCATGGGGATGCATGTAAACACGCATATTCGCGGCTGCGAGCAGTTCCGGTAGCCCGTTGATGTGATCGGGATGAGAGTGAGTCAGCAGGACATGGCTGAGCTCGAGATCCATTCCCTTTGCAGTCTGCCGGATTAGCGGAACATCCCAGGCTGGATCTACGACTGCGGCCTGCCGGGTCTTCACGCACCCCACGATGTAGACAAAGTTCATCATTGGGCCGACTTCAATCTGCTTCAGGACAAGCGTTGATCGCATCGGATTCCTTCCTCAGTGCTGTGGCACCGGCTACGTCGCCGCCATCGCACAATGCTCTCTCCATGCGCGAGGCCGGTCAGGCACCGGCCTGGTCCAGCGCGGACGCACCGCTGCATTTCGGCACCCTGATCGCACGCCATGGCGGCGCGGAGATCCCGGCTGCTATTCTGCTCTCCCAGGTGGCCTCCGTGTCCTGGTTGTGGGGCTGTCCGGCAGCGCTGACTTCGCCGACCGGTTCGAGCGCTGGTTCGCCGGCACGGCGCCGGTGATGGGCGCGTATCGCAGGATCGTCAGGACATCCTCCGTTGAATCGACCACTTTCAGGATCTCCCTGTCTTCGGCCGAAATAAGCTGCGCGGCCATGAGTTTCTCTTCAATCCAGCTGACCAGAGGCGCCCAGAAGTCGCGGCCGACAAGGATGACCGGAAATGGCTGTATCTTGTGGGTTTGGATTAGAGTCACAGACTCAAAGAGTTCATCCAGAGTGCCGAATCCACCCGGCATTATGATGAATGCCCGCGAGTATTTTACAAACATCACCTTGCGCACGAAGAAGTATCGGAAGTTGAGGAACGTCTTGATGTAGGGGTTGGGCCGTTGCTCGAGCGGCAGCGAGATATTCATCCCTACTGATTCCCCGCCGGCGTCGTAAGCACCTTTGTTGGCGGCTTCCATGACACCGGGTCCCCCTCCGGTGATAACGGCATATCCGGCCAATGAGATAGCCTTTGCCAGCTCATAGGTCCTGCCGTACTCGACACTGTCCGGAGAAACCCGGGCAGACCCGAAGATGGAAACGCCCAGCTTCACGTGTGAAAGAGTCTCGAAGCCGTCGACGAGCTCCGCCATGATGCGGAACAGCCGCCAGGATTCCGCCGCGCTGATGTCGTCAATGACATATTGTCCTCTCATCTGCCTACCTCCTGCCCCCCGCGCAATGTCTGCGCATCAAAACGCGAACCATCAGTATGCCGGCCGGCATCTATTTGTGATGGATACCCGCGGCATGGCACGTGCTGAGGTATCATCTAAGGATACAGAATTCAAAGACAAAGAGGGTCCATGTTTCATCGAGTCAGAGTCTCATGCAACACCGTGGTGATCGCCGGTTGCCTGGTCGCATCGATTGGCGCGTCGCCGGCACCGCAGCAGCAGAAGAAGACGAAGGATGATCAGACCATCCGGATAGCTGTGGAGATGGTTTCTCTCCCTGTCGTGGTAACGACGCGGGACGGCCAGCGGGTCACTGACTTGAAGAAGGAGGACTTCCAGGTCTTTGAAGACGGTGTGTCCCAGGAAATAAGCGGCTTCGCGCCGACCGACGAACCGATTTCAGTGGTGCTGGCGCTCGATACCAGCGGCAGCACGGAGCTGAAGTTGGCGCGCATCCAGAATGAAGCGATTCACTTCGTCAACCTGCTTCATCCGGACGACTCGGTGGCGATCATGTCCTTCGCCCAGGATGTGAACCTGCTCGAGGACTTCACGATCGACCGCGACCGCAATGCTTACGGAATCAAAGAAACCCGTCCGGGCGGCTGGACCGTACTTTACGAAGCCGTCTGGCTGGCGCTGCAAGATGTCCTAAAGCCGGTCCAGGAACGGAAAGCGCTGGTCCTCTTCACCGACGGAGTCGACACCGCAAGCCGCAAGGCATCTCAGAAGGAAACGCTGGAACTCGCCAAGGAGACCAGGGCGACAATCTATGGCGTCTATTTCAACACGGAGAGGGACCTGTATACCCGTCAGGGCGGCACGACGGTCGGGGGCATCCCCCTTCCCGGCGGCCCTTCGATCATCCGTAGCGGGCCTCCCATATACGGGCCCGGAGGGCCCGGCAGCACCACCATCGAATACATGGCAGGCCGGGAGTATCTCAAGAAACTCGCCGAGTTCAGCGGCGGCGCAGTGTTCGACGCGCTTCAGATGGATGACCTGGGGCCTACGTTTGAGCAGATCGCCAAGGAGCTGGCCAGCCAGTACAGTATCGGGTATTACTCGACCAATGCCAAGCGCGATGGGAAATTCCGCAAGGTCGAGGTAAAGATCGTGAAAGCCGGCATGGTCGGCCGGACAAAGAAAGGCTATTACGCGCCCAAAGGCTAGTGTTAGCGACTTGTCCTGGCCGGCGCCGACTCCACCCATAGCCGGTAGAGACGATCGATTTCGGCGGCGCTAGCATCGCTGTCCCAGAGCGCCACCCCGTAATTCAACTCCAGGTCCTGGCCTGCCGCCAGAGTCATCGGTTCCTTCCAGAGGTTCAGCGTGGCCGCGAGGTAGGCAAACGGCGGCGTCATCGTAAACATCCTGGCGGGATGCCGAGGATTTGAGGGGTGATCAAAGACCGCCACCGTGACTCGATGTCCGTCGGCGGAAGCGGAGTAGGCGCACCAGTTGGCTGCCGTAAGCCGTTCGCTCCCACGCACGGGATCTCCTGCGCTCCCCTCGGAGTTGGAGAAATGCCCCCCCTGATCCATCGACTCGACAAACCGCAGGCCGAGCCCGAAGTAGTGCTCACCTGTCAGCAGCGAGGATTTCCTTTCGGGCGGTGTCTGGAGACGTGACTGCCAGGTCAGCAGCGTGGCTCCAAGAGCGGGGCCGTCATAGGCAATCAACGTGCGCCGTTCCAGGAGGAGCACCTGGTTCGCGGGGCCACCGGTCCATTCGAGCCTCTGGGTGAGGGCAGCCGTTTCCAGCCCCCTCTCCACGCGCGAATCCCGCAGGGAAAGCGAGCGATTCTTCTGCAGCCCTGTCCCTTCTCCCTCCGCCCAAAAGTCGATCGAATCCACCGCAAGAGCGAACATGAGGGCATGGTGATGCCGGTGGTCGGACGGGGAATCCCGCAGGACCTGCACTCCGGATGGAGTAAAGAGCCTGGCCACATATGGCTTACGCGGGGATTCCACGAAGAAGTACTCCAGAACCTGCCCCGCGCCGGCGAAAATCGAGACAGCCTTGTCATTCTGCTCGATGCGCAACGATGAAGCCCCGTCTCGCGACGGCAGGGCCCGTCCAGCCTGCGGAACGCTGACAGCCAGTGCGACAATGACAGACCAACGGTGGATGCCAACCGCACGCTTCGTTCGCTGCATCATGGGTAAAGCCTCCTCCGAACCGGCGATTGGAGATCATACCGCACAACCCGCCCGGGTTTGACTATCGAAGAAGATCCATTCGGGTGCCCCGGCAGGCTATAATGGCGCGCGTGCCGACTTTTCACTATCGAGAACTTGCATAGAGGAGGATTGATGATCCGTCGTGATTTTCTGACCCGATTGGCCGGGGGAACGATCGTCACCGGTGCGGTTAGCTCCGGCGACCTTCTCCGGGTAGCAGTGGGGGGGCCTGCCCCCCAATCCGGCGTCGACAAACTGCAACGCATCTCTATATCGACCTGGAGCCTTCACAACTACTTCACTTCCACCCGCGAGAATGAGTTTAAATTGCCGGGAAAGATGCTGGACTTGCTGGAAGTGCCGCAGATGGTCGCGGACAGGTACAAGGTCCACACCCTTGAGATCTGCGTGCCCCACTTTGCTTCCTCGGAAAGCACTTACCTCCAGGAACTCAAGAAACGATTGGCTGAATCCCACACCCGGGTGGTTAACATGCCAGTGGACATTGACGAGATCTGGAACAAAGGCGGCCTTTCTGATCCGGACAAGGGCGTCCGCACGAGCGCTGTCAACGCTTCGAAGAAATGGATTGATGTCGCCGCCACCGTTGGATCGGCCGCTGTGCGGTGCGATCCCGGCAAGCTGAATGCGAAGAATCTGGCCCCCACCGTCGAATCCTATAAGGCGCTTGCGGGTTACGGAAAATCCAGAGGAGTTCACGTAATCATAGAGAACCACGGCGGCGTTGGCTCCGAGCACCCGGAAGAACTTGTCGCTCTCTTCAAGGATGTTGGCGGGGACTACATCGGGGCCTTGCCAGATTTCGCCAATTTTCCCGATGAAACCATTCGCGACAAGGGCCTGGGGCTCCTGTTCCCCTACGCCCGGATCGTGTGCCACGCGAAGGGACTCGAGTTTGACTCAGGGGGGAACGAAACCAAGTTCAACTTCCCCAAGTGTATGGAGATCTCCAAGAAGGCCGGATTCAAGGGCATCTACTCCATCGAATTCGAAGGGGAGGGAGATCCTTACCAGGGTATTCAGAAAGTCCTCGACGAGCTGTTGAGGTCCCTGTAGCACGAGGGTCTGGAAGGCGGCCGCTGGTCCGCTCTGCCCTGCGGGACCGGGTTCGCAGTACCCGTGAAGCAAACAGCCCAGCGGTTGGTGTCAGTGCAGCCCACCACACCCAGGAGAATCTGGAATGAGAGCGCGTTGTCTATTCTGGCTGGCGGTGGCAGTCTTCGCACCTGCACCGGCACGAGCGCAGGTTGTCGGTGAGGTTTTGCCTCCATGGACTCAGGGGACGCTGGACATCCATCAGATAAGCACCGGGCGAGGCAACTCGGCTCTCATCATCTTCCCTGACGGTACGTCCATGCTCGTGGACGCGGGCGCCATAAGCGGCAAGAACCCCCGCTACGTGGCGCCGCGCCCCGACGATTCACGCTCGCCCGCCGAGTGGATCGTCCGCTACGTTCTTGAAATGTTGAAGCGGGATCCCGTCCCTGCGCTGGATTATGCCCTGCTTACTCATTTCCATTCCGATCACATCGGCCAGATCCTGGAGGACTCAACGTTGTCGAAGTCAGGCCAGTACAGACTATCGGGGATCACCGAGGTTGGCGAGCACATACCAATCCGGAAGATCCTCGACCGCGGCTGGCCTGACTATCAATATCCATCTCCACTGGAAGACCGGAATGTGAAGAATTACCGCGCGTTTCTGAGCTGGCAAGCAGAGCACAATGGCATGCGAATCGAGCGCTTCCAGCCCGGGAGAAATGATCAGATCACTCCGGTCCGTGCACCCAGGCAATATCCGAACTTCGAGGTGCGCAACCTCATGGCAAACGGGGAGATCTGGACGGGAGTAGGGACCAACACGCGCCAGGAATTCCCACCGCTGAATGATATCCCAGCCGGGGATCGTCCCAATGAAAACATGTGCAGCGCCGGCTTCCACCTGAGTTACGGGAGTTTTGACTATTACAGCGGGGGCGACATTCCGGGCATCCCGTTCGAAGGCTACCCTTCATGGCATGATGTGGAATCTCCGGTGGCGCAGGCTGCGGGCCCGGTTGAGGCGGCTCTGCTCAATCACCACGGCTACCTCGATTCACAGAACGCGTTTTTCGTCGGCGCACTACGCCCGATGGTCTGGGTGCTGAATGTCTGGGAGTCTGCTCATCCAACCGGCAGGGTTTACCACCGCCTGCAGTCTACGCGGATATACCCGGGCCCGCGCGACATTTTCGCAACCAACATGCACGATGCCAATCTCCTGGTAGTCGTGGGCCTGGACCAGCTGAAGAGCAGTCACGGTCATGTTGTCGTCCGGGTAGCACCCGGTGGTAGCTCCTTTCGCGTGATCGTCCTGGATGACTCCGCCGAGACGTACAAAGTGAAGTCCGTCCATGGTCCCTATCAATCAAGATGATCGGCAATAACCACACTGCAGTCCAACCCCTCGGCAGAGCCTTGAGATTCCGGAGAGCGATGTCGCTCTGGAGGAGCCGGCGCCGCGGGGGAGAACGCATCCGAGGTGACGAAATGACAACTCGAATATCTTGCACGCTGCTAATCGCTCTGGCCGCTTTGACGGCGACCACCGTTTTTGCCGGCAACCCCGCACCTCTGCCAGTTCGCGGATTGCACGTAATGGCACCTAAACCCGCCGAGGTACCTGATTGCGTCCGCTTCATTCGCGAGGCCCTGCCCAAGGAAGGAGTCAATGTCCTGATTGTGGAGGTCAACTACCACTACCAGTATACGACGCGGCCCGAAGTCATCGACCCGGACGCTCTTACGAACGCAGACATGAAAGCCCTGGCTGAGGCCTGCCGTGCATCAGGAGTGCGGCTGATCCCTATGATCAACATGCTCGGACACCAGTCATGGGCCAAGACGACTTACGGTCTCCTGCGGGCACACCCCGAATTCGATGAGACACCCGGTAAATACCCGGACAACGAAGGCATCTACTGCAGAAGTTACTGTCCGATGCACCCGGACGTCCACGCTGTTTTGTTCGACTTGATCGACGAGCTGGCGGATGTCTGCCAGGCCGACGCGTTTCACGTGGGCATGGATGAGGTCTTCCTGCTAGGGGAAGACGACTGCCCTCGGTGCAAGGGGAAAAACAAGGCAGATCTGCTTGCACAAGAGGTGCAGACACTGCACGATCACCTGGCGAAGTCCGGCCTCACGACGTGGGTATGGGGCGACCGTTTTCTGGACGGGGACGTCACGGGGCTGGGCAAATGGGAAGCTGCGATGAACGGCACGGCACCTGCATTACGCCAGGTCCCGAAGGATATTGTGATCTGCGACTGGCACTACGACGATGCGCCCCCGACAGCGCTCTACTTCGCCGTCGAGGGCTTCCCCGTCGTCTCCAGCCCCTGGCGCAAGTCCGGCATCGCGCTTGAACAACTGGGGTTGATCCGGCAGGCGCGCGAGAACGGCCCGGAAGCTATTGCCGGGCGTTCCCGCGGGGTTGTGCAGACGACATGGTGCGGCATGGGCCAGTTTGTCATGACGTACCGGGGCGATGGCCCGGTCGATCCACACGTCCTCGAGGCGGTTGCCTGCTTCAAGGAGCTGTTTCGCCAGATCCGGAACGCAGGCCTGCAGTAAGCCGCGCCTGTAAGGCGTGGCTTTCACCCGCCCCGCATAGCCGAACGAATCGAAGCGACCTCGGGGTCGGAATCGGAGGTAGACCCAGACTACTGCGCCGTATCCCGGCGTACAGTCCCACAATCGGCAATCGTCACTTCCTGTCGATACCGCGGGTATCAGGCGAGCATCCGGCCTGCGGCGAGAACAGTGAGTGCCAGCGCCAGAGTTTCAAACAATCGCTGGTTGATGTGGCCGATGAGCAGGCGGCCCAGCACAGCGCCAGTAACCACAATCGGTGCCAGCTTGACGTCCAGCGTGAGTGAGGCCGCCGTGATCAGGTCCAGGCGATAGCTGAAGGGAACTTTGAACAGGTTGACCGCCAGGAAGAACCATGCGCCTGTCCCCAGAAACTCCATCTTGGGGAGCTGCATCGACAACATGTAGAGAATCATGACCGGTCCGGCTGCGTTGGCGACCATCGTGGTGAAGCCTGCCATCGTCCCCATGAGCGCGGCGAACCACATCCTGTGCGGGACCTTGTCGTTTGTCCGCTCGGGATCGCGGGCGAGCCGCCTCTGCCTCCAGAGGTGAACCGCCACCATGCCCAGCAGAATCCCCCCGATCATCCGCTGGAATGCCTTGTCCCCCTGCAGCTGACCCATGGCGAAGAAACCGAGCAGGACTCCAGCGGCGACCCATGGGCAAAGTTTCCAGAGGTGCGACCACACTGCGTGGCGCCGGTAAAGCGGGACTGCGATCAGATCCCCACAAATGAGCAGAAGGAGGAGAACACCGGTGGATCCCCGAGCCGGAAGAACACTGGCAAATATGGCGACTGTGAAGATGCCGAGCCCGGCGATCCCTGTCTTTGACAGACCGACAATCAGGGATCCTACCAGCAATAGAATCCATCCCCAAACATTCAGGTCGGACATGTTCGCTGGACTCTGCAATACCCGCGGCGGCTATGCAAGCACTCAGTGGTAAACCGGACAAATTCCGCATACGCGTGGCACCAATAAGGCCGCATGTGTGCTATTTTGGACCCACAGGGAGAACTCATATGAAAATCGAGATAAAGCGAAGAGAATTTTTGCAGGCAGCAGCAGGATGTGCCTTGTGTTTCCGCGCCCGGCACGCGTGGCCTTCCAACCAGAGCGCGAGCCTTCCGGCCCTGATTAGTCCCGGATGCGTCAGATCGAAGGTTCGGATCGCGAAGATTTACGCCGGCATTCCAAAAGCGCTCTGGCCCACGCCCAAGCTGGATCTGAGCGCCGAAATTCAGCGCTATGAAGCCGAGTTCAGCCGGATGCGGAAGGATTTTGCCGACGTGGACTTCCCAGTCGACAAGCTCATCACGGAGGCAGGGCAGGTCAAAGAGATCGGGGATGCGCTGCGGGATGTCGACGGTATCCTGGTGATCCATCTGTCGATGGGAATCACGCCCGTCCTGGCTGAAATCCTCAAGAGCAAGCGGCCGACGGTAATCTTCGCGGCACCCTATTCCGGCCATGAATGGACCTCCTTCGGCGAGCTGCGGAAGGGGGAAGACGGAGCGCTGCTCGAATGCATTCTGAGCAGCAACTTCGACGACCTCGTCGTCGCGGTGCGTC
>Ga0316628_100005712_pt1 | contig 10048 bp, 8 predicted proteins | sample OWC_Aug_M2_C1_D5_FD_207648 | JGI IMG/M metagenome (GOLD analysis project Ga0316628, IMG submission 207648) | Wetland soil microbial communities from Old Woman Creek delta, Ohio, United States - OWC_Aug_M2_C1_D5_C | ecosystem: Environmental > Terrestrial > Soil > Wetlands | place: USA: Ohio... | reverse complement strand
GATGTTCTATCTTGCTTGCAGAGATAGTGGTACGAATTTCCCCACAGGCAGCCCAACGATGTTTAAATAAGATACAATTGATAGGAATATCGATAATATCATTTGAAACCGATATAATTTCAGCCTGAATAACCTTACTCAGATGTGCTCGTTGCCGTTTGTCAAGAGTTTGTTATGCCTGTAATATTTTCTACACTCGAGAGGAAAATTAATGAAGCTACTTGTGGTAGCGTCCACAATGGATCTTAAATATCGATTAGGTTGTACACCGGCGTGGTGGCAACTGTTAAAATCGATACATGAAACAGGAAATGAGGTCATCCTTACTACCTACCTGGGCGAGGCAACGGAAAGCCCGTGGTGGAAAACGTACCCTAATCCATGTAAACGAGAGAGCATAATTTTCAACTCATACCTTGAAAGGAAAAAAAAAGCGGGGGCATTTCCAACTCAAAGAAATCTACTGTCACCAGTTTTTGACCGTGTCATAAAGCATTATGTTCGCCCCAAGTGGAGGAATCATCTTCTTGCCATACTTGCCAGGGAGGATGGAATAGGGGCTGTCATTTTCCTGAACGTGCCGATAAATCATATAAACGGTATCCCTTCCGCGATTAAGACGAAAGCAAGAATACCTGCTATTTACTATGATGGAGATATGCCTATAATCTTGCCAAAATATGCAGACCGGAGTGCGTATAAGTTCAAATATTATGATAACGCCGATCTCTCTGAATACGATGCTTTTCTTTCAAACTCTGAAGGAGTGAAAGCTGACCTTGAAGTTGCAGGTGCTAAAAATGTTGGTACTCTGCATTACGCTATAGATCCGGAGCTGTGCCAGCCAATTGCTATTGAGAAGGACATAGATATCTCTTTTTTTGGATACGGAAGTGAATTTCGTGAGGAATGGATACACAAGATGATTACTATTCCCTCCAGAAGTATGCCGAATGTGAACTTTGCTGTCGCGGGCACTGGTCTTAAAGTTGATCTGGGCAATGCAAAAGCGATAGGCGACGTATCGTACAGTGGGTGGAGGCAGTTGTGTTGTAGAAGCAAGATCAATCTCAATATCACAAGATGGTCACACGCAACGGTTTATGCGTCATCCACGATGAGGCCATTTGAACTGGCTGCATTTGGAAGCTGTATTGTTTCACAACCATATCAAGGTATAGAGAATTGGTTTGATGTTGGGAGGGAACTCTTCGTAGTTCAAGATGAGGAAGATGCGATGGCAACATACCAGCGTTTGTTGGCGAACAAAGAGGAAAGGGAGACTGCCGGAAAACTGGCAAGGCATAGAGTTTTGAAAGAGCATACCTACAAACACAGGTCAAGCCAATTGATAGAGATCATTCAAACACTGAGAAAATGAAAATACTGCAACTTATACCGTATTTTGTTCCCGCGTGGAATTATGGAGGGCCTATACCAGTAGCTTACAACATATCAAAGGAGCTGGTTAGAAGGGGTCACAAGGTTACCGTCTACACCACCGATACACTCAATGCGGATAGCAGGATAGAGGAGAAAGAAGAGGTAATAGATGGGGTCAGGGTAAAGAGATTCAGTAATCTGAGCAATTTTTTGGCGGCCAAACACCACCTGTTTTTCCCACCCTCGCTGATTAAGGCATTGCGGGATAACTTGTCAGAGTTTGAAGTCATTCATGTGCACGAGTATTGGGTTCTTTTTAATGCAGTCCTTCTACATTATGCCCAGAAATACCGCATTCCCTACTTGGTGCAAGCTCATGGTTCGCTTCCCCTCATGCTATCAAAGCAGAGCATTAAGAGAATATTTAATCTAATCGTTGGGTATAACTTGCTGAGGAGCGCTTCGAAGGCTATCGCCTTGACATCGGTAGAAGCTGCACAATATGAGAATATGGGTGTAAACAAGGACAGGATAGAAGTTGTGCCTAATGGGATAGACCTTTCCGAATATGCGAATTTGCCGCCCAGGGGTGGTTTCAGACAGAAATATGGGCTAGGTCCTGATGAGAAGTTGGCTCTGTATCTTGGCAGAGTCCACCAAAGTAAAGGCATTGATTTATTGGTAGAGGCTTTCGCCAGTCAAGAACTAGATGAGGCGAAGCTGGCAGTTGTCGGACCTGATGATGGGTACCTGTCTGCGCTGCAGAAGTTAATTGTGCAGGTAGGGATCAGAAATAGGGTGGTGTTCACTGGCCCTCTATATGGGGAGGACAAACTTAGAGCATACGTTGATGCCGATGTTTTTGTCACCCCCTCTTTTTACGGTTTCCCGGTAACTTTTCTGGAAGCTTGTGCTTGTGGTTTACCAGTAGTTACTACGCAAGCCCGCGGCGAACTCGATTGGCTCAATGATCAAGCAGGTATGGTTGTACCCTACGACGAACGTTCGTTGAGCGACGCAATTTTCCGTGTCCTGAGTGATAAGAAGATGAGACAAGATCTAGGGCAAAGGGGCAAATCAATAGTTGCCGAAAGGTTTACCTGGCAAGCGGTAGCTGACAAAGTCGAGCGAGTGTATTTGAACTGCTTATTTTCCCCAAGAGTTGAAAAACGCGGATAGATGTTTAATGGTTTGCGAGTAGGTTGTTCATCTGTAAGGTCGTCAAGGGTGGAAATTGTTGCCTGGATATTACTTGAAGCCTGAAGAATCTGAGAGTAACCTATCTTGACTGAGCACAAGCAATAGTGGTCGGTTTGAAGTGGACGCGGAGATGGAATGCGCGACAACTCTGAAACTACTTAACCTCGGTTGTGGCGAACGTTATCACAAGGACTGGACGAATGTAGATTTCGTCTCATACAGCCACGCCGTAATGGCTCACAATCTGCTTAATGGCATTCCTTTTCCTGATAATCATTTCGATGTTGTGTATCATTCACATCTACTCGAACATTTCTCCAGAGAGAATGCCCCTGGGTTCATTAGAGAGTGTTGGAGGGTACTAAGATCAGGGGGGACAATCAGAGTTGCGGTTCCCGACTTGGAGAGAATAGCTAGGGCTTACCTGGAACAGTTGGAACTGGCGTTGCGCGGCGGCAAAGAAGCAGGGTTGAATTACGAATGGATAATGCTGGAAATGTACGATCAGACGGTAAGAAATCACAGTGGCGGTGAAATGGGCAAACTATATAGATCAGGATATGCGCCTAATGCCGATTTCATCCATGAAAGGGTTGGCGTTAGGTTGAACAAAGAGAACAAAATAGAGGGAAACATGATTGAAACCAATGCACTTGCAGTTAGAGTAAGGGACTTGATGCGTCTGGTCGGAAAACACCCGACACCGCAAACTGGCTTATTCATTATTAGAAATTTGCTCTCAGAATTTAGGTATTTATTCTTGAGAATTATTTTGTGGAGAGAATACAGATATTATGAATTGGGTAGATTCAGACTGAGTGGTGAGATACATCAGTGGATGTATGATAGGTTTTCGTTATCCAAGCTGCTGGTTGACTGCAATTTCAAGGAGATGCGGGTGTGTAGTGCTCGTCAAAGTCGCATACCTAACTGGGAATCATTTCATTTAGATGCTAATTTGGATGGCACAGTCTATAAGCCCGATTCTCTCTATATGGAGGCCACCAAGTAAGTATCTCTAGTCTTCCTCTATTTCGCTAGAACAGCTCTGAGAAGATTACCCGAAGGGGAAGGATTCAGGGTACAAGAATTACGTGCGGGGGTATTTTCGCTAGACCAAAGGGGATTTGGGGTTCTTTGCTTGGTGCTGACATTCTTATGGTTGGAATAAAAGAATAATGAAGATTGTTCATGTAATAGACTACTTTCAGCCGCAACTCGGTTACCAGGAGACTTTTCTTGCTCGCGAGCAGGCGAAATTGGGGCACGACGTCTATGTTGTGACCTCCGACCGTTACTCTCCTTCTATATTTGAGGCTAACCGATCTGTACTTGGGAAAAGGGTGAGAGCCCCAGGGTTCTTCGACGAAGAGGGTATCAAAGTCTGGAGGTTGAAAACACTATTCGAAGTGACCAATGCCATCTGGATACGCGGCTTGGAAAACAAGGTCCTTGAGTTGGAGCCGGACATTGTCATTGTGCATGGTATTGTCACCTTCTCAGCAATAAGGGTCGCCAGACTAAAAAGTGGTGCAAACAAATTCAAACTCATATACGACGACCACATGACCTTTGATAATAGTACCAGTAGGCTGAGAGTTTTATATCCGTTGTTCAGGTACACTTTTTCGTCATTAATTCAGGACTCAGCAGATGCGTTGGTTGGCATAGCCGATGCATGCCAAGACTTCATGAATAGGAGTTACGGTATCCCAATTGATCGTATATCTGTGGTTCCGTTGGGTGCCGATGACGAGCTTTTCAGGTTTGATGAAGCTTCGCGACTGTATATAAGGGGTCAATTGAATATCGAGAAAAACGATATCGTCTTCATTTATACGGGCAAAATTATACCCGAAAAGAAGCTCTCTCTTTTGTTGGACGCATTGAAGCTGATAAAGGATCAGGGCAATATTAAAATATTGCTGGTGGGCGACGGGCCCTTGGCTCATATCGAAGAGCTGAAGCAGAGAGCGATAGAGGGCAATGTTGAAGACAAATTCATCTGGCAGCAGGTAGTGCATAATAAAGAGTTGTATAAATTCTATTCAGCAGCCGACGTTGCTATCTGGCCACGTGGAGCTACCATAAGTCAGCGAGAGGCGATGGCTTGTAATTTGCCGATAATAATAAGCGATGGTTCAATGGTTACTGAACTCGTGGCGTACAATAACGGGCTGATATGCAAGGAGAATAACCCTTTGGATCTTTCAGAGAAAATGCAGAGGCTCTTAGATCCTGCATTGAGAAAGGAAATGGGACGAAACAGCAGGAGTTACATCGAGGAGAAGCTCAGCTTAAGGGTCACAGCAAAGAGATTCATTGAGCTGGCAACATAGACATGGTCGATCGACCAAGGTTCATGCAATGAGAATCTGTTATAGCGCTAATGGAGAGAGCATACATACACAAAGGTGGGTTAATTATTTCGCAAGTCGAGGGCATGAGGTTCATTTAATTTCGTCCAGATTCACCGAAAAATTTAGTGGATATGATACCAGGGTTCAGATGCACCCGTTAGTCAAATTGCTTCCCCAACTATGGAGGTTATCGGGATATATTAGCGGCATACTCTGGCTATTTCAAATCCGCAGGATTGTAAGAGAAATAAAGCCGGATATCGTCGATGCCCACTTCATAGTGGTTCCCGGCTACCTGGGTGTGGCTTCAGGTTTTCATCCCCTTATCCTGACAGCATGGGGTAGCGATATTCTGATAACGCCTAAGCAAAATCCCATACTCAAATTTATCACCAAGAAAGCTATAAAAAGAGCAGACTGTATAATATGTGTTTCGCCGGTTCTGAAGCAGGAGCTATTAATGCTAGGTGCTGCTCGTGAAAAGATACATATTATACCCATGGGCGTTGATGTAGAAGAATTTAGTCCTAAGCCAAAGGACTTAGCGTTGCTACAAGCGCTTGACATATCTGATTCACCTGTTGTAATCAGCGTTAGGAACCTTGAAGCTATTTACAATGTGGAGACACTACTTCGGGCCGCTGCACAGGTTTTGCATGAAATCCCCAATACTAGATTCATAATTGCTGGTGAAGGGGAGCAGCGTAAATATCTTGAAGGCCTAGCCAATGCTTTGAATATCACGGGTAGCGTAAGGTTCGTTGGCTGGATTCCACATAGTGACCTTTCCAGGTATCTGGTTTCATCCGACGTATATGTATCCACATCGTTATCTGATAGCTTGGGGGTTAGCAATTTAGAGGCGATGGCTTGCAGAATACCCGTAATCGTTGGCGATTTGCCTGCCACTCGCGAATGGATAGTGGATGGGGAAAGCGGTTTTATTTTTCCTTTGAAAGATCAACAAGCACTGGCAGAGAAAATAATTAATTTGCTCAGGGATAATGGCTTGATAACAAGAGTTGGTGATGCTGGAAGAAAGGTAGTTGTGGAAAGTGCTGAATACGGAAAACAAATGGCTAAGGTCGAAAAAATATACCAAAAATTAGTGGGGTGGGATCCAAACTAGAGGGCGTAGTAGTGGCGCGTGCTGTTATCTCATACGGGGTTTACACAATATTGCAGCCATCCACTCCATATCTACCTTAAAGTAGGAACAGATCAAACCGAACAATGCTTTCAGCCTCAGAGGCAAGTGGGCTTTTGTCATAACTTTATTGAAATTGCTTCGTGCTTCCTGCCATTCGCCGTTAATCAATTCCAATCTGCCGATATGGAATGCTGCATCGGTATCTATTGCATAAACAGCATGTCTAAGCGCTTGCTCCTTAAGTACTTTAATATTGTCAGGAAGATTTGGGTTGGAGAAGGTCTTTTCAATTATAGTAAGGCGATCGTGCCAGAAAGTGTGTAATATTTCAGAAGAGCTTTTTGTATTAGGATAGGTCCTAAAATTAGCCAGAACATGTGGAATGAGCTGCACTTTGAATTTCAATGCGGTTCTGACCCAGAAGTCTAAGTCCATAGCCATATGAAGGTTGGTATCGAGGTATCCTATCTCATCGAGTATAGCTTTACGAAAGAAAGATGCTGGCTGAGGAATAGGGCACCCGCCTCCAAGCAGTATTTGCTCCAATTTGAATTCCTCTGCACCGAATTCGCTAATGACCTTACCACTCATGTCAATGATGTTGCATTCCCCATAAACTAGCCCAACATCCTGATGTTCGTTTAGGTAACTTACTGCGGTTTCCACAGCTTGTGGCAAATAAGTATCATCGGCATTAAGATAGGCCAGGATTTCCCCTTTGCACATTTTCCAGCCTTTGTTGATGCCGTCAGATTGTCCTTTATCAGGTTCGGATTTCCATACAACGCTATCATTATATTTTCGAAGGATATCCAAAGTTCCATCCGAGGAGCCGCCGTCTACTATTATGTGCTCTATCCTGGGGTAGGTCTGGTTTTTCACACTGAGTATGGTTTCCTCAATGAAACGTCCTTTGTTGTAAGAAGGGGTCACAATAGAGACTAAGGGATTTGCTTCCATTTGTTTCACTATTTAAAACGAAAGGACCTATTAAAGTAAGAATGGTTGAATTTCAGATACCCAACTCAACTATGTTATATGTACCAATTTCGCAATCTTATCTGATTCTTCTTATCCATACGCTACCAGGCCATGTCTTTAACCTGTTGTATGATTTGAAAGCCCTTTCCAATCTCTCTGGATAATTGAGATGCATATAGCTTCCAGCCCACATCACTTCGAAACTCTCGTTGAAAGAGAGAAACGCTTGGAGTAAATATTGCTCATTCCAGAACATGTGGTCTGTTAAAACCCATTTTCTTGGATATTCTGCTGGCATAAATATGTCGTGAACATGAATAATGACCCCCACTCTTAATCTGGGGAGTATTTCCAAGTATTCATATTGCACGTCACTCCCAATTTTCAAGACATGGCTTGAGTCAATAAATAGTATATCGTTTTCTTTTAGTGCACTAAACTCAGTATAAGGAATGTCTTGCATTTTCTTAATTATGACTTTTGAGAAGCTAGGGAAGCCTGCTCTCAGTATTTCATTTGGGTAGGGATCAATTGCGATTAGCTGGCATTGATATTGGCTGTCTTGTGCCATGTTTTTAACCAACGCCCTAGCGGACAAATATGTGGTATTGCCCGAGCCGATCTCATATATATTGCTAGGTTTGAAATACCTCACCATACAATATAACGTCTCAGCATCTACGCTCTTAAAACTAGCGTTGCTTAAATAATACTCATGGGGTACAGTTGTTTTATTCGTTGAAAACTGCTCATATTCGGGCTTGAAATTGGATTCGAAGATGGACAATAGTTCTAATTGTTTTTCCCTATTCATATTAATACCGATAAGTTCTGAGTGATTTGACCAAAGACTATTTTTTAAATTTCTTGTGTCTGGTATTGGATAGTAAAAGTGATTAGGTATAACGTAGAATCCTAGCTTTTGACATAATGAAAACACCACTCTGCTAGTGAAAAAACGACGCGGAATCTGTTTTAAGATCCCAGGTAGAACTTTCAACAGCTTTGGCACTAGTCTCCTCAGGGCCAGATCTAGATTGAATTTATCATCTTCATAATATTTTGCGTAATCTATCACTGCAACCTAAGTAAAAATTAGGAGATAAATACACTGCTCTTGCTCTTATTTCAGTGTCTTCCGATACCACTCGATAGTTCTTTTTAATCCTTCTCGAAAGTCTGTTTTCGCCTCGAAGCCGAATTCTTTTTTCGCTCTATTGGTATCCAAACGTCTTCTCGGCTGCCCATCCGGCTTGGAGATATCCCATTCTATTGTTCCGTCAAAGCCCGCCAGTTCACATATCAGTTCCGCAAGGTTTTTGATCGATATCTCAAAGCCAGCGCCAAGATTGACCGGATCGGATTTGTTGTACTTCTCCGTTGCCAGCACTATGCCCTCAGCAGCGTCCTCAACGTAGATGAACTCCCTGGTGGGTTTGCCGCTGCCCCAAGCGACGATGCGTTTGTCCCCTTTATCCTTAGCATCCAGGATCTTCTTTATTAATGCGGGGATAACATGGGAGGACTTAGGATCGAAGTTGTCTCCAGGTCCATAGAGATTGACAGGTAAGAGATAAATGCTGTTGAAGCCGTACTGCTGACGGTAAGCCTGGGACTGCACCAGGAGCATCTTTTTGGCTAAGCCATAAGGGGCGTTAGTCTCCTCGGGATAGCCGTCCCAGAGGTTCTCTTCTTTAAATGGAACAGGCGTAAACTTGGGATAGGCGCAAATCGTCCCGATGGCTACAAACTTCTCAATGCCGGATAGCCTGCCCTGCTCGATCAATTGTAACCCCATCATTAGGTTTTCATAGAAAAAGCTGCCAGGATTTCTCATGTTAGCGCCGATTCCACCTACCTTGGCAGCAAGATGAATGACGATGTATGGCTTGGCATCCTTGTATAACCTTTTCACCGCCTTCATTTCCACGAGGTCATAATCCTTACTGCGGGGGACGAAAATCTCCTTGCAGCCTCTTTCCTCCAGCTTTTGGACGACATTGCTGCCCAGAAAGCCGGCTCCCCCGGTCACCACAATTCTCTTGGAGGCAAGCCAACTCTTCACCTTATCTCCCCTCTTTCCAGCTTGCACAAAGCCCGGTCAACCGTATTCATCCCGCACTTCGCAAGTATCTTCTTGCCTTTGCCAGGCGATTTCAAGCCCAGGGCCTCCATATCAGCATCCACCATTATCTTGACCAAATCTTTAAAGGTCACTCTAGGCTCCCAGCCCAGCTCTTTCTTCGCCTTCGAGGCATCCGCTACCAGCATATCCACCTCGAGCGGTCTGAAGTAGCGCGGGTCTATCTTCACGTACTCCTGCCAATCGAGACCAGCGTATTTGAAGGCTTCGATGACGAATTCCTTTACTGAGTGGGTTTCACCTGTCCCTATAACGTAATCGCCGGGCTTTTTTTGCTGAAGCATAAACCACATCGCCCTTACATATTCCGGAGCATAGCCCCAGTCTCTCTTCGCTTCAAGGTTACCAAGGTAAAGATATCTCTGCTGCCTAGCGAGTATGTGCGCGATCGCGCGAGTAATCTTCCGTGTAACGAAGGTCTCGCCACGGCGTGGCGACTCGTGGTTGAACAATATGCCGTTCGTAGAAAAAAGGCCATAACCTTCTCTGTAGTTCTCCACCATCCAATAAGCATAGACCTTGGCAACCGCATAAGGGCTCCTGGGTTTAAAAGGTGTTTGCTCGCTCTGCGGAGGTTCAGAGACTCCGAACATCTCGCTGCTGGAAGCCTGGTAGAACTTAGCCTTTATGCCGCTTTGACGGATAGCCTCCAGGATACGTGTAGTGCCCAGGGCCACGACATCGCCTGTATACTCAGCAGTATCGAAGCTCACGCGGACATGGCTCTGAGCTCCGAGGTGATAAATCTCCTCCGGTCTGACGCAGTAGATAAGGTTAGTAAGCTGGGAACTATCGGAAAGGTCTCCGTAGTGGAGGAAAAGCCTTGCCCCC
>Ga0316628_100005710_pt1 | contig 10050 bp, 6 predicted proteins | sample OWC_Aug_M2_C1_D5_FD_207648 | JGI IMG/M metagenome (GOLD analysis project Ga0316628, IMG submission 207648) | Wetland soil microbial communities from Old Woman Creek delta, Ohio, United States - OWC_Aug_M2_C1_D5_C | ecosystem: Environmental > Terrestrial > Soil > Wetlands | place: USA: Ohio... | reverse complement strand
CCGACGCAGAGACTCTGCATGGGCGCTCTCCCGCTGGGCACGTCGGTCAAGGTCATCTGGGACGGCACGGACCCGGACAGCAGGGACCCCAGCCAGGAGCCGGTCGGGTACACGTGGCGATTGTTCAACACGAGTCTGCTCAACCCGATGGGTGTGGATAACGATAGTCTTCTCCTGATCACACCCTGTTACCAGACGGACGCCACGTCCTGCTGGTCGGACCCGACTCCGCAGACGGAGATAATATTCTCCAACCTCGCGTCCGGCATCTTCTGGCAGTTCGGAGTGAGGGCCATCGACGAGGCGGGGGCAATCGAGCCAGGGCTCAGGATGGACAGGAACGTCATCTTCTTCAAGACGATGCCCCACTACGGCACTCCCGCGCTGGACGTCTACGAGGGATCCAGCGCGCACCGCTTCCCGGCTAACGGGGCGGTGTGGGAGAGACAGGCGGCCGCCGGGAAGCCCATTACCTTCCGGTGGGAGGGCGACGCCAGCACCTACGGAGGGACCATCTCCGGCTATCTGTACGGCGTCGACATAGAGGACTTGAGTGACCCCTCACAGTGGGCCATCGAGACCTGGAGCGCCGAGATGAACAGCACGACAGTCCAGTGGACGGAGCCCGGCATCCACTACTTCTACGTCAAGTGCAAGGACTACGCGGACGTCGAGCAGCTCGGGATAGTGCAGCTGGAAATCGTCGCGTTTCTGTTCGACAGGTCGGTTCTGTTCATTGACGATTTCTATGACATCACTCCGACCGACCTTGCGCACGACAACTTCATCAGCGCGACCATGGGCTGCGCTCGCGCTCTTGAGGACACGCTTTACGTCTTCAACTGCTGGCTGGCCGGGCCCGGCGGAGTGCCCAGAGAGATGCCTATGATGGTCGAATACCCGACCCTTTCCGAACTGTCCAGGTACAAGATGCTCATCTGGGACTGCGACGCCTCGCAGAACTCGTTCACGACGGGCCTGTCGGGGGCCATTCAGAACGGCATCCTGGACGTCTATCTCAAGGGCGGGGGAAATTTATGGCTGTACGGCAACGAGGTAGTCAGGGGCAGCGACCCCGACCCGCTCGCGTTCGCGTACGGCACCGAGCCGGATCAGGCGAGCTTCGCGTACAGGTTCCTGAAGATCTCCGGCACCGTGAACAGGCCCGTCATCACGACCTCCAACCGAGGCGATGGGTTCAGGGGCGCGTGGCCGAACAGGAAACTGGGCGACGCCCTGCCGTCACTCGACTCCCTTGACTACTCCAAGGGAGGCACGAGCACTGTGTACGGAAGGCCGAAGGTGGAGGCCATCATGTCCGCCATGCAGAATTCGGACCTGAACCAGAGGCCGGACACGGTGTACTTCTACAAGGCCAACTACTCGTCTTCGACGTACAACAAAAAGGCCTGCGCGCTGCGATTCCACGACATCTACACCGGCTCGAAGGTGCTTTACATGGGATTCCCGATCCACACCTTCTTCGAGACCAGGGTCGAATCGCTGGCGTGCTTCGTGACAGACTGGATGTTTGAGGGCCTGTAATCTCGGTAGTATGCGGTCGCGCGACGGCCGCCCGTCACAGGAAGGGAGCCTATGCCTGAGGAAATAAGGGATTCAAGACGTGCGTCAACCGGCGTCTCTACTGCCGTCGTCCTTGCGCTTCTCGCGTGCGTTTCGGTGGCGTGGTGTACCGGGGCGCAGGCGCAGGTGACGTTCGAGCCCGTGCATCCGGAGTTCCTGTCCACCGTCTGCGGGGACAGGAACGTGAGTCTGACCTGGACGACGGCGGTCGAGGACAGTCTGGCCGCGAGAGTGGTCAGGTTCAGGGCCCTCTACCCCAGCCAGCGGGTGCCCGACTCCCTCAAGTTCGGCGGGTACAGAATCTGGCGCGGCGAGAGCCGCGACACTTCCCGGATGATGCTCCTGAGGGAGTTCACCAGGGCCGACTCGGTCAGCTGGACGTTCAGGGGGAACGCAAGGCAGTTCGTGGACGCCGACTCGCTCTGCGAGATAAGGCTCGTGTGGACCAGGGTCGGCTACGACTCCGCCTTCGTCAGGATGAGGATGCCGCTGGACGTGCCGGGTCCGTACAACGGCGTGGGCTACTTCTACGCGGTCACGTATCTTGACAGCACGGGCACGCAGAGAAGCGCCAAGAGGGACTGCTACACGGAAATGCCCGTTCACTCCGTGGCGGCCCAGGACAAGGCGATAGAGCGCGTCTGGGTGGTGCCGAATCCGTACCACGGTGACGCCTCGTGGGACGAGAGCGAGGGGCGCAGGATTCAGTTCGTGAACCTTCCCGCGCAGTGCAAGGTGTCCATTTTCACGGTGGCGGGCGACCTCGTGAGGGAGATTCCGCATCCCGACCCGACGTACTTTAACTACGGCAACTATGGCGGCGCGCTGTCGTGGAATCTGAAGAACCAGGAAGGCGAGTACGTGGCTCCGGGCGTGTACGTGTTCATGGTTGAGGGCCCGGACGGGGAGTCGTACAGAGGCCATTTCGTAATAATCTACTAGCTCCGACACCAGGACTGCCAGACACTACGAACCGCTGAGGTTGTTGCGGTTGGCTGCGACTTCGGCGGTTCTTATTGAGTGACGGACATTCGGGCCGCGCGGCCGGGGGTGAGCGCGCTGGGCGAGGCCAGGGTTGCGGGCTCACACTCGGTCCGCGGGACTCAACGGCAAGACAGGGAGGCACAGGATGGAGTACAAGAACTACATAAACGGCAAGTGGGTCGGAGCCAGGAGCGGGGAGAAGTTCGAGAACCGCAACCCGGCCGACTGGGACGAGCTCGTCGGCGTATTTCCGAAATCAGGAGTGGCCGAAGTGAACGAGGCCGTCGAGGCGGCCGAGCAGGCCTTCAGGAAATGGCGGCTCGTGCCGGCGCCCAAGAGGGCTGAGATAATCTACCGGGCCGGAGAGCTCCTGCGCAAGCACAAGGAAGAGATTGCCCGCGACATGACCAGGGAGATGGGCAAGGTCATCCAGGAGACGCGCGGCGACACTCAGGAGGGGATCGACACGGCTTACTACGCCGCCGGAGAGGGGCGCAGAATGTTCGGCGAGACCACGCCCGCCGAGATGCCGGACAAATTCGCCATGTCCGTGAGACAGCCCATAGGCGTGTGCGGCATAATAAGCCCGTGGAACTTCCCGATGGCCATTCCCACCTGGAAGATATTCCCGGCGCTCGTCTGCGGCAACGCGGTCGTGTTCAAGCCGGCGAGCGACACGCCGCTGACCGCGGTCAAGCTGGTTGAGATACTGGCCGAGGCGGGGCTCCCGGCCGGAGTCATCAACCTGGTGCACGGCACGGGCTCGGGCGTAGGAACTCCCATAGTCCAGCATCCCAAGGTGCGGCTGGTGTCCTTCACCGGCTCCTCGTACGCCGGGAAGAGCATAGCCGAGTTCTGCGGCAAGACGTTGAAGCGGGTGTCGCTGGAGCTGGGCGGCAAGAACGCGCAGATAGTGATGGACGACGGCGACATCGACCTCGCGGTCGAGGGCGCGGTTTGGGGTGCCTTCGGCACCACCGGGCAGAGATGCACGGCCACGAGCCGCATCATCCTGCACGAGAAGATAAAGGAGAAGTTCCTGGAGGCGTTCGTGGCCAGGGTGAAGAAGCTGCGCGTCGGAAACGGGTTGGACCCGAACTCGGACGTCGGCCCGCTGGTCAACAAGGGGCAGAGGGAGCAGATACATTCGTACGTCGAGATTGGCCTGAAGGAGGGCGCGAAGCTCTTGACCGGCGGCAAGCCCTGCGAGCAGGGCGACTGCAAGAAGGGCTGGTTCTACGAGCCGACCGTGTTCGGAGAGGTCGGCCAGAACATGCGCATCGCCCAGGAGGAAATCTTCGGGCCCGTCGTGTCGGTCATCACGGCGCGCGACCTGACCGACGCCATCTCGATACTCAACAACAGCAGCTACGGGCTGTCTTCGTCGATATACACGAACGACGTGCGGCGCGCGCTTGTGGCCATCAGGGACATCGAGGCGGGCATCACGTACGTCAACGGCCCGACCATAGGGGCGGAAGTGCACCTGCCGTTCGGTGGGGTCAAGGACACCGGGAACGGACACCGGGAATCGGGTACGGCGGTGCTGGACGTGTTTTCGGAGTGGAAATCCGTGTACATTGACTACAGCGGAAAGCTCCAGAAGGCGCAGATAGACAACGTGAAGGTGGAATAGACCGCCCGGAGCGGGTGCGGAGTGGTCCGGCGCGACCGTGCGGCCGGGCGCGCAGAGACACGGAGTTTCAGGGGGTGTAGCTTGAACAGAAAGACAATGAGAAAGACGAGGACTTTGCCGGGGCCGAGGGCCAGGAAGCTTATACGAAAAGACGACCTCGTCCTCTCCAAATCGTACACGCGCGTCTATCCGCTGGTGGTGGAAAGAGGCAAGGGAGTCTGGCTCTGGGACGTGGACGGCAACCGGTTCATGGATTTCAACGCTGGAATCGCCGTGTGCTCGACCGGCCACAGCCATCCGCGCATAGTGTCGGCGCTGCAGAAGCAGGTCGCGCGGTTCCTGCACATGTCCGGCACCGACTTCTACTACGGCCAGGAGATCCATCTGGCCGGGAAGCTGGCCGAGATCGCGCCGGGCAGGGCGGCGAAGAGGGTGTTCCTGTGCAACTCCGGCGCCGAGGCGGTGGAGGCGGCGCTGAAACTGACCCGCTACCACACCCGCCGCTCGCAGTTCATCGCGTTCTACGGCGCCTTTCACGGCCGCACGATGGGAGCGCTTTCACTGACTGCCAGCAAGGCCGTGCAGAGACGGGGGTTCTCCCCGCTCCTGCCCGGCGTGACGCACGTGCCGTACGCTGACTGCAGGCACTGCTACTACAACCTGACCCATCCGACGTGCGACTTCGCGTGCGTCAAGTTCATTGAGGAAGTGGTGTTCAAGAAGAGCGTGCCGCCGGATGACGTGGCTGCCATATTCGTGGAACCCATCCAGGGCGAGGGCGGGTACATCGTTCCGCCGGACGGGTATCACGCCCGGCTGAAGAAGCTGGCCGAGAAATACGGAATCCTCTTCGTGGCCGACGAGATTCAATCGGGCATGGGCAGGACCGGCAAGATGTTCGCCATCGAGCACTGGAACGTCGTCCCGGACGTCATCACGGTCGCGAAGGGAGTCGCGTCCGGAATGCCGCTGGGCGCGGCCATTTCCCGCGCGCCGCTGATGCAGTGGGAGCCGGGCTCGCACGGCAACACGTTCGGCGGAAACCCCGTTTCGTGCGCGGCGGCCCTCGAGACCATTTCGCTTCTGCAGGAAGGCCTCGTCCGGAACGCCGAAAAGGTCGGAGACTTTCTGATGGAGTCACTGAAGGACATGGAGGCCCGGCACCACTCGCTGGGTTACGTCAGAGGCAGGGGCCTCATGATAGGCATGGACATCGTGACGCATCCGGGTGCCAGGCGCGGCAACTCTCCTCTCAGAGACAAGCTGGTGGAGATATGCTTCGAGAACGGCCTGTGCATACTCCCGTGCGGAGAAGGGGCGGTCAGGTTCGCCCCGCCGCTAGTTGTGACGAAGAAGGAGGCCGAGCTGGCCCTCGAGATCTTCGAGGATTCGCTGTCGGAGATGGAGAAGGGCAAGCACAAGTTCCTGACGAAGCCCAGAAGGATGGAGACGCTCATCTGACAGATAAACATGGAGTGTTGCGATGGGAGCTCCGATTCTTTGTGAAGTGCTGCGCGCCGGGTACCCGGCCAGCCTTCACAGGGGGCACGTGGCGGTCGCCGACACGGAAGGCCGGCTCCTCTTCTATTCCGGCGACCCCTATTTCAGGACGCACGCCAGGAGCGTGCTGAAGCCGCTCCAGCTGCTCGGACTCATCGAGTCGGGCGCGGCGGACGCGTTCTCCTTCTCGGACGAAGAGCTGGCCGTCATGGCCGGCTCTCACAGCGGCAGCGCCAGGCACACCGGAGTGGTGCGCGGAATACTCTCCAAGATAGGCCTGGACGAGACGGCTCTCGAGTGCGGAGTGCACGACCCCATCGACCAGGAAGAGGGTAAGCTCGTCCACACGGGCAAGCGGCAGCCGTCGGGCCTTCACAACAACTGCTCCGGCAAGCACGCCGGAATGCTCGCCGTCTGCAGACACAAGGGCTGGGACCACAAGAATTACGTGTCTGCCTCGCATCCCGTCCAGGAGTACTTGCTGGACATGGCGGGCCGCGTGATGGGGACGGGCGAGTTCAGAGACATGATTCTGGCCATAGACGGCTGCGGAGTCCCGACGCCGTACGTGGAGCTCAAGTCGCTGGCCGTGGGGTTTGCCAGGCTGTCCAGCTCGGCGGCCGCCGGCTCGACCGGGGCGGCATCGTCCGGGACGGGTTCGCCCGCGGCACCGACCGGGGCACCGCCCGAGGCGCGCTGGCCTCACGCCGGGGCCCTGGCCAGGATAAGGCGCGCGATGGTGAGCCATCCCTTCATGGTCGCCGGAAGAGACCGGCTCTGCACGGCCATCATGACGGTCCTCAAGGACGACGTTGTGGCCAAGGGCGGTGGAGAGGCGGTCTACTGCGTGGCCAGCAGGGAACGCGGAATAGGAGTCTGCGCGAAGATAGAGGACGGCACGTTCAGGGCCGCGGGCCCGGCCATCCTGGAGTCGATGCGACAGCTGGGCATCGCGGGCGAGAGACACGTAGAGGAGCTGGCCGAGTTTTACAGGCCCGCCATCAAGAACTGCAGGGGAGAGGTCGTGGGAGAGATAAGAGCCTGCCTGCAGCTGGAGGCGCGGGTGCCCGCGCGCCAGTAACCCGCGGCGTCAATCTCCGCGGCTCCCCTTTGGGACGGACCGGACTGGAGGAGACATGAGGGACGGGCTTGTCGCGCTTCTGCCGGAGCTGAAGCACATCTCCGACCCCGGCCTTCGCGAGGCGACCCTTCGGGCCTGGGTGATAGGCATGGAGAGGGGCGGATGGAGGCCGGAGGACCTGGACTTCATACCGTTCACGCTGCTCATCCAGAAGTGTGACGTCAGCCTGCTGCAGCACACCAGGTCGGTCGCGCAAGCCGCCGTCAGGATGGCGGAGACGCTCGGGGAGTTCTTCCCGGACGCGTTGGACATAAACATGGACGTGCTCGTCTCTGGAGCGCTGGTCCACGACGTCGGGAAGCTGCTGGAATTCGAAAAGAAACAGGGCTTCTTCGTGAAGAGCGCCTCGGGTGCGCTCTTGAGGCACCCGTTCTCCGGCGTCTTCCTGGCCGAGCGGGCGGGATTGCCGGCCGACGTCGTCCACATCGTGGCGGTGCATTCGCACGAGGGCGACGGCGGCGTCAGGACTGTGGAGGCCATAATCGTCAACCACTGCGACTTCGCGGTGTTCGATTCGTTGAAGGCCGCGAGCAAGTAGGGACGCGCCGGCAAAAATACCCATGCGCGCGTCGTGCTGCTGCGCAGCCGCCTTACCAGGAGGGTGGGCCGATGACAATCATCGAAAAGATCCTCTCAAAGGGCTCCGGCCAGAAGGTGAGCCCGGGCGTCAAGGTTTCGTCGAGCGTGGACCTGGTCGTCATCAGGGACCTGGGCGGAGCCGACGTCGTCGTCGAGTACGAGAAGAGCTTCGGCTCCGCGTCCGTCTGGGACCCGGCGAGGGTGGCGCTCACGTTCGACTACCAGGCGCCGGCCAAGGCCGCCGACGTGGCCGACAGCCAAAGGGTGTGCCGGCAGTTCGCCAGGAGACAGGGCATTCACAGGATATTCGACGTCAACTCGGGCATAAGCCAGCACGTGCTCCTGGAGCACGGCCTGGCACACCCCGGCTGGGTCGTGGTGGGCACCGGCACTCACATGAACCTGCTGGGCGCGGTGAGCTGTTTCGCCACGGGCGTGGGCACGGGAGACATGGTGACCGCGCTGCATTCGGGGAAGCTCTCGTTCGCGGTGCCCGAGACCGTCAAGGTGACGTTCAAGGGAAGCTACTCCTTCCCCACGTGCTCGAAGGACCTCGCGCTGCACTTCATCTCCCGCGTGGGTCCGGAGGCGGCCGGCGGCAAGGCGCTAGAGTTCTACGGGCACGCGGTGAACGAGTTCCAGGTGCACGACGCACTGACCCTGGCCAGTCTCGTCACCGAGACGAACGCAAAGGCCGGCTTTGTGCCCCCGAACGAGCAAATAGCCGCTTTCCTGAAGAGCCGCATCGGCCACGCCGTCGAGGTGCCGGTGGCGGACGCTGACGCGACGTACTCCAACTCGATCGAGCTGGACGTTCAGGGGCTTCCGCCGCAGGTGGCGTGTCCGCACACACCGCTCAACGTGAAGGCGGTCAAGGAAGTGAAGGGCACCCACATCGACTTTGCGTTCATCGGCTCCTGCACGAACGGCAGGTTCGAGGACCTGGCTCTGGCGGCGGCGGTCCTCAGGTCAGCCGGAAGGGTGCACCCGAACGTGCAGCTGACTATATCGCCCGCCACGATAGAGGTGGCCAGGAAATGTCTCAAGTCGGGCTACTACGAGATCTTCCTCGACGCCGGCGCCATCGTGACCAACCCTGGCTGCAGCCTTTGCGCAGTCGGTCACCACGGCGCGCTGGGCAAGGGCGACGTTCTTATCAGTTCTTCGAACAGAAACCTCCTCGGACAGTTGGGTGAGGGGGCCGAGGTCTACCTGGCAAGCCCGGCCACCGTCGCGGCCTCTGCCGTGAAGGGTGAGATAACCGACCCGGGCGAGTTCCTGAGGTAGTTGAGCGCGGGAGGGGCGTCGCGAGGCCCCGAGTGGCCCGGCCGGACCCCGTGCGGGGTCTCGGAGCAATAGACGCGACAGAAGGGAGACGTTGATGATTCTGCAGCAGCACATCTACTTCTTTGGAGAACACACTGACAGACTGGCGGAAGACGCCAAAGACGTGCTCGGCGGAAAGGGCACGGGCCTGGCCGAGATGACCAGGGCCGGCTTCCCGGTGCCTCCGGGCTTCACAATCAGCACGCGGGTCTGCCGCCTGTACAACGAGAACGACCGCAAGCTCCCGCCCGAATACCAGGAGGAGCAGGGCAAGTACATGAAGCGGCTGGAAGACGCGATGGGGAAGAAGCTGGGCGACGTGAACGATCCCCTGCTGGTGTCCGTCAGGTCGGGCGCCAAGTTCTCCATGCCCGGCATGATGGACACCATCTTGAACCTGGGCCTCAGCGACTCCAGCGTGCAGGGACTGGCCAAGAAGACCGGCAACGAGAGGTTCTCTTACGACGCCTACAGGCGCTTCATCCAGATGTTCGGCAACGTGGTGTTGGGCCTCAGCAAGTCGATGTTTGAAGACGAGCTTCACAAGATGAAAGAGGAGAAGGGTGTCAAGGAGGACACCGGGCTGGCGGCAGCCGACCTGAAGGAGCTGTGCGCGCGGTACAAGGAGCTGGTGCGGCGCGGGAAGGGTATCGAGTTCCCGCAGGACCCGCGAGCGCAGCTGGACATGGCCAGGGACGCCGTGTTCCGCTCGTGGAAGAACGAGCGGGCCATCTTCTACCGCAGGCAGCACGGCATCCCGGAGGACCTGGGCACGGCCGTGAACGTGCAAGCCATGGTGTACGGCAACATGGGGCCATCTTCCGGCACCGGCGTAGGGTTCACGCGCAACCCGTCCACCGGCGAGAGGAAATTCTACGGTGAGTACCTCATGAACGCGCAGGGAGAGGACGTGGTGGCAGGCGTGCGCACGCCCAAGCAGATATCGGAGCTGGCTCAGGAGATGCCGGCCACGTACAAGGAGCTGGAGGATACAACTCAGAAGCTAGAAAAATACTACCACGACATGCAGGACTTCGAGTTCACCATCCAGGAAAGCAAGCTCTACATGCTGCAGACCCGGACCGGCAAGCGCACCGGCACCGCCGCCGTGAAGATGGCGGTGGACATGGTGGCAGAGGGCCTCGTCACGAAGGCCGAGGCTCTGCTGAGGGTGGCGCCGGACGCCCTGAACCAGCTCCTGCACAGGCAGATAGACCGGACGAAGGAGCTCAGAGTCATAGCCCGGGGTCTGGCTGCTTCCCCGGGCGCGGCCAGCGGCGGAGCCGTCTTCACCGCCGAC
>Ga0316628_100005709_pt1 | contig 10050 bp, 8 predicted proteins | sample OWC_Aug_M2_C1_D5_FD_207648 | JGI IMG/M metagenome (GOLD analysis project Ga0316628, IMG submission 207648) | Wetland soil microbial communities from Old Woman Creek delta, Ohio, United States - OWC_Aug_M2_C1_D5_C | ecosystem: Environmental > Terrestrial > Soil > Wetlands | place: USA: Ohio... | reverse complement strand
GGAGAAGGTCCGGAAGGCCGGCTACACGAAGTGGGACGCCCACACGCCGTTCCCCGTCCACGGCATGGACGGCGCGATGGGCCTGCCCGACAGCCGCGTCGGCTGGATCGTCTTCTTCTGCGGCCTCGCCGGAGTCTGCGCCGCGTACCTGATGATGTGGTGGATGAACGGCGTCGACTACCCGCTCATCATCGGCGGCAAGCCCGCCTTCACGCTCCCGTCCAGCGTGCCGATCATGTTCGAGCTGATGGTCCTGTTCTCGGCGTTCGGCGCGATCTTCGGGATGCTCACGATCAACAAGCTGCCGCGCCACCACCACCCCATCTTCGAATCGGAGCGGTTCCGCGCTGCGACCGACGACAAGTTCTTCATCTCCATCGAGGCGGAGGACCCGAAGTTCGACCTCGACAAGACCAAGACGGTCCTCGAGGGGACGCACCCCAGCTCACTCGAGCTGGTGGAGGAGCCCGCCCCGGAAGAAGAAGAGAACCAGAAGGAGGCCCACTGATGCGGGCTCAGACGCTGCTGCTTACCGCCATGTCGGTGGCCGTGCTCGCCGCGTGCCGCGGGCAGACCTCGCCGGACCCGCCCGTCGTGCCGATCCGCAACATGTACGACCAGCCGAAGTACGACATGCAGAGCGTGGGCGCGTTCTTCGCCGACGAGCGCGCGATGCGGCCCCAGGTCGAGGGGACGATCTCGCGCGAGGAAGAGATCGATCCGCGCGTCGCCCACGGCCTCAACGAGGAGGGCAACGGCTACGTGATGACGATCCCCCAAGAGGCGATCGATCGCCTCGGCGGCATGGACGCCACGCTGGCCCGAGGCAAGGAGCGGTTCGGCATCTACTGCACGCCCTGCCACGGGCTCGACGGCGCCGGCCTCGGCATCGTGGCCAGGCGCGGGATGGTGCCGCCGCCGACCTACCACCAGGACCGCATTCGCCACATGCCCGACGGTCAGCTCTACGCGACCATCGAGAACGGCGTGCGCAACATGCCGGCCTACGGGCCGCAGGTCCCGACCTTCGATCGCTGGGCCATCGTCGCCTACGTGCGCGCCCTCGAGATTGCCCAAGCCCGTCCGGAGAAGAAACCGTGAGCGACGACAAAGACAAGCGCGACGAGAGCTCCGAGAAGTCGGAAGCCCCGGCGGCCTCCAAAAAGTCCGAGAAGTCGGAGAAATCGGAGAAGTCGGAGAAGTCGGAGAAGAGCGCCGAGGCCAAGCCCAAGAAGGCCGCGACCAAGAAGGAGTCCAAGAAGGATCCGGCCGACACCTACCGCCTCGCCCCCGGCTCGCCTTGGGCGAACATGTGGAAGACGTTCGCCGGCCTCGGCCTCCTGGGCGTCGGCGGCTCGGCCGCGGCCTATTTCTCCGATCCGAGGCGCTTCGCGTACGCGTGGCTGTTCGGCTTCATCGTGGCGCTCACCATCGCCATCGGCGCGATGATGTTCATCCTGATCCACCACCTGACCGCGGGCTCGTGGGGCATCGTCGTCCGCCGCCTCGCCGAGTTCTTCGGCGCAGGCACGCCGGCCTTCGTCGTCCTCGCCATCCCCATCGTCCTGACGATGAACACGCTCTTCGGCGAGTGGCTCGGCACCCGAGCGCCCGAGCACGCGGGCACGAAGGCCGAGCACGCCGCGATCGTCCCCGCCCAGGCGCAGGACGAGCCGCAGGAGCTCGCCGCCAACGATCTGCAGATGCAGCAGCCCCGCCGCGCCAACCCGTTCGCGGGCGACCCGCACGGCTTCACGCACGGCCGCAGCGACGCGCCCTCCGGCGCGACCGGCAGGCCGACCGTCAACGTCCGCCGGCCCGAGGCGGAGCGCGACCGCGCCCTCGTCGTCGAGCACACCGAGGTGATGGCCGCGAAGAAGTGGTACCTGAACAAGAACTTCTTCTACGGCCGCCTCGTCGCGTACCTGCTCTTCTGGCTCTGGCTCGGCCCGGCGCTGCTCCGCATCTCGAGCGACCAGGACAAGTCGAAGGACCCGGCCATCTCCGTCCGCCTGAACCGCATGTCGGCGCCCGGCGTCATCGGTCTCGCGCTCACGCTGACGTTCGCGGCGTTCGACTGGATCATGTCGCTCGACCCGACGTGGTACTCGACCATCTTCGGCGTCACGTTCTTCGCGGGCTCGATGATGTGCATCTTCGCGGTGCTCATCCTCACGCTCCTCGCCATGCGCAACGACGGCGTGCTCGCCAAGGAAGTGAACGTCGAGCACTACCACGACCTTGGCAAGCTGCTCTTCGGCTTCATGTGCTTCTGGGCGTACGTCTGCTTCTCCCAGTTCATGCTGATCTGGTACGCGGCCATCCCCGAAGAGGTGACCTTCTACCATGCGCGCTGGGACATCGGCCCGTGGCGCAACGTGAGCCTGGCGCTCGTGGCGCTCCACTTCTGCATCCCGTTCGTCTTCATCATGTCGCGCAACGTGAAGCGCAACCTCGGGATGCTCCGCATCGGCACGGTCACGCTGCTCGTCATGCACGTCATCGACATCTACTGGCTGATCATGCCGGCGATGAAGCTGCCGGACTTCTCGCCCAGCTGGATCGACGCGGTCGGCCTCATCGGCCCGGTCGGCATCTACCTCGCCGTCGTCTTCTACACGATGACCAAGTACCCCATCCTCCCCGTCGGCGACCCGCGCCTCACGCGGTCGCTCAAATTCGAGAACGCATAGGCAAGCGATGGCTGGCGACAACTCCTCCCCCAAAGTTCGGATGCTGCTGACGATCGGCATCGTGTCGGTCTGCCTCCTCGTGGCCGTCAAGTTCGGGCTCGAGTCGTACTACCTGGAGACGACCGAGGCCTACCAGCGGACCCTGCTGCCGAAGACGACCGAGATCGAGACGGTCCGCAAGTCGGAGCTGCAGCACCTCGAGAAGGGCACGATGCCCGTCGACGTGGCGATGCAGACGCTCGCGACCAAGGGCCGCGAAAACGCGTCGCCCGCGATCGATCCGCAACCGTCGGACGATCCGAGCCCGCTCATCGGCTGGGCGCAGATCAAGCACCCCGGTCCGGTCCCGGAGCTCGCCCCCGTCCCCACGGCGGCCGCGGCCGACGCGGGTGCTACACTCGCCACCACGGGAGACGCGGGCGCGCCTTTGACCGCGGGCGACGCCGGCACTCCTCACGCCGCGACGACCAAGGATGGCGGCGCCCCCGTGCACCGCCCGCCCCCTGCAGCAACGGATGGAGGCCACTGATGTTCACTCGCGCTCGCGCGTTCGCCCTCTTGCTTGGCGTGGTTGGCCTGCTCGCTTGGGCGCCGTTCGCGAGCGCTGATCCTGATTTGCCCCCCGCCGCCGGCCCGAATGCGGGGATGGCCCCGAGCACGCCTTTGCCGCCCGGCGTGGAAGACGTCGGCGTCACCGAGAAGCTCGACAGCCAAGTCCCGGGGGACGCCACGTTCAAGGACGAGGACGGCAAGATGGTCCAGATGGGCGAGTACTTCGACGGCAAGCGGCCGACGGTGCTGATCCTCGCCTATCACTCGTGCAAGACGCTCTGCAACATGGTGCAGAACGCGGCGCTCGAGGCGATGAAGGGGACCCCCTGGAGCATCGGCAAGGACTACGACGTCATCACGCTGAGCATCGCCCCGAGCGACACGGTCCGCGTCGCCGCCGAGAAGAAGAAGGCGATGGTCGCCTCGTACGGCCGCGAAGGCGCGGCGGCGGGCTGGCACTTCCTCACCGGCGACGCGCAGAACGTCGCCCGCGTGGCGGGCGCCGTCGGCTGGAGCTTCCAGCGCGATCAGTCGGGCGAGTACGCCCACCCCACGGCGGTCATGCTCCTCAAGCCCAACGGCCGCGTCGCGCGCTACCTGTACGGGATCGACATCCCGGCGGCGGACATGCGCTTGGGGCTACTCGAGGCCTCCGAGGGCAAGTCGATCTCCACCGTCGAGCGCATCATCCTGTACTGCTACCACTACGATCCGCAGGGCCGGAAGTACTCGCTGCTCGCGACGCACGTCATGGCGATCGCCGGTGGCGTCACGCTCTTGCTGGTCGCGGGGTTCATCGGGGGCATGTGGCTCAGCGAGCGCCGCAAGACCAGCAAGCTCACCCTCTCGCGGCAAGAAGCTCACGCACGCAGCTCCTAGCGAGCCGACCAACGACGACACAGGAACATGATTCACTTCTTCATCCCCCAGCCCGCGTCCTTCGACCTCCCGCCGCCGATCAGCTCCGAGGCGCCGCAGATCGACTGGATCTACAACCTCATCTACTACGTGAGCGTCTTCTTCACCGTGGTCATCACGGGGCTGATGCTCTACTGGGTGCACAAGTACAAGCGGAAGAAGGGCGACAAGCGCGTCGAGACCCCGCACTACCCGCGGCTCGAGATCGTCTGGACGGTCATCCCCATCATCTTCGTCGCCTTCTTGTTCCACATCGGCTTCAAGGCGTACCTCGGCCAGACGATGGCCAGCCAGGACGCGCTCGAGATCCGCGTGCGCGGGCAGAAGTGGCAATGGTGGTTTACCTATCCGAACGGCCGCGAGGCGCCCAACGAGCTGTACCTGCCGGTGGGCAAGCAGGTGAAGTTCGTCATCTCCGCGGTGGACGTGCTCCACTCGTTCTACGTGCCCGGCGCGCGCACGAAGAAGGACGCCGTCCCGGGGATGTACACGACGATGGTCATGACGCCGACCTCGCTGGGCGACACGCCCGTGTACTGCGCCGAGTACTGCGGCGCGCCGCGGGAGGGCAACCCGGAGCCTGCCTACGCAGGGGCGCCGCACGGCGGCCACTCCGCCATGATGGCGATGATCCACGTCGTGTCGCAGGCGGAATTCGACAAGCGGATGACGGAGGGGCCGAGCAAGCCCGAGGGCCTGACCGACGCGCAGTGGGGCGCGCAGCTGTACAAGTCCAACGCCTGCGTCACGTGCCACTCGACGGACGGCACCAAGGGCACCGGGCCGAGCTGGAAGGGCATCTTCGGCAAGCCCGTCGAGCTCAACGCGGGCCTGTCGGGCGGCACCGGTAGCGCCACGGTCGACGAGAGCTACGTCCAGGAGTCGATCCGCGTGCCGGCGGCGAAGGTGGTCGCGGGCTTCGCACCGGTGATGCCGCCGTACTCGGAGCAGGCGCTCTCCGAGAAGCAGATCGACGCCATCATCGCCTACATGAAGACGCTGGAATAAGAAGAAGGAACAAGGAGCAACACCGATGGCAGCCATCACGACGGACTCGCACGGCCACGCGGGCCAGGGCGATCCGAACGCGAACTACCTGAACAACAAGAAGGGGGTCATGAGCTGGCTGATCACGCTGGACCACAAGCGGATCGGCGTCATGTACCTCGTCACGGTTCTCGCGTTCTTCCTGTTCGGCGGCATCATGGCGCTGCTCGTGCGCGCCGAGCTCTTCTCGCCAGGCCGGACGCTCATGGATCCGGACACGTACAACCGCATCTTCACGATCCACGGCGTCGTGATGGTGTTCCTCTTCATCATCCCGGCCATTCCCGCCGCGCTCGGCAACTTCGTGTTGCCGATCATGCTCGGCGCCAAAGACGTCGCGTTCCCACGCCTCAACCTCGCGAGCTACTACCTCTTCGTCGCCGGCGCGTGCTTCGCCCTCTTCTCGCTGATCGACGGCGGCGTCGACACCGGCTGGACCTTCTACACGCCCTACAGCACGACGACCAACGGCGCTGTCGTGTGGATGGTGTTCGGCGCGTTCATCGCCGGGTTCTCGTCGATCCTCACCGGCCTCAACTTCATCGTCACGATCCACAAGCTGCGCGCCCCCGGCCAGACGTGGTCGCGGCTGCCGCTCTTCCTCTGGGCGATCTACGCGACCAGCATCCTGCAGGTCCTCGCGACGCCGGTCCTCGCCATCACGCTCCTGCTCCTCATCCTCGAGCGCACGATGGGCATCGGCATCTTCGACCCGCACAAGGGCGGCGACCCGGTGCTCTTCCAGCACTTCTTCTGGTTCTACTCGCACCCGGCCGTCTACATCATGATCCTGCCCGGCATGGGCATCGTGAACGAGCTGATCGCCACGTTCACCCACCGCAAGATCATGGGCTACCGCGCGGTGTTCATCAGCTCGCTGGCGCTCGCGCTCTTCTCGTTCCTCGTGTGGGCGCACCACATGTTCACGAGCGGCAACAGCGAGTACGCGAACATGGTCTTCTCGGCGCTGACGTTCCTCGTGGCCATCCCGAGCGGCGTGAAGGTCTTCAACTGGACGGGCACGCTCTGGAGAGCGTCCATCTGGACCGCCTCGCCGATGCTCTACGGGCTCGCGTTCCTCTTCCAGTTCTGCATCGGCGGATTGACCGGCCTGTTCTTGGCGACGCTCGCCACGGACATCCACCTGCACGACACGTATTTCGTCGTCGCGCACTTCCACTACGTCATGGTGGGCAGCACGGTCTTCGCGTTCATCGGCGGGCTGCACTACTGGTGGCCGAAGATCACCGGCAAGCTCTACGACGAGGCCACGGCCAAGCGCGCCTTCTGGGTCACCTTCGTCGGGTACAACGGCGTGTTCCTGCCGCAGTTCGTGCTCGGGTCGCGCGGGATGCCGCGCCGCTACTACGACTACCTGCCGCAGTTCGAGACGCTGCACCGGGTCTCGACGGTCTTCTCCTGGGTGCTCGCCGTCGGGCTGTTCTGGATGGCTTTCATGTTCATCCAGTCGCTGCGCAACGGAAAGAAGGCGCCTCGCAACCCGTGGAACTCGGCCGGCTTCGAGTGGGGCTCGCCGAACCCGCCCCCGCTCGAGAACTTCCCCTCGCAGCCCACGTTCAACCGTGGTCCCTACGACTACCACTTGGCGACCGACGCCGAGATTGCAGAGGATTGAGTGCCGCACGCTCGAGCGAAGCGAGAGCTCGGACTCGCACGGAGGACTGATTCAGCATGAGCACCGTAACGCAAGCCGCGCGCGACGAGCACGACGAGCACGCCGAGCACGGGCACGGCGACCACCCCAAGTGGCTCCAGCACCACTGGGACACGCCCGCCCAGCAGTTCGACGCGGCGAAGCTCGGGATGTGGACCTTCCTCGGGCAGGAGCTGCTCTTCTTCAGCGGCCTGTTCGTGGCCTACGCCATCTTCCGCACCTGGTACGGCGAGGCGTTCGCCGCGGGCTCGCACGAGCTCGACCGGACGATGGGCGCCACGAACACCTGCGTCCTGCTCTTCTCGAGCTTGACGGCCGCGCTCGCGGTGCGCTCGTCGCAGCTCGGAAAGAAGAACGAGACGACGACCTGGATCGTCCTCACGATCCTCTGCGCGTTCGGGTTCTTGGCGATCAAGTACATGGAGTACCACGTGAAGTTCGAGCACGGCCTTCTGCCGGGCAACGAGAACTTCGGCATCGCCCGCGACATGCTCACCTTCCAGCCGCTGACGGGCCAGCCCGCTCACCACGCCAAGGAGCTCGCCGCTTCGCTGCCCCCGCACACGCACGACTTCTTCTCGCTGTACTTCGTCATGACGGGGCTCCACGCGATCCACGTCATCGTCGGCATCGGGATCTGGGTCTGGATCCTCAGGCGGAACCTGCGCGGCGACTTCTCGAAGCGCTACTTCACGCCGGTCGACGTCTCCGCCCTCTACTGGCACCTCGTCGACTTGATCTGGATCTACCTCTTCCCGCTGCTGTACCTCATCGACTACGTGCCCCACGGCCATAAGGGCTGACCATCATGAGCGATCACGAACACGACCACGCACACGACGACGGCCCCTACGGCGAGGAAGAGGTCCACTCGCACATCGGCTCGTACGCGCAGTACGGCGCCGTCTTCATGGCGCTCATCTTCTTCACCCTGCTGACCGTCGGCGTCGCGAGCATCCACCTCGGCAAGGCCAACCTCGCCGTCGCCGTCGTCATCGCCTCGGCGAAGGCGGCGCTCGTCTGCACGTTCTTCATGCACCTGAAGGACGACAACAAGTTCAACACGCTCATCCTGCTCGCGGCGATCACCTTCATCGGCATCTTCTTCGCGCTGACGCTGAACGACACGCAGTACCGCGAGCAGCTCGACCCCCAGAGCGGCAACCGCGTCTACCTGCCGCTGGGCACGCCGGCTCCGGGAAGCTGGGAGAATCCGATCAAGGTCGAGGAGAAGACCAAGAGCGAGCCGGGCGCGAGCGCGGCCCCGGCGACGAGCGCGGCCCCGGCGACGAGCGCGGCTCCTGCGGCCGCGAGCGCCGCACCCGCAGTCGGCGCCTCCGCCGCGCCGAGCGCGTCCGTCGCTCCGGCCACGAGCGCCAGCGCAGCTTCTGCGCACGGCGCCAGCCCGACCCACGGTGCCGCGCCCGCGAGCGCAACTCCCGCGCACGTCCCCCCGGCCGCGAGCGCCGCCAAGAGCGGGGCTGCTCCCGCCGCCCCCGCACCGCACTGAGGTCCCGCCGAAGGCGGGCCGACAGCCCGAAGGGCACGTCGACTGAGGTCCCGCCGAAGGCGGGCCGACAGCCCGAAGGGCACGCACGACTGAGGTCCCGCCGAAGGCGGGCCGACAGCCCGAAGGGCACGTCGACTGACGCCGCCGGTGAGGTGCGCTAGGGTGTCTCGCGCACCATGGGGCTCCTCGCCGATCTGAATCGCCAATACCTCGACGCTCACGTCTCCAAAGAGGAGGCGTTCTGGGCTCAGAAGATGGGGCTCTCCTCCTACGTCGAGGGGAGCCTCGAGTCCGCCGAGATCGCCTTCGTGGCGCTCACGGGCGACGAGCGCTGGCTGCCGCGCATCGACGCCGAGCTCGCGCGGTCCGACCTCGGCACCGAGGAGCGCGTCGGCCTGCGAGGCTGGCGGCGCTTCTTCGAGGTCAACGTCATCGACAGGCCCGAGGCCAAGCGCCTTCAGCAAGAGATCATCAAGATGGAGGGCGAGCTCGAGCGGGCGCGCGCCGCGATGAAGCTCGGCTACGTGGATCCGGAGTCGGGCGCGCGCGCCCCCGCGGACTACCTGAAGCTCATGCTCGTGCAGCGCACCGCGGAGAGCGAGGCCGTGCGAAAGGCCGCCCACGCGGCGCTCGCGTCGATCGAGACCGAGGTGCTGCGCCGCGGCTTCCTCGAGGTGGTCAAGCAGCGCAACCGGCTCGGGCGCATGCTGGGCTACGAGGACTATTACGACTTCAAGGTCTCGCGCAACGAAGGCTTCGGGAAGAAGAAGCTCTTTTCCGTGCTCGACGACCTGGCGCGCGACACGCGCGACGCCGGCAAGCGCGCCGTCGAGGCGCTGGCCAAGGAGAAGGGGGAGGGCGCCCGGGTCGCGCACAACTACGGCTTCTTCAGCGCCGGCACGCTGACGGCGCAGCTCGACCCGTACTTCCCGTTCCAGTCGGCGCTCGGGCGCTGGGGCCGGTCTTTCCACAACCTCGGGATCCGTTACCACGGCGCGGCGCTCACGCTGGACCTGCTCTCGCGGCCCGGCAAGTACGAGAACGGCTTCATGCACGGGCCGTTTCCGGGCTACGTCGACGGCGGCAAGCTCCTTCCGTCCAAGATCAACTTCACGTCGCTCGGCGCGCCGGGCCAGGTCGGCAGCGGCTTCTCCATGCTGCACACCCTCTTCCACGAGGGCGGGCACGCCGCGCACTTCAGCAACATCCTGATGCCGGCGCCGTGCTTCTCCCAGGAGTTCGCGCCGACCTCGGTCGCCTTCGCCGAGACGCAGTCGATGTTCTGCGACAGCCTGGTACAGGACGTGGATTGGCGCGCCCGCTACGCGAAGAACGCCGCGGGCGAGCCCATCCCGCGCGAGCTGCTCCGCCGGGGCGTGGAGCTGAACCAGAAGTTCTTCGCGAACATGATCCGGCAGATGCTCGTCGTGCCGTACGTCGAGCGGGCGATCTACGAGATGAGCGAGGCCGAGCTCACGCCCGAGAACGTTCTGCGCGCGGCCCGCGAGATCGAGCGCGACCTGCTCTTCTTGGACAAGAGCCCGCGGCCCACGCTCTCCATCCCCCACCTCATCTCGGGCGACAGCTCGGCCTACTACCACGGCTACGTGCTGGCCGAGATGGCGGTCCACCAGACGCGCGCCTTCTTCCTCGAG
>Ga0316628_100005708_pt1 | contig 10050 bp, 7 predicted proteins | sample OWC_Aug_M2_C1_D5_FD_207648 | JGI IMG/M metagenome (GOLD analysis project Ga0316628, IMG submission 207648) | Wetland soil microbial communities from Old Woman Creek delta, Ohio, United States - OWC_Aug_M2_C1_D5_C | ecosystem: Environmental > Terrestrial > Soil > Wetlands | place: USA: Ohio... | reverse complement strand
AAGGTCAATTTCTCGTACAGCCGGTCGAACCGCAAATCGGTGAACAACCCGTACAATTTCGCCGAGAGCTACAATGTCCGCGCCGACTATGAGATGGGAGTCAAGAAGGACATATCGGTGCCGGTGTTTTTCTGGACCCGGTCGCTGCCCATACTAAAGAAGCTCGGCCAATCGCGGATGAGCTTCTATCCCGATACCTGGACCTGGAGCGCCACCTACAACCGATCGCTGAGCGCGCGCGACGACCAGGATTTTAACCGGACCTCGTCGTTCAGTCGGATGCTGGACGGCAAGATGACGCTGAGCTATAAGATGTTCAGCAATCTGACTGCAAACTACGACTTCACCACTCGTCGCGATCTGACCGATCCCGACCTGGTGCAAATCTCGCTGCGCAATCTGAAACTCGGTATCGAGAACAGCTACAACCAGAACTTCCGCAGCAATTACGATCCCAAGCTGCTCGGCTTTCTCACCTCGGCCTTCACCTATCAGGCCACCTACGGCGACACCTGGGACCGCAGCAGCCAGACGCACAACACGTCGCTCTCGCGTAACTGGGGCGTCTCGGGCAGCTTCCGCCATCAGGATCTCCTGGGCAAGGGCCGGGGGGGCAAGGCGGCCGGCTCGGAGCGCGCCCGCGCGGGCGTGCGCGGCGGCGCGCGAGACGGGACAGAAGAAAAGAAAACGTCGGGACCGCGCTTCTACGAGCCGGTGCTGGTCGGCCTGCGGTTTCTGACCAACTGGCTTCAGCCCGTCTCCTACAAGTACGGCGAGAGTTTCAACCAGACGGTGCCCGGCGCGACGGTCAAGCCCGGTTTCATGTACCGTATGGGATTAGCCACCGACCCGGACTTCCCGACCAAGACCACGAGCCAGACCCGCCGGTCCGGAGAGACGGTGCAATACGAGTTCGGCTCCGGATTTAACTTCCTGGGTGGAATCGCCACCACGGTGGCCTACCGGACTCAGATCAGTCGGGAGCTGGTCAGCGCCGGGCGCGACCGCGGCGAGACCCGGACTATCTCTTGGCCGGACATTTCGCTGCGCATCGAGAAATTCAAGACGCTGCCGCTGATCAAGAATTATGTCAACTGGTTCATTGACATCTTCCAGCCTCGCACGGCCTACTCGCGTCAAGTAAGGGAGACGCGCAATCTCGACCGCGATATCCTGACCGATCGCAGCACCACGATCAACCGCAATCCGCTGCTTTCGCTCAACTTCCGGCTGCTGAAGAGTCTCTCGTTGTCCGGCACCTATACTATCAGCGAATCGAAGGACGAGAAAAACAACGCCACCACAGGGCGCAGGGAAAAAGAGACGCGCATCACCAAGAAGACATACGGTTTGACGACCAAATACCAGTTTAGTGCGCCGGGCGGCATCTCAATTCCGTTGTTCGGCAAGCTGAAATTCAAGTCGACCGTCTCCGTCGACGTGAACCTGCAATACAGCTCCAACCTGAGTGAGTCATCGACGCGTGGCGGGCCCTGGGTCGTGTTCCAAGACGAGAGTAATTTCTCGGTTTCGCCGGTGATCCGATATGCCTTCTCGCAGCAGATCAGCGGCGGCCTGACCGCGCGCTGGCAGGACAGCAACAACGCCAAGTTCAACCGCCGCGCGCACGTGCGCGAGCTTCAAATCTGGGCCGAGATTCACTTCTGACCTTTTCCGTTGACTTGGCCGGCACAACCGCCCTTATTGCCGTCATGATGCGCATCATGTTGTGGGCGTTTGGGATAGGCATCGCCCTCGGCGGCTGTTCCCGGTCGATTGACCCGCCGACTTTCGATGGCCAGCGCGCCTTCGGATACCTGCGCGATCAGGTCGCGTTTGGCCCGCGCGTCCCCGGTACCAACGCCTGGGCTGACTGCCGCCAGTACTGCTATGATCATTTCCGCGCCTGCGGATTCGAGATTGATTCGCTGAGTTTCGCCTTCCGCGACCCTTATTCGGGACGCGATGTCCCGCTGGTGAACGTGATCGCCCGCCACCGCTCGTCGCCTCGCAACGACAAAGCGCTGCTGCTCATAGCCCATTACGACAGCCGGCCGCGGACCGACTATCACTCTGATTCGACTCGCCGGTCCGAGCCGATATTAGGTGCCAACGACGGCGCGTCCGGCGTAGCCGTGCTGCTGGAGCTGGCCCATCTCGTCGCCGAGCGAGCGCCCGGCTGCAACTTCGATATCGTGCTCTCCGACGGCGAGGACTGGGGCGAATCGGGCGACCGGCAGTATTATCTGCTCGGTTCGCGCGAACTTGCCCGCCGGGGTCTGCGTGACCGCTACCGGTTTGGAATCGTCCTCGATATGGTCGGTGACAAGGTGCAGCAGATCTACCGCGAGGAGTACTCAGAGAAGTACTTTAAGCCGATCAACGATTTGATCTGGGGCGTGGCCGCCCGGCTGAAGGTGGCCACCTTCATTGATACCGTGCGGCACACGGTCATGGATGATCATCTCGAGGTGGCCGCTGGCGGCCTGCCTACGGCGGTAGTGATCGATTTCGATTTTCCCTACTGGCACACCGAAAACGACACGCCGGATAAGTGTTCGGCCGAGTCGCTCGCCAACGTCGGCCGGGTGCTGACATACATTGTGTACAACGAGTCGTTATGGCCCGAAAAGTGATCAAAACGCGGCGCGATATCCCGTCGGTCGAGGAGTTGCTGCAGGCGCCCGAGTTGACGCCGGAGATATCGGCCCTGCCGCGCCCAGTCGCCGCCGAGATCGTGAAAGCGACCGTGGCGGCGTTCAAGGCAGAGCTGGCGCAGCAGCGCACGGCGCCGGAGCTGGCCGATCTCCTGACCGCGGTGCGGCAACGACTGGCCGAACAGGTCTCCCGCAGCCTCGCCCGAGTAATCAATGCCACCGGCATTGTGGTCCACACCAACCTCGGACGGGCGCCGCTGCCGGAGCACATTTTCGATGAAATCAGGCAGACCGTGGTCGGCTACGGCAACGTCGAGTTCGACGTCGCCACCGGAAGCCGCGGACACCGCGGCGACGCCTGCGAGCGGTATCTCGCCACGCTGTCCGGTGCCGAGAGCGGCACGGTGGTCAACAACAACGCGGCGGCGCTCTTTGCGATTTTGAATACGCTGGCGAATCGCCGCAAGGTGCTCATTTCGCGGGGCGAGCTCGTGCAGATCGGGGGTGGCTTCCGCATCCCCGACATCCTCAGAAAAGCAGGCGCCCGGCTGGCCGAGGTCGGCACTACCAACATCACGACCGTCGACGACTACGAGAAGGCGATCGACAGCCAGACCGCACTCATCCTCAAAGTGCACAAGAGCAATTTTGTACAGGCCGGTTTCACCGAGGAGGTGCCGCTCAAACCGCTGGTCGCGCTCGGCCGCAAGCGCGGCGTGCCAGTGGTCAACGACCTGGGCAGCGGGGTATTCATCTCCACTTCGAAAATACTCGGCTACCACGAGCCGACCGTTCAGGAATCGGTTCGGGCGGGGGCCGCGCTCACCTGCTTCTCGGGTGACAAGTTGCTGGGCGGGGTTCAGGCGGGGCTGATTGTAGGTGAAGCCGAACTGATTTCCAGGATCAAGAAAAACCCGCTCTTTCGCACCCTGCGCGTCGACAAGCTGGTATTCGCCGTGTTGGAGAAGCTGCTGGCGGTCTATCTCGACGGCTCACCGTTGACTGGTATTAAACTTTGGCAGATTCTGGCAACCGACCCCGCCGAGCTGCATCGCCGCGCCGAGGCGATCTTGAAAAAACTGGGGAGACCGCCCGGTGTCGCCGCCGTTCACACCTCCGCCTTCGTCGGCGGGGGAGCGCTTCCGGAGCGGGCGCTCAAGTCAGCCGGGTTGATGTTCGCCGAGACTATGCCCGCACGGCGTCTCATGGAGGCGTTTCGAGCGCTCCGCCCGCCGGTTATCGGTCGCATCGATGACGACCGCTTCATCATCGACCTCAAAGCAGTCGACCCTGCCGATCTCGATTTGCTTACCGACAGCATTCGCCGGGTGCTCGATTCCGTAAGCGCGGAGAAACAATGATCGTCGTCGGCACCGCCGGTCATATCGACCACGGCAAATCGTCAATTGTAAAGCGCCTCACCGGAACCGATCCGGACCGCCTGCCCGAGGAAAAGGCGCGCGGCATGACTATTGATCTCGGCTTTGCCTTCTACGGCACGCCGGACGGCCGGGAGATCGCCTTCATCGACGTTCCGGGGCACGAGCGCTTTGTCAAGAACATGATCGCCGGGGCGGGCGGGATCGATGCCGCGATGCTTGTTGTGGCGGCCGACGACGGCTGGATGCCTCAGAGCGAGGAGCATTTCCAGATCGTGCAACTGCTCGGCGTGCGCCACGGGCTGATCGTGATCAATAAGATTGATCTGGCCGAACCGGACTGGGTGGAGCTGCTGGCGCAGGAAATTCGCGACAAGGTGAAAGGCTCGTTTCTCGACGGCGCCCCGGTGATAAAAGTCTCAGCCGAGACCGGGGCCGGGTTCGACGAACTCCGTGCGTGGCTTGACCGGCTGCCCGGCGAAATTCAGGCCCGCCGTCAGACCGGCAAAGCGCGGCTGTTTATCGACCGCGCCTTCGTGAGGCCGGGCATGGGCGGGGTTGTCACCGGTACCCTGCGCGGCGGCGACTTTCGGGTGGGGCAGGCCGTTGCGGTGTGGCCGTCAATGACGACCGGCAAAATCCGCACCCTGCAAACACACAACCGCGACGTGGACACGGTCAGCCCCGGCCGGCGGGTGGCGGTGTCGTTTACGGGAATCGAGCGGGAGCTCTTGGTGCGCGGCGGCGTGGTTTCGAATCGCACCGATTTGACCTGGTTCGCCCGATACCCGGTGCTCGCCCTGTCGGTCGAGCTGTTGCGCACTGCTGCGGTGTCGCTCGAGAACCGTCGGCGCGTGCTCGTGATGGTCGGCACCACCGAAATGGAGGGCGAAATTCGCCTCGCGAACGCACGGGCTATACCGCCCGGCGGCCGCGGGATCGCTTTCCTCAAACCGGACGCACCCATCTACGCGCTTGTCGCCGACCGCTATATTCTCAGGCTGCCGACACCGATGGTGACCCTCGGCGGGGGCCTGGTGCTGGACCATTTTGAACGGCTGCCGCGTCAGCGCGAACAGGCAGCGCTGAAATATGTCGAACATCGCCTGCCGGTTACGAATGAGAACCTCGTGCTGTCGGAGCTTGAGAAGCTGGTGGCGGCGCGCCGGAGCGCACTGCTGGCGACTGCCGATATCGGTTCCGGCGAGATTGACAGCACGATCACATCATTGATCGCCGGCGGAAAACTCGAGCTTGACGGCGAAGTCATCGTCCACCGGGAGGCAGGGCATCGGGTGGCCGAAGAGCTGAAGGCGTCACTAACCGCGTATTTTAACGACAACCCCCATGTCAAGGGGATTGCCCTCGATGCGATCGCTGCCATGGCGCCGGTGCCGCCGTCAAGCCTGCCGATCTTCCTCGATCATCTTGTCGCCCGGCAGGTCCTGGTCCGGCGAGCCGAACTTTATGATCTGGTTGGCCGCGGGTTGGGGCTGAAAGGGTCGATTGAGAGCGCTTATCGCGAAATCATGAGACAGCTCGAGGCGGCTCCGTACGCGCCGCCGACGCTTGCGTCACTCGCGGAGAACGGTAAGGATTGTCAGCAGGCAATCAGGTACCTGATTGAGTCGGCCGAAGTTCACAAATGCGGCTCCGAGTTCGTATTCTTGGCGAGCATATGGCGCGAGATACAATTATTCGTCAGAGACCGGCTGAACCAGGCGGGCAGGCTCTCGGTGACCGAGTTGCGCGATCGCTTCGGCTTCACGCGCAAGTTTGCCATTCCTATCCTCGAAGAACTGGACCGCCGCGAGTTCACCGCGCGCGACGGCGATGTAAGGGTGAAAGGGAGAAAGTTTGAGACGGAAGCTGCTTCTCTATAACGGTCGGATCCACACATTAGCCAACGGCCTGGTGGCCGATTCATTGGCGATCAGCCGCGGTGTCGTAGTTGCGGTCGGCAATGGCCTGCAGCACGACCGCGATTTCCGCGCCTTTCCCAGGACAAACCTGCGCGGCAAGGCGGTGGTCCCCGGGTTCGTCGATGCCCACACGCATTTTTACATGCTGGCGCTCTCCCTCGAACAGGTTTCACTCGATGGAGTCGATTCGTTCCCCAAATGCCTAGCTAAGATAAAGGCGTTCGCGGCGGGCAAGCCGAGAGGGTCCTGGATTGTCGGCTCCGGTCTGACACCAGAACGCTTCCCGCAGCGCGAGGAGCCGGACCGGTACATACTCGACAACGCGGTGGGCGGACGGCCCGCGTTCCTATTCTACAAAGACACGCATTCCGCCTGGGTGAGCAGCCGGGCGCTGGCAGCGGCCGGCATATCAAAGGCGACGCCCGACCCGAAAGGCGGAGGGATTGTCCGCTTGCCCGATGGCTCCCCTTCTGGTTTGCTCCGCGAAAAGCCGGCCTACGACAAAGTCTTTGATCTTATTCCTCCGCCGGCGAAGCAGGCGATGGCTCGGCTCCATAGACAGGCGCTCGAACTGGCCTATCAGCGGGGGGTGACCGGTGTGCACTCGATGGATGGCCCCGAGGCGTTTGAGTGGTTCTCCTCTATGGTGGAGCGAGGGAGAGTCGGTTTGCGGATCAATTACTATCCGTCCGAGCGCCTGCTCGACCAGCTCGAGCGAACCAACACTCGTTACGACACCGGCACGCCGTTCTTTCGCATTGCGGGCGTCAAGGTCTTCGCCGACGGCGCTCTGGGCAGCCAGACCGCGCTCTGCTTCCACAAGTACACCGGCAGCCGCGACAACTATGGCATTGAGGTGACCTCCGTGGCGGCGATGAAGCGAATGCTGAGGCGGGCGGCTCGTCTCGGCCTGCCGTGTGCGATCCACGCGATCGGCGATCGGGGCGTATCCAACGTGCTCGACGCGATGGAGACCTGCCCCGCGCCGAAAAGCACGCGACACCGTATCGAGCACTTGCAGCTCGTCAGGCGCAAGGATTTGCAGCGGTTGAAGCGTCTCGGCGTAGTCGCTTCCATGCAGCCGTCGCATTGCCCATCAGACATGTACATGGTCCGGAAGTACTGGGGCCCGTGTGAGGGCAACGCCTATGTCTTCCGCAGCGTGATCGATTATAAAATCCCCCTGGCATTCGGCTCCGACGCCCCGATCGAGCCGCTTAATCCGCTGGCCGGAATCGCCGATGCGGTGCGCCGGGCCAGGCCGGGCAGCCGCGATGTCTTCCACCCCGAGCAGCGGATCATGGCCGTCGAGGCATTGCATGCCTTCACGGTCGGCCCGGCAATCGCCTCAGGACAGGAATCCAGCCGCGGACGGCTCCTGCCCGGTTTCCCGGCTGACCTTGTTGTTTTGAGCCAGGATATCACCCGCGTGGCCCCGATGCGACTCTGCGACACCAAAGTTGTAGTTACGATAATCGACGGAACTGTCTGCTACACAGACGGATCGTTTAAATGGTAAATCGGCGGTGCTGGGCTTTTAGATTGACTTCCCGGTACAGGTTGAACATATTGATTTCGATCCAGGGAGTCACCCTATGAAGAAGTATGCAGCGACATTGATGCTCGGCTTGATGTCCCTGGCGACGGCGGTCGCCGGACAGACCCTCGGGCAGACTGATTCGGTCCCGCCGCCTGACACGGCCGCGCCCGTGGTCGAACGGACCGAGATTCGCCCGCTGGTCTATACCATGACTATCACCGGCGCGATCGGCGCCGTGACCGCCGAGCGGGTCACCGAGGCCCTCGCGGCAGCCGACGAAAACGGCGCCGAACTCCTTGTCATTATGCTGGACACTCCCGGCGGGCTGACTGAGTCCACCTGGATTATCACTAAGGCTATTCTGAACAGCGAAGTCCCGGTCTGCGTGTACATTGCGCCGCTGGGCGCGACTGCCGGCTCGGCCGGCGTATACATCACCTATTCGGCGCATTTTGCCGCCATGGTTCCCACCGCCAATATCGGCGCGGCTCACCCGGTTTCGGCGAGCGGTGAGAAGATCGACTCGGTCATGAACGAAAAGATCACTCACGACGCCGCAGCGAAAATCCGCGCCACCGCCGAAAAATGGGGCCGCAACGCCAAGTGGGCCGAGCGCGCGGTGCGCGAATCGGTCTCGCTGACCGCCCACGAGGCGCTTGACAGCAACGTGGTCGACATCATTGCCCCCGACATTGACTCGCTGCTGGCGCAGATCGACGGCCGCGAGACGCAGTTGCCGTACGGAGCTAAAAAGATGTCGCTGGCCGGCGCCGAGGTTGAGGAGATAAACCCGACCTTCGCTCAGAAAGTGCTCCAGCTTGTCACGAAGCCGGAGATTCTTCTTCTGCTCTTTTCGCTCGGAAGCCTCGGTATCGTCGTCGAGTTGTACAACCCGGGTGCAATCTTCCCGGGCGTCGTGGGGGCGATATGTCTCATCCTGGCCTTTTACGGGATGCAGACCCTCCCGATCAATATCGCCGGCCTGGCGCTGATCATCCTGGCGATTGCTCTCTGGATCGCCGAGATCAAGGTGATCTCGCACGGCCTGCTGTTTGTCGGGGGACTGGTATCCTTCTTCTTCGGAGGACTTATGCTGGTGGACTCGGTTGACCCGGCGCTGAAAATGTCGCTTTCGTTCCTCATCACTCTCACTATTGGGCTCGCGATTATTTTCGGCCTCGTCATCTGGCTCATTATCAAGGTTCATCGCCGGGGTGTGACAGTCGGCCGGGAGGTTATGGCCGGCAAGATCGCCCAGGTCAAGACGAAAGATCTCGTGTATGTCGATGGCGCCCTCTGGAAGGTCGAGTCCGACGAGGAGTTGGTGCCGGGGACAAAAGTCGAAATAGTCTCGGTTAACGGGCTGGTGCTGAGAGTTAAGAAGCTAAGCGCCGACCGGAAATAAAAGGAGTGTGAATATGCCGGCAGGACCAGGACTTGGTGTAATTGTCATCGTCATTATCGGTTTGATCATTCTCCTCAATATGATCAAGGTGCTCAAGGAATACGAGCGCGGCGTGATTTTCCGTCTGGGGCGGCTGCTCGGCAGCAAGGGACCGGGACTCATCATCCTCATACCGGGAATCGACAAGATGGTCCGGGTCGACCTGCGCGTAATCACCTTCGACGTTCCGCCGCAGGACGTCATCACGCGGGACAACGTCTCGGTGAAAGTCAACGCGGTGCTCTATTTCCAGATCACCGACCCCAACAAGGCGATTGTCTCGGTGGCCAACTTCTTCGAAGCTACGTCGCAAATCGCACAGACCACGCTGCGCTCGGTGCTGGGCCAGGTGGAACTTGACGACCTGCTCGCCAGCCGCGAGAAGATCAACGCGGAATTGCAGCGGATCATCGACGACCAGACGGAGCCGTGGGGCGTGAAAGTCTCGGTGGTGGAGGTCAAGAACGTTGACCTGCCGGTCGAAATGCAGCGCGCTATTGCCAAGCAGGCCGAGGCGGAACGCGAGCGCCGCTCCAAGGTCATCCACGCCGAAGGCGAATTCCAGGCATCTCAGAAACTCGCCGATGCGGCGCGAGTTATAGCCACCGCGCCCAACGCCATGCAACTGCGTTTCCTGCAGACGTTGGTAGAAGTCTCGGCCGAGAAGAACTCGACTCTGATCTTCCCGGTGCCGATCGATCTTCTGAGCACTTTGAGGAATTATCTCGAGAGCAACACGAAGAAGCCGGCGTAGCCGACAACGGCCCCCGGCGAAGTTGAATCAGCGAGGAGAAAGGGCAGGACCGCAAGGCCCTGCCCTTTGCGCTGGGCTTTACTTGCCTTTGACGGCGTCCCGGATCTGGCGCAAAAGCACCGCGATCACGAAAATCACTAGGATCGCCGAAAATTCGAACAGCCGTCCCGGCTCGTAAGGCAAAAACGACAGGCTGTAGCCGAACGCGTGCAGCACCCGGTCCCAAGCGGCGACGATCAGCAGGATCAGGGCGACGAAAAAGAACAGCCTGCTGAACCAGCTCATATACTTGTTACTCATGGCTTGTTTCCTCCGTCCTGCTTACTGGCTTCTGGGAATGACCTCGACATCCCG
>Ga0316628_100005707_pt1 | contig 10051 bp, 6 predicted proteins | sample OWC_Aug_M2_C1_D5_FD_207648 | JGI IMG/M metagenome (GOLD analysis project Ga0316628, IMG submission 207648) | Wetland soil microbial communities from Old Woman Creek delta, Ohio, United States - OWC_Aug_M2_C1_D5_C | ecosystem: Environmental > Terrestrial > Soil > Wetlands | place: USA: Ohio... | reverse complement strand
CGGGAAGGCCGATGTTCTCCTCGTCTCCATGCGCCCCTCGGCCCTGCGCCAGCTCGGGATCGACTTCGCGTCCGTCGAGAAGCTCAACCCGCGCATCGTCTACTGCTCGATCACGGGGTACGGGATGGACGGCCCGTGGGTGGACCGGGCCGGGCACGACATCAACTACCAGGCGGCCTCGGGCATCCTTCACCTCGCCAGGGACGACGAGGGCAGCGTGGTCTTCCCCCCCGTGCCTCTCTGCGACATCTTCGGAAGCTTCCACGGCGCGGTGGCCGTCCTGGCCGGCCTTCTCGAACGGGGCAGGACCGGCCGGGGGACGAGCATCGACATCTCGATGGCGGAGTCCGCCATGACGGTGAACCTCTTCAACATGGCGCTCACGGACATTCCCGGCGAGAGCTTCGCGGCGCGCGGAAGGATGCTCTCGGGCCGCTACCCCTTCTACAACGTCTATGCCACGAAGGACCGCCGGTGGCTGGCGCTGGGGGCCATCGAGGGCAAGTTCTGGAGGCGATTCTGCGAGCTCATCGGGAGGGCGGATCTCGTCGGCAGGCAGTTCGACACGGGGGCCGTCGGCGAGGTCAGGGCCGTCCTGGCAGCGCGAACGCTCGAGGAGTGGAAGCGCCTGTTCGCTCCCGAGGACGTCTGCCTGGACGTCATCCCGGACTACGAGGCCGTCATCGCCTCCCCCCAGCACGTCTTCCGCAAGGCTTTCGCGTTCAACGACGAGAAGCTCCTGGCCTTCGGCTTCTTCCCGTTCAGCCCCGACCCCCTGAGACTCCGCGCCCCGAAGCCGGGCGAGCACACGCGCCAGGTCCTCGAGGAGGCAGGCGTCCCGCGCTCCATCCTCGAGAAGGCTGTCGGGTAAGCCCGCGATCCCTGGCACGAAGATTGAATACAATATTCATGGTTGACGGAATGAAATGAAGAGGGCCCAGATCCGCTGGAAAGGCGGGAAGTATTGGGCTTCTCTGGAGCAATTTTTTGTCTGGGAAGGACATGAATTGTCATCGAGTTAAAAGGAGGAATATTTTTCATATTTGTTGAACTTTTTTCATATGCATTATACAATAATAATAGGGGGATAGCGTGGAGGGACGAGGGGGCCGGGAGAAGCGGCAATGAAAAAAACGACGATCCTCTCAACCGTTGTTTTCATTGCCGCCGCATGGGGCTGCGGCGACAAGAAGAAGTCGTGCGACTGCCTGCCGAGCGAGATCTGCGTCTCGGGCGAGTGCATTCCGGTCGGGGATGCCGTCGACGAAAGCGTCGAAGACCTTGCCGTCGAGGAACCCGCGGGTGACGACGGGAGAGAGGACGTCGCGGCCGAGGAGATCGACCCGGAGGAGGAGGTGCAGGAGGAGGACGGCGGCGGCGATGTCCAGGACCTGCCCGACGGGGATGACGATACGGACGAGGACGCCGCCGACGCGGAGCACGACGAGGTCGAGCTCCCGCCGTGCGACACGGTGCGATGCGCCACCGCGGGGGACTGCGACGACGGCAACGTCTGCACGGAGGAGTGGTGCGATCCCTACACGGCCTGCTGCATCTACTTCACGGACACCATGAACTTCTACCCGTGCGGCGACGGTGTCTACTGCAACGGCGAGGAGTACTGCCTGGACGGCGAGTGCACCTCCGAACCGCTCGTCTGCGAGGGGGAGACCGAGTGCTCCGTGGCCGCCTGCGACGAGGACCTCGACGCCTGCGTCTACGTGCCCAAGCCGGACGGCACGTCGTGCGACGACGGCCTTCGCTGCACGGGAGACAGCAACATCTGCGTCGCGGGGGCGTGCAACTACGCCAGCCCGTGCCCGGTGGACACGGGCAACCCCTGCACCTACTACCAGTGCTACGAGACGGGGAACATGTGCCGCCGCGAGGCCAGGCCCTTCGGGGCGAGATGCGCGGACGACGATCCCTGCAACGGCACCGAGTACTGCGACGAGTGGCACTGCGACTACCGCGTGCCGGCCTGCTTCGACGGCGACCCCTGCACCGTGGACGCCTGCGACCCGGCCACCGGCGAGTGCTCGGAGACACCGCAGGTCTTTCCGGACTGCACGGACTGCACGGCCGAGGGGATCTGCGGCGACTGGGACCCCTGCACGCTCGACTACTGCAGGAGGATCGGCGGCGGGTGGGCCTGGTGCGAGCATGTGTTCAACCCGATGTGCACCCCATGATGCCGGGGCTGCGCATCGTTTGAAATCCGGGCGGGGCGATGACATGGCATCTTGAGTGAGGTTGCCATGAGCCACTCGACAGGATACCGGAGGCTCTGTTTCACCGCGCTCGCGGGGTTCCTCGTGACCTGCGAGGGGGGGGACAGGGCCCCGCAGTCGACGCCGGCCGTGCACCACGGTTCCGGCACGGTCACGCTCGTCGAGGAAAAAGGCCCCGACGGCCAGAGACAGGTCAACGTCGACACCACCGCCGCCTGCAGGCTCATGGGCTCCTATCCCTGCGGCACGTGCGACCCGGCCTGCCGGACCGAGGGCGTGCTCGATCCCAGCAATGCCTACGACGAGATCGACGGCCTCGTCGACAACCCGGACGGGCCCGGCCTCGTCATCGGCGTCGACCTGGTCGACGCGGCATACGCGTGGGTCTCGCACAACCTCGTGGGGCGCGTGTCCAAGATCGACCTCCAGACCGGCGCCTGCGTCGGGCAGTTCAAGGTCGGGCGGACGGGGACCGAGCCCGACAGCCCGTCGAGGACGACGGTCGACGGCCAGGGCAACGCCTACATCGCCAACCGGGGCTACAGCACGATCGGGAGCGTGACCAAGATCGCGGGGGACCACGACAACTGCATCGACAAGGGCGATGCGGACACCATCGCCGGGAACACGACGTCCACCTCGTGCAGCTCCTACCTGCCGCTGAACCAGGACGAGTGCGTCCTCTGGACCAAGTCGATCCCGGAGGCCGGCGTGTGCGCCGACGGGAGCGTTCGAGGCATCGTCGTCGACTTCGGCGACGCCTTCTACCCCGAGGGCTACGTCTGGGTGGGGAGCACGTGCAACAACACGTTCTTCAAGCTCAATCCGGACGACGGCTCGATCCTCGACACGGTCCAGATCGACGGCCCTCCGTACGGGGCCGCCATCGACAGCCGCGGGTGGGTCTGGTCCACATTCTCGGGCGGCGGGGGGGGCGCCGGGACCATCCAGGCCTTCCACTCCGTCACGAAAGCCAAGGGCCCGAAGATCTACAACCCGATTGCGCGCTGCGGGACGGGCTGGGGGTACGGCATCACGGTCGACCTCCAGGACAGGGTGTGGATCAGCTCCTGGGGATCGCCGAGGCAGAACCCGGACGGCAAGCCGTGCGGCTACGACCAGGTGAGGGGGACGTGGGTCGCCCCGCCCAACGCCGCGGTGCGCTGCCCCAAGTTCCGCGGGATCGCCATCGACATGACGGGCCTCATCTGGACGACGTGCTGGGACACCGGGGCGATCTGGAAGATCAACCCCGACACCGGCGTCTACAGCACGATCAACCTGGGGTGCGGGCCGCTGGGCGTCGGGGCGGACCTCTTCGGCAAGGTCTGGGTCGCCAACGCCGACTGCCAGCGCATCACCAGGATCGACCCCGTCACGGAAACGTTCGAGACGTTCACGACGGGTGACCCGACGGCCTACACGTACAGCGACTTCACGGGGGTCCAGCGCGCCCTGCGCAACCCGCGCGGCAGCTGGGTCAGGGTCTTCGAGCGCTGCGACAGCACGCCGATGGACCGCTGGAACGAGATCAACTGGACCCTGACGACGCCGAGCAACAGCAGCGTCACGATCTACGGGAAGAGCTCCGACGACCTGGCGACGCTCGACGGCGCCCCCCAGATCGTCATCGCGGACGTGCCGCCGGCCACCTCCCCCCTCGACCTGAGAGCCGTGTTCGAGAGCGAGCGCACCTACCTAGGCAAGTACCTGGAGGTCGGCGTGACGCTGAAAGCCAGCTCCGACGGCCTCTCCCCCTCGTTCATGGACATCTACACGACCTACAACTGCTATTGATCGGGGTCTGACCCCGGCGTTGTTGATTTTGCCTCGAACTAGCCTATAATCCATGGATATGAAAACCATGCGGATGACCGTGCTGGTACTTTCCGTGGCCTTCGCCGCCTGCGAGTCGGGGGTCGAGGACCCCGGGTTCGACTTCAGCATCGACAACCCCCCTGCGGACACGCCTCTCGACGACGGCTACGACGGACCGGCGTACGAGGTACCGGACTACGAGGCCCCCGACGTTTACGAGGTGGACCGGGACGGCGACGGTTATTCCCCCGCCGCGGGGGACTGCGACGACGACACGCCGCAGGTCAACCCCGGCGCCTTCGACCATCCCGGCAACGGCATCGACGACGACTGCGACGGGACGGTCGACAACCCGCCGGCGAGCTGCGACTGCGGAACGGACGACCTGATCTCGGGCTTCGACCTGTGCGACCGCAGGTTCCTTCTGGGCTGGGACCGGGTCTCGTCCACCTCGAGGGGGCAGCTCGAGGGCGCGGCCGTCAGGACGGGCTACGGCAACGCCGGCAACGGCCTGGGGGTGCGGCAGGGGTGCGCCTACACGATCCTGGCGACGGGAGCCGTGGATCTCGCCCTTTGCGACGACAACCGCCAGATCGGCACGGACTTCTACGGAAACGCCCTGGACCCCTTCTCGCCGCTCTGCCCCGGCACGGAGCCGGATCCCGACCCCCTGGGGGGCGGCGGCGACGTCCTCATCTGCGACACGCAGCAGATCGTGATGCGGCTGAGGGCCCCCGTGAACGCCAACGGGTTCTCCTTCGACTTCGTCTACCTGAGCGCCGAGTACCCCGAGTGGGTCAACGAGGGGTTCAACGACACCTTCTACGCCATCCTGGTCGATCACCTCGCGGGAGAGGCGAAGCAGAACATCTCGTTCGACAACTTCGGCCACGAGATCGAGGTGGACAACGCCTACTTCGAGAATCCGCCGGTCACGGACATCGGCGGTACGGGGTACGACCTCACCTGCACGAACGAGGTCGGACCCCTGACGAGCGTGTGCGGGTCCTCGACGGGCTGGCTGAGGACGTCCTGGAACATCCAGCCCGGCCAGGACTTCGACCTCATCTTTTCCATCCACGACGAGGGGGACGGCATCTACGATTCCGCCGTCATTCTCGACAATTTCCAGTGGTCGGCCGTGCCCGTCGAGCCGGGTACCGTGCCCATCATCTGAAAGCTCGTCTTCGCAGAAAACGCCGGCTGAGGGGGCCTCCCAGGACCGGGGTGTCACTTTTTTTTCGATATCTATCAAAGGAATTGAATTCCCTGGAGTTATTTATTATATTGAAACCTGAAAATAGGCCCGGGGTATGCCGAGCCGGCGAGCGGTCGCCGGGCCCCCGCGCGCTTGGCCGTTTCGAGACGAGGTGAGTCATGGCACAACGACCCAACATCCTGATCATCGATCCCAACACTCAGGATCTGCAGCTCCTGGAGATCAGCCTGAGGAACATGGGGTTTGCCGTCACCACGGCCACCAACAACTTCGACGCCCTCAAGAAGGTCGAGATCTTCCCGCCCGACCTCATCATCTCCGAGACCCACATCGAGGACTTCGACGGCTACGCGCTCTGCCGGACGATCAAGGAAAACGCCGCGTGGGCCGTCATTCCCTTCATCTTCCTGTCCTCCGACAAGAACCTGCAGTCCAAGGTCAAGGGGCTTCAGCTCGGGGTGGACGACTACCTGACCAAGCCCATCTTTCTCGTGGAGCTCGTGGCGCGCGTGAGGATGCTCATGCAGCGCAAGGAGAGGGAGTCGATCGAGCGGCACGAGAGCCGCACGAGGTTCACCGGCTCGATCGCCGAGATAGGGCTCATCGACATCATCCAGACAGTGGACCTGTCCAAGAAGAAGGGCGTCGTGCACCTTGCGCGGGACGGCGAGACGGGGGCCATCTACTTCGAGGACGGGAACATCATCGACGCGGAGCTGGCCCAGATGGAAGGGGACGAGGCCGTGTACAGGATGATGAGGTGGGCAGACGGGTTCTTCGACATCGAGTTCAGGCCCATCCGCCGCGATCGGAAGATCGAGCTCAGCTCCCAGCAGCTTCTCATGGAGGGCCTCAAGAGGCTCGACGAGTGGAACCGGATTCTCGAGCAGCTTCCGCCTCTCGAGACGGTCTTCAACGTGGACGTGCTGGAGCTGGTGGACAGGCTCGATGAGATTCCCGACGAGGTCAACGGCCTTGTGGCCCAGTTCGACGGTCTGCAAAGCCTCAAGGAGATCGTCAACAACGACATCTTCAACGACCTCGATACCCTCAGGATCGTTTCCAAGCTCATCTTCTTCGGCGTGCTCGTCGAGCACGAGCAGAAGATCCGGGAGTTCAAGAAGCCCGCGGAAGAGGACGTCCTCCTGGGCGCATCGGAGGAGACCTCCCTCAGGGCGCTCGTATCGCCGGCTTCGGTGGCAGCGAGCGTTCCGCCGGCCGACCTGCAGTTCGGCAAGGCCGAGGAGGTCGACGTCGTGAGGCCCGCCGCGGCAGCGGCTGCGCTCCCCCCTGCGCCCCTGCCTGCGCCCGCGGGGACGCCGTCCGTCAAGGAGCCCATCGCCAGGATCGCGGTCAAGAAGATTCCCATCGAGGTCATCTCGTCGAAAGACAGCAAGGACAGCTTCGAGGAGGAGATCACGATGCAGCGCGATTTCTTCGACGACGGCGGGGCGGCCGCGGCGAAGCCCGGCGCGGAGGCGAAGGCGCCCGTCGAGGAGGGGGTGGAGCCGAAGGAGGAGACCCTGAAGATCAAGGCCGCGCAGCTGCCCAAGGACGCGGAGGCGGCGCTGGCCGCCCTGGGGGCCAAGCCGGGGAAAGCCGCGGGTGAAACGCCGGTCGGGGACGAGGCGAAGAAGGGCGCCGACGCGGAGAGGGAGGCCAGGACGGCGAGGATGTACGCCGACAAGACCGAAGGGGAGGAGCAGCCCCCGGCTGCGGTCGTGAGCGAGAAGAAGACGGCGCGCTGGACGTTCCCGAAGGTGGCGGAGGGCGATGGCAAGGAGGAGAAGACCGTCGAGGAGAAGCCCGCGGAGGAATCGCCCCGGGAGCGGGTCCAGGCCATTTCCCTCAAGGAGGTGAAGGAGGAGATCGAAAAGAGGGAAGGGATGAAGGAGGAAGCCCTGCTGGCGAAGAAGGAAGAAAAGAAAGAGGAGAAGAAAGAGGAAAAGAAGGTGGAGAAGAAGGACGAGAAGAAGGACGAGAAGAAGGAGGAGAAGAAGGAGCTTTCGGAATCAGGCGTCTACAAGGTGGAGGAGAAAGCCTTCTTCCAGGCCGCGCCGGCGGGCAGCGAGCCCGTCGACACTTTTGATGACCTTGTGGCCAAGGAGAAGAAGGCCAAGGGCACCAGGGGTCTCACGTACGCCATCTGGTCGATCATCATCATCGGGATCGCGGTCGTCCTCTTCCTGGCCTACGGAAAGGACTACCTGAGGCAGGGGCCCGACCTGAAGCTGCTCGACAAGATCAAGAACCAGACTCCGGTCGCGACGGAGCCCCTGCGCGACAAGCCGCTCGCGGAGGTTTCTCCGATGGAGCCCGTGGAGGGCAAGGGGGGCACGCAGCCCGCCGAGGAAACCGGTGAGGAAACCGGTGCCGAAACCGGTGCGGAAACGGGAGAAGAGGGGGAGACGAAGACGCCCACGGCGGAGGGGGAGGAAAAGGCGCCGACCGGGGAAGGGACGCAGGCCGAGACGCCGGAGGCCGGGACGGCTCCCTCGGGGGAGTATGCCGCGCTCCTCGTGGAGGCCAAGGATCTTCTGGCCAAGAAGGACAGGAAGGGGGCGATCGAGAAGTACAAGCTGGCCGTCCAGGTCAACCCCGACGGGCAGGAAGCTCTCAGCTTCCTCGTGGACAATTACAAGGAGAAGCCGAAGGAACCGGGCGTGCTCGAGTGGGGCAAGCGGGCCACGGAGCTCGGACCCGATGATGCCAGGGCATGGTTCGCCTACGGGCTGGTCCTCTTCACGCTTGGAAAGACGAAGGAGGCCAAGCCCGTCTTCGAGCATTGCGCGTCGATCACGCCTGCGGACAAGGCCGTGGCCAAGTGCAAGCAGATGAAGCAGTGGGTCAAGTAGACGCGTCTGGTTCGGGGCCGCCTGGTACGCCATGAAGCAGGTTGTCGCGATCGTCGTCAACACCTTCAGGGAAACGGTGAGGGACAAGGTCCTCTACGGCATCCTCTTCTTCGCCGTGGCATTCATCCTTTTCACGATCGTCCTGGGTGAGCTCAGCCTTCACGAGGAAAAGAGGATCATCACCGACCTGGGCCTGTCCGGTATTTCCCTGGTCAGCCTGATTCTTGCCGTGGTCCTGGGCGTCGGCATGCTGACCAAGGAAATCGACAAGAAAACGCTGTACCCCATTCTCAGCAAGCCCGTGGCGAGGTGGCAGTTCGTCCTGGGCAAGTACCTGGGCATCAACCTGACGCTGCTCATCCAGGTCGTCGTCATGGCGGCGGTGTTCACGGCCGTGCTCACCTTCAAGGGAGGAACGCTGACCTGGCCGTTCGTCCTCAGTCTCTACCTGATCTTCCTCGAGATCCTCGTCATCACGTCGATCGCGATGCTCTTCTCGTCCTTCTCCACCCCGTTTGTCTCGGGCCTGCTCACCCTGGGCGTCTTCATCGTCGGCAGGAACCTCGATCTCCTCCAGGCCTTCATCCGCAAGGGCAAGGTCGGGCCGATGGCGGACCTGCTGGCGCAGGTGCCCCACGTTTTTCCCAATCTCTACCTGTTCTACCCGTCGGGAAGAGCCATCGATGAGTCCTGGGTCACCCTTCACGGAAGCTTCGTGCACCTGGACTACCTGGCGGGTGCGACGGGCTACGGTCTCGCCTACACCGCCGTCTGCCTCCTGCTGGCCATGGTCGTCTTCAGCCGACGGGACCTCATATGAGCAGGGCCGCCATGGCATGGAGCCTGAAGGCGGCGGCGCTGCTCATTCTTCTGCTCTCGGCCCTCTATGTCCGCGTGATCGTCGAGTCGCACCGCAGCTTCGCCAGGGGCGAAGAGGCCCTCGGGAACGCCGATGCCGGAGGGGCCGTCGGCCATTTCGAGACCAGCGCCTCGTGGACGGCGCCCTTCAATCCCATGACCGGGAAGGCCCACGAGCGGCTGTGGCAGATCGGTCGAAAGGCGGAGCTGGACGGGGACATGGACCTCGCGCTCGCCGCTTACAGGGCCGAGCGATCGTCCATCATGGCGGCGAGGTCCTTCATCGTGCCCGACGGGCAGAGGCTGGCCGAGGTCGACCGGCGGATCTCGGCCCTCATGGCCAGGTCTCCGTCCGCGCAGGGATTCAAGGGCAAGAGCCTCGACGGGCTTCGACGCCTCCACATCGAGGCGCTGACCGCCTCCCCCCGTCCCGGGACGGCCTGGCTGATCGTGCTCCTCTCGGGTTTCTTCCTGTGGACGGGGGCCGTCGCTTATTTCCTTCTGGCCGGCCTCGGCCCCGCGCTGACCATCGTCCGCTCGCCGTGCCTGCGCAGCCTGGTCGCATTCCTGGCGGGCCTCGCCCTGTGGATCGCGGGCATGGTCCTGGCGTAGGAGCCATCACCCCCTTTCCGTTCGTCTACGACCACGACCACGTCCACGTCCACGTTGAGCGGGAGGCCCAGGCCAGCCAGGATGACCGAGAGGGGAAGGGTCAGACGAGGCGGCGGTAGACGCCGATGATCTTGCCGGCGACGACCGTCTCGACCTGGGTGCTGCGGTCGAGCTTGATGAGGATGGGCGCCATCGCCTTGTTGGCGGGCTGCAGCCGGATGGCGTTCTTGTCCTTGAAGTAGTACTTGACGGTGGCTTCGTCCCCTATGATCGTCGCAACGATGTCTCCCTGCATGATCTCGCTGGCGGGGCTGACGAAGACATAGTCTCCGTCGAAGATCCCGGCCTCGATCATGCTGTCGCCGGCCACCCGGAGGGCGAGGAGATCGCCGCTTCCGCTGAACAGGAGCGGGTCGAGGGCCAACTCGGGGAAAGCGGCCGCCCCCGTCTGGCCTTCC
>Ga0316628_100005706_pt1 | contig 10051 bp, 7 predicted proteins | sample OWC_Aug_M2_C1_D5_FD_207648 | JGI IMG/M metagenome (GOLD analysis project Ga0316628, IMG submission 207648) | Wetland soil microbial communities from Old Woman Creek delta, Ohio, United States - OWC_Aug_M2_C1_D5_C | ecosystem: Environmental > Terrestrial > Soil > Wetlands | place: USA: Ohio... | reverse complement strand
CTCCAGCGCCGCACGGGTGGCGTCCAGTCCCCGGGTGAGCTCCTCGCGATCCGCGCGGAACCGCCGGTCGGCCTCCTCGGCGAGCGTCTCCAGTTCGGCGCCGCGAGAGAGGTCGCTCCAGGGGGCCAGATGCTGCGCGGCTGCTACGTACACACGGTTGGCCCGCCGCTGGGCCGCGAAACCGGAGGCCGCCGCCACCAGGAGAGCCACGAGAATGCCGCCCCACGGCCACGGCCGCGGCGCTTCCTCCTGGGCGAGGCGCAGAAAACCGACCGGGCCCTCCGCCGGGCCAACCACCCTGGCGACGTAGGTGGTCGGGTAATCCGTCGTTGCGGACCGACGACGGCTGATGCCGACCTCCTGGGTCCTCGCTTCGAGCACCTCGGGGCGCTGCAGGTGGTTCTCGAGACGGGGAAGGAGCGGCGGCAGCGTCCAGGAGTCCGCGTGCACGGTTCCATCGGCCCCGATCAGGGTCACCCTCAGGCCGCTCGCAGCCGCCCAGCGACGGATTTCGGCGTCGGCCATTTCGTTGGGCTCGGCGAAAAGCGTCCCGGCGTACGGGCTGAGGACCTCCAGGGCCGCACGCATGCGCCCCTCGAGGGCCGCGCGTGCCTCCCGCCGGTGGAGTACCTCCAGACCGACCAGGCCCGCGAGCGCCACCAGAAGGGTGGTGAACGCGACGGCAACACCGGGAGCGCGCCTTCTCACGGCTGGCTCCGGAAGCGGTACCCCGAGCCGATGAGCGTCTCGATCACACCCTCCCCGAGCTTTCGCCGCAGCGTCCGGATGTGGGCGTCCACGGTGCGGGGGTCCACGCTCGACGCAAGGCCCCAGACGCCATCGAGGATCTGTTCCCGCGACGCGACCCTCCCCCCGAGCGAGACCAAGTGCCAGAGCACCGCGAACTCCCTCTTCGTGAGGTGCACCTCGTTCCCGTCGCGGGTCACGCGGAATCGGGCGGGGTCAACGGCCAGGCGAGCGTCTTGGTACGAGCCGTCCGGGGTGCCCCGCTCCCAGTGCACCCTGCGAACGAGCGCCGCGACGCGAGCCGTCAGCTCGCGCAGCGAGAACGGCTTGGTGAGGTAGTCGTCCGCGCCCAGCTCCAGGCCGGCCACGCGGTCGGCCTCGCCGGCGCGCGCGGTGAGCATGAGGATCGGAACCGTGCGGGTCGCTTCCCACCCCCGCACCTCGCGGCAGAGCGCCAATCCGTCGGTGTCGGGGAGGTTGAGGTCCAGCACCACGAGCTCGGGGAGCGCCACCTCGCACGCCGCCAGGAACTCGTCGCCGCGCGCGAAGAGCGAGACCTCGTACGCACCCGAGCGCTCGAGGTGCCGCCGCACCATCTCGGCGATGTCGCGGTCGTCCTCCACCACGAAGACACGCGTGCTCATCCGAACCGCCCCGAGACGTAGGCTTCCGTCTGCTCCTGGCGCGGTCTGCTGAACAGCTCCACGGTCGGAGCGTACTCCACAAGCCTCCCGAGCAGGAAGAACGCGGTGCGGTCGGCCACCCGCGAGGCCTGCTGCAGGTTGTGGGTCACGATCACCACGGTGAGCTTCCGGCCGAGTTCCAGCACCAGCTCCTCGATGCGCTCGGTGGAGATCGGGTCCAGGGCGGAAGCCGGCTCGTCGAAGAGCAGCACCTCGGGATCGACCGCGAGGGCACGGGCGATGCAGAGGCGCTGCTGCTGGCCCCCCGAGAGCGTGCTCGCCGTAGTTTCCAGACGTTCCTTCACCTCCTCCCACAATCCCGCTGCCTGGAGCGCCGCCTCGACCTTGAGCTCCAGCTCGACCCGTGAATGCCTGTTGTCCAGGCGCAGGCCGTACGCCACGTTGTCGAAGACCGAGGAAGGGAACGGGTTGGAGCGCTGGAACACCATCCCGACGCGGCGACGCACGGCCACCGGGTCGGTCGTGGGGGTGTAGATGTCCTCGCCGTCGAGCAGCACCTCGCCGCTGAGAGAGAAACCCGGAACGACGTCGTTCATCCGGTTCAGGCAACGCAGGATCGTGGACTTTCCGCACCCCGAGGGCCCGATGAACGCGGTCACGCCCCTGGCCGGGATCTCCAGAGAGACGTCGCGCACGGCCACGCTGCCGCCGTAGCGGCACGTCAGCCCTGCAAGCGAGAAGCGGGCCGGCTCGTTCACGCGCCGGGGCCCTCCGTTGGGTGGCGGTGACGGATGTCCTCCGCCTCGACGAGGTAAACCACCTGCTCCGCGATGTTGGTCCCCTGGTCGGCGATCCGCTCGAGGGAGCGTGACGCCAGGAGCAGCGCCAGGGCGCGGTGGATGGTCTTGGGGTCTTCCATCATGTAGGTGAGCAGCTCCCGGAAGACCTGCTCGTGCATCCCGTCCACGTCGTCGTCGCGGGCGATCACCTCGCGTGCGAGCCGGGAATCGCCGCGCACGAACGCCCCGATCGCGTCCCTCACCATCGCCGTCGCGTGTTCGGCCATGGTGGGAATCGTGATGAACGGCTTGAGGGGCAGCACCTGGTTGAGGGCGAGCGCCTGACGCGCGATGTTGACCGCGTGGTCGGCGACACGCTCGAGGTCGGGCGCGATCTTGACCGCGGTCATCACGAGGCGCAGGTCCCGAGCCATCGGGCGGGAGCGCACGATCAGCTCGACGACGCGGTGGTCCACCTCGATCTCGCGCCGGTCGATGATCTCGTCCCCCGCGATGACCTCCTCCGCCAACTCGCTCCTGCGCTCGACCAGCGAGCGGACCGCGAGGCCGAGCTGACGCTCCACTTCGCCAGCCATGGTGAGGAGGAGCTTCTTGAGCTCCTCGAGGTCGTGTTCCAAGGGTCTCTCGGGCATGGATGCTCCTTAGCCGAAACGGCCGGTGACGTACTCTTCGGTGAGTTTCTCACGCGGCGCTGCAAACAGTTGCGTCGTTTCACTTTCCTCCACCAGACGGCCGAGGAAGAGGAACGCCGTGCGGTGCGCCACGCGCGCGGCCTGCTGCAGGTTGTGGGTCACGAGCAGGACCGTCACCTCCGAAGACAGCTCGCGAATCGTCTCCTCGAGGCGCGCGGTCGCGATCGGATCGAGGGCCGAGGCCGGCTCGTCGAGCAGGAGGATGTCGGGAGACGACGCCAGGGCCCGCGCGATGCACAGGCGCTGCTGCTGGCCGCCCGAGAAGTCGAGCGCCGATCCGCCGAGACGGTCCTTCACCTCGTCCCAGAGCTGCGCGCGCTGGAGCGAGTGCGTCAGGATCGCTTCGAGCGTGTCCGGGTCCTTCACGCCCGCGAGGCGCGGCCCGAAGAGGACGTTCTCGCGGATCGAGAGCGGAAATGGGTTGGGCTTCTGGAACACCATGCCCACCTGGAAGCGCAGCGCCTCCAACGGCCACGAGGGGTCGTAGGCGTCCCGACCGGCCACCATGATGTCGCCGCGGCGGTAGAACCCGGCCAGATGGTCGTTCATCCGGTTGAAGCAGCGCAGCAGCGTGGACTTCCCACACCCGGACGGCCCGATGAGCGCGGTCACGCCGCGTTCTCCGACCTCCAAGGTGATCCCCTTCAAGACCTCGGTCTCCCCGAAGCCGGCCACCAACTCCCGAGTCGCGAGGGCCGCGAGCCGCTTGCTCATACCGCCGCACCCCGCAGCTTCCGGCGCAGCCGGTTGCGCAACGCGATTGCCGCCAGGTTGAGCGCGACGACGAGCACGAGAAGCACCAGCACCGCCGCGTACACCATCGGCTTGGCCGCTTCGACGTTGGGTGACTGGAAACCGACGTCGTAGATGTAGAACCCGAGGTGCATGAACTTGCGGTCGAGGTGGAGGAACGGCGGCACCGAGTCGAACGGCATGGCTGGCGCGAGCTTCACGACACCCGTGAGCATGAGCGGGGCGACCTCACCCGCCCCGCGCGCCAGCGCCAGGATGGCACCGGTCAGGATGCCGGGGGCCGCGTAGGGGAGAACCACCCTTCGCAGCGTCTGCCAGCGGGTGGCGCCCAGGGCACGTGCCCCGTCCCGGACCGCCTGGGGCACCGCCTGCAGCCCCTCCTCGGTCGCGACCACCACCACCGGCAGGGTGAGCAACGCCAGCGTCAGCGAGGCCCACAGGATGCCGCCTGTCCCGAACGTCGGTGTGGGAAGCACGTTCGAGAAGAAGAGCCGGTCGATGCCGCCGCCAAGGGTGTAGACGAAGAACGCCAGGCCGAACGCCCCGAACACGATCGAAGGGACGCCCGCGAGGTTGGCCAGTGCCAGACGCACGGCGTTGGTGAGGGCACCCTCGCGAGCGTACTCGTTGAGGTAGACCGCGGTGACGACACCGAGCGGCACCACCGCCACCGCCATCAGCAGCACCATGAGGGCGGTCCCGAAGATCGCCGGGAGCACGCCTCCCTCGGTGTTGGACTCGCGGGGCTGCCCGCCGATGAACTCCCACCAGCGGGACAGGTACAGACCCAGTTTCTGTGTGCGGCTCAAGGCGTTCTCCGGCACCGCGCGGACGATCGCCGCAACGGGGATCGCCCTGTCGCCGCCCTGCGCGGTGGCCATCACCAGCTTCCCGTGGGCGAGGGCCTCCCGCACGGCGGCAAGCCTCTCCATCGCCGGCGCGGTTTCCGCTGCCTCGCGCACCTGCGCGGCCGCCAGCCTGGCCTCCAGATCCCGCGTGTCCACCAGACGCCGCCGGGCGGCCGCAAGCAGCGTCATGAGCTTGGCCACCGGCGCATGTTGCCGGTCCACACGGCGGCGCACGGTGCGCTCTTCGTCAAGGAGGCGGTGGGCCTCGCCGATCTTCTGCTGGAGCACCGCCCGGAACCGCGGGTCGGCAAAGGAAAGCGGCCTGCCGTCCGCATCAAGCCTGAGCGGGAAACCGTAGAAGTTGCCGTTCTCTCGCCGCTCGATCAACCAGGCGTCGGCCGGCACGCTCCGGGCGGTGACCTCGCTCTGGCGGATCCAGCGGAAGTCCGCCCCCGAAAGGTCACGGTTGCCGACCTTGAGACGGATCCGGGTGTTTCCAGGGCTGGCCGGATCTCCTTCCCGGTCCCACACCTCGCCCAGCACCCTCGTGCCGTTCGCGAGCGTCAGCTCCACCAGCGGCCTGGGCCAGAAAAAACCGCCGGCCACGCGCACCACCACCAGCACGAGGCCGGCGATCATCGCCAGGGCGATCAGGAGGCACGCAGCGGCGAGCCAGCGCTGGGAGGTGCCCTCGGCGAGCCAGCGCCGCAGCGCGCTCATGCCGCGAGCTTCCCGAACCGGCGCCTGAGCCGATTCGACACCACCACCGCGGCCGTGTTCAACACGAACGTCATGGCGAACAGCAGCAGGGCGGTCAGGATCAGGACCCTGTACAGCGAGCCGCCGTACGGAGCCTCCGGCAGCTCGACCGCGATCCCCGCGGACATCGTCCGCATCCCGTTAAACGGTGAGAGGGACAGGATCGGCGTGTTGCCGGTGGCCATCAGCACGATCATCGTCTCCCCGACGGCCCGGCCGAACCCGGTCATCACGGCCGCGAACAGGCCCGGGCTCGCCGCCGGGATCGCGACCGTTCGGGCCGCCTGCCAGCGGGTGGCGCCAAGCGCCAGGGAGGCCGAGATCAGAGACTGCGGGACGTTGGAGAAGGCGTCCTCCGCGAGGGTGAAGATGATCGGGATCACCGCGAAGCCGAGGGCGAACCCCACGATGACCGCGTTGCGCTGGTCGTAGGTCACGCCCGCCGAACCGAGCAGCCACCCCTTAAAATCACCCGTGAAGAGCATCCGTTCGACCGCGCCCTCGAGGGCGAAAACCGCGGTGACGGCCCCCGACAGCAGGACGGCGACGAGCGCCACCTCCCACCACCCACCCACGCGGCGGCGCCAGCGTACCGGCGCCGCCTCCCACGCCGCCGCGCCAGCGAGGAGCGTCAGGGGGATCAGGACGAACAGCCCGAGCGTCCCCACGATGTGGCGCTGCACCAGCGGCGCGAGAAAGAGCGCGGCCAGAAACCCGATCACCACCGAGGGGAGCGCCGCCATCAGCTCGACGGCCGGCTTGCCAAGCTGGCGCAGGCCGCGGGGCGCGAACTGGCTCACGAAGAGCGCCGCCGCGAGCGCGAGCGGCGCGGAGAACAGGAGGGCGTAGAGCGCCCCCTTGACGGTCCCGACGAACAGGGGGACGAGCGAGAGCTTGGGTTCGAACGACTCGTTGCCGCCCGTGGACTGCCAGGTCAGCTCCGGCTTCGTGAACCCCTCGTAGCGCACCGGGAGGAACAGCGTCTTCGCGGAGACCTCCGGGTACGCCAGATCGAGGCTCCAGCGGTGCACGCTGCCGTCGCCGGCCACCGCGAAGACCCCGTCCACGCGCGGTGTCAGGCCGAACACCGCCGCTCCCTTGGGGAAGTCGGGAAATGACATCAGCACGCGGCCGCCGGTGAGGTAGGCAAGTTGTGCGCCGTCCTGCCGCACGATGCCGAACGTCTTGTCGCGCTGCGAGACCGCGAGGGCCCGGACAGCCCCTCGGCCCGGGAACGCTCCCGCCAGGTCCAGCACCCGGCTTCCCGCCACGGGCCCGGTCACGACCTGCCAGGCCTTGACGGTGCCGCTCTCGTCCCCCAGCAGGCAGGTGACGTCTCCCAGAACGAGCACGGCGGCGGTGGGTACCGCAGCCAGGGGCACCGTCGCCCGCGACGCGACGGGGGCCTCGCCAGCTCCCGCCAGCGAGAACCATGCGAGCTCGTGCCGAGAGGCCAGCCACGCCTCGGTGCCGTCGCGCGACAGAGCACCCACCTGGGGCGCTGGCCCGAGTTGAAGCCGCACGGCCGTCCCGTCATTGGAATCCGAAAATACCGTCGCACCATCGCCGGTGCCGACCATCACGAATGGGGTCTCGCGATCGCCCGCAACCGCGAGCAGATGGCCGCCTCCGGGAAACGGCACCTCCAGCACCCGCTGCAGGGCCACGCCGATGATGCGCCGGTCGCCCTGCCAGCTGACCTCGGTCCTGAAGGCCCACACCTGCAGGGTGCCGGCCGCGTCCTCGAGCGCGACCAGCGTCCCCGCAGCGTCCGTGCGCGCCTGGAGGAGAGGCGGGTGCACGCCGTCGAGCGAGCGCGTGCTCGGGGTCCCCGCTTTCGGCACCACGTGCGCGGCGCCGTCGCGCCCGATCACCACGACGTTCTCGCGGTACTCGTCCTCGAGGGCGGCGAGCGGATTGCGCCCGTCGACTGCCGTCTCCCGGGGATGGAGCGTTCCGGTTCGGAGCAGGGGAAGGCACTGGGCGACGAGGAAGACCAGCAGGAACGCCACCGCCAGGAGGACCGTCGAGCCGCCCATCGTGATCAGAGCGGCAACGGCACGGTCCACGGCTCGGCTGCGCCGGAGGCGGGACGTGGCGAGCGGGCTCATGCGTCGGCCAACTGCAGATTCCCGGTGGAGGAGAATAACCCGGAACGGCCGGCGCCGCTCCGGGTCCCAGCCGGGAAGCTCCTGATCACTGCAGCTTGGCCAGTTCCTCGTTCACCACAGTCGCGGGCAGCGGGAGGAAACCGTCCTTCACGACGATCTCCTGGCCCTCACGCGACAGCACGAACTTCAGGAACTCCTTGACGAGGGGGTCTGCCGGCCGGCGCGGATCACGCACGACGTAGATGTAGAGGTAGCGGGACAGCGGGTACTTCTTGGAGAGGGCGTTGGCGTAATTCGGCTCCACCGGCGTTCCGCCGGCCTTTGCCGCGAGCGGCAGCGCCCGCACACCGGAGGTCCTGTAGCCGATGCCGGAGTAACCGATCGCGTACGGGTCCTCGCTCACCCCCTGGACCACCGAGGCCGAGCCCGGCTGCTCCTTGACCGTATCCTTGTAGTCACCCTTCGCAAGCGCGTGCTCCTTGAAGAAGCCGTACGTGCCGGAAGCCGAGTTGCGTCCGAACACCGAGACGGGCTTTTTCGCCCACGTGCCCTTCACGCCAAGCTGGCCCCACGTCGTGATGTCGTTGGGGTACCCGGCCCTGCGGGTCTTGGAGAAGATCGCGTCCACCTCCGGGAGGGAGAGCGAGGCGATCGGGTTGTCCTTGTTCACGTAGAGGCCGATGGTGTCGAGCGCGGCGCGGATCTGAGTCGGCTTGAACCCGTACTTCTTCTCGATGGCATCCACCTCCTCCGGCTTCATGTCGCGGGACATCGGCCCGAGTTGCGCCGTGCCGGCGATCAGAGCCGGGGGAGCGGTCGAGGACCCTTTTCCCTCGACCTGGATGCGCACCGTCGGGTAGAGCTTGGCGAACGCCTCGCCCCAGTAGGTCAACAGGTTGTTCATGGTGTCCGACCCGACCGCGTCGAGGTTGCCGGACACCGCCGTCCCCCGCTGGTACGCCGGGACCGCCTGGTCGACCTGCACCACCTGTGCGAGGGCGGCGGTCGCCGTGAGCGCAACTGCCGTGATCACCGTGCAGAGCTGGCTGCGATTCATGTCGTCCTCCTCGGGGCGGATAGTTCCCGCCTGTGCGGATCCTCCCTGAACGGTGTGAAGAAACCGTGAAGTTCACCGAAACGGCGATGTTCCGTTACACTTCCGCGGTGAAAAACCGTACCTTTCTCGTCACTGCCGCCGCGCTGGCCGTCGCGGCGTGCGTTGCCTCCGACAGCTCGAAGCCGACCCCCAGGGCGCATCTGACGGGGCAGCCGGGACGCGTGGTGCTCCTCTCGCTCGACGGGCTCGCCGCGGTCCGGCACCGCGAGAACCTCCGCCGGGGGCTGTACTCGGATCCCGAGGGGCTTGCCGCGTTCGAGGCCGGCGGATACGTGGTCGAGCACGCCATCCCTGTCGATCCGCCCCTCACCTCGGTGAGCCACGCGTCGATCGCGAGCGGTGCGTTTCCTTCCACCACCGGAATCGTGTCCAATGCGTTTCACGTGCCGCACGCCCCGCTGTTCCAGGGTGTCTCCGGGTTTGAGACGCCGTGGGGCGCTGAGTCGCTCTGGCAGGCGTTCCGGCGCCAGGGCCGGCGCGTGGGCGTGCTCACCTTCCCGGGCTGCGACGCCACCTCCCCTTCGCGCACGGCCGACTTCGGAATGTTCTACGTCAACAGGCCAAACGCCCCTGCCGCGCTGGTCACGCTCGCGGCGACCCGGTTCACCGCCGCTACGCTGCCGCCGGGGTGGACGAGCTTCTCGCCGGCGCGCCGCACGACGATCACGGTGCCGCTCGTGGGGGAAGGCGCCCCGGCCGCCGTCACCTTCACCCTCACCGCCCTCGACGACACGGACGACGGGATCACCGACTACGACACCCTGGTGGTGGACGACGACGAGGACCCGGCCACCGGCACGCGCGCACGCGTGCACTCCGGCGAGTGGTTCCCCTTGAGCGTGCGCCTCCCTCACCGGGACGGCGGGGTACGCACGGTCGGGGCCTGGTGCCTGCTGCAGGCGCTGCCGCCGGACCTGGCAGGCGTCAGGCTCTACCGGGGGGCGTTCTTCTCCACCGAGGCGTACCCGCGCGAGTTCCGCGAGCTCCTGGAGGAAAAGGCCGGCTTCTGGCCGGGACCCGCCGATGAGCGCTCCCTGGCTCGGACGCTGGCCGGCGAGGATGGGCTTGGCGTGGCGGACATCCTCGCACAGACGCGGCGCTTCTCGGAGTTCTTCGACGCCTGCGCGGCCGCGGCGATCGCCCGCGAGCGCTTCGACCTCCTCATGCTCTACCAGCCGATCGTCGACGAGGTCGAGCACGGCATGCTGGTCGTGGACCCCAGGCAGCGGGAATATTCCGAGGGGCTGGCGGCCACGGGCCGGGCCGCGGTCGACGAAGTTTACCGCGTCGCCGACCACGCGGTGGGCCGGCTCGCCCGTGAGCTGGATCTCTCCCGCGACGCCCTCGTGGTGGTCTCCGACCACGGGATGGCGCCGGTCTGGGAGACGGTCGACCTCAACCAACTCCTGCAGCAGGCCGGCCTCGCAGAGGCGGAACAGGTCGTCAGGGCCGGGCGGGACGCCAAGGTGTGGCGCGTCAAGGCCTCCTCGCGGATGGCGGCCTACGCGTCGGGCGGGTGTGCTCACCTCTACGTCAACCTGAAAGGGCGCGAGGAAGGGGGCGTCGTCGGGCCTGGCGAG